>Ga0105247_10001844_pt1 | contig 14827 bp, 11 predicted proteins | sample KBSS24metaG_FD_81519 | JGI IMG/M metagenome (GOLD analysis project Ga0105247, IMG submission 81519) | Switchgrass rhizosphere microbial communities from Kellogg Biological Station, Michigan, USA - KBS S2-4 metaG | ecosystem: Host-associated > Plants > Roots > Rhizosphere > Soil | place...
CGACAAATGGCGACCCCAACGGGAATTGCTCTTGGGTGCACGGAGTCCAGCGAGCTGGACGGAGTGCACCCAAGACAGATGACCGTTGGCCAAAGGAGAGGGAGGTCCTCCTCCCTCGACAAATGGCGACCCCAACGGGAATTGAACCCGTGTTACCGACGTGAGAGGCCGGTGTCCTAACCGCTAGACGATGGGGCCAACCGTCGCCCGTCGTCGCGCTCGAAGAGCTCGACGGACAAGCGCTCACACTACGACACGAAGCTTAGTCAAAACGAAGCGCGAAGAGAATCGAAGAACAAGCCAAGCGGACGACTTCTACGACGATCCTTACGACTCAAGCAAGAGCAGGAAAAGAGACGAGAGTCGAAGCAAGTGGCGCTCTGGCGCGCGCCGGCTGGGGGACAAGGATTCGAACCTTGATAGCCAGAGCCAGAATCTGGCGTCCTGCCGTTAGACGATCCCCCAAAGCTCGAGACCACCGCTCGCGGGCCCTCGACGGACCGGCTGATGCGATGGGCTGCATCACGAAGGACAGAAGCCACGAAGGACAGAAGCGAAAGAAGAGGCGAATCGCTCGTTGCGACCGCGGCGCGCACCTTACCCGTACCCAGAACGATGTCAAGCATCCCGATCCCCCCTTGACGTCGGCGGTGGGGGGTTTAGCTTGCGCGCCGTTGGCACTCAGGGACGGCGAGTGCTACTCGCCGAACATCGCAACGATTTCGCCGCTTCACGAGGTATGGCCCATGAAGATTCGACCGCTCGGAGATCACGTCGTCGTCAAGCGCACCCAGGAAGAGGAGAAGTCGAAGGGCGGCATCATCATCCCCGACACCGCCAAGGAGAAGCCCATCGAGGGCGAGGTCATCGCCGCCGGCAACGGCAAGGCGCTGAAGAACGGACAGCTCCGCCCGCTGATCGTGAAGGCGGGGGACCGCGTCCTCTTCGGCAAGTACGCGGGCACCGAGATCAAGCTGGACGGCGTCGATCATCTGGTGCTCGACGAGAACGACATCCTCGCGATCGTCGAGAAGTGAAGGGGAGCCGACCATGAGCGCGAAAGACATCGTCTACAGCCGCGGCGCGCGGGCCAAGATCCTCCACGGCGTGAACCACCTCGCGAACGCGGTGAAGGTCACGCTCGGCCCGAAGGGGCGCAACGTCGTCATCGAGAAGAGCTACGGGTCGCCCGTCGTCACCAAGGACGGCGTGACCGTGGCCAAGGAGATCGAGCTCCAGGACAAGCTCGAGAACATGGGCGCGCAGATGGTGCGCGAGGTCGCGTCGAAGACGAGCGACAAGGCGGGCGACGGCACGACCACCGCGACGGTGCTCGCCCAGGCGCTGTACACGAGCGGCCTCTCGCTGGTCGAGGCGGGGCACAACCCGATGGACTTGAAGCGCGGGATCGACGCGGCGGTCGAGGCGATCGCCTCGGCGATCAAGAAGCTCGCGATCCCGTCGAAGGACAGGGCGCACATCGCGCAGGTCGGCACGATCAGCGCGAACGGCGATACGTCGATCGGCGAGATGCTCGCGACCGCGATGGAGAAGGTCGGCAAGGAGGGCGTCGTCACCGTCGAGGAGGCGCGCGGCACCGACTCGAGCCTCGAGGTGGTCGAGGGGATGCAGTTCGACCGGGGGTACCTGTCGCCGTACTTCGTCACCGATCCCGAGAAGATGACGGCGGTGCTCGAGGACCCGGTCATCCTGCTGTCCGAGAAGAAGGTCAGCGCGATGAACGACCTTTTGCCGCTGCTCGAGCAGGTCGCGCGCGAGGGGCGCCCGCTCCTCATCATCGCCGAGGACGTCGAGGGCGAGGCGCTCGCGACGCTGGTCGTGAACAAGCTCCGCGGCCTCCTGAAGGTGTGCGCGGTGAAGGCGCCGGGCTTCGGCGACCGGCGCAAGGAGATGCTTAAGGACGTCGCCATCCTCACCGGCGGTCAGGTCGTCTCCGAGGATCTCGGCGTGAAGCTCGACACCGTGTCGCTCCGCGATCTCGGCCGGGCGAAGCGGGTCACGATCGACAAGGACAACACCACGATCGTCGACGGGGCCGGCGCCGCCAAGGAGATCAAGGGGCGCGTCGACGCGATCCGCAAGCAGATCGAGAACACGACGAGCGACTACGACAAGGAGAAGCTCCAGGAGCGGCTCGCGAAGCTCGCGGGCGGCGTCGCGGTCATCAAGGTCGGCGCGCACACCGAGACCGAGATGAAAGAGAAGAAGGCGCGGGTCGAGGACGCGCTCCACGCCACGCGCGCGGCGATCGAGGAGGGCATCGTCCCGGGCGGCGGCGTGGCGCTCATCCGCGCGGCGGCGGCGCTCGACGGTCTCAAGGTGACCCCGGAGCAGGCCGTCGGCGTGAAGCTCGTGCTCCGCGCGATCGAGGAGCCGCTCCGGCAGATCGCGAAGAACGCCGGCGCCGAAGGGGCCGTCGTCATCGAGAAGGTCCGCGCGGGCAAGGACGCGTTCGGGTTCAACGCGCAGACCGACACGTTCGAGGACCTCGTCGCGGCGGGCGTCATCGACCCGGCGAAGGTGGTCCGCTCCGCCCTCGAGTTCGCCGCCAGCGTGAGCGGCATGATGCTCACCACCGAGGCCGTCATCGCCGAGCGCCCCAAGAAGGAGAAGGCGGGGGGAGGCGGCGGCGGAGGCATGGGTGGAATGGGCGGAATGGGTGGGATGGGCGGAATGGGGGGGATGGGCGGAATGGGCGGAATGGGCGGAATGGGCGGCGACTTCGATATGGATTGATCCGCCTCGCCGATACGCCTGAAACGTAGGCCTGAAACGAAGAGCCCCGGCGCCGCGACGCGGCCCGGGGCTCCTTCGTTTCCTGGATACCACGCGACGAGGCCCACGAGGCCCACTGAGGCCCACGAGAGAGAGGCGCGATGCGCGTCAGTCCTCGTACTTCAGGAGCTCGAGGAGCGGGTGGTTCTCGCTCGCCATGTTGTCGTCGGTGATCGTCGGGACGCCGGCGGTGCGCGCGAGGATCCCGTCGCGGCGCTCGAGGCCCCAGTAGTCGTACGGCTCGTCGAGCGTGTCCGGCAGCGCGCGGAGGCGCGCGAGGAGATCGCGCTGGCGCGGCTCGTTCAGGTCGAGCGCGGGGACGCCGTCGATCACCACGTGGGTGAGCGCGTAGGTCCAGCGATCGCGGTCGAACTCGAGGGGCGCGTCGCTCACCGCGATGAAGTTGATGATCCGCATCGCGTACGGGAACACCGTCGCGGCGGTGCGCTGCGCCTCGGCGGACGACGTCGTGTTGAAGTAGTGGACGCCGCCCGGGCTCAGGTGCTCGCGCACGGTGCGCAGGTACTCCTCGGAGAGGAGGTTCGTCGCGTGCGCGCGCCAGTGATACGTCGTATTCATCACGATGAAATCGAATTTTCGCTCGGGGTGGCGGAGGAGCCAGCGGCGGCCGTCGTCGATGACGAAATCGATCTTCGGGTTGTCCAGGAGGCTCTTCACCGCCGGATAGAGGCGAATCAGCTCGAGGTACCCCGGGTTGATCTCGATGATCGTCAGGTGCTCGACGCCCGGCAGGTGGGCGACCACCTGCGCCCACGACCCGGACGACAGGCCGATCATCAAGACGTCCTTCGGGCGCGGGTGGAGCGCCGACACGGCGAACGCCCGCTCGATGACGTTCTTGTCGTCGACGAGCGACACGTTGAACGCGCCGTCGTACGCGCCGCCCCCATAGATCCGCGCGAGCTGGCTGACCGCGATGACGCCGTGCCGGTTCTCGAGGACGTGGGCGAGGGGCGGGAGCTCCGACGCCTTCTGCTTGAAGAGGAGCCGCTCGTAGAGGCCGTCGAAGAGCGACGCCGACGAGAGCGCGCACGCCGCGGCGGTCGCGACGATCGCGGCCGCGCCGCCGGCGCGCAGGGCCGGGGAGGGGCGGCTCGCGAGGACGAGGAACGCCACCATCGCGAGGCCGGCCAGCGCGAGGAACACGCTGATCCCGCGCGTCGACCACGCGTCCATCAGGACGAACCCGGTGACGAAGCTCCCGGTCGCCGAGCCGACGATGTTGGCGAGGTACACGTACGACAGGTTCGCCCCGGCGCGGTCGTCCGGCTCGATCCCGTAGTGCGCGACCAGCGGCAGGACCGCGCCCATCAGGCCGGCCGACACGGCGACCAGGCCGAGGCCGGGGAGCCAGTTCCACGTCGCGAGCCAGCCGAGCGCCGGCACCACCAGGAACCCGACGAGGTCGGCGAAGAAGATGAACGCGGCGAGCGGACGGAGCGCCTCGGCCCCCGGCGACTCGCGGCAGAACCTCCGGCTGAAGGCCGCGCCGAGCGCGACGCCGAAGAGGTAGGCGCCGAGGAGCAGGCCGAACGCCGTCGGGTGGCTCCAGCTCACGAACGAGAACGCGCGATACCAGAGGATCTCGTACGAGAGCGCGATGAAGCCGCTGAGCGCCGCGACGAGGAGCGTGATCCGGAGCTTCACGAGACCGCCTCGACGCGCGGCGGCGCCGGCTCGGCGCGCTCGCGCCGGCGGTTGCGCGCGTGCAGCGCGAACGCGACGGCGCTCGCCGTCAGGTTGAGCGCCGCCGCGAGGCGCACCGTGCGCGCCTGCCCGAGGTGCCCCATGAGGACCGTCACCGCGAGCACCGACGCGAGCGCCGAGCCGAGCGTGTTGATGAAGTAGAGCGTCCCGACGGACCGGCCGACGTTCTTCGAGGCGCGCGCGAAGTGCGCGACGAGCAGGGGGAGGGTGCCGCCCATCAGCATCGTCGGCAGGAGCACGAGGAGGAACGTGATCGCGCCGATGGCCCAGGGCGACATGCGGAGCGTCGCCTCGCCGACGCCGCGGAAGAGCGCGAGGGAGAACGCGCCGAACACGCCGATCCCGAGCTCCACCGCGCCGAAGAGCAGCACCGTGGGCCGCCGCGCGTCCCTCGACGCGGCGCCGCCGGCGAGGCTCCCGAGGCCGAGGCCCAGCATGAACGCCGTCACCACCATCGTGACCGACTCGACGTTGATCCCGTAGATCGAGAACAGCGTCCTTTGCCAGACGACTTGGTAGAGGAGGGCGGCGAATCCGGAGAAGAAGAAGAGGACGTAGAGGAGCAGCACGGCGCGGGACCTTACAACCCTTCGCCCAGCGCTTGCGAGGCGCGTGTTTTTGACTTGAGGGAAAGCGCCAAGCTAAGCTTTTTCGAAGTGAAGTCGGACTCGCTCAGCACGCGTCTGGGTCGCGATTTCGCCGCGGGCGCGGTCCTCTTTCGCGAGGGGGAGATCGGCAGCGAGATGTTCGTCATCCAGGAAGGCGCCGTGAAGGTCACCAAACGCGTCGGAAACGACGATCGGACGATCGCCGTGTTCGGCCGCGGCGAGTTCCTGGGCGAGATGGCGATCTTGAACAACAAGCCCCGGTCCGCGACGGCGACGGTGATCGAGGCGGCGCACTGCCTCATCATCGACGGGAAGACGCTCGAGACGATGCTCGCGCGGAACAGCGAGATCGCGCTCCGCCTGATCAAGAAGCTCGCGAGCCGGCTCGACGCCGCGGACACGCTCATCCAGATCCTGCTCCACCCCGATCCGCGCGCCCGCGTGATGCTCGGCTTGAAGCGGCAGGCCGAGGCCTTCGGCGAGTCGACGCCGGGCGGCATCAAGGTGCACCTGTCGGCCGACGCGCTGGCGCGCGAGGTCGGCGCCGACATCGAGGACGTCTACTCGGTGCTCGCGCGGCTGCGGCGGCTCAAGATCGCCGAGGAGGAGACCGGCGAGGGATCGATCACGCTCTTCGACGTCGGGCGCCTGCTCGAGTTCCTCGAGTTCCTCGAGATGCCGCGAAGGTTCGAGGGGACGTAGGCGCCCATGGATCTGCGGGTCATCGGCTGCCACGGCGGGGAGACGCCGCGCCATCGGACGAGCGCGTTCGTGCTCGACGAGCGGCTCGCGATCGACGCGGGCTCGCTGACGAGCGGGATGGAGCTCGCGGCGCAGTGCGCGCTCCAGGCGGCGCTCGTGAGCCACCCGCACCTCGACCACATCCGCGACCTCGCGACGATCGCCGACAACCGCGCGCAGAACGGCTGCCCGCCTCTCGTCGTCGCCGGCACGCGCGGGACGATCGGCGTCCTCAAGCGCCACTTCTTCAACAACAAGCTCTGGCCCGACTTCACGCAGATCCCGAGCGCGAAGCGGCCGACGATCGCGTACCTGCCGCTCCGCCCCGAGGTGCCGACCGAGGTTGCGGGGTTCCAGGTCCGCGCCATCCTGGTGAGCCACACCATCGAGTGCTGCGCCTTCGTGGTCACCGGCAAGGACGGGAGCGTCGCGTACAGCGGCGACACCGGACCGACCGATCGCCTGTGGGACGTCCTCAACGGCACGCCCGATCTCAAGGCGCTCTTGATGGAAGTGAGCTTCCCGAACAGCGAGCAGCGCGTCGCGACGCTGAGCGGGCACCACACGCCGCGGACGCTCGGCCCGGAGCTGAAGAAGCTCGCGCGCCCGAAGGACGTCCCGACGCTCCTCTACCACATCAAGCCGAGCTTCCAGGCCGAGGTCGAGCGGGAGTGCGCGAAGATCCGCGGACTGAACCTCACCGTCCTGTCACTCGGCGACCATTTCATTCTGTAGCCGCCGAGCGCGGGCCACGGCGCCGGGGCGACCACGGCGCCGGGGCGAATGGAGGGGCTTGCGCCCAAGGCCGCGACGGGTCAAAAGCGGGGGTTCCGTGATGTCCTCTCCGCAAGCCGCCGCCCATCCCCAAGTCCCAGGGCTCGAATCCGACGAGACCGGCGCGCGCGTCGTCGGCGACGAGCTCCGCCTCCTCGCGGTCGTGCAGGCGGCCCTCGCCGCGGCCGAGGACCGCGGCGCCAGCGCGCAGAAGACGCGCGAAGAGGACGACGCGAGGCTCCTCGAGCTCCGCGACGACGTGGCGACCGCGAAGCCGGAGGACCTCCCGTCGCTCTTCGAGCAGATGCACCACGTGGGCGCGCTGCGCGCGCAGCGGGGCAAGGGCGCCGCCGGGTCGATCGATCGCGGGAGCCCTTACTTCGGGCACCTCCGGCTCGACGAGGGCGGGCGCCGGCGCGACGTGCTGGTCGGCGGGAAGTCGTACCTCGACACGGCCGCCGGGATCCGGATCGTCGACTGGCGGCAGGCGCCGGTGAGCCGCATCTACTACCGCTACCTCCAGGGCGACGAGTACGAAGAGCAGCTCGGCGGACGCAGCGTCGAGGGCGTGGTCACGGCGCGGCGGAGCGTGTCGATCGTCAAGGGCGAGCTGGTACGCGTCGCCGCGCCCGAGGGGACCTTCGTGCGGTCCGTCGACGGCACGTGGAAGCGGATCGAGGTGACCGCGGCGCGCCTCCAGACGTCGCGCCGCGGCGGCGACCGCGCGCAGGCGCGGCTCGGGATGGGCGCGAACGGCCGATCGCGCGAGGACAAGCACCTGCCGGCGATCGCCTCGATGCTCGACAAGGAGCAGTTCGATCTGATCACGCGCCCGGGCATGGGGCTCATCGCCGTCCAGGGGAGCGCGGGGAGCGGAAAGACCACCGTCGGCCTGCACCGCGTCGCGTACCTCGCGTTCGCCGACGCGCAGCGCTTCCGGCCCGATCGGCTCCTCGTCGTCGTCCCTAACGAGGCGCTGCGCCACTACGTCGAGCGCGTCCTGCCGTCGCTCGGCGTCGAGGGGGTGCAGATCACGACGTTCGCGCGCCTGAGCACCAAGACGCTCGCCGCGCTCTTGCCGAAGCTCACGACGCGCATCGCCGACGACACGCCGCCGGTCGTTTCGCGCCTGAAATCGCACCCGAAGGTGCTCCGCGCGATCGACGCCGCGGCGAGGCGGCTCCACGCCGAGCTCGACGGTCGCGCGGCGCGCGCGCTCGAGCGCTGGCCGGACGGCGGGGTCGCCGCGGCGGCGTGGCGAGAGACGGCGAGCCCGGCGGCGACGTGCGACGCGCGGGTCACGGCGTTCGCCGCGTGGGTGGCCGGAAAGCGCGAGGTACAGGGCGTCGCGCCCGCGAGCTCGCTCCCCGACGTGACGCGCGGCGCGGTGGAGCGCCTCGGCCACGAGCTCCGCAACGCGGCGCGCAGCGTCCTCGCGACCTGGGACGAGATCCTCACGTCGCGCGAGCGCCTCGCCGCGGACTTCGGCGAAGACTTCGGCCCCGGGCAGCTCGACGTCGTCCACGAGTGGTGCGTACGCCAGGCGCGCCTCCGCAACGAGGGCGAGCGGGACGGGGAGCACGCCCAGATCGACGCCGAGGACGTCGCGCTCCTCCTGCGCCTCTGGCAGTCGATCCGCGGCCCGCTCACGGCGAGCGACGGATCGCCGCTCCGCTACGCGCACGTGTTCGTCGACGAGGTGCAGGACGCGAGCCCCGTCGAGCTCCGCGTCTTGCTCGATCTCACCACCAAGGAGCGCTCGGTCACGCTCGCCGGCGACGTCGCGCAGCGGATGCTCGAGGAGGGCGACGATCGCGGCGAGCTCGACTGGAAGAAGCTCCTCGAGGAGCTCGGCCTCCCGGCGACGACGATGGAGCCGCTCAAGGTGAGCTACCGATCGACGGCCGAGATCACCGCGTTCGCGCGCGGCGTCCTCGGCCCGTACGCGCACGACACCGCGCCCATCCCGACCCGCCACGGACCGCCGGTCGACCTCTTCACGTTCGCGTCGCCCGGCGAGGCGGTCGCGTTCCTCGCGGACGCGCTGAAGCAGCTCGGGCGCGACGAGCCGTACGCGAACGTCGCGCTCGCGGCGCGCTTCCCGCAGCAAGCGGACGTGTACTTCGAGGGGCTCGCGCGCGCCGAGGTGCCGCGCCTGCGCCGGATCCGCGAGCAGGACTTCACGTGGGACGCCGGCTTCGACGTGACCGACGTCCGGCAGACCAAGGGGCTCGAGTTCGACGAGGTGATCCTCCTCGAGACCGGCGCCGCGAGCTATCCCGACACCGCGCCCGCGCGGCACGCGCTCTACGTCGGCGCGACCCGCGCCGCGCACCAGCTCTGGTGCGCGACCAGCGAGAAGCCGTCGCCGATCGTGTTCGAAGCGCTCGCGGTCCCGGCGGCCGAGCCCACCGACGAAGACGAAGGCCCGCAGACCTGACCCGCCGCCGCCTTCGTCGCGCGCTCGCGGTCCCGGCGGCCGAGCTCACCGAAGACGAAGGCCCGCAGGCAGACCTGACGCCGATCGCGCGCTCGCGGTCCCACGACCGAGGACCGAGCCCAGATCTGGCCGCCGTGGGAAAAGCCCCGGTTTTCGCGGTTCGTTAGTTTACATAATGCATCTTATGCGATCTAACAGCCGCTACCGCGACTATCCCGGGCGACCGTCCTTGACCCACCCCGTCGCGGCGAGCATCAAGTCACTCCATGACGAGCCGCGCGCGCCTGGCCCCGTGGTTCCTCGTCGCGGCGGTCTCCTGGGGCGGCGTCGCGTGCTCCTCGTCGAGCGCGCCGGGCCCCGCGGCGCCGCCGCCCTCGGGGTCCGACGGCGGCGCGCCGACCACGGACGCGCAGTACTCGGCCGCCGTCGTCGGCGGCATGCACGACTCGCTGCTCCACGACCTGCAGACGCTGCACCAGGCCGCGGTCGATCTCCAGGCCGCCGCGCCGGCGCCCCAGGGTCGCGGGTGGAGCGCGGCCGACGACGCCGCGGCGATCGCGAGCATGAGGGCCGCGTGGACGCGCGCGCGCACCGCGTACGAGCGCATCGAGGGGGCGCTCGCGCCGCTCTTTCCGGACATCGACGCGTCGATCGACGCGCGCTACGACGACTTCCTCACGAACCTCCTCGGCTCCGGCGGCGACGCGGACCTGTTCGATGACGCCGGGGTCACCGGGCTCCACGCCGTGGAGCGGATCGTCTACTCGGACGTGACGCCGCAGCGGGTCGTCGACTTCGAGAAGGTCCTCCCGGGGTACGTCGCGGCGCGCTTCCCGGCGACCCAGGACGAGGCGGCCGCCTTCAAGACGAAGCTGTGCGCCAAGATCGTCTCCGACGCCCAGGAGCTCCTCGATCAGTGGACGCCGGCGAAGATCGACGTGGCGATCGCGTTCCAGGGGCTCGTGTCGCTGATGAACGAGCAGCGCGAGAAGGTCAACAAGGCCGCCACCAACGAAGAAGAGTCGCGCTACTCGCAGCGGACGATGGCCGACATCCGCGACAACCTGGCCGGCACGACCACGATCTACGCGATCTTCGAGCCGTGGATCGTGTCCAAGACGAGCGAGTCCGATCCGACGAAGGACGGCCGCGCGGCCGACGCGAAGATCACCGCCGGCTTCAAGGCGCTCGAGAGCGCGTACGCCGAGGTGTCGAGCGACGCGATCCCCGAGCCGCCGCCGACGTGGAGCTCGCTCGATCCGTCCCAGGCCGACCTGGCGACCCCGTTCGGCAAGCTATACTCGCACGTGCGCGCCGCGGTCGATCCGGACACCGAGGCCGGCGTGGTCTTCCAGATGAATCGCGCCGCGGCGATCCTCGGCTTCCCGCAATTCGAGCAACGATGATGACGCGCGCCCCTTGTCTGCTCCATTTTCCTCGTCTTTCGTCTCCTCGGCGGCGGCCCGCCGGTCCGCTCACCGCCCGCTGTCTCGGCGGGGCGCGGCGTCGATGACCGCCGCGGACCGCGGACCTATGCCGCCGCATGACGCCGCGGGCGACGCGCCGGTGCGCCGCGAAGAGCGCCGCCTGCGCCGCATCTTCCGGCGGATCCTCCTGGTCACGGCGTTCGGCCCGACCGCGCCCGCGGCGCTCCAGGCGTGCAGCAGCGCCGCCACGCCGGACGGGCCGGCCGACGCCGGCGCCACCGACGCGACCGTCGCGCCGGACGTCGGCGACGCGGGCTCGGGGGGCGCGGCAAAGGACGTTGTCGACGACGAGCTCACCGGAGCCTGCGCCCCCTACCCGACCACGTACACGGGCCCGCGCGACGCCGGCCTCGACGGGGACGCCGACGCGGACATCGACGCGGCCGATCGCTGCGCGGCGTACGTCCGCCTCCCGTGCGGCCTCCCCTCGAGCATCCTGCCGCGCGCCAACTGCATCATCGGCCTCAGCGACTGCTACCGGCTCTGCGACGGCCTCTTCTTCTACTGCCACGCCGCCGACGACTCGTGCGTCGACGGATCGATCGCGAGCGGGCCGGTCACGATCGACTGCGTGACGTGCATCGGCGCGGTGGGGCGGCGGCCGGAGGGCCTCCTGGACGCCACGTTCGACACGAGGGCGGGCGACGCGAAGGCGGGCGATCTCGGCGGCTACTTCGCGCGCGCGGCGCACCTCGAGGAGGCGTCGATCCGCGCGTTCCGCGCGCTCGAGCGCGAGCTGGTCGATCTCGGCGCGCCCGCGTCGCTCGTCCGCTCCGCGCGGAGCGCCGCCCGCGACGAGGTCCGTCACACCGCGGCCACGCGGAGGCTCGCGCGCCGGTTCGGCGGCGCGCCGAAGACGCCGCGCGTCGCCGGCGCGGGCGACGGGCGCGCGGGGGGCGAAGCGCGGCGGCGGTCGCTCGAGCGGATCGCCGTCGAGAACGCCGTCGAGGGGTGCGTCCGCGAGACGTACGGCGCGCTCGTCGCGGCGTGGCAGGCGGAGCACGCGCGCGACGCGGACGTCGCCGCGACGATGCGGACCATCGCCGCGGACGAGACGCGCCACGCGGCGCTCGCGTGGGCGTTCGCGCGGTGGGCCGAGCCGCGCCTCGGCGCCGCCGCCCGCTCGCGGCTGGGCGCGCAGAAGAAAGCGGCGGTCGCCGCGCTGGAGCGCGCGATCGCGCCGGCGCCCGCGACGGTGACGCGCGACGCCGGCTTCCCCGACGTGATCGCGCAACGGAGGATCGTGGACGCGTTGACGGAGATGCTATGGAGCGCGGCATGAATCGCGTGAAAGGACCGCACGGCCCCGTGCGGCGCTGGAGATCGTTCGCGCGCCCGGCGTTCGGGCGGCTCCTCGCCGCGGCGCTGTGCGCGAGCGCCGCCGCGGCGTGCTCGTCGTGGATCACCCCGGCGACCGGGACCGAGGACGGCGGCACCTCGCCCGACGCGGGCGCCGCCGCCGCCGACACGGGCGATCCGTTCGACGTGCCGATCAACGGCGTCACGCGCGATCTCGTCACCCAGTTCAACGCCGGCGACGACCTGTTCGACATCCCGCTCCGCGAGCCCGACGGCCTCGGCCCGCTCTACACGCGGACCGCGTGCGGCGCCTGCCACCAGGACGCGGCGCGCGGGCCGGGCCTCGTGCAGAAGATGACGGTGGTCTTGACCGACGGGATCACGCCGGCGCCGGACCAGACGGTGCTCGCGTTCGGCCACACCGTGCACCCGCTCGTCGCCGCCGGCGCGAAGACGCCGATCGTCGCGCCGGGCGATCCGTCGGTGAAGGTGTCGATCCGCGTCGGCCCGCCGGTGCTCGGCCGCGGGTACATGGAAGCGATCCTGGACAGCGAGATCGAGCGGGTCGAGGCGGAGCAGGCGGCGCGCGCCGACGCGATCCACGGCCGCGCCAACCGCGTCTTCTACGCCTCCGAGGCGAACACGGACACGCGCTTCCACACCCACCAGAAGGGCGACGTCGTGATCGGCCGCTTCGGCGTGAAGGCGCGCATCGCGACGCTCGACGACTTCACCGCCGACGCGCTCCAGGGCGACATGGGGATCACGAGCCCGCTCCGCCCCGAGGAGATCGTGAACCCCGACGGGCTCACCGACGATCTCAAGCCGGGCGTCGACGCGACGATGGGAGAGCTCAACGCGCGCGCGATGTACATGCGCCTCATCGCGATCCCGCGGCGCAAGGACTCCGGGAGCGGCGCCGCGGCCTTCACCGCCGCGAAGTGCGGCGTGTGCCACGTGCCGTCGATGAAGACGCGCGCGGACTACCCGATCGGGCTCCTCGCGAACATCGACGCGCCGGTCTACACCGATCTCCTCCTCCACGACATGGGCCCGGGCCTGGCCGACGGATCGGCCGACGGCGTCGACGGCGCCGCCCACTCGCGCGAGTGGCGGACCGCGCCGCTCATCGGCCTCCGCTTCGACAAGGCGTACATGCACGACAGCCGAGCGCGCACGATCCACGACGCGATCCTCGCGCACGACAGCCCCGGCTCCCAGGCGACCGAGTCGGTACAGCTCTACAACGCGCTCCCCGCCGCCGACCACGCGGCGCTGCTCGACTTCGTCGGCAGCCTCTGAGCGCACCGCCTCGCCGGCGCTGCGCTAGGCGCGCTCCAGGCTCCCGGGTGGCGCGGGCTCGCCCGCTTCGATCGCGGCGAGGTCCTCGGGGGCGAGCGTGTCGCCCGAGGCGTAGCGCCAGGCGTCGCGCTCGCGGACGAAGCGGGAACGTTCGGCGAACGACAGGTCCTTGCCGCGCTCGAAGATCGTCGCGACGAACACCACCTCGCCCTCGCGGTCGGCGGGGCCGCCCGACGCGCGGACGACGCGCAGGCCCATGAAGCGCTGGGTCCGGCGCGCCGACGAGAGCGCCCGGACGAGCGCGTCGTGCGGCGCTTCGCGGTCCTCGTGATCGCGGGCGAGCGTCGCGACGAGGTACTCGCCGAGTCCGAGCGCGTACGCGGCGTAGCGTGAGCGCATGAGCGCCTCGGGGGTCTCCGCGGACGCCGCCCTCGCGTCCCTGTGGAGCGGCGCGCAGCACGCCGCGTAGCGGAGGCCGGAGTGGCACGGGCAGTCGCGGGGCGGCGAGCGCACGCGAGGGGCTCCGTCAGATCGGCGGGGTGAACGAGGGGGGCGGCGCCGAGGCGATCGGCGGCGCGATCTGGACGCCGACGAACGTCCCGGCGTTGCTCACGACGAACGCGCGCGTGCCGAACGCCGCCGGCGTCTGCGCGAAGCCGCTCCCGATCTCGAGCCCGTCGATGACGCGCCCGTTCCGGGGCGACAGCAGGAACAGCCCGTACCGCGTCGTCCCGACGAGGACCGCGCCCGCGACCGCGACGGGCTGCGTGATCCCGCCCTCGGGGACGGGGTTGCGCCAGATCATCCGGCCGCTCGCCGGGTCGAGGCCCCACAGGCCGGTCGTCGAGCTCGACGCGAGGAGGACCTTGCGCGCGGGGACGGTCGGCCCGCCCCGGTCCGGGCCGGTCGGGCTCGGCGCGTGGGCCGGCTCGCTCCACAGCGTGATGTCGGTGACCCCGAGCGCCTTGTCGTTCACCCACAGGCGCGCGCCGGTCTCGGCGTCGAGCGCGTACGTCCCGCCGGCGTACCCCGCGACGTAGACGACCTTGCCGGTCGGGCCGTCGTCGACGATCGGCGTCGTGTCGACGTCGAGGTAGCGCGGCGCCTCGCCGCCCGCGTTCTGCTCCGCCTCGGCGGACAGATCGACGGGCGTCCATTTCTCCGTCCCGTCCTTCGCGTCGTACGCGTCGACGTGGCCGTCGGAGAACGCCATGTACACCTTCCCCGCAGAGACCGCCGGCCCGGCGTACCCCGCGACCTCCATCCCGAGCGCCGGCGTGCGGTGCGCGCTCCAGCGGAGCGCGCCGGTGCGGCGGTCGAGCGCGTAGAGCTGGTCGGACCCGTTCGCGACGTAGAGCATCTCGCCGAGGAGCGCCGGGCGGCGCGCCACCTCCGCGCCGGTGTTGAACCGCCAGAGGAGCGACCCGTCGAACGCGCGCACCGCGTACAGCGCGCCGTCGTGCGACCCGAAGTACACGACGTCGAGCTCGCCGTCGTAGTACGGCTCCGACTGCACGACGCCGAGCGTCTCGAAGCGCCAGATCGAGCTGCCGTCGCCGGCGCGCAGCGCGTAGAGCCCGTGGTCCGCCGAGCCGCAGAACACGCGCCCGTGCCGCGCGTCCACCTCGGCGCGGCCGCGCTCGTAGTCCTCG
>Ga0105247_10001845_pt1 | contig 14826 bp, 10 predicted proteins | sample KBSS24metaG_FD_81519 | JGI IMG/M metagenome (GOLD analysis project Ga0105247, IMG submission 81519) | Switchgrass rhizosphere microbial communities from Kellogg Biological Station, Michigan, USA - KBS S2-4 metaG | ecosystem: Host-associated > Plants > Roots > Rhizosphere > Soil | place...
AGCTCTTCCAGGTTGCGATCGAAGGATTCGGCGAAATCATCGAAGGTCGCGCGAACGTAACCGTCCGATGCCCGTGTGGGGCGTTCCGCGCCGCCCATGGCGGCGAGCATATGTTGTGGGATGGGGTCATCGGGCGCCGAAGACTGCCAGCGGGCGTAGAACTCCAGTGCCTCAGGCAGTCGATCCAGCCTGTAAAGCAGGTGGCCATACGAGATCGCAATGTTGCGCATGCCAGGTTGCAGATCCAGGGCGCGTCCCCAGGCCACCAGGGCATCCTCGCACGCGTTGCGTGCCCTGAGCGTCATGCCCAGATTGGCCCAGGCATTGGCGAACTCCGGAGAGATCTCGATTGCCTTGCGAGCACACAATTCTGATCGCTCGAAGTCTCGCTCCTTGAGGTAGGCAACACTCAGGTTGCTCCAGGCATCCACATACTCTGGGTCGACCTCGAGCGCGGCGACCATGAGCTTCACCGCCTCTTCATTGCGGCCTTGATGGGTGCGCAACAGGCCGAGGAAATGCAACGCTGAAGGGTCTTTGGGGTACTCCTTCAGATGCTGGCGATAGCCTGCTTCGGCAGCCGCATGATCCCCGGCGCGGTGCTTGGCAATCACCTCGCGCAACCGTTGCTCGACAGCGCTCATGGACCGATCCTCCCGCGCATCAGGAACCCAGGCCCCGGGGGATGAAGAAGAAGTCGCCCAGCTCGTGCCCGGCCGACTTGATCGCCTTGAATTCGGGAACCTGGCTGAAGTTGTTGCGCGCGGCGCCCGCCTTGACGCGCGCCTGCACCTGCGCAAACAACGCGGGCGTGGAGAGGATCCCGGTGTTAGAGCCCAGCACGTCGAGGAATGCGCGTGCAAACACCGAATCTCCCTGGCCTCCTGTGTCGAGCACGGGCCGATCACCGCCCGATGCGAGCAGCAGACGTGTACGTTTTGGCAGCTTGTACTTGACGTAGTCGAGTGAGAACTGACTCTCCGTACCGAACATGTTCACTCCCGGGTCGCTGGACAACAGACCCGCGTAACACGAGTCGGCCACTACCAGCACGCGGCGCGCAGGCAACCTCGCAAGATGCGCGGTGATCTGCTCGTTGGGCACCCAGAATGTGTCATCCGGCGGGCGCTCCGCATTGATCGGCAGCCAGTAGCCCACATCGGCACTGCCTGTCGTTTTCAGGCGGGTTCCGTGGCCTGCGTAGTAGATCAACAGATTGTCATTCGGCTGCAGAACTTTATTCAGGTCGTTGATCGCCCGCAGCATTGCAACATCATTGGCGTCCTCGACCACCTGCACGGTGAAGCCGTACTTCTCCTTCAGTATCTGGCCGGCGCGCTCGGCATCGTTGCGGGGCGTCTGCAGGTGCTCGAGCACCTGGTAGTCCTGGTTGCCGATGATCAGCGCGTAGTAGCGACCGAAATCCATTCCCTTTACCAGGCGCCCCTGCGCCTGCGGATCGAGCGCTACGGCCGGTGCGCGAGTCTGCGGCTCGCGGGTGGCGGCTGCGAGCCCTGACAGCTGGCCTGAGCTCTCGCGGCGCTCGGCTTCGAGCTTCGCAATCCAGGTCTTCAGGGCCTGGACCTCCTTGGCGGAATCGCCGCCACCCGCGCCACCCGCACCGTCAGTCGCCGGGCGCGCCGCCTTGCGGGCAGCCGCCTCGGCCTGCCTGAGCTGTTTCTGCAACAGCTCGAGCTGCTGATCCTTTTCGGTAATGACCTTCTGCAACTCGGTGCGCAGCTGCTCGTTCTCGCGCTGCGCGGCCGAGGCATACATCACGTTGTCTTCGGGCAGCCCCCAGGCCTTGCGATACAGATTCAACGCTTTCAGGCGATCCTTCGGCACACCTTCGCCCTGTTCATACAGGGTCCCCAGGTTGAACAAGGCGCGTGCATAACCCTGATCGGCTGCCTTCTGATACCAGATGACAGCCGCCTCGAAGTTGGGCGTCCCACCCAGGCCACGCTCGTAGATTTCGCCCACGTTGTTCTGCGCATCAGCATCGCCAGCCTCGGCGGCCGTAATCCAAACGCGCAGCGCGGATTTGTAATCGGCCCGGTCGTAGGCTGTGTACTCCCCACCCCGAATGTGGCAGTCCGATGAGGTGGTGCGGATCGGGCGGCGTTGCGTGATGTAGGAGGTGTTGCCGAGGCTGCGGACCACGCCGGGCAGCAAGCAGTCAACAACCTCCAGATCCTGTCGGGTCACCATTCCCTGGGTGGCGGTATTCTTGCCCGGCGGGCCGCTTGCGGGAGGCCCGGACGCACAAGCAAACAGCGCGCACGCCGAAACGGCAAATATTCCAGAGCGCAACCCGATCATCTGAAATGACATCATGACCCTCCACTCCACCCTGACTTTCCTTGAATGCCGCGTAGCCGGCGGCCGTTATTCGCCACCCGCGGCACGAATCGCCTTCTTCAGCGGTCCGTATCCTTCATAGTAGTCGCTCTTGGCGCGAAACCTCTCGAGCTCGCCGCGCGCCTCGTGTTGATCCGGCAGCTTTCGATACCAATCGATCGCATAGTCCGCGGCAGCCGCCAGCCCACTCACCGCACGCGGGTCTTTCTCGTGAAGCCGGTAGGCGTCTGCAAAGTACTGCGCGGCATCGGCGCTCGCCGTTATGTCGTGCGTGCGCCGCAGATAGTCCAGCGATTCGTTACCTTGGCGGACCTTATCGAGGAAGTCCCGCTGCACCTGCGGCGGCAGCTGCTCGAACGGCACGTTTGGCAACGAATCCAGATAGCTGCGGTACCAGAGTATTCCAGCAGCGATGACCAGCACTCCTACGGCTGCAACCAACGCCTGTTGAATTATTGGTATGCCCTGCAGCTGGCGAAGAAACGCTCCGGCATTGGCGAAACGCCGCGCCGGATCATAGCTGAGTGCTTTATCAATCGCGTTCGTTTCACGGCGCTTGAGACCGCGCAGCGCGGGACGTTGGATTGCCGCGGCCTGCGCTTCGAGTGCCGACATCCGTTTGAATGGATGGCTGCCCGAAACCAGCTCGTAAGCTACTATCCCGAGCGCGAACACGTCTTCCGAGGTGCTGGGCGGCGCTCCGGAAAGTGCTTCGGGGGCCGCGTAGTTGACGGTGTATCCCTGAAACCCGCTGTCGTCATCATGGTCCCGCAGCGAATCCGGCGCGGGAACACCGGCCACTGCTGAAGCAACCTGCACTGCGCGCGCGATGCCGAAATCCAGGATCTTCGGCGTGCCGTCGCTGGTGACGAATACGTTGGCGGGCTTGAAATCCGAATGCACGATGCCTTTGCGGTGGGCATAGCTGAGGCCTTCGGCCATGCCGCGAATGATCGGCATCGCCTCGCCGCGTGGCAGTCCGCCAACGCCAGCCTGGCGGATGACCCGGTCCAACGGGCGGCCCTCCAGCAACTCCATGGCGACGAATGCGCGACCCGACTCCTCATCGCGATCGAACACGTGCACGGTGACGATGTTGGGATGGGCGAGTTTCTGGGCGCGCGACGCCTCGCGATGTAGTGCAATGAAGGCGTCCGGGCGGCCTTCGAAATCGCTATTGAGGACCTTTACCGCAACGTAAGGATTTCGATCGCGGGCCTCCTCGCCGAGCAGGTCCTTTGCGCGCCACACTTGGCCCATGGCGCCCTGGCCGATCATTTCGGCCAGCTCGTATCGCCCGCGCAGGCGATAGCCTGGACCGAAGGGGATGTTCGAGGCGCGCGCGGCCTGGAGTGTTTGGTGCGGCGTCAGGGCTGCGTGGCCGAGGTCCATCGCGCGGACGGCGGCGGCGGGGCCGGGGCTGGGCCGCGCCATCGTGACGTCAGGAGGGCCCCTTAGAGCAGTCGCGTCCGCCGGGGATGCTGCTCGCACCGAAGTCGCGTCCGCGGGCGGTGCCGCGCGCAGCGTGATCGCGTCTGCCGGCGGTGCCCCTCGCAGCGTGGTCGCATCCGCTGGCGGCGTCCCTCGCAGCGTAGTCGCGTCCGCGGGGGATGCCGCGCGCAGCGTTGTTGCGTCCGGTAGCGGTGGTGCTCGCAACGTGGTTTCGTCGGGCCGCGATGGGCCACGCACTGTCGTCTCATCCGGCAGGTGCTGCGCGCGCGGCGCCGGGTCTGTGCCCGGCTGTCTGATTAGAGTTCCGTCGTCGCGCGGTTCGCGTGCCATCCCTATGCCTTCACGTCCACGATGACAGCGGTTACGTTGTCGCGCGCACCTGCCGTGCGCGCTGCCTCGATCAAGGCATCGCAGGCCTCCTGCGCGGAGGTCTTCTGGAGGCATTCGATCAAGGCCGGCTCATCCAACGCACCATACAAGCCGTCGCTGCACAGGAGGAATCGATCGCCGGGTGCGGCCAGGTCGGCAACATGTTCAAGGTCCAACTGATCATGGCCGCCGACCGCGCGGGTTATCTCGCCACCTCCACTAACTCGCGCAGGCGCCGCTCTCTCGAGCGTGGCATCGTCAACCTCAATCTCGTCGATCACCGAGTGGTCGTGTGTTACCTGCGACAAAGCGCCATCCCGCCAGATGTACGCGCGGCTGTCGCCCGCCCAGGAGACACCCCACTCCTGCCCGCGGATAACGAGCACGACTACGGTCGAGCCACCGCCGGCGACTCCAACTGCGCCCCTGCGCAGGTCAGCGTTTACGGCATCGAGTGCCGTTGTAATTGACTGGAAGGCGGTGTTGAGGGTTGGTGTCGGCTCGAGGGCGTTGAGGGAATCAACGACCATCTGGCTTGCGATCTCGCCATGGCTATGGCCGCCCATACCGTCGGCCACCGCCCACAACCGCATGTCATCGCTCAACAGGAAGTGATCCTCATTGTCCTTACGGACCATGCCGGCGTCCGACGCACCTCCACTCTCGAGGACGAACTGTACGTCAGGCTCGAGGGCCGGTGCGCCCATATCTTGTGGCGGCGCAATTTCACCATCCCAACGCCCATCGTCCCAAGTACCCGCCAGCAGCGCGGCGAACGAGTCCGGCCGCGGCAAAGCGCGATTCAACAACACACACGGCTCTACCAGTTCGGAGCCGGCAGTCCACCACATTGTCATCGGCCGCAACGCTCCCTGCGCCATGCTCATCAGCGGAGCGCTGACTGCGGTAGCAAACGCATTGACGGAGGCGGTTGGCCAGTGCCACTGCGACGAGTTGCCAGGGAACGCCACAGCAGTCTGCAGGCGATCGACACCCGCGAGCCTGTCGGCGCTCGCCATGAGTGCTGCATCGAATACGCCCAGGTCAAACTCGGGGTTCTGCAGCGCATCCGCACAGAGTTCCTCGATCTCCTCGAACCAAGCGCTGGCCGCGGTGGCAAACTCAGCTGCAGGGATCCCCACCGGCAACTCAACAACCACCGTGAGTGGGAAGTAGCGCCCGACGCGGTCAACACTCGGCAGCAGCAGGCCCGCATAGCTGCCCACCCCTGCGACTCCGTCACATAGGTAAAAGCGCCACATCGGACTCGTGAGATAGCAGTCGAGCCACCGTCCGGCGAGCTCTTGCTGACTCTCCACGATGCAGCGCTGCATCCAGTCGTCCCACAGGTCGCGGAACGCGCTTCCTATGCGCCGCTCGATGAAATCCCCGTGGCTTGGCAGCTTGCCGAAGAACCCCACGGTTGCGCCTGACATCTGTGCACTACCTTCCGAAGATCAGCCGCCGCCGCAACGGAATGAGCGCAGCTCATTGCGTGCGAACGGGTTACGGACGGAGGCCGCCTCCAGGATCAGACGCGCTGTGCGGCCTCCAGCGCTCAGTGTCAGCAGATAGCGAACATCCGACTGCGGCTGAATGGTTGCATCGTCGAGCAGACGAAACAGCGCCCAGGGGCCCTGGTACGAGCGGTTGGGCCCGCCACCGCCGCTCTCCTCGAAGAGGACTGTGACCTGACCTGGAGACGGTCCGGGCCACGCAATCGGCTGTGAGCGTATCGGGCCGTGGCGGTACTCGAGCGACTGACCGTCAATGTCGATCGCGAGCCGTGGCACCGCGCTGTCGAGCGACTCCGGTGCCAGGTTGAAATGCATCGCCGGCAGTTGCGAGCCGGGCGGGAAATACATCTGCCGGATCCGGTCCGCGGCCTGGAATTGCGCCAGACTCGTACCGCTGCCGATGCCTGCCGCGCCCTGTTTCCAACGCCATGGACTGGTGGAGGTATCCACCAGAGGCGCCATGCGCTCCTTGAAGAAGGTGTCGAAGACGCCACCCGGGCCAAACACCCGGCCGAAATCCGCCAGCGCGACCTCACTGGTGCTGCGGGCAACAAAGGGATACCGGCCAGCTATCAGCTGCTGACATTCGCTGGCGACTTCCGTCTGATACCGCCGCGACAGCTCGCCACCGGCTTCCGCCTTGGCCACCATTTCACCCTTGGCACCCACCTGCGAGACGATTGCGGCTATGGGCGCAGGCAGTTGCATGGCCGCGATGCGCAGCTGATCGATCGCGCCCGCCTGCCCCGCGGAGGCAACAGTGGACAGCGCATTGTTGCTGCCGAGCCCGCCGCCGATTCCGGCCAGCTGTTGCTGGATCTGGCCTATCGCTTTCAATGTCTGGTCGATGGGTGCGCCGCCCGGTGGCCCGTCAACCAGTTTGTGCAGTGCCTCGAAGTGCTTGGTGGTGCGCGTACCAGGTTTTTCGCCCGTCGGCGTGCTGCCGAACAGCTGTTCGAGACTGCCGAGCTTCGCGGCAATCGCGGCTTTGACACCGGCCGCTTTGTCAGCCGGATCAGGGGCCTTCAGCAGGTTGGTGTTGGCCTCCACCAGGACGAGCAATCGTTTCAGCGGTGACGTCGGGCTCGCGAGCAGCGCCATCATATCCGACAGGTCCTTGGCGCCTGTCGTCGGACGCGGCCCGATATCAGTCAACACTGAATCCCAGACGCGGATGTAGTCATCCTCGTACAGACGCATCATGTCATTGGTCACTCGCGGCATTTCGCTCATCGAGGCGACGCCTTCGCCGAGAACCCAACTGTCGCTAACGAAGTCCTTGGCCAGCGCGAGCTTGCCGGTCGTCGCCACGTCGTTGAACACGACGCGCGTATACAAACCGGGCACCGGGATCGACAGTGGCTGCCCGCTCTTACGTACGAGCACGGTGTCGCCACCGAGGCCGATCTCCTTGTCCAGATGGATGGCATGCTCGGTATCACCGGCGTGACTCAGCTTGAGTCTGCTGTACATCAACACCGGCAACGACGCCTGCCGCAGGGATGTCCTCGCCCTGTCCACCAGATCCGTGTCGAGTGCCAGCGGCTGCACACGGCTCTTGTCGCTCAGCAGAGCGGCGACGTGGGCCTGCAGGCGTTCCACCGTTGCGGGATCGTTCGCGAAATGCAGTTGCCATTCGCGATCGGTTATGAACTGGACTTCGCTCGGTACGAGCCGTTCGGGCGAGCCGAACATCAGGTAGATCTTCAGGTATTCGTACAGCTTGTCCGGTTCGCTGGCCAGCGTCCCGATCCGCTCGCGGAAAATCGCCGCCATGACTGGCATCAGCCCCGCGTTGAGCTCGCGGATGTAGGCGTCCTCGGCAGCCGCGCCCATCGACCCGCCTTGATACAGCCCGAAGCGCATCGAAAACGGCACCTTGCCGCGATACTCGTTCCCCGTGACCAGAGCATCGTGGTAGGCGTCGAGTCGCGGCAGCTCGGCCGCCAGATTGACCGTGGGCGCACCCTGGAACGCTCCCAGAGGTTGCACTGCCTTTTGTACATCAGCGAGATAGGCGCGATTGCCATCGTAGCTGAACAGGAATGCCAGTACTCCGAGGATAGTCACCGCGGCGATGCCGATATAGGTCGCGGCTTGTATCAGCGCCTGGCGCATTTCGACGCGCCGATTGACACCAGCCAGACCGCTTTCCCTGAAGACGACGTCCTTCAGCAGCTGTTGTATGAAGAACGCCTTGCCCCGGCTGCCGAGGGTGTTGACCGCTTTCACTCCCAGGCCGAAGGTCCGCGCCAGGGCTCCAAGCATTCGATCAACGGGGGTCCCCTCCTGCGTGCCGCTGGTGATGTACACGCCGCGAAGCAATACCCCCTGGTCATATGCCGAAGCACCGAACGCCTCACTGACGAATTCCAACAGTGAACGGCGTACCCCGGCGACCTGGCGTGGAAATCCGAAAATGAGACCGCGCCGTTGCACATCACGCTCGGCGTCCAGGCGCGTCAGCATTCTGGCATTCAACCGCTCGAGCAGCTGATTCAACTCCCCGTCGAGCAACTCAGCCGCGCGCCCGGAGCGGGAGTCCTCGAGTTGAAAGGTGGTGCCCCACACTTGGGCGCGGCCGTCCTGCTGCAAGTCATCGAAGAACTCATTGAAGCCCGCAAGCAGATCACCCTTGGTGAGGATAAGGTAGACCGGAAGGTTGATTCGCAGCTCCTTGCGAAGCTCCGCGAGCCGCTCGCTCACCGCTGCAACGTGCCGGGTCCGCTCGGTGTCGGATTGAGTTGCAAGGTCGGCGATACTCATCGCGACGAGGACGCCATTGATGGGCCGGCGCCTGCGATATTTTCGCAGCAGCGCGAGGAATCCCATCCAGCCGGCCGCATCGCTTGCCTCATCGGAGTCCTGGGTGGTGTAGCGTCCCGCGGTGTCCAGCAGAATGGCCTGGTCCGTAAACCACCAGTCGCAGTTGCGCGTGCCGCCCACACCACGCAGGGCCTCTTTGCCGAACTTCTGCGCCAGCGGAAAATTCAGGCCGGAGTTGACGATGGCCGTCGTCTTGCCCGCACCCGGTGGCCCGATGATGATGTACCAGGGCAGATCGTAGAGGCTCTTCTTGCCCTTGGTCGACTTCTGCAGGGTAGCGGTCGCTTCCTCGAAGCGTTGTTGCATCTGGCGGTTATCGGCCGTGGCTCGCGCGCTACCCGGGTCCTCCTGCTTTGCAACGGCCTGTACGAGCTTCCTGCTGGCGCGTGCCGCCTTCAGCTCGCTCAACAGGGCTCGCATGCCCCACAACACGATGAGCAGGACGATGGCGATGGTCCGGGCCAGCTCCGAGCCGAGCGGCTCGTAGTCGGCGATGGAGATGTACGGCCCGCCAAACCAGATCACGAGCGAGAAGAAAATCAGCGCCAGGATCACCCACAACCATTTCTTGCCGAACAACGCTTTCATGGGCGCGCCTCCGGCTGCTCGACTTGAATGATCTCGACGCGGCGGTTGCGGGCACGATTCTCAGCCGTATTGACGGGCTTGTAGCGCGGTTGAGTGGAGCCGGCACCCTGCCATTCAACCCGGCCTGGGGTCGTGAGCACCGGCTTCAACAGCTCGGCTACCGCGACGGCGCGCTCGCGGGACAGGTCAAAGTTGTCTGCAAACCGCATCGAATGCACGGGCTGATCGTCAGTGTGCCCGACGATCACGACACGCCCCGGAACCTGGTTCAGAGCGAGCGCCACCGCCCGCAGTGTTTGATACAGATCCGGATTCACGTGCGCGCTGCCCGAGCGGAACAGCTCTGGAGCGGTGAGGGTGACGACGGTCTTGCCGCCAAAATCCTCCACCGTAAGGCGGCCGGCGCCCTCCTCCGGAGCAAGCAACTGTTTGAGCCGGTTGGCACGCGCGGGGACAGGTGCCGGGTAGTTGACGGCGACAACCGTGCCGGCGAGCGCTGCCTTGATGGGCTCTGCCTGCGCGGCGAGCTTGGTATGCAGGACGATGAACGTACCGGTCAGAACGACGAGCCCCACTGCGGCGATAACCCACCAAGGCACGTAACGGATGATGGGATTGCGCCGATCCTCGACGCCCTTCCAGTGCGGCGAGAGGTTCTCATCATGCAGCTGCCGCTGTTCGCGTATCAGCCGGAACAGGTCGCGCTGCAACTGCGCGATCTGGCCCTGACCGCTCGGGTCGTGGCGATACTTGCCCTCGTAGCCGAGCGCAAGGCACACATAAACCAGCTCGATCAGATCGATATACCGCCCTGGGTTGCTCTGCAGCCGCTCGAGGATGTCGAAGAACTTCTGGCCACCGGACACCTCCTTGTGGAACAGCACCAGCAGCGACTGTCCCGCCCAATCACCTTGAGCACCCCAGGGTGTGTTGAGTACAGCGGAATCCACGAAAGTGCACAACACGTAGCGCGCGACCACCGAATCTTCCGCAGGCACCCCCGAAGTTCGCAAGCGCTCCTCGAACGCGCGGACCTCCTGAATGGCCTGCTGACGAAGTGTTGCTATGTTCGCCTGTTGAACGGCCGTGGAGAGTCGGGCTCCCAGTGTCAGCAACGGGGCCGCCGCCTGCACGATGGGATTACGCGCGCCCGCGAGAAAGTCCGACAGATTGGCACCCGCACCTGAGCCCGGGCCGCTGAACGACATCGGCGGAGCCTGCGGCATCACGGCCCGCGGCGCGGGCTGCCCGAAAGCCCCGCCTACCGAGGTCTCGGCGCCGCCGCGGCGCCCGGCACCTGGCCGCGGGCGCATAACGGTCCCGTCGCGCGGTGCGAACGGATCGTCCGAGTTGTGATCCGACATGGTTGCTACCCTCTGATCGCCCACAACTCCATGACGAGCCCCGGGAAGGAGTCCGGAACGTGGATGGCAATGCCACCTCCGGTCTTCAGCTCACGGAAGCGAGGGCTACCGCGGTCGAGCTCGAAGTAGGCGAAGCCGGCATGGAACGGAATCTGACGCGGCACGACCGACAGCGGCTGCAAAGGCACGCCAGGCAGGTGATCGTTGACAAGCTTTGCAATGGTCTCGACGCTTGCGATGGTTGCCTGTGCCGGCATGCCCTTGCGAACGTTTTCCGCCGGTACATCGGCCCGCGCCGCCAACACGAAGGCTGAAGTCTCAAACAGCGACCGGTCGTTGACGATACCAACCGAGATGTTGAATCGCTTCTTCTCCAGAGCGATGGCGACGGCGTTCTGCTCGAGCACCACACTCAAAGAGGCGCGCAGGGCCGCCATCAGCGGGTCGTAACCGGCCCGCAAGTCCTCGTGTTGGTAGCCGGGCAGCTTGGCGAGGCGGCGGGTGCTGGTCGTGAGCGTGGCCAGGTCACCGGCAATCTCCAGGCACAGCCGATACAGATCCTCGGGGTGAATGAGCCGGCTCGCAACGAAGTGATCGACCAGCCCTTCGTAGCGGTTTACCGTCTGCAGCATGAGGAAATCGGCGATTTCGGCCGCGCCTCCCCGGCCGGAGGCGACGGCCCGTGCTGCCAGCGCCTCGCCTCGTTGATGCAGCAGCCCCTGCAACTCGGTCAGAAACGTCGCGAGGCGGGGAGCCTGCTGAACATTCAACACCGTGGGCATGAACCGCTCATCGAGCGTGACCAGCCGATCTGCACGGCACTCCTGGATGTGTGCCACTGGGATGCACGCGAAGTCCTCATGCGGTTCCGATGCGAGCATCAGGCGGGAGCGCAGCGATGCGACCTCCAATGTCGCCGTTGCGTTGGAATCCGATGTGATATCGCGCGCCTCGAAGTCTTTCGAGCGGTATCTGACGATGCCATCGACCTGCTCGCGCCGATCCGACTCGCGCGCACTCTCCTTGCGCAGCGGGATGGCCAGAAACACCTTTTGGTCCCGCACCTGGGAGGCTGGGGCGCCCCCAGTCATTTCCAGCGGTGCCGGCAGGGGATCATCGTCCGGCATCGCGAACGGGGTGCCATCGGGAAAAACACCGGCCGCGCGCCGCAGGCCGAACTTGCCGATCGCGAGCAGATCGCGCTCCAGCTCGAGCTCGGTGCAGCCCCAGGAGTGGCCACGCACGTCGCGGGTGCGGCCTTCGATGTAACGTTCGAGATGCCGTTCCTGCTGTTGAAAATGCTGCGGCCGAAGGAACAACCCCTCCGACCAGACGACGCGATTGTTGGACGACATAGGACCTTCTTCAGTTTGCAGGCGCGATCTTCACTTCGGAGCGGCCGACCGTCACGATCAACTTGTGCTTGCGGGCGAAGTCGAGCAGACCCGTCTCGGGCGCGGGCGAGAGAGCCTTCCACTTCGAGTTGTTCAGATCCCGATACGCAGCGACTGCCCCGAGGTAGCGCGCGTCCGGCGGTATCTTCAGCACCAGCTCTTTCGTTTGCCCGGGCTGCAACTCGTACTCTTCGCGCGACTCGAGACTAGGCCCCAGTGTCGCCTGCTCTTTGTCAGCGAGGGCAAAGTAGCTGGCGCCGTTGAATGCGCCCTCTTCCTTGAGCTGATACAGCCGTACCACGATGGGCGAAGGGCGTCCGGCCGAGTCAGGATTGACATCCGCGGACACGACGATCGCAGCCTTCGTTGGCGGTGGCGGCTTCGGCGGCTTGCTGCGGCAGCCAGCGGCCAGGAAGGCGAGCAGGCTGAGGCCCGACAGGAGCGTCAAAGTTGTCATCCCTTTCATCTACATCCCCCGAATAGCGTGAAGCCAGGCTGCAGCGCGGCCAGGCTCCTAAGGTTTGCCGGTGTTGCGCGCGATCGTTTTCAGGCGCTCGAGCTGTTTTTCATAGGCTTCCGCGAACACATCGCCGAACAGTCTGCGGAAAGTATCGTCCGCATCTCCACCCAGCTGGACAAAGCGGTCCACGTACAGATCCCAATATTTCGACTTCGCGCTGCCGAAGCCACGTTTCGCGGCACGCTCGAACCCCTTCTCCAACTCCTTGGGATCGAACGACTCCAACATCGATTCGAAGGCCACGCGCACACCCTCGAGCATGGCCATCTGGTGATTGCGGATGTCAGCGAAGGCGTCCTCGAAAGCCTGAACGGTCGAGAGAAAGCCCGGATTCTTCTGCACCAGGAGCGTGTGCAACGCGCTCTCGACATTCGGCGAGTGCTTCAACGGGTTGTTGTCGGCCGACTGGATGCGCGTCAACGGCAGCCGGAACTGCGATTTGATCTCCGCGCGGGCGCGCAGCACATTCATCACGCCCTCGACGACGACGCGCAGAACTTTACCGAGGTCCTGCATCATCTCCGGCGACATGTCCTGCTCGGAGAGGCCGGCACCGCGCAACAACTCGGCCAGCTCGGTTCCAACAACAGGGTTGCCGCCTCGCGGTGGGGGCCACGCCTGGCGATCAGGCTGCCGCGGGCTGCCGAGCTCCGCAGCGATTGATTCGGGGAGACCACCGCGGGGTTCGGGTGTTTGCGGCCTGCGCTCGGGGCCAGTTGGTCCGGGGTCGAGCAGCGGCGACCTTGGTTGCGAGGTGACCGGCCTGGAGTCGCGGCGAGCGGGATCCGGTCTGATGGCCTGATGGCGGCCGGTGTCGGAGCGCCCGCTTTCGGGTCGCATGGAGTCCGAACGCATGGAGTCCGGTCGTATGGGATCCGAACGCATGGCATCCGGTCGCATGGAGTCCGGTCGCAGCGGCTCCGACCGCGGCGGATCTGGCCTCGGGGGCTCGGGTCTCGCGGGGCGGGCGGCGGCGGCTGGAGTCTCGCGCACGGTGCCCCGGCCGGCCGGGGATGGCGTGCTCGGCCGTGGTGTTGCTTTGGAGCCCGCGCCCTCTCTATAGGTCAGGTTGGTCCGGTCCCAATTGTCGGGAATACCGCCGGCGGGCGGGGACGGCGGCGGGCCAGGGGAGTCGGCTCCCGGGCCCAACAGATCGAACGGACTTCCGCCCGCGGGTTGGCGTACCGGGGGCGGCTCGAAATGATTCTCCAACACAGGGGCCCGCTGCCAGTTCACCGGTGGCAGTGGATCGGGCTCCTTGGTCCGCCCGCCGGGTAGCACATCAATCGGATCGACGACGCCGGTCTCCCCGAGGTCTGCGCCCACGCCCCCATCCCATATATCGGGAATCGAGCCTGATTGCGGACTCCTGCCAGCTGCAGAGGGGCCTCCGGGCAGGACAGCGAATGGATCGTCACTCACCACCGCCATGCCCGGCGGATCGCCCTGCACGGTGGTGACAATCATTTCGTATTGGTCGATGAACAGGCGATCGCCGTTGCGCAGCGGCTGGGGCTGATTCGCCGGCAAGGTATGTCCCGGCGTGCCTATTGCAATCGCATTGCGTCCCAGGCTCTCGACGAAGAAAGTGCCGTTGGCGTACGAGATCCGTGCGTGCTGCTTGGAGATATAGGGGTCTGGGATGACCCAGTCATTGCCCGGTACCCGCCCAATGGTCAGTCCGCGCTCGCTCACGACGCGGCGCCGATCTGCGCCAAGCGACGCTGCTTGGGGGCTGACGACTTCCAGGGTTAGGTACATGGCGGCTACCGGACTCGCTTAAGCCCGCACCGTGCGCAAACCGTGCGCCGCGGGCTGGGGCGCCGCCGGTCCGATTACTCGGCCAGAGGCACCAACCGCATGCAGGCCTCTTCGTTCTTCGAATAGAAATACAACCCGTCCGTGTCCTTGCCCTCGCTGATGATCACGGGGACAGCCTTCTCGAACTTCTGCTTTGCGATGGACGAGGCGGCGACTTCGTTGATCTGGTGCTCTTTCACGTATTGCGCCCAGCGTGCGTCGCCCTTCTCGATGCGCGCGCCCGCATCGGTCGCACGGCGCAGCAGCCCGATGAACTGGTAGTAATCGAAGTCGATGACCTTGGCACGCGCCACAAGAGCACCTTAAGCCTAAGAGTCCCTCGTAAGTACCTGAAATGTACGGGCAACGCAAGCAAGCCAGGCCCGAACCGAGCCGCCTGTCGAATTCCGTGCGCGGTACCCCGTCTTCGGCGCCAGTCCCCGTCAGTGAACCCTCGACAGCCATATCCAGGCACTGACTACCCCGAAGATGACGCCAATCATGAGCCATGTGCGGGCGGCCGGCCCAACATTTCCTTCCCGCAGCGATTTCAGGCCCCCCAGCACGAGGAACACTCCGGCCAGGCATCCCAGGACGTATTGAGCGGTCATGTTTCACCCCGCCAGGATCCGGTC
>Ga0105247_10001846_pt1 | contig 14823 bp, 11 predicted proteins | sample KBSS24metaG_FD_81519 | JGI IMG/M metagenome (GOLD analysis project Ga0105247, IMG submission 81519) | Switchgrass rhizosphere microbial communities from Kellogg Biological Station, Michigan, USA - KBS S2-4 metaG | ecosystem: Host-associated > Plants > Roots > Rhizosphere > Soil | place...
AAAGAGGCTGTCGGAGAAGTAAATTCCTCAGGCAGCCTTTTATGTTGGTTACACGAATTTTTGTGCCGGACCTTTTGCAAGAGTCTCTTTTCTTGCTTAGATCTCTTGAACGACAGGATCGGGCTGAAAGGCGATTTTTCACCTTGCTGAAATGATTTTAGCAACTGTTGAAATGGATTCGTAAGCTGTCGAAATGGTTTCGTAACCTTTTGAACTCACTTAGTGAGCTGACAAACTCATTTCGTAAGCTGTCGAATTCGTTTCGTAAGCTGTCGAACTCGTTTTGTAAGTTGTTGAACTCACTTCGTAAACTGTCGAAGTCTCTTCGTAAGCTGTCGAACTCACTTCGTAAGCTGTCGAACTCACTTCGTAAGTTGTCGAACTCGCTTCGTAAGCTGTCGAACTCACTCAGGGCGTTGCCGAATTCCTTTCGTATCTTGCTGAGAAGGATTTGGCCTGATCTCTTCGGGGTCCGAAAAACTTAGCGGGGCCGCGTGACAGGGCGTTTCCTTACGCCTCACCCCGGCTATTGAATTTCGTCGCGTTCGGCAACCCCTTTCGACTTTTCGGCTTTTCGTCTGCGGCTTGACGCCATCGGGCGCGCCTGCTTCAACAGCGTATCCGAAGCGAAGTAAATGGTAGTGGGCCCGAGGTTCTCTACCTGTCCGCAGCCGCTTTCCCGAAGAAGATTCGCAGCGATGTATACGGCATGTGGGCCGTGTAGTTCTGTGGTGCAATTCCCATAGGCGTGAGGATCGTAGTTACGGCGGACGTGGACGCAAAAGGATTTATGTACTGTCTTTCGCGATACGAGTAATACTGATAACCCAGGTTCCAATCAATGTTCCTGGTTAGCCTTATCGCGAGCCGCACCTCCGGCATATGGAATCGTATCGGATACGAGGAAATTATGTCCTGGGCCCGAGTTAATACTCGATCGCCCTGGCCGGGGTCGTCGTCCAGGCGATAACTTGCGAATAATGAGACACGCTTAATTGGCCGGGCCGTTACATCAAAGAAGAAATAACTGTCACGGAGATAATAGGTGCTTGTCCCAAGTCGGTAGGCTGAAGTCGGAAAATCCGGAGCACCAACCGGCAGGATAATGTCCGCTGTCGTGGTTTGCCAGTGGTAGGTATAACCTCCGCTAAGCGTGAGTTCGGACCGTGGCGTCCAATCGACGCTTCCCGAAAATATCCGGGTTTTCGTGTTCGCAATAGTATCGGTCGCGGGTATCGCCGTCACCGCTCGGGACGTACCGGGATTGTCGTTGTCTTTTGTTATGGCCGACAGATTGAATGAGAATTGTTTTAAATTTGCTACGCTGCGGACCCTGAAGTTGGTGAATTTGTTGTTCGCGAGACGTGTGAAAACGTTGTCGGAAGAACCGCGCTCGACGTCGGCGTGAATCGACCAGGACTTGTTCGGCTTGATCCGTGTCCCGGCGATAAAAGAGTTTGTCGTATTAGACAGCGTGCCCTCGTCCCTAGCTGCAACAGTATTGTTAATGTTATTCAGGTCGAGCAAAGAAGCACCGACCGTACGATGCGTGTACCGGTATCCGGCGTTGAAGGCAAACATTCGGTTGACCTGATAATCGGCCTCGATCAGGTCGCTAAAGCGGCGGTAGGACGTTTGCCGAGCGGACGACGTGTTGACTCGAATGAGTGCGATCGGTGTCCCACCGCTTGTAGTACTCGTAACGTTCTCGACAAAAGTGTTTCCACCGCTGATACCAAATTGATCGAACGTAAAGGTGTTCGAAATGCGGAAGCTGTCAGTCGCACGCCACGTAAGACCGACGTCGGAACGTGCCTGGGGCCGTTTCGCCTCTCCGGGAACGGTGATCGCGTCCAGGACAATTATGTTGCCGTTTGATGCGCGGCCGCTGCCGAAATCGGATTGGGTGGTGGTCGAATTACTTTCGGCGTAGATAAAACGTCCAGTGAAATCGAGCGTTTTCCCGAAGGTGCGATGGACGTAGAAATTGCCAAAATCCGTCGAGCCCTTGGTGGGCATCGACCTTGTTAGAAGATTTATCGATGCCGAGTTTGATGCGGGATTGTTGCCCTGATTCAGCGAATCAACGAAGAACTGAGTATCATCCTTAAAGGCACGGTGTCCATACGTGAAACCGAGATTGAAACCTGCAAGCTTCCCATCGACGCCGGCCCTGAAATCCTGAGAAGTAGAATCGACCGCCGAGTTGACCTGAAATTCATCGCTGCTGCTATTCGGCCACCGAAGTGTAGCGAAGGCGGGCCCGTCGGTATGGTTGAACGAATATCCGAACCGCATCCGGAAATTCTCGTTTTGCGGAAAAACAGTCAGGTCCATATCGCCAAAATTATGGACCGTATTCATGGCATGTTCCGAGCCGGTCGGAAATGGCTGCGACCATTTCACTACGTGGGTATTCAGGTTATTGAAATACGTGACACGCCGGAGGTTCGCATCGAAGCTATAACTGCCGACCTTGTCCATGTTCAGCCGAAACGAGCCTTGCGGGTCGGAGCTCCAACCGCTTGTCGTAACCAAAGCCGTGTCAAAGACCCTTGATTCCTTTGAATTGTCTTTGATCAGAAAGCTCGAATCGAAAACACGAAATCCGGCGTGATAATTCAGATCGCTTCTGAACTTATTTTCATTACCGTTTACCTCTAATCCGCGGACGCCGAATTCCGCACTGGCGGTTACTGTAAATCTCTCGTCGGATGTTGTCGGGGACGGCGACGGTGCCGGCTTTTGCGACGGAGCTGTGGCGGCCAACAAGGCCACCAGGGAGATGCCGGCTGACAGGATCAGATTTTTTCTTATAGTGCTGTACATATTTCCTCCGGCACCTATCTAAAGAACACCTTGCTGGAATTCGAGCCATGAATGGCCGAATGGCAAACGGTGCACTGCTGGTACTTGACCCCAGCTTGATTATGGAAAGATGGGACGGCGGCGTCTTCCGTAAGCTGCTCGGTGATGCCCGTGTGGCACTCGATGCAAAGCTGACGGACCGTTGCTCGCTTAAGCATTTTCGGATTTGCCGAGCCGTGCGGTATGTGGCACACGGTGCAGCCTTCGAGTTTGAGCGGTGCATGTTCGTAAACAAACGGCCCCTGCTTATTTGCATGACATCTGATACACGCAACGTCCGCACCGACAGCCAGTTTAGTTTGCTTGTTTTCGAAGCCGCCGTGCGGATTATGGCAATCGCTGCACTTCATCGTGCCCTCGAGCACTTTGTGATGGAAGGGCTTCTGGAAACTCGACTTGGTCTCGTTGTGGCAACTCATGCAAAGCTGTGGTTCGCTCTGCTTCAGCTGCCATGCGTCGGCCTGATTTGGACGCTGCTCGGTCGCAGGGCCGATGAGCGTGATAGACCCGGCCTTCATATTTTCGCGAGCCGGTCCGTGTGCAGTATGACAGTCAGTGCAACCGATATTGTTTCGCCAGTGCTCGCCGCGCCTGAATTCGTTATGGCTTTCGCGCCCTGCATGACAAGCAAGACAGGTTTCCGACACGGCCTTCGCGTCCTTACTTTTAAATGAAATGATGCTGCCCTTTACGGTCGGGTCTTCGACGTGTTTGCTGCCCGGCCCGTGGCATGATTCGCAGCCGTGCGCCTTTCCTTTCCAGCTCTTAAGGTCAGGCAAGCTGGCGTGTTTGGTCTTGGAAAAGGCGTTGAACTGGTCTTCGTGGCATGCTTTGCAGGTTTCGCTGCCGACATAATCATCGCTGCCATTGACCAGGAGCAGGTTAGTATCAGGATCGGGTGATTCGCTGACAAAGCGCATTCCCACCACGCTTGTGAGAACGCCGGAAGTTAACCAAAGAATAAAGAGCAAAACTGATAATCCCAGTAATGTGACTTTGATCTTTTTTGTTGACGCCATGATCGCTTCCTCCGGCAATGTTGTTAGCCCAGATGTGGGATCGGGCCAGATAACCTATTGAATTCTAAGTCGTTAAAAACAAGCTGTATGTGAGCGGAATCACCGCCGCGGGTGACTCATGTCACATAACTGCGAAAATTAACCGTCATCGAAAATTAATTCGCGTGGTATTTCGTGCCGATGGAAGCAGCCAGGAGTTTTTTGTCGAGAATGTGCAGGTCCGAACGCTTAATTGTGATCAGTTCACGCTCTCGAAATTCTTTGAACAGTCGAGTCACGGTTTCACGTGTGGTCCCGATCATCTCGGCGATCTCTTCGTGTGAGAAGGGCACGTTGAGATGCGCGTCGCCATTGTCCGAATGGACATTCTTTGCCCAGCCCAGCAGGAGAGCCGCTAATTTGTCGGCAACGCAGGCCGATAGGCCGAGTGAGCGGATCTGGGTGTGAGCGGTTCGATATTTTTGATTCAGCTGTTCGATCGCGCTGAAAGCAGCTTCGGCATTTGTCTTGATAAATCGGATAAAATCATTCCTTCGAACAAAATTTACCTGGCATGGCTCGATCGCCTCGGCGGTTGCCTCGTGGGGCGAGTCAGATAGCGCGGCGCTCAAACCAAGGAGCTCACCCGGTTCCGAGATCCGCAGAATTAGTGCTTTGCCGTTTCTTGAATTGGTCGACAGCTTAAACCGCCCCTGACAGACCATATGAATACCGGTTGACGGCTGGCCTTCGATAAATAGCGTAGCACCCTTCGAAAACGAGGTGGTTATCTTGATAGCGTCAAAGGCGGCGATCTGCTCGGGTGGAAGGCTGCAGAAGAAACCAACACTCTTGAACGCACAATCAAGACATTTATGCTGAAGTTTTAGGTCGTGAGGGAATTTCATACGTTTTTGGAACCGAAGGGAGAAGGTTTATTTTTCATCGCTTGCAATTCTCTTGAAGATTTTACGGATCATTCTCGTAAGTGCCCGAGTTGAATTTTCCTGATTGCAAGTTATATACCGCTCAAACATGTGATATACCGCACAGTAATATACTCATTTCGATTAATAAGCAAGGTCTTTCTGATTTCGTGGGGAATAAATGATCGATCCGCTCGCGCGCTAAATATTTCCCGGAAGTGCGAGATAGTTCGCACCTCTCGCCGAAACCTTACGACCGCACGGTTTAGCTCAGTAAATGAAATTTATTCAGGATGGAGACCCACGGAAGCGGGAGTTTCCAAGGAAGTAATTGAACTGAGATCTGCCACAACAAAACCCCTAATCAAGCGGCCCTCGGAAAAACCTTTCGATTCCTAGGAAAAAGTCTTCGATTCCCAGGAAGAAACCTTCGATTCCTAGGAAAGACCTTTCGATTCCTGGGAAGAAACCTTCGATTCCTGGGAAGAAACTTTCGATTCCTAGGAAAAACTCTCCGATTCCTGAGAAAAAACCTCACCTCGCAAAGTGACGAACGTCGATCTTCTCTCCGATCTCGATCGTGAGCATGTCTTCTGCCCCTTCGAGCGGACCCGGATATGTTTTCCGTGTCTTGATCAGCACGGATTCGAGATTGGGAGCATGTGAGTAGACCGCCAACCTGGGCTTGACGCGGGTGAAAACTTCCCCTGCCTGTTCAGGTGTCGTGTGGTGGGCGATGACCCTTTCCATCGCTTCGCGGTTGGCCGCGTAAGTCGGACGAGCACGGACCACGTCCGGATCCGTGGCTTCGTGAATCAGCACGTCGACTCCCTGAGCAAATCGGATCAAGTTCTCGGACATGCGAGTATCTCCCGACAACGCCACAGAATGGCCCTGGTAATCGACCCGGTAGCCAAAAGCCGGCTTTACAGGGCCATGATCAACAAGAAACGCGGTGACCTTTACGCCGTCCTGGTCAAAGATGACGCCTTGCTTGATGTCATGGCTCACCACCTTGATGCCGTTGCCTGGAGTTCTTTCGTCTATGTCACGCCGGATATGAATATCAAAGGCGAACGCTTGTTGGAGGCGATCCATCATGTCGCGCGTGCCCTCGGGCCCCCATACCTCAAGCGGGACCTTTCGCCCGCCGCCAGCCCAACCTGTCAAGAGTAGGTCCGGGATCTGGATCACGTGGTCGGAATGCAAGTGCGTCAGGAACAGCCGGCTGATTGTGCCAATGGGCACACCAACCTGGGTCAGGCGAAGGGTGGCTCCACGCCCGCAGTCGAAAAGTAACCGTATGTTTCCTGCATCGATCAAGGTACTCGCTCCGTATTGCTGCAGGTTGACCGGCGGACCCCCTCCAGTGCCAAGCAGGACGACCTTTAGCTTGTCCGATGATTTAGATAGTGGCTTCTCTTGGGCGGATGTTTGGGGCGCTGCTAGCCAGACGACCAGGGCAATGAAGCAAGTGAGACAATAGCGAAAAAATAATGTTTGCATGAGACCCTACTTTCCGGCGCCGAACCTGCGCGATAGTGTGTCCAATCCGCTCGTTCGCAAGAATCGGTATCTAGATCTTGCGGCAGTAGCAATAAACAAATTCCTGAGTCGTGCCGAACGGAGTGTTGTGTGTTTCACCTAGGCTTTTTACGAGATGGAACGTATTGCCGAATTCGTCATGCATGGATTCGGGGCTGTAACGGACGACGTCGAGACCGTTGCATTTCTCCGGGCCTTGGAGGCCGAACGAAGCGACGATAATATGCCCGCCGAGTTTGAGAGAATGCAAAACACGTTCGACATATTTGCGGCGGTCTCCCGCATCGGTAAGAAAATGAAAGACGGCGCGGTCATGCCAGACATCGTAATGACTTTCGGGGAGTTCGACGTTGGTAATGTCGGCTTCGATCCAATTGACGTGTCCCGCTTTGCTTCCCAAGCGGTCTTTGCTGCCGGCGATCGCCTTTCCGGAAATATCCAGAACTGTAACGTCCGCATAACCGTTTTCCAAAAGATCGTCGACCAACGTGGAATTGCCGCCGCCGACATCTATGATCGCCGCATCTCGTCCTACGCCTGTATTGGTTATCATCCTAAGGGACGTGTCGAGGTGTTCGCGAAACCAACTTACCTGATCACGACCCTTGGTCTGATAGACATTTTCCCAATGCGACTTTCTATTCATATCTCTGAAAATGGTTGTCGGTCCAGTAAAGGATCAACTGGAACGCTTTCCTTGCGTTACAACGTCAGCCCTCGGGCTGCCGCATCGGCGCTATCATCCGGCCGCGTATTGAAGGCGATCGCGGCGGCGGGGGCCGCTTTGCGGATCGTGTGGATGATGGTCTCGAACAATGCCAGGTGCCGCGGCGGCAGTCGGACGCCGGCGCCGATCACGACACAATCGTAGTTCGTCGACGCCAACTGACGCTCGAGGGTTAGCACTGCGGATTCATCAGGCCGGATCATACCCACGTCGGCCTCCCATCCGCGATCAGCGAACCCCTTCATCGCCACCGCAATGCCGGCGTGAACCTTCTCCGCGGTCATCCCCGGCGGCAGCGCCGGGTCAGAATAATCTACCGTCTCCGGAACCAAGCCGAGCAACAAAACCTTCGTCATGAACCTCCTTCGAACCTGGGCGTCTCCACCTCGGCGGACCCCGTTCGATGTATCTCCGGTACAGCCTGACTACTTATACTTATTAAGAGCGATGCCGCGAATAGTACATCTGATCGCGAGCTTTATCAAGTTCGATCTTGTGTCATCAAAACTTCTTGAGCTCTCGGTAGAATGGTGCGCGACACTCTGGATCAATCGTAGAGTGTCGACCACCAGGGCTCAGGGGTTTTGCTTGCGGAGCTCTGCCCGGAGTGAAAAGCTTCCGTCGGTCACTATTCTGTCGCCGACCGTCAATCCCTCGAGCACAATGTAATGTCCGTTATTCTCTTTGCCGAGACGGACGGGTTTTGCCATGAACACATTTGATTTCTCAGTAACGACAAAGACGACCTGCTTGTCGTTGATATTTTGAACGGCGGAGGATGGGATCATGGGCATTGTGCGTTCGGCGGTTCCACTAGCGCCGAAGGCGACATTGACGTACATTCCGATCTTTAATACCCGCCCGGGATTGTCGAGTTCGACTCGGACCTGAGCCGTGCGCGTCTGCTGATCGATGTTCGGGTCGATGTAGGTGACATGGCCGCGGAACAGCCGGTCAGGATATGCGTCCGTGCTGACGCTTGCTCCGCTGCCTTCGCGAAGCAGGGCGAGATCTTTTTCATAAACCTGAGCGATCGCCCAGACGGAAGACAGATCGGTCACACGCATCAATTCTTTATTCGCTTCGATGACTTCACCCTGATTTACATCGCGTTTTGTGATGGTCCCCGAAACAGGCGCCGTAAGGCTGATCTCCGATGTTATCTGAGATGGCGACCTGAGCGAATTGACACGCTGCGACGACAAGCCAAGTAGTAGAAGTCTTTGTCTTGCGGTCGCAAGGTCCGATTCGGAGGTTTGCAGTTTCACGGCGGCCTGCTCGAATTCTCCCCGGCTTACCGGATTTATTTCGGCGACCTTTACGGCCCGCTCATACCGGTTCTTTGCTTCGATTACATTCGCCTCGGCGGTTTTCAGTTTGGTCGTCGTCTGCTCAAATTCCTCGCGGCTGACAGAACCTATCGCGAGAAGCTTTTCCGTGCGTGCGTGGTGTCTGTGATGTTCCTCCATTTCGGCGTCTGCTGTTTTCAGTGCAGCGAGGGCCTGATCTAGTTCGGCGTTGCTCGACGGGCTGATCTTTACGAGCCGCGCCGTGCGGTCATAGTTTTGCCGTGCGGTCTGTGCTTCAGTTTGCAATGCGAGGTAACGCGATTGCGATGCGGCAAGTTCGTCGCTAAAGATCACCGCCAGTGATTGCCCCTTGCGCACATTTTGGCCCAACTCTCCGCTGACCTTTCTGATTACTCCACCAACGAGCGAAATGACAGGTGTTTCTTTGTATGCATTGGCCTGCACGACGCCTGTTGCGGCAACCGTCATTGCTTCGCTTGAGAGTGTTTCTCCAACAGTCTCTGTCTTCAGTCCGATCTTGTCTATCTGGTCCGGTTGGATCGTGACCGTTTGCTCCGCCGTCGAACCGGAAGCCGGTTGGCCGGTGTTGTCACCGAACGAAACCGTTCGCGGGGCAGGTACGATATGGCCGCTCTCGCGTCCGCGCAGATACCAAACAATCAGGCCGCCAACAACGACCACAACGCCGATTGCCGCCGCGATAGTGTAAAAGACCTTTCGCCTCTGGGCCGGCTCGAAGTCGTCGCCATTCGTTATCTCTTCGTTATTCTCTTCGCTCATTTCTTTCTTAGCTCAGGAGCATTTGTCGCTCGCATCGTTTCTATATGCGCTGAATACGTTTCAAATTGTGCGTCGATCAACTCATTCTCTATTTCCAAAAAGCGCCGTTGCTCGGCAATGTAATCCAACAAACTGCTTGCGCCGAGTTCGTATGTTTGCCAGATCACCTGTAGGTTCGCCTGCGCCTGATCGCGAACGCCATTTTGAAAAATGGAAAGCGACCGCGCCGCACGGTTGTACCTTGCAAAGGCCGTGGCAACTTCGCGCCGGATAGTTAATTCGCCAAATTCGGTCCTACGAGTGGCCGCCTGCTGATCGAACGTGGCTGCCTCGACCGCTCCTTGATTTCGATTGAAAACCGGCAAGTCGATCTCGACGCCGAATGTGAAAAAGTGAAAGACATCCTGCACCGGCCGCAAGATGCCATGATCGTCAAAACCGCTAACGGGAAAGCTGGAATTCATTCGCTGATAACCCGCTTTTACCGAAGCATCGATCCGTCCTTCGGATTTGGCCATCTCGACGCGTGCGGTCGCAAGCTTTTCAACGGAGCGGGCTCCCTGCAGGTCGGGACGCTCGACCAGTGCACGTTCGGTTGCGTCTGCAAGCGACGGCTGAGCGGTGATCAGATCGTCAAAGTTTCCGCGAAGACGCAACGTCTCCTCCGGCTTCATTCCGATCATATTGCGAAGCTCGAACATCGCTGCTTCGACCTTGCCTTCGGCAGTTTCGCGCATCGACTGTAATCGATTTACCTCGACCAGAAATACGTTTTGTTCGAGAGGCGCTATCTTCCCTTCGGTCACTCTCGCCGCGACCAGTTCATATCCTTGTTTTGCGGCGGCAAGGGTCATTTCGGTGATCTCAAGTTTCTTGATCGCCGCCAAAGCCTCGCCGAATTTGAGGCGCACGTCAGAAGCAAGAAGACGTTCTTTATTCGCAAGCTCAAATTCACGAGCCTCCAATTCACGCTGGGCAACCAGGATCCGCGCCGCCCTTCGTCCTCCGAGTTCAAGCGGGAGCATCACTTCGGCCATTTGGTTATTGTCCGCACCGTTGATCTGCTTTGCTCCGCTTGCCGTCAGCTTCGGATTTGCGCGTAATCCGGCTTGTTTGACGAGCGCGCGAGCTGCTTCTACTTCTTTCCGCGATGCCTGGAGCTCACCATTGTTTTCGAATGAAAGAGCGACCGCCTGGTCGGCTGTCATCCCGTTTTGCATATCCAGGTATAGATTCGAAACGAGATCGGGCTTCGCATCGGTTTGTCCTGACCCAGTGTGGACGAACAGGATCGACAGAGCGAAAAGCACCGCGAGCAATGTGACGGGCAAATTGTTATTCGTCTTATTCAACATTTCGCCTCAACTCGCGTTCCCGCAGCCAGTAAAAGATGACCGGGGTGATTATCAAAACATGGAGCAAGCTCGACACCATTCCTCCGAGGACAGGAGCGGCAAGAGGCTTCATCACCTCCGAACCCGCGCTGGAACTCCACATGATCGGTAATAGTCCGGCGACAACCGTCGTGACTGTCATGACCTTTGGCCGCAGACGAAGGAGAGCGCCGTCAATCACCGCCTGCATTAGTTCTTTACGAGTCAATTGCCGGCCGACCTCATCCCGCTTTTTGTGAACGGATTCGTTTAAATAGATCACCATTACAACGGCTGTCTGCACAGCAGTGCCGAACAGCGCTATGAATCCGACCCAGACCGCGACGGAGAAGTTATAACCAAGAAGCCATACGAGATAAACGCCGCCCGTAAGAGCAAAGGGAACTGCCATCAAGACATGTGCCGCCTCGATCGCCGAATGATATGTCAGATAAAGCAAACCGAAGATCACCAGCAGAACGATCGGTACGACAATAAGCAAACGGCTCTTTGCTCGCTGCTGGTTTTCGTATTGACCGCTCCACGCGATGTAATAACCCGCTGGAAGTTCAACGCCAGATGCCACGGCCTTTTTTGCTTCATCAACAAAACTTCCGACGTCACGGCCGCGAACGTTCAAAAGCACCGTGCCTCGAAGCAACCCGTCCTCACTCTGGATCATCGTCGCCCCTTCGACCGAGCGAATATTGGCGACCTGGGAAAGCGGGACCGTACCTCCATTTGCCATTGCGATAGGGATCTGACCAAGCGCCTCGGGTGTGTTCCGAAACTGTTGAGCATATCTGACTCGGACGGGAAATCTGCGACGCCCTTCGACCGTAACGGAAAGGTTTGTTTCGCCGATGCCTTTTTCAATCGTGTCCTGGATTACGGCTACATCTATCCCGTAGCGTGCGGCCGCAGGACGATCGATCTTTATGTCGATATAAGGTGAGCCGCCGATCTGTTCGGGATAGACGTCTGCGGAACCGGGGATCGTTTTGACGACGTCAGCCACTTTTCTGGAAAGTTCCTCAAGCTGTTTCAGATCGTTGCCGAAGATCTTGATACCGACCTGCGTTCGGATACCGGTTGTCAACATTTCGATACGGTTGATGATCGGCTGTGTCCAGATGTTTGTGACGCCCGGCATCCGCAGCTTTTCATCCATTTCACCGATAAGTGATTCGCGGGTCACGCCGGCGCGCCATTGCTCTGGTGGTTTGAGATGAATGATCGTTTCATTCATATTCGTCGGTGCCGGATCAGTCGATGTTTCCGCTCGCCCGGCTTTTCCAACAGCCCACTCGACCTCGGGAAAAGATTTGAGCAGTTCATCCTGCCTGCTCATGATCCTTTCCGCCTCGTCGATCGAGATCGCCGGATCGGTGACCGGCATAAACATCACGTCGCCTTCGTTGAGCGGGGGCATAAACTCGCTCCCGATGCCTGTGGCCAAAATGATCGCACCGATAAATAACGTCAGGGCCGCACAGACCGCGATCAAACGATGCTTGAGAGCAACAGTCAACACCGGTTCATAGAGTCGGCGGAGAAATCGCATCACCGGGTTGTGTCCCTCGGAGTGAACTTTTCCGCCGATAAGATAAGTGCAAAGCACCGGCACGAGCGTCACGGCAAGAAGGGTCGCACCCGCCATGGCAAATGTTTTTGTAAAGGCGAGAGGATGAAAGAGCTTTCCTTCCTGACCGATCAGCGCAAATACCGGAATGAAGGCGAGAATAATTATCGCCATCGAAAAGAAAACCGGCCGTCCGACGAGCTTGGTTGATTCGAGCACTGCATCCCAAACAGCCTTTCGGTCCTTCGGGTCGACCTTTCGGTTCTCAATATAGCGAAAGGCATTTTCCGTGACGACAATTCCCGCATCCACGAGCACGCCGATCGCAATAGCGATCCCTGACAGCGACATCAGATTCGAGCTGATTCCCATGAAGTACATGAAGAGAAACGACATCAGCACGGCAAGCGGCAAGGGAATCGTGACAATTAGGATCGAGCGGAAGTGGGCGAGAAAGAGAATGTGAGCAAGCGTGACAAGTATCAGTTCTTCGATCAGAGAACGCTTCAGCGTATCGGTCGCCCTGTTGATAAGCTGCGTCCGGTCGTAAAAGGGAACGATCCGGACGCCGGACGGCAAACCTGCCTGCAGCGCCTCGATCTTTTGCTTGACGGCGTCGATGACCGCGAGCGTGTTCACGCCGTAACGTGCGATGACAACACCGCCGACGGCCTCATGGCCGTTCTTATCGAGGGCTCCGGTGCGAAACGCGTTTCCGAGTTTCACCTCGGCGACATTCTTGACATAGATCGGTGTACCGTTTGACGAACCGATCATTATGTTCTCGACATCCGCCATCGAGCCGATCAGGCCGATGCCTCGAACGACCGCCCACTGCCCGCCTTGCTCGACGACGTTGCCGCCGACATTGTTGTTCGAACTCTGGACCGCCTGGACAACTGTCGAGATCGGAATGTTGACGCCGCGAAGTTTATTCGGGTCGATATCGATCTGGTACTGCTGAACATAACCGCCGACCGATGCGACCTCGGCGACACCCGGGACCGAATTCAGTTGATACCGGACGAACCAATCCTGCACTGTTCGCAGATCTCGCAGGTTCATATCGTCTGATTCGAGTGTGTACCAGAATACTTGTCCGACCCCTGTTGCGTCGGGGCCAAGCGTCGGAGTAACTCCTTCCGGCAATTGTTTTGTGACCAGGTTCAGGCGTTCAAGAACTCTAGTTCTCGCCCAATACAGATCGACATTGTCCTCGAAGATAATGTTGATCATCGAAAAGCTGAATGCCGAATTTGCGCGGACGACGCGCACGCCCGGGAGTCCCTGGAGATTTGTGACCAGCGGATAGGTAACCTGGTCCTCGACTTCCTGAGGCGAGCGTCCGGTCCAGTCGGTAAAGACAATTACCTGATTGTCCGAGAGGTCGGGGATCGCATCGATCGGCGTACGGATCAGCGCCCAGTATCCGGCCGCGGCAATACCCAGATATGCCACGATCACGATGCCGCGATGGTTTAACGACCACTCGATCAGCTTATGGATCATGAGGGGTTACTTCGCGACTATCGGTAACGTGAACGATCCTTTTCCGGCCGCGCCTTCATAGGTGATCTGGGCCTGCCATTCGCCTGCCATCTCGATGTTCACCTTGCCGCTGTAGACGCCGGGCGTTCCGGTGGTCGTCAGCGTTGCCGCGCTGTTCATTGCGCTCATACTTCCCATGGCAGGCATGTGATTGTTAAATGCAACGGCTCCGACATCCACCGGTTTGCCGGACGCGTCGGTGAACGTCAAAGTGAATTCCTGCGAGCCTTTTCGCAATGAGCCATCTGCGTTAGCGATCGTGGCAGTCAGATTGTTTCCGGCCGATCCGCTGGCGATGGTTTTGCCGGCAGCAGGGTTATTCGGTGAGCCACAGCCCGCTGCTAATGCCATCACTGCAAAAATCGCGATCGAACAAATAGGTAAAAAAGTCTTTCTCATTTTGGAGTCTCCTGAGTCGAAATAAATGTATACCGTCCGCCGCGTCTTTATCCGTGCGCACGGACACAATGAAATAGCCAAAAAGGCGCACGCTCGCCCGAAAAGGCGCACTACTCCCTTGAAGCTAGATCAGGAACGAGTTGTATTGGATGTATCTGGGTTGGAAAATTCGCGGAAGAGTCTCACCCGAGATTAGGTGGATCGGTGAAGGTCGAGATCTCACGGATGGAAACAATGCCGAGATCTGTTCGGAGATCGATTTGGGGATCGTAATGTTCGACGGTGCAAAGTTAAACGATATACCCGATGAGGTTGGTACCGATTCGGAACAATTGACCGCACAGCAAAGACGCGCGGCATCGGCCTGCGGCGAACTCTCATTCCCTTTCGCTTTGTCGCAGCAGTCCATCATCTTACTTTCCATATTTCCTGTATGCAAAGGCATCCCCGCCAGCACACCGCCGGCAAGAGCCAAAACAAGGAAAAAGGTTGTAAGCCAGTTCTTCATAGCCAAAGTCACTATATTTACAAACCAACGCCGCTGTCAATCAATATGATTCCCTAGCCGATCGCCTTTATTTCACTTTACCCGCGGAAACCTTCTCCGCAGTTGCGAAACCTTCTCCGCAGTTGCGAAACCTTCTCCGCAGTTGCGGAAACCTTCTCCGCAGTTGCGAAACCTTTCTCCGCAGTTGCGAAACCTTTCTCCGCAGTTGCGAAACCTTTCTCCGCAGTTGCGAAACCTTTCTCCGCAGTTGCGAAACCTT
>Ga0105247_10001850_pt1 | contig 14802 bp, 16 predicted proteins | sample KBSS24metaG_FD_81519 | JGI IMG/M metagenome (GOLD analysis project Ga0105247, IMG submission 81519) | Switchgrass rhizosphere microbial communities from Kellogg Biological Station, Michigan, USA - KBS S2-4 metaG | ecosystem: Host-associated > Plants > Roots > Rhizosphere > Soil | place...
GCGCCTTGCGCCGCGAAAAGAAGCCGCCTCCGGAGAACTGAGCGGTACCCGTTACACGTGCAGCCCGGCGCCCTCCTGGGTCGGGCTGCTCGCTTTTCTGCGCTTCCTCGCGCCCGGCAACACCCGTCAACAGCTCGGAGCAAAACCTGGATCTCGTGCCGGAGGAGCAGGGGGATCATCTCCCCGATCTGCCCGCGCGTTCCGCCGCTCATCGTCGATGCCATCATGCCTCTGGCTCCTTCTTCGAGCGGCCCGATTTTCCGGAATCGGGGCGGCCAGATTTTCCGGTGCCATCAACGCGCGGGGCGAGGCGCGCGTCCGATAGTATCCGTTCGGTCCGGCGCGTTCCTGACGAGCCGGACCGCACGCCGTACAACGTCGGCATGACGACAGCGCGTGAGCGGTGGCGCGAGCGGGTGGCGCAATGGCTCGCCTGCGACCCGGGATCAGCGAAGGCCGCGTCCGCGCCGCCCAACTCACGCGTCGATGATCGGGACACCCGCGGTCGGCGGACCATGATGAACAGGTGGCCGGCCTTCTGCGAGTAGGCTCTTCCCGCAAGCCACTCGGCGGTGTCGCAGTTGCTCGTGCCGATCCATCGCAGCAGCGCTGGACGTGGTCGCCGCTGTCCGCGGCTCGCATCCGATGACGTGCCCGCGGGTGTCGAGGGCGATCTCGCAGCAGCCCTCGAACACCTTTCGGAGGCGGGCGCGCCCGCGCTGCACGCGTGATTTCATGCCGGACAAGGAGATCCCGAGCAAGTCCGCAGCGGCCTTCTGCGTGAGCCCCTCGAGCTCGACGAGCGTGAGGGCCTCGCGGTACGGCGACGGGAGCTGCGCGACGAACGGCGCGACGTAGGTCGCCAGGTCGCGCTCGACGGCACCCTCGTCTGCCGCGTCCGGCCACTCGCTCGCGATCTCGGGGGGATCCGCGTGGGTGATCGGATGACGCGCCCGCTGGCGCCGCTGCTCTGCGATGGCGCTCCGCGCCACCTGATACACCCACGACTCGAAGCGCTCGTCGTGACGGAGGTCGGATAGACTACGCTGGAAGCGCAAGAAGACGTCTTGCACGACATCGTCGACGTCGGCGGCGGGCACGCGCCCCACGACGAAGCGCCGGAGGCGCGTCTCCAGCTCGCTGTAGGCAAAGCGCGTGTCTGCTTCGATCATGCCGCGGCCTTCTGGCGGACGGAATTGGGGCGTGAAGTAGTGCTCGCGCACGGCATTGCGAACATCATCGCGAGCGCTTTGTAACATCGTCGTCGCCTCCGCATCTCGATCCACGGTCGCGAAACCAATCCGCTGCAACGATGCTCACGGTCCTCGTCGGGAGTACGACTGCGTCGAGGATGCACCTTCACACATCCATCCTCGCAAGGATCGCCGGCGAGCCGCGCGCGAGTAGGTCGCTCTCATCCCTTCTTGCCGTTCACGTACGCCGAGGTCAGGTGGTGACAGGGAGCCTCGAAGATCCGCTTCGTGGGACCCCACTCCACGAGCTCGCCGGCGTTGCTCTTGATCCAGAAGAGCGCCGCGGTGTCCGCGATCCGCCGGGCTTGCGCGAGGTTGTGGGTCACGATGAGCGTCGTGTACTGCCCTCGGAGACTCAGGATGAGATCCTCGACGACGCCGCTCGATATGGGATCGAGCGCGCTGCAGGGTTCGTCCATCAAGAGCACCTCGGGCCCGAGCGCCAGGGCGCGCGCGATGCACAACCGCTGCTGCTGTCCACCGGAGAGCGTTCCGGCCTGGGCGTCGAGCCGGTCCTTTACCTCGGCCCAGAGGCCCACATCCGTGAGGCATCGCTCGAGCTTCGCGGCGAGCTCGTGGCGGTCACGGACCCCGTGCTCGCGCAAGGGGAACTCGATGTTCCTACGGATCGACAGGGGAAACGGGTTCGGCTTCTGGAAGATCATGCCGACACGCCTCCGCAACATCATCACATCCGTTCGCCGATCCAAGACATCGGTCGAACCAAGGCGGATGCTCCCGGAGAGGCGACTGCCCGGGATGAGATCCGTGAGGCGATTGAGGCAATTCAAAAAGCTCGTCTTGCCCGAGCCCGACGGTCCGATGAGCGCGGTGATCGCCCCGGTGCAAATGCGCGCGCTCACGCCCGTGAAGGCCGCCTTGTCGCCATAATGGAGGCTCAGGTCTCGGGTCTCGAGGAGAGCTGGTTCCTCGACGGCCAGCGGCAGCGTAGGGAGCGCCATCACGCTCATGCCGTCACGAAGCCCATTGGAGGGAGCGGCGTACCATCCATGAAGTCACCGTATTGATGAGGACGAGCATCGCGACCAGAGTCAGCGCCGTCGCATACGCAGCATCGTCCCCGCCGGGGACGTTCATCGCCATATCATAAATATGGACGGACAACACCCTCCCCGAGTCGAACAGCGAGGTCGGCATCCGGTCGACGTAGCCGCTCGTGAAGATGAGCGCCGCCGTCTCGGCCATCGCTCTGCCGACGCCGAGCACCAGGCTGACGACGAGCCCGGGGGCGGCCGCGGGGAGCAGGAGGTGCCTTATCGTGGCGGTCATCGACAGCCCGAGAGCCACCGCCGACAATCTGAGCTCGCTGGGTAAGGCGCGCAATCCCTCTTCGGTCGATCGGATCAGAATCGGGAGCACCATACAGGCCAGCGTGAGGCCGCCTGAAAGGATCGAGAAGCCGAGCCCCAGCACCTTGCAAAAGAACGCATTGCCGAACAAGCCGAACACGATCGAAGGGACGCCCGCCAGCACGTCCAGCGAGCGCCGGACGAGGTGGCCAAATCGGCTCGCTTTGTCGGTGAACTCGCTCAGGAGAACCGCCGTGCCGAGGCCTACCGGGACCGCCACGGCCATGCAGACAGCGAGCACCGCGAACGTCGACATCAGGATGGGAGCGATGCCACCGGCTCGCCCGGCGCGGAGAGGGTCCGTGGTGAGAAACTCCCACGACACGTGCCGCGCTCCCCGGACGAGCATGCTGCCGAGGAGCCAGACGAACGTTGCGACGACGACCGCCACGGCGGCATGGATGACGCCCGCGAGGATCCAATCCTGCACACGCTCGCGCGTGCCCTGTGCGGTCGCGCGGGGGTGCTGGCTCATTGGACAGCGCTCCTACACAGTCGGTCAGCCAGGAGCACCAGCACGACGATCATGCCCATCAAGAGGAGACCGCCGACGAAGAGCGCCGAGCGATGGCCATCGGTCGCGTAAGCCATCTCGAGCGCGATGTTCGCGCTGAGCGTCCGGATTGGAATAAAGAGACTCTTCGGCGTTTGGACGACGTTCCCACACACCATGAGGATGGCCATGGTCTCTCCGAGGGCTCTCCCGGTCTGCAGAATGAGACCCGTATAGAGACACCTCTTCGCATAGGGGAACACGACCCCTCGGAGCATTCCGCAGCGGGACAACCCGAGCGCCGCCGCGCCGCGGAGCTGGTGGCTCGGTACGTTCACCAGGCTGGCGTCCGCGGTCATCATGACCGTCGGGAGGATCATGATCCCCACCACGAGGATGCCGGCGAGGAGGCTCGCCCCCGGCGGGTGGATGCGGCGTATCAGCGGGACGAGCGCCACGAGGCCCCAGAATCCGTAGACGACCGACGGGATACCGGCGAACAGCTCGATGATGCGGCGATACTGCCGGGCGATCGTGGGGTGAGCATAGTAGTGGCAGAACACCGCGGAGCAGACGCCAAGCGGGGTAGCGAGGAGCACGGCGCCCGCGGTCGCGAACAGCGTCCCGAGGAGCATGGGCACCAGGTTGTACGAGTCGCTCGTGGGGTGCCAGGACGCGTCGGTGAAGAACCTGGCAAGTCCGATGGTGTGCAGCGCAGGCCACGCCTCGATCAGCAGGAAGGCCATGATCAACACGACGATCCCGCCCGCGATCGACGCGAGCCCGCGGAGAGCCCAAACGAGCGCGAAGTCAGTCCTTGACCGGGACAAAGTACTGCTCCTGGATGAGCTTGTTGACCTGGGCCGACGTGGCGTAATCGAGGAAGGTCTTCGTGAGCCCCTCGGGGACGGCCTTCGTGACGAGCAGCAGCGGCCGCGCGAGCGGGAAGGTCCCATCGCGGACGCTCGCGGTCGACGGGGCGACTCCGGACATCGGGAGCAACCGCACGCCACCGCCGTGCTTCTCGCTGTACTCCGCCGTGCCGATGGATACGTAGCCGATCGCATTGGGGTTCCCTTCGACCGTCTTGATCCCCTGCTCGTTGTCACCAATAATGACGTGCGCCTTCACGTCCACGGGCTTCAGCCCGAAATGGTGCATGAAGAGCTCGAAAGTCGAGCGCCCCTCGGCCTTGTTGACGACGGTGATCGGGCCATCCGGGCCACCGACGTCGCGCCACTGCGTGATCTTCCCGGTGTAGATCGCGACGACCTGCGCGTCGGTCAGCGCAGCCACGGGGTTCTGCTTGTTGACGATGATGCAGATCCCGTCGCGCGCGATCACGAAACCCTGCAAATCTTTCTCGCTCTCCTTCAACGCGCGGGACACCATGCCGATGCTGGCGAGCCCTTGTTGGGTGTCGGCGATGCCGCGCGAAGAGCCCCCGGCCTGGACGTCGATCCTCACCCCGGGGTGCGCGGCTTCGAACTGCTTCGCTATCTCACTCATCAGCGGCGCGATCGTGCTCGCGCCGGTCAACACGAGTGTGCCGGCCGACGTCTCGCGGCCGCCTCGTGAGCAGGCGGCGCCGAGCACCATCGATATCACCAAGACGAGCCATGCCCAGTTCTTCATGTCACTGTCCGATATTCAGGGTCGCCTCACGGGACCCGAGAAAGAGCCGAGAACGCCGTGGTCAAGCTGCGCTGGCCATTTGCCCTCCGACCAAACCCGCGTAGAGGCCGCCGCGCGCCAGGAGCTCGGCGTGGGTGCCCTGCTCCACGAGGCGACCTTCGTCCATCACCAAAATGCAGTCTGCGCCGACCACCGTGCTCAGCCGGTGCGCGATGACGACCCTCGTGCACTCGAGCTTCGCGAGCTCCTCCTGGACACGGAGCTCGGTGATCGCGTCGAGGGCGCTAGTCGCCTCGTCGAGCAGCAGAATCGAAGGCTTGCGCACCAGCGCCCGCGCGATCGCGATGCGCTGTCGCTGGCCGCCGGAGATGGATCCGCCACCGTCGCTCAGCACGGTCTCGTACCCCATCGGCATTTGCGCGATCTCGTCGTGACACTGGGCGAGCTTTGCCGCTTCGGTGATGGCCTCGAGCGGGAGCTCCGGGTCCGCCAAGGCGATGTTCGAGCGGATGGTGCCACCAAAGAGGTGCGTCTGCTGGGTCACGATACCGAGCTGCCGACGGACGCTCTCCAGGGCGAGATCACTCAAGTTGACGCCATCGTAGAGCACGCGGCCCGAGGTCGGCGGATAGAGCCCCAAGAGCACGCTGGCGAGCGTCGACTTTCCAGAGCCTGTGCGCCCCACGATCGCCACGAAATGCCCAGGCTCGATCTTGACCGACACGTCTTTGAGGACGATCGGCTCGAGCGGCCCGTAGCGAAAGCTGACCTGCTCGACCTCGATGTGTCCGCGGAGCGCCCCCGAGGGGCGCACCTTGGCGCGGTCCTGTTCGGGCGAGGCCTCCTGGATGTCGGCGATGCGCTCCAGGTAGATCCCGAGCATCTGGAACTGGCTGGCCATGCCGACGAGGCTCGAGAGCGGGGTGAAGACCCCGTTTGCGAACGTGTTCAGTGCGAGCATCATCCCCAGGCTGACCTTTCCGTCGAGCACCTGGTAGCTGCCGACCCCCAGCAGCACGAGAGGAGTCGCCATCCGCAGCGTGCTCTGCACGGCCTCGAGGACGGTGTTGAGGCGACCTCGCGCGAGGGAGGAGTTGAGCACGTCGACGAAGAGATTCGACCAGCGCTCCTCTGCGACATGCTCGCAGCCCATCGCCTTGAGCGTCTCGATGCCCGCGAACATCTCGATCTGGTAACTCTGCGACTGCGCCTGCCTCACCAGCATCTGCGCGTTGACGTCCCGCTGTCGCGCGCGAAGAGCCAGAAAGCTTCCGACTTGGAGCGCGCCCAAGAGGAGCACGAGCGCGCCGAGCGTGGGGCTCATGGCGAAGAGGAGGATGGCGTAAAAGGTCATGAGGCCGCCGTCGAGGACGGCGGAGAGCACGCCGGAGGTGAGGATCTCCTGAATGAACGTGCTGCTGTTCAGCCGCATGAGCAGGTCGCCCGAGGATCTCCGCTGAAAGAAGCCGAAGGGCAGGGAGATCATGTGATCGAGGAGACCCGTCGTCATCTTCACGTCGAACACGGTGCGCAGATGGAGCAAGAGATGCGCGCGCACGAACGTCGTGACGAAGTGGAAGACGAGCAGTGCCCCCAGGCCGAGCGACAGAATCAGCAAGAGGTGCCAGTCGCCGCGCGGGACGACGCGGTCGACCACGGCACTCGTGAACAGCGGGAGCGCCAGCGTGAGCACGAGGACGAAGATGGATGTGGCCAGGACGCGACCCCACTCGCCCGAATCCCCGAGGAGGCGCAGGATATGCCCCTCGCGCGTCGACTTCTTGCCAGCCGAGCGCTCGAACTCGTCGGAGGGCTCGAGAGCGAGCGCGATGCCCGTGAACGAGCGGCTGAACTCGTCCATCGCGACGTGCCGCCGCCCGACCTCGGGATCGACGATATCGACGCCACCGGCAGTGAGGCGCTCGAAGACGACGAAATGGGTGAAGTTCCAGTGGAGGATCGACGCCGGCTTCAGGCACTTGAGACCGTCGAGCTCGATCCGGACGCCCCGGGCCCGCAGTCCGAAATGCCGCGCCCCGTTCAGGATGTGTCGCGCCGTCGCCCCGTCTCGCCCGACCCCGAGCACCTGGCGCACCGCCTCGCGCCCGACCGGCTTTCCGTAATAATCGAGCACCATCGCCAGACACGCGACGCCGCATTCGGTCGCCGTGAACTGCTGAATGACCGTGATCCGACCGCGATCGCGATCGCGCCCGAGCCCGAGCCTCTTCAGAGCAGGCAATCGTTTGAGGAGATTATCCACCGAACCTCTCGAATACGACGCGCAAGCCGGGGATGAGAGCGACGAGGATGCTCTCCGAGCGGACCCGCGCATCGGCTCTGCCGCTCATCCCGTGGTGATAGTCGTAGGTCTGATTGTCGACCCTGAACGTCGGCTCCGGGCACTTTGCTTCTACCAATACGACCGGCCCGTCTACTTTTACCGTGTCGAAGATCTCCTGCCCGAGATATCGCTTCACCTCGTCCGGTCCGATGACCTGTTTGCTGACGGACTCGATGACGAACTCCTGGTAGGCATAGAGATAGCCCGACACCTCGAAGCGGAGAGGCATCCCCGCGCGGAGCTGAGGCCGGAACTGCCCGGGGAGCATCGCGATGACGGACATCGGCGCGCTCTCGTCGGCGAGCGTGATCACGAGATCTCCGACGTCGAGGCGCTGGCCGGGACGAATTCGAACATCGCCGACGAGGCCCGCGCGAGGAGCCCGGATCGTGAGCTGCTCGAGGTGGGCCTCGGCCAGCTCTTTCTGGACTCGGACGGACGCGAGCGAGTCGCGCATCTGCTTGTCGGCGGGAGATCGCAGGGCCCCGATCAACTGAAGCTCGAACTCGTGCTGAAGCCGATCGACCTGCGCCATCTCGCTCGCCGAGTTGAGCCGCGCGACGACCGAGTGGGCCTCCACGCGCTGACCGGCGCTGACGGCGATCGCGCCGACGACACCTGCCACGGCGGCAGTGACATCGACGCGGCTCCGGACACGGACGATCGCCGGACCGATGGCGTACTCGTTCACGCTGCCAAAGATCGCGAAGAGCGCGCCGACGGCGGCGACCGCTACGAGGACCCAGTACGTCCACCGGGTCCAGCCCGGCGAGAGCATCAAGATGGTCCCCTCTTTGCGACTCGTGGCTGCGTGACGGAGCGCCTCCTCACGAAAGGGGCTCTTTTTCGTCGCCTGCGTCATCTCCCATCGGCTCCCTGGGGCTGGCTCGGATCCATCAGCGAGACGTGAGCGCCCTCCCCCGACAGGAGATGCGACGCGGTCGTGGGACGGAGCGTCGCCTCGATGGTCAGCATCCGGGAGGCGGCGTCGATCTCAGGAGCGATCTTGTCGATGACGGCGGTGACCGCGTCCGTCGAGCGAGCAGCCTCCACACGGACCGACTTGCCGAGATGAATGGTTCCCACGGCACTCTCTGGGACGGCGAAGCGGACGATCATGTCTTCCGTGCTGACGATGCGAACCACGGCCGTCGCAGGCGTGACATTGGCGCCCGGGTCCAAATAGCGGAGAGCGATGACCCCCTCGAACGGGGCTCGGATCTCCGCGTCGCGAGCGATTCGTCGGAGCTGCTCGACGCGCTCCCGTTTCTGGTTGGTCTGAGCGGCGGAGGCGAGGACTCGAAGCTTCGCGAGCTGCCCCTCGTATTTCACGCTCGCAAGCTGCTCTCCGCTGGTCAACGCCTCGCGGAACAGGGCGAGTTGGCGCGTGAGAGTATCCTCCGCCTTCACGAGCTCGACGGCGGTCTTCTCGTGCTCGGCTTGGGCCGCTCGGAGATCGGCGTCGGCCATAGCAAGATCGGAGCCGACGCTCAGCAGATCCAGCGTGGCGATAGGCGCCTCCGCGGCCACGTGCTCACCGACTCGCACATGGACCTCTCTCACGCGCCCGTCGACTCTGGGCGCGAGCTCGACGGACTTTCTCGCGAGCAAGACGCCGATGAAGCGATCCTCTGCAGTCGAGCGGGGAACGGCTTCAGGACGAACGATCGCCGAGCCGCCGGAGGCTGGACGCGACGACGGGACGGTCGCCGTCGGCGCCAGAGACACCTCGGGAGAGGCCGTATCGAGAGGCGGGCGGCGCTGGCGTTGCACGAAGGTCACGCCCACTGCCACGAGCAGTCCGCACGCGACGAGGCCTGACGTACGTAGCCTCATGCGATGACGTGCTCGTGGTTCCATACCAAGGTGTCGCGTCCAAGGGCATCACGCGACCTCCCTGGTGGGGCCGCCCAAGAGGCTGCCCCACCAGGGAGCGCATGGCTCACTGCGAGCTAGCGACTAGCCGCAGCATGCCGGCTCATAGGGTGCAATCGCCATCCGGTGAGCAAATGACGGCCTGACCGGAGACCTTGGCGGCGCCCCCGGATGCCATGTCGAGGGCCGCGTCGTCGAGCTCCACCATGTCACTGTCACTGTCACTGTTCTGATCGACCTGATTCTGGTTCATTGAAATATCCTCCAATTTGTAGCCATTACCGGACTACAAACCCTCGTCCGACCCGCGTCGAGGCGGAGCCGCCCCTTCGATCGCGCCACGCGTGGGGCGTCCTTCTCGTCAGCAGCAGCCCGGGCCACACTGACCGGACGCCCGGACCGTCTCGCTCTTTCGAGCCGGGTCGTTCTTCAGCTCGTCGCTATCACGCAGCCGGATCGCCGGGGCCGGCGCACCGAGCGATTGCTTCGGGCCGCACTCGAAGGGTCGCGCATCCTCGGGTCGGACGGGCACGTCCGGCTGGACGAGCGCGAAGCTTTTCGCGTAAGGCTCGCGCGACATGATGTGCAGGGTCTTCTCGCAGACGGCGACCGGCTTTCCGCGCTCCATCACGTGACCGTCGTCGTCCTCGACACGGAGGAACGGGCCCTTGTAGATGACCGCCTGCTTGTGATCCCAGCAGGGACCCTCTTTGCCCTTGTAGGCCGCCGCAGTGATCTTCCTCAGCTTGATCCCCTCGATTACCTCGTAGGGGGCGTCGTCGCGCGCCAGGATCTCGACGCCATAGAGGCCTCCCTTGGCGAAGGAGTCGAGGAACCGATCCTCGCGCATCGCTCCCGAGATGCAGCCGCCCCATAGCTTGGAGTTCTCCTGCAGGTGAACCGGGATATCCTCGTCGGACACGACATCCGAGATGACGGCGCGCCCGCCGCGCTTCAACACCCGATGGATCTCCGGGAAGAGCTTGTGCTTGAGGTTGGGCGCGACGAGGTTGAGGACGCAATTCGAAAGGACGACGTCGATGCTCTCCGAGGCGACCAGCGGCGATTGGCTGCGGAGGTTCGCCAGGATCTCGTTGAAGAGATCCAGGTCCTCGGCACCGGCGATCGGGTTCTCGCGGAGGTAGGCGTCGAGGCGCTCGTAGTCGAGCGTGAGATCTTCGATTCGGCCCTTTCCGAACGTGGTGTTCTTGTAACCGAGGCTCGCCTCGACCTTGGTGAGCGCGCCCCGTGCCAGCGAGAGCATCTCGTCGTTCATGTCGACGCCGATCACCTTGCCGGTCGGGCCGACGAGCTGAGCGATGATGAAGCAGAGCTTGCCGCCGCCGCTCCCCAAATCGAGGACCGTCTCCCCGGAGCACACGTAGGGTGAAGGGTCGCCGCAGCCGTAGTCCCGGTCGATCACTTCTTGGGGGATGATCTTCAGATACTCGGGGTTGTAGACCGCCGGACAGCACAACCCTGGTTCTGCGACCTTGGCCGACGCGCTGTAGCGCTCGTTGACGACTCTCCGATACCGCTCGGTCTCACTACCATTGACTGCTTCCATTTCCCCCCTCTTTCTGAAAGATCATCGAGGCCCGGCCTCGTCCAAATCTTACGCTGGCTCAGCCGCCGCCGCGGTCATGCTCGGGGCAAGCTCCGAGTAGCAAATGCAATCCGAGGCGCACCCGGCCGACGCGCCATTGTCCATGTTCACGTAGATTTCCCATTGGCGACCTTCGGGGTCGACCACCCAGGTCTTCTTCTGCAACGCGAAGCAGCAGGCCGTATCCCCCTCGTCGTACAAGTAAAAACCGGCCTCGTTGTACCGCTCCACCGCTTTCCGAATCACCTTCGAGCTCTTGACCTGGATACCGAAGTGCGGCTTTGCGCCGCCGTGAGGATCCTCCAGCATGGCGAGGTTCACGGGCGGATCCTGGAGCTCGAACTTGGCGTATCCCTCGCGGACTTTGGTGGGCTCCTGCCCAAAGAGCGTCCTGTAAAACTTCAGCGACTCCTGGAGGCTCTTCACGATGATGTTGATGTGGATCCGGCTGCGGGTCGGGAAATCGACAGCCGAGTCTTCTACGTAGTCGGAGCACTCGGTGAAGCCGCTGCCGTCGAACTTGGCTCCGGTGAACCCTTTGAGATCGTCCGCGGTCGGAACCCTCCCGCTGAGAAACTCTTCGCCATCGAGCAAGACCAGCGGGAGACCCTTGGCGCCGTCGGAGAGGAGGTGCTTGAGAACCTTGGGGGGTATGCCTTCCGACTGCGGCTCTCCGAGGTTCACCGCGCGCAAGCTCCAACCCTTCGAGGCGAAGTCGAACGAGCTCTCGAGGTCCTTGACCGCGGTGCATTGTTGCTCGTCGTTCGCGTAGATTTCGAGATTCATGGTTTCCTCTCTGGTTCGGGCGATTGGCCCGCGGGCATGGCGCTCACTGCGCCCGGTCCTCGGGGTCAAGCCTCCTGCCGAGACTTCTCCAGCGAAGGTTTCTTTTCGATGAGTCGGATGGCGTCCATGAAGGTCGGGAGGCCACGATGAGCCACCACGATGTCGTCGACGACCAGGGCGGGCAGGCTGGCGCCGCCTTCCTTCTGCAGAAGGAGGAGCACCGACGGCGGGAGGTGGACGTTCTCGGTCACCGTGGCCAGGTTGATCGTCTTTACATCGGCGTTGTTGCGATACTTTCGCTCCAAGAACGATGCGAGGGAAGCCGACGGGCTAGGGCTGCAGCAGTCCAGGTGTTGCTCGAAAATATGAATCCTCTTCATAGAGGCTCTCTCTCGGTCTTTCTCCAAGACGAGCAGGTCCGTGCGTCCCTTCTTGACGGCGCGGCCGACGTCGGTGGCGCAAGCACAGTTTCCACCAAATGGATGATGCTTTTCGCATCTGCAATTGTTCAGCCCGAAGATGGCTGCGACGTCGGTGAACGACCGAGCCCGGGGGTTTCTTCGCATTTCGGCGACGACATCCTCTTCGGTCAGGCCGTAGCAGTAACAGACGGTCTTGGCGCCCTCCGCCTCTTTGAAGGAGACACGAACACGCAGGTCCTCTTTGGTGAAGACCGTCCCTGTCTCGCCATAGTAGACGACGTTACAGGTGGAGCTCAGGCAGATGTTGTAATCGGCCGCTCCGACCTCGTCACGGCTCTCGTCGGTCACGAGGCTCATGACCGTGATGTTGTTGACGGTTCGTCCGGCGTCTGAGCATCGCGGGCAGGCGAGGTCGAGCCGACCAGGGTTTTCGACGCGTTTCGGACCACAACATGAAGCCATGAGGCTCTCCGTGGATGTGTCTTCGAGACCAGCTAAAAGCCAATACAGGCGCCGCGCCGGAAAGAGGGCGTGCGGCTCGGCATGCGGCGAGGGCCGTGAAAATTTAGGGCTAAGACGCGTCGACCAAGGAGGATCGCTCGATCCTGCCGTCGAACCGCCGCGAAGAGAGCTGCCGTCCTTGCTACAGCGAAACCAGCAACCAGAATCCCGTCAGCACCATCAACGCACCGGAGAGTTGCTGAATTGGCTTCCCGAGTCGGCGAGCTACCCGAGACAGCCGCCCGAGACCGATACCGAACAGCACCGTGAACACGGGTAGGCTGTACCCGGCCGCAAACGCTATGAGCAGAGAGCTACCGAAGAAGAGCCTCGTCTTGAGGTAGGCGAAGCCGAACGCGACCGGGAGCAGAGAGCTGCAGCAGGCCCCGGTCGTCACCATGCTGAAGGCGCCCGTCAGAAGCCCAAGGACCACCGCACCGATGAGCCCCTCCGAGCGCCGAAGCGATGGGAACCGGAGGGCAGGGAAACGAAAGGGGACCAGGTTGAGCGAAACGAGGCCGAAAGAGATGACCAGAAACCCGCCGACCAGCCTTGCCGCGCGGACCGAGTGGGCGTCTCCCCAACGTCCGAGCAAGCCCAAGACGGCACCGAGCGCCATGAGCGATACGATCGTCCCGAGCATGAAGCTCACGCCGGCCAAGACAGCGTGTGACCGCTTGAAGCCATCGCGGCTCCCCGCGTAGCCGGCCATCACTGCGAGAGCAGGCCAGTTGCACGAAGAGCTCATTGCCAGAACGACCCCGAGCAGCAGGGTCGCCGGAAGCGAAAGAAACCCAAGACCAGGAGAACTCAGTGTAGTACGAAGCCAATCCATTGTTGCACGATGGGGTCAGTGGGCAGGGGTGCCTTTTGCGACCGCCGCCTCCGGCTCGTCGTGCGCGCACGAGCAGCTCGCCTTGTCGGGCGGCGCTTGTCCCGCCTTCGAGCCAGGTTGGTCTTTTTGCGCCGACACGGGCGCCGCTCGGGCGCTCGATGTCGAATCGCTCTGACGCATGGAATAGATCGGCGTGGCGAGCGCAAGGCCCGCGAGTCCGACGAAAATGCCCAACTTGAGCTTCCGGTTCTTCTCCGGAACGGCCTGCTCCGTAGCGCACTCGCACTCTTCCAACGCTTGCATTGACGTGGCTGGTTCACTGCTCGTCGTGGACTGCTTCATCGGCCCCCCGTTTGCGCGTCGAGTCAACGCCTTCACCGTGGCGCCTCTCGCGCTCGTATCTTTCGTAATTCTCCGGTGGAGATGACGGGGGATCGCGCAAAAGGACGCAACCGAAGTTCGTAGAAGGTGAAACGAGAGGCAGTCCGTGACTTCGCAGCTGGGATCACGAAGCGATTGACGCGAAGCGCTGATTCGAACATCGTCGACGGCGTGCGAGACGTTGAATCGACGCGAGCGGCGCGGGGGTCGAGGGGGCGACCGCGCGCTGGCGAAGCGCTTCGCACTCCGCTGGCGGGACGTCGCGAGTAGCACACGCGACCCGCACGAGGTGCGACTCGGACGGCGGCGCCCGACGGGCGCGACCGTCGTCAGTGATGCCGGGGGGTCGGGCGAGATCGAGGAGGATCGCGTCGCGTCGCGCTGCGACGGCGCGAGCGAACGGCCGATCGTCGCCAGCCCCGAGAGGACCGTACGCTTCAGCGCATCACGGTCCATAGAACGGGAGAGAGCGCGGAGGGGGCTCGAAGATCGCGTCGACGCGCGACGCCCTCTTCAGCGAGGCGTGTCTTCGTGGAGAGAGGGTGCATAGGACCTCGTTTCGCGACGAGTGGTAGAGGACATGCACGACGAGTGTGACGCGGAGTGCGAAGAAAATGATCCCCCGCGCGGGACCGCCGCTCAATCCGGACGCCGATTCCGGTAGGAGCGGAAAGAGAGCATCGCGGCAGAGGTATTGCCGGGTGGCCCCAGGGGATCACTCCCCCGGGGCTCCCACGGATCCGGACGTGCGGAATTCCCGCATCCGGCTCGTCGAGACATGGGTTCGCTACGTGGCGTACCGCCGCGTGATGACCGGTTGCGGGAGCGGGAACCGCTCGAGCAACGCGAGCATCCGCGACCAGTCGACGTACCCGGCGTGGGAGCGGCGCGAGAGCCACTTCTGCCAGATGCGTCGCGTCTCTCGGTAGAAGCGCGCGAGCGCACGGATGTTCGACGAGACGCCGAAGTAGCCGTAGTGCCCACGATGCTTCTGCGCGAGAGCCTGCTGCTGTTGCCGAGCCGGCTGGCTGATGGCGTTGTGATCCGGCTCGGCGATGTCCGTCGGCAGCGGGTCGGGCAGCGCCACGTGACGGGCATCGCGTCATGGGGCGGAGCGTGCCCGGAGCGCGATGGTCATCGTCGGCGTGACGCGAACGCGCCCGCCGAGATGGTCATCGCGGCGGGCGGCTCGGCGCAGCGAGAGGCGATGGCAATCTACGGAGGAGGGGTGCGGCTTTCGGCGACGCGGAGGACGGAGTCGCGTTCGACGAGCTTCTTCTTGCGGCGAGCGGCGTCGCGGA
>Ga0105247_10001860_pt1 | contig 14771 bp, 10 predicted proteins | sample KBSS24metaG_FD_81519 | JGI IMG/M metagenome (GOLD analysis project Ga0105247, IMG submission 81519) | Switchgrass rhizosphere microbial communities from Kellogg Biological Station, Michigan, USA - KBS S2-4 metaG | ecosystem: Host-associated > Plants > Roots > Rhizosphere > Soil | place...
GGCGAGGCGAACGGGCCGGCCGCGGTGTACGCGCTGACGAAATACATCGACTGGCTGAAGAAGTACGCGCCGCCCGAGGCGTCCGGGATGACGTTCTCCGAGGCCGGGCCGGTGCCGGGCCAGGGGAACGTCGCGCAGCAGATCTTCTGGTACACCGCGTTCACCGCGCCGCTCACCAAGGCCGGCCTCCCGGTGGTGAACGCCGACGGCACGCCGAAGTGGCGCATGGCCCCGTCGCCGCACGGGCCGTACTGGCAAGAGGGGACGAAGCTCGGATATCAGGACACGGGCTCCTGGACGATGCTGAACAGCACGCCCCTCGAGCGTCGGAAGATGGCGTGGCTCTATGCCCAGTTCACCGTGGCGAAGAGCACGTCGCTCAAGAAGTTCATGGTCGGCCTCACGCCGATCCGCGACTCGGACATCAAGTCCGAGGCGGTGACGAAGATCGCCGACAAGCTCGGCGGGCTCGTCGAGTTCTACCGGAGCCCGGCGCGCGTCGCGTGGACGCCGACCGGCACGAACGTCCCCGACTATCCGAAGCTCGCGCAGCTCTGGTGGCAGAACGTCAGCCTCGCCGTCACCGGCGAGCAGACGCCGCAGGGCGCGATGGACAAGCTGGCGAAGGAGATGGACGACGTCATGTCGCGCCTCGAGCGCGCCGGGATGAAGAACTGTCCGCCCAAGCTGAATCCCGAAAAGGATCCGAAGGAGTGGCTCTCGGCCGACAAGGCGCCGCACCAGAAGCTCGCGAACGAGAAGCCCAAAGGCGAGACGGTCCCCTACGATCAGCTCCTCCAGGCGTGGAAAGAAGGGCGCGTGAAGTAATCGAAATAGCCCGTCGGGTGAGCGTGACGCGTCGCGACGCGCTCACCGCGACGGGCCGGCGCGTCACGACTCCGCGCAAGACACGCGCCTGAGACTCGTGCCGGCGACGCGCCGAAGAGACGCGCAAGCGGGTTGACGTGCCGGAGGCGATCCACGATGGTTCGTGCCTCCGGCGCGTCACGCGTCGAAGCGCGTCGAGCGCGCCATTTCGGGCGCGCGCGGTCGCACCAGCGGAGAGGCGGGGCCGGCCATGGATCGCAAGAGAGCTTCGTTCGCGCTCGCGGTGCTCTTCGCGATCAATACGATGAACTTCTTCGACCGCCAGGTCCTCGGGGTCGTCGGCGAGCAGATCCGAAAAGAGTGGACCCTCTCCGACACGGCGCTCGGCGCGCTCGGGACGGCGTTCACGCTCGTGTACGCCATCGTCGGCTTGCCGCTCGGGCGCCTCGCGGACACGCTGAGGAGGAGGACGATCCTCGCGGTGGGCGTGTTCGTCTGGAGCGCGCTCACCGCCGCGTCGGGCGTGTGCCGCAGCTTCACGCAGCTCTTCGTCGTGCGCCTCGGCGTCGGTCTGGGCGAGGCGTCGTGCGCGCCGGCCGCGTCGTCGCTCATCGGCGACCTCTTCCCCGCCGCGAAGCGGTCGAACGCGCTGTCCGTCTTCATGCTCGGCCTCCCCATCGGGATCGCGCTGAGCTTCCTCGTCGGCGGACCGATCGCGAAGGCCTACGGGTGGCATCTGACGTTCTTCATCGCCGCCGTGCCCGGCGCGGTCTGCGCGATCGCCGCGCTCTTCATGGTCGAGCCGCGGCGCGGCGCGGCGGAGGCGCACGCCGTCGGGACGCGGCGGCGCGAAGGATCGGCGCTGCGGCTCGTCTTCTCGATCCCGAGCATGTGGCCGATCGTCGTGTCCGGCGCGCTCCACAACTTCAACATGTACGCCATCGGCGCGTTCCTCGCGCCGCTCTTGATGCGATATCACAAGATGGATATCGCGCACGCCGGGTATTACGCGATGGCGGTGTACGGCCTGTCGGGCGTGCCGGGGCTCGTCCTGGGCGGCCTCGCGGCCGACGCGCTCGGCAAGCGATCCCGCCGCGGCCGGATGACGCTCTCGGCGTGCACGTTCCTCGCGGCGGCGCCGCTCACGTACGCCGCGCTCGAGAGCCCGGCGATGAGCCCGGCCGGCTTCGCGGTCCCCATGTCGCTCGGCGTGGCCGCGATGTACGTCTATTATTCGGCGACCTACTCGACGATCCAGGACCTGGTCGAGCCGTCGCTCCGCGGCACGGCGATGGCCGCGTATTTCTGCGCGATGTACCTCCTCGGCGGGTCGCTCGGGCCGATCGTCATGGGGCGCCTCAGCGATCACTTCGCGCAGGCGGCCGCGGGCGCCGCGGGGATCACGGAGATCACCGCCAAGTCGCTCGAGCCGTTCAAGGGGGTCGGGCTGCACGGCGCGATGTACGTCATCCCGGCGCTCAACGTCGTGCTCGCGGCCTGCATGTTCGTCGCGTCGCGCACCGTGCCGCGCGACATGGCGCGGCTCGAGGCTTGGATGCGGGCGACCGCGGGCGGCGGCGACCCGCCCCCGTCCGACGACGTACGAGACCCCGCGCTCGGCGTCCGGACCGCGGGCACGACCGGCGCCGCCTGAGCGCGGACGAGCCCGCGGCGCCCGAGCGCTGAACGAGCCCGCGCGCCGAGCGGACGAGCCCCGCGGCGCCAGCTCGCGCGGGCGCGCGGCCGGGTCCCCCTCGACCAGAGTCGTTCAGAGGCTCCGGAGGAGCTCGTCGATCCGGAGCGACGCGGAGAGGTCGCCGGCGCGGCTCGCGTGGTCCATCGCGGCGAAGAGGTGCGTCTGCTCCCAGACGAGGCGCGACGGCGATCGCTCGAGGAGCGACACGTAGTGCTCGAGCGCGCGCGCGGGATCGAACGTCGTTTTTCGCATGACCGCGTGGCGCACGACGGCGTGCAGCGCGTACCTCCCGCGCATCGGCTCTTGCACGAGGTGCCACCGCAGGAGCGGCGCGATCGCCTCGCCGGCCCGCGAGCGGACGCGCGCGAGCTCGGCGAGCGACGCCGCGTCGACGTGATCGCCGCCGATGTGCGCGAGGACGCCCCACATCCGCCGGCTCGCGGCGGACAGGCGGCGCCACGCCCAGAGGACGAGGAGCGCCACCTCGGGCAGATCGTCCTCGTGCTCGATGACGCGCGTCCGCTCGACGCCGTGCGCGTCGAGGAACGCCGCGAGCTCGGTCACGGTCGCGGCGCGGCTCCGCACGATCGCGTCGGCGACGTCGAGGGCGAGCGGGTTCCACCGCAGGCGCCGCGTGAGGCGCGCGACGCGCGGGAACGCGTGCCGGCCCGACAGGACGAGCGGCGCCGTCACCGGGAAGACGATCACGCCGGCGAGGAGGCAGCGCCGGGCGGTGATCACGAACGACGTGGGCGTCCCCCCGAGCTCGTCGAGGAGGCGCGCCACCGCCCGATCGTCCTCGTGGTTGTCGAGGACCACGAGGCTCTCGCCGGCGTCGAGGAACGCGCGGAGCGCGGGGACCGTCTCCGCGCGCTCGCGCGAGGTGCCGAAGCGCAGGGCGAGCATCTCCGCGAGCGTCCGGAAGTCCCACGCCCCGACGCGGAACCAGTACGTCCGCCGCGAGAACCGCCGCGCGAGCCGGTGCCCCAGGGCGCACGCGAGCATCGACTTGCCGCTCCCGCCCGCGCCTACGAGCGCGATCCGCGCCGGCGCGGTCGCCTCCACGATCCGGACGAGCGTCGCGATCTCGCCGGCGCGGCCCTTCATCCCCGTCGGCGCGGGCGGAAAATGCTGGAGCGGAGTCACGCGGTGCGACGATACCAAAGGACCCGGGCGCCTCCGACGAGGTCGTCTGCGCCGCGGCGGCGGAGCGGGGACGAGCGGACGGCGCGGCCCGTAAGGCAAAAAGCGTCCCCCCTGCCAAGTTGCCACACGCGCGCGCGGCCCATGGATCGCGCCGGAACAGCGGCCGCTGCGGGACGGCGCCCGCGCCCTCCGCCGCCTGGCGCCGATCGTGCAACGTGCCTCGTGGATGAAGGGCGATCGTACGGTGAGCGCGGGCGAGCGGCTCGCGACGATCGAGGAGCTCGCGGGGGCCGAGCGGTCCGCGCGCGCGAAGCGGCGCCGCGGCGGCGGGAAGCGCGGGCGCGGCGAGGGGGACGAGCAGAAGGTCGTCCCCGAGCACGTCACGGAGAACATCGACGCCGTCGCGTCGCTCCGCAGCGAGCGGCGCGGCCGGCTGACCGTCCACCAGCGCGCGATCGACTCCGCCACCGCGTTCGTCGGCCGTCCGCTCACCGTGTACCTGCTGCTCCTGGTCGTCGCCGGCTGGATCGCGATGAACCTGTTCGCGGCCGCGGCCGGCGAGAAGCCGGTCGATCCGCCGCCGTTCTTCTGGCTCCAGGGCGCCGTCGCGCTCTACGCGGCGCTCGTCACCACGGTCGTCCTCACGACGCAGGCGCGGCAGAACAAGGAGCGCGAGCACCAGGCGCTCCTCGACTTCCAGGTGAACCTGCTCGCCGACCAGCGCACCGCCAAGATCATCGCTCTTATCGAGGAGCTGCGGCGCGACCTCCCGTCGGTCCGCGATCGGGTCGACGAGGTGGCTGACGCGATGCAGAAAGCGGCCGATCCGAAGGCGCTCCTCGTGGCGATGGAGGAGACGCTCGAGGAGTCGCCGGCTCGCCCCGCGGGCGCGCCCCCCGACGACGACGCGGAGCGCGGGTCGTCGGCGCCCGGCTCGCCGCGCTGAACGACTCGTCGATCGGCGCCCGCGGCGCCCGCGTCGCGCTGGTCGCGCCCGGTGGCTCGGCAAGCGCGTTTGAGCGCTCGACGGACGCGCGTCGCGCGGCGACCTATGCCCAACGAATAAGCCACTAGACCACCCATGTAGGCGTCACTCAGGTCCACATTTATTTTTCAAATGCCCCCTGAACGATGGGTTTTTCTCGGGGTTTTTCGTCGCCCGACGCGGGGAGATTTTTTGAACGTGCACCGTATGAGGCAGGACAGCGCGACCGGGCATTGTATAAATTGCCTGGACCCGCAGTCATCGAGGAGAAATCGACATGCCCCCCCACAGTGCCTGGTTGCTCCTGCCTCTTGCCGTCGCCATCGGCGCTTGCTCGGCCGCCGCGCCGGCGGGCAGCGACGACTCCGCGTCGGACGCGCTCCAAGCCGACGCAGCGACGACCGCCGCGTCGGTCGGAAAGCTCATCTTCTTCGACAAGCAGCTCTCGAACCCGCCGGGGCAGGCCTGCTCGTCCTGTCACGATCCGAGCCGCGCGTTCGCCGATCCGCGCCCCGGGCCGACGTCGCAGGGCGCGGTGACGGGCCGGTTCGGCCCGCGCAACTCGCCGAGCATCATGTACGCGTCGTTCGTCCCGCCGCTCGCTGCGGCCGGCGACGAGACGGGCTTCGCCGGCGGCCTCTTCCTCGACGGTCGCTCGCCGTCGCTCGAGGCCCAGGTCGAGTCGCCGCTCCTCAACCCGATCGAGATGAACAACGCGGATCACGCCGCGGTGGTCGCGAAGGTCCGCCACGGCCAGTACGCCAGCAAGTTCAAGAAGGTGTTCGGCAAGGACGTCTTCAACGACGTCGAGGTCGCGTTCGGCCACATCGAGGACGCGATCGCGGCGTACGAGCGCACCGGGATCACGGGCCGTTTCACGTCGAAGTACGACGCGTTCCTCGCCGGCAAGGTGCAGCTCACGGACTCCGAGACGCGCGGCCTCGCGCTCTTCGAGGACGAGCGGCGCGGCAACTGCGCGTCGTGCCACTTCGACAAGATCAACGACGACGGGTCGCCGCCGCTCTTCACCGACTTCGGCTACGACAACCTCGGGATCCCCAGGAACCCGGACAACCTCTTTTACACCCTCCCGCCGGATCTCAACCCGGCCGGCGCGTCGTTCGTGGATCACGGCCTCTCCGGCGCGATCATCAACCCGCGGCAGGACGGCAAGTTCAAGGCGCAGACGCTCCGCAACATCGCGATCACCGCGCCGTACGGGCACAACGGCTACTTCAAGGATCTCCGCTCGATCGTCGAGTTCTACAACAGCCGCGACCTCCGCTCCGCGCACTGGGACGCGCCGGAGATCGCGTTCGACATGAACGTCGTCGACATGGGGAACCTCGGGATGACCGAGGACGACATCACCGACGTCGTCGCGTTCCTCGGGACGCTCACCGACGGGTACAAGATCCCGAAGAAGTGAACGCGTAGGAATGGGCCGATGACCGCGGCCCATCGAGGAGACCCGGCGCGCGATCGCGCCGGGGCGCGGCGCGGCCCGGATGTCTCGGGTCGCGCCGCTTTTTCTTTTGTCCTTTTTGAGTCATAACCCTCGACTCATGAGTCGAATGCCTCCGGGGCCGTCCAGCGTCGTCCTCAATACGCTCGGGGTGTTCCGCGAGCCGTACGAGCACCTCGTGCGCGGCGCGCGACGCTACGGCGATCCGTTCACCCTCCCGCACGTCTTCGGGCAGATGGTGATGACGGGCCACCCCGAGGGCGTGAAGGCGATCTTCTCCGCCGACCCGGATCTCTTCGAGGTGCCGGGCGTCGAGCTGTCGATCCCGCTCCTCGGCGAGAGCTCGCTGATCCTCGTCCAGGGGGCGACGCACCGCGAGGCGCGGAAGCTCCTCACGCCGCCGTTCCACGGCGAGCGGATGGAGGCGTACGGCGAGCTGATGCGCGACACCACGCTGCGCCACGCGCGCGAGTGGCGGCAGGGCGCGCCGTTCAAGATGCAGGAGACCGCGGAGGCGATCTCGCTCGAGGTGATCGTCCGCGCCGTCTTCGGCGCCGGCGAGTCCGAGCTCGTGCGCCGCTACGGGCAGGCGCTGATCGCGTCGATGCGCACGCGGTCGCTCGCGATCTACTTCAAGCCGCTCCGCCGGAGCTTCCTGGGCCTCACGCGGTGGTCGAAGCTCCAGCGCGCGCTCGCGACCGCCGACGAGCTCATTTACGCGGAGATCGCCCGGGCGCGACGCGCTCCCGAGGGGGAGCGCAAGGACATCCTGAGCCTCCTTCTGTCCGCGCGGCACGAGGGCGGACAGCCGATGAGCGAGCGCGAGATCCGCGATCAGCTCATGACGATCGTCCTCGCGGGATACGACGCCACGGCGACGCTGGTCACGTTCGCCTGCTACCTGCTCCACGAGCACCCCGCCGCGCTCGATCGGCTCCGCGCCGAGCTCGCGGCCGCGGGCGACGAGGCCGCGCCCAAGGCGATCGTCCGCCTCCCCTACCTGGACGCGGTGTGCCAGGAGGCGCTCCGCATGTACCCCATCCTGGGGAGCGTGATCCGCCTGCTCAAACGGCCGATGACGTTGATGGGGTACGAGGTGCCGGCGGGGAAGATCGTGGCCGCGTCCGCGGCGATCGCCCACCGGCGCGAGGAGACGTTCCCCGACGCCACGGCGTTCAAGCCGGAGCGCTTCCTCGATCGCGCCGCGCCGTACTCGCCCTTCGAGTATTTCCCGTTCGGCGGCGGCGCGCGGCGGTGCATCGGCGCGGCGTTCGCGCTCTACGAGATGAAGATCGTGCTCGGGACGATGGTCCAGCATTTCCGGCTGCGGCTCGTGCCGGGGCAGAGGGTGCGGCCGATCGTGCGCGGCGTCACCGTGCTCCCCGAAGGGGGCGTGTCGATGGTGCTCGCGCCGGACTGAGGGTGACCTCGGCCGTCGCACGAGCGCGCGGCGGCGTTCGCCCGCACATCCGCGCCGCGGCGCACGGGGCCGCGCCGACGAGACGACTTGAACATTGACGACGCGGCGGGCATGCTGGACGGCACGTTCACCGTGGCCGACCCGATTCAGGAACTCGAGCACTCCCACGGGGAGATGAGCACGCTCGTCCTCGAGCTCGCGGAGGTCCTCCGGCGGGCGCGCGCCGGCAAGGGGCCGGGCACCGCGACGCGGCGCACGTTCGTGGCCCGCCTCGAGACGCTCCGCGACGAGCTCCTTCAGCACTTCGCGAGGGAGGAGGAGGGGCTCTTCCCGTTCGTCCGGGAGGAGCTCCCCGATCGGCGCAGCGCCGTGGACGAGCTCGAGGCGTCCCACGACACGATCTGCGGCGCCGTCCTCCGCCTCTCGTACATCGCGACCCACGCCGACGAGGCGTTCGGCGCGCAGCTCCCGACCGTCCTCGCCGTCTTCGAGCGCTTCCAGAAGGCCTACGCGATGCACTCGCAGGACGAGCTGGAGCTCTTTCGCGGCCTCGGCACGTCGCTGAGCGTCGAGCGCCGCAGCAAGCTCGCCGAGCTCCTGCGCGGCCTCTGACCTGGTGATCTGGCCTGGTGATCGCGTGCGCGACTTCGACGTGGAGGTCTTCTTCGACGGCGACTGCCCGCTGTGCAGCCGCGAGATCGACCTTTTGCGCCGGCTCGACAAGAAGGGGCGCATCGTCTTCACCGACATCACCTCTCCGGAGTTCGACGCCGGGGCGCTCGGGCTCGATCCGGGCGCGCTCATGGAGCGGCTCCACGCGCGGCTGCCGGACGGCGAGGTCGTCGCCGGCGTGGAGGTGCTGCGCCGCCTCTACGCGGCCGTGGGCTTCGAACGCGCCGTCGCGATCTCGCGCGTGCCCGGCGTCTCCGGCGCGCTCGATCTCGCGTACGCGCTCTTCGCCAAGAACCGCCTTCGCCTCACCGGGCGATGCGTGAAAGGCGAGGACGGCGCGTGCGCGGTCGAGGCGCCCGCGAAGGGCGCAGGCGCGGCGACAAAGGCCTGACGTTTTCTCCGCTTGGCGCCTCGGGCGGCGACACCTCGCGATGCCGCGGCCGAGCGCGATGTCGAGCTCCCGTGGGGTTCGTGCTCGGCGCGCCGCGCGGGCCGACCGAGATCGATTGTCCCATCCTACGATTCGTCTGGTAATGCGATATGAAATTAAATTCGTGCGATTGACGCCTATTGAGTCTACATGTCGTTGGTGATGAAGCGAACGACCCCCCTCGTCCAGGCTCTGCTCGCCGCGCCGCTCGCGCTCGTCCTCGCGGGAGGGTGCTCCGCCGACTCGGCGGATCGCAGCACCGACACCGAGCAGTCCGTGGCCGCGCGCGGCGCGCTGACGGGCGGGCTCGCGTCCGTGAAGAACGTCTTCATCGTCCTGATGGAAAACCACAACTGGTCGTCGGTGAAGGGGAGCGCGTCCGCGCCGTACATCAACGGGACGCTGCTGCCGATGGGGGCGCACGCCGAGAACTACGTCAACCTGCCCGGCATCCACCCGAGCGAGCCGAACTACATCTGGCTCGAAGCGGGCGACAACCTCGGCATCACCAACGACAACGCGCCGAGCACGAACCATCAAGCGACCACGGCGCACCTCGTGACGCAGCTCGAGGCGGCCGGCGTCACGTGGAAGGCGTACGCCGAGGGGATCACCGGGTCGGCGTGCCCCGTGTCGACGTCGGGCCTCTACGCGCCGAAGCACGTGCCCTTCGTCTACTTCGACGACGTGCGGACGAACGCTTCGCGCTGCACGAGCCACGTGCGCCCGTTCAGCGAGCTCGCGGCCGACCTCGCGAGCGGGAACGTCGCGCGGTACAACTTCATCACGCCGGATCTGTGCGACGACATGCACAACTCCACGGGCTGCGCGACCAGCAGCTCGCTCGCGAACGGCGACGCGTGGCTCTCCGCCCACCTGCCGGCGATCTTCGGCTCGAGCACGTACAAGCAGAGCGGCGCGGTCTTCGTCACCTGGGACGAGAGCGAAGGGGGCGATCTCCCGATCGGGATGCTCGTGATCTCTCCGTTCGCCAAGCCGGGGTACTCGAACACCATCGCGTACAACCACAGCTCGACGCTGCGGACCTTCCAGGAGATCTTCGGGACGACGCCGTTCCTCCGCGCCGCCGCGACCGCGACCGATCTCTCGGATCTCTTCCTGGCCGGCGGGGCCGACGCGGGGACCGACTCCGGCCCCGCGGACTCCGGCCCCGCGGACTCGGGACCGGCCGACGCCGGCGCCTGCGCGCACCCGATCTGCTCGACCGGCGGCGCGCTCGCTTCCACGTGCGACCCCTGCGCGAAGAAGATCTGCGCGTCCGACGCGTTCTGCTGCTCGTCGAGCTGGGACAAGGCGTGCGTCGGCGAGGTCGCCTCGATCTGCGGCCAGTCGTGCACCGGCGCGGACGCGGGCGGGACCGACGCCGGCGGGACCGACGCGGGCGGCGCCGACGCGGGCTCGTGCGCGCACGCCGTCTGCTCCAGCGGGGCCAAGCTCGCGAAGACGTGCGATCCGTGCGTGACCAAGGTCTGCGCGCAGGACTCGTTCTGCTGCGCGTCGAGCTGGGACTCCACCTGCGTCGGCGAGGTCGCCTCGATCTGCGGCCAGACCTGCAACTGATCACGCCGTCGCGCCGAGCACGGCTGCGACTACCGCGAGGCGCGCGGCGCTCCGCGCTCGAGCGAGCCGCGGCGCGCAGATCGCGCACGGCGCCCAGGCGATCGACCAGCGCCGCGTCCGCCGCGCCCCCCCGCGCGCGGACGGATTGACGCCGCTCGCGTCGAGCGTGGACGGCGCGCCGCCCGGCGCGTCGCTCGCTTACCCTGGTGCTCCCCGAGCCCTCCCAGGAGACGCGACGATGAAGACGACACACAAGCTCCGCATCCTGTGCTTGCACGGGTATCGCGGAGACGCGGACGTCATGCGCGGCCAGATGGGGGCGCTCGTGGGCGAGCTCGACGCGCTCGCCGACTTCGTCTGCGTCGACGCGCCGTCGCTCTCCGCCGGCGACTACGGGTGGTGGCACGCCGTGCCGGAGGACCGCCCCGCGACGCGCGACGATCCGGGCGTCTCCGGGCACGAGCTCCGCTACGAGGGGTGGCAGAGGACGCGCGACTGGATCGTCTCCGTGTTTCGCCAGCAAGGGCCGTTCGACGGCGTGCTCGGGTTCAGCCAGGGCGCGGCGCTCACCGGGCTCCTCGTCGGGCTCCGCGCGACCGACGGCCGGCCGACCGCGGAGCGGCCGCTCGCGTTCGACTTCGCGGCCATGGTCGGCGGCTTCCCGAGCGCCGACCCGAGCCACGCGCCGCTCTACGACGCGCCGGAGAGCTTCGCGCTCCCGTCCGTGCACGTCATCGGCCGCTCCGACGGGATCGTGCCTCCGCGCCGCTCGCACGACCTCGCCTCGCGCTTTCGCGATCCGATCGTGCTCGAGCACGACGGCGGCCACGTCATCGCCGCCACGCCGGAGATCCGCCGGCGGTTCGCGTCGTTCTTGCTCGAGCGAACGCGGCACCGCGCCGGCCTCGACGCGGCCGCCGCGCCGCCCGGGGCCGCGGCGCCCTCGCCTCGCTCGCCCATCGAGATCCCGCTCTGGCCGGGGCGCGATCACCCGGCGATGCGGGTGTCCTTGCCCGCCGGCGCGCCGGCGCGCCCCCGCCCGGCGCTCCTCGTCTTCCGCGGCGGCGCGTACGCGACGTGCAAAGGGAGCGGGGGCGGCTCCGCGGAGTGGGCCGCCGAGCACGGGATGGTCGGTGTCGAGGTGGAGTACGCGACGCGCGCCGCCGGCGGACCGTACCCGGCGAGCTACGCCGACGCGGCGCGCGCGATCCGCCTCGTGCGCCACCGCGCCGCGGAGTGGGGCGTCGATCCGCGGCGCGTCGGGGCGCTCGGGTATTCGGCGGGCGGGCACCTCGTGTCCCTCGTGAGCACGCGGCCCGACCTGTTCGCGCACCCGGACGACGACCTCTCGGGCCGCGTCTCGGCGCGCCCCGATCTGGTCGTCCTCGGATACCCGGTGATCTCGTTCGTCGACGGGTATTCGCCCGGCGCGCTCGGCGGGTCGGCGGAGAATTTCTTCGGCCGCGACGCCGACGAGGAGACGCGCCGCCGGTTCTCGAGCGAGCTGCACGTGACCTCGTCGCTCCCGCCGGTCTTCCTCTGGACGACCGAGGACGACGCCCTCGTCCCCGCCGCCCACTCGAAGATCTTCGCCGACGCGTGCCGGCGCGCGGGCGTCCCCGTCGCGTTCGAGCTGCACCCGCACGGCCGGCACGGCATGGGGCTCGCGCTGGACGAGCCGACCGAGGTGCGCGGCTGGACCGGCCGTCTTTTCGCGTGGCTCTCGGCGCAGTGGGGATCGCCGTAGCGCGCGCGACGATCCCCCCGGCCCGGCGCGGACGCGCCGAGCCCGCGTCAGTCGTCGCCGTTGTTCTGGACGAGGAGCGGCTCGTACCAGTCCGCCCACGGGTCGTTCGTCGCGGGATAGTTGGCGAGGGGCGCCGTCGCGAGGCTCGCCGCGTCGAAGTCCCAGCCGCGCACGAGCTTCCCGGCGTTGCGCGCGGAGATGATGAAGCTCGAGTGGGTGGCGGGCGCGCCGTAATACCACGCGCCGCTCGCGAGCTCGGCGCCGTCGCCGTCCTGGAACTCGACGAACGCGCGCTGCGGATATCGGAGCCGCTCGTCGAGCGTGCGGTCGGTGGCGTAGCGGAGCGTCTGCGGGGGCGAGGCGCCGTCCGCGCCGTTGTAGACGAGGACGCGCGAGGCGCCGCTCGACGACGACGCGACGTCGTACCGCGCGTCGCTCGTCGTGCCGTGGGTCGACGCGTTGAACGACACGGTGAACGCCCCGCGGTTCAGCGTGCCGTGCCAATCCCAGTTTTGATCGTGCGACTGGCTGCGATGGATCTCGCGCAGCGTCCCGCTGTCCAGGAACTGCACCGACGGGAGGATCCCGTCGTCGAATTTGTGGCTCGGACCCCACGCGATCTCGCCGCTCGAATCGAGATATCCCACGTGGTACCAAAGCGTCGTGTCGATCGGCGCCTGGTGCACCTCGACCAGGTATCCGTCGTCGGTGAGCGAGACCGCCGGCGTCTGCCCGTCGTCGAACTCGCCGTGCCGCTGCCAGCTGACGCGCCCGTCGGCGCCGTACGCGCCGGTCCAGTACCAGAGCGTCCCGTGCCCGGAGTCGTGCACCTCGACCACCTGGCCCCGCGCGTTGATGGCCACCGCCGGGTGGTAGCCGACGTCGCGCCGGTACTCGAGGCGGGTCCTGGGGTCGCCCGAGAGGAGGCACAGCACCTTGCCGCGCAGCGCGCCGATCGTGGGGAACGTCGCGCCGACGGCGTCGGCCGGATAGAGCTGCGCGCCGAAGGCGCTCGCGAGCTCGGCGTGGAGCGCGCCCAGGTTCCCCGCGGCGAACGACGGGTTGTCGGTGAGGTCGTCCTTGATGTCGAGCATCACGGTGAGGCCGGCGTGGGCCGTGTTCTGGGACGACCACGAGGCGACCTGGGCGAGCCAGTCGCGGAGCGAGTTCGACGCGGGGTTCCCGCCGCCGTGGTCGACGGCGTCCCCCGGCTCGTCGTGGCCAATCTGATAATCGTGGGCGCTGCCGTATCCGTTGTCGTGGATATCGAGCTCGATGAAGCGGATACCCGCGTTCAACTGCTCGAGGATCGACCGCTTCGCCCCGTCGACGTTGCCCGAATAGCTGTTGTGGGTCGCGCCGTAGACCGCGGTCGGCGCGAGATCCGAGTCGCTGGCGCACGCCGCGACGGGGAGGAGGAGCAGCGCGGAAATGGGGAGGAATCGAGACGATCGAGCCTTCATTCGTCGGAAGATAACGTGGAAAACGTGTGGGTCACACACATACCGTGTCATCCAAACGAAGTACGGGCATCGCGGCGGGGCGCCCGCGGGCGCCGCTCACGGCCCGTGGCCCGCGGCCACGTTCTTCTTCAGGAGCTTCACCGCGGATTCGTCGGCGACGCCGGCGCCTGCCTCGAGCAGCCAGCGGAAGATGCCATGGGCAAATAGCTTTTCGCCGCGCAGGTTGAACATCCATACCGCGTAGTTGCAGGCGGCGGAGTAGACCGACGAGAAGACGGTGCGGCGCAGGTGCGCGTCGGCGTCGCGCAGGGTCCGCTCGCAGATCCGGCGGAGCGACGCCCACTCCATCCACTCTTCGAGCGTGTGGAGCGCCTCCTTCTGCGCCGTGCGACGGGCGAGCCGCTTCGCGAGCACGTCGATCTCGTCGAGATCGCGCTGGCGCGCTCTCCGCGCGGCGCCTCGGAGCGTGGCGCTCGCCTCGACGACGGCCGGCGCGCAGCTCGCGACGCGCGCGTCGAGATCGGCGGCGACCTCGGCGAAGAGGCGGGCGATGACCGCGTCGGGTTCGGACCTGACCTCGAGCGAGAGGGCGCGCCGCGCCACGAGGGCGCGGAGGGCGGGCGCCTCGCGCGCGGCGTCCCAGGCGCGCCCGGCCGCGGCGAGCGTCCGGTCCGACGGGGCGAGGAGGCACGCGGCGTGCGCGGCGAGCGCGTCCTTCAGCGGATCGCTCGACGGCTCGGGGCCGCCGAGCGCTCCGCGCGCGACGCGCGGGGCGGCGAGGGCGCGGCGGACCATCGGCCACGTGGCGCGGCGGCGGGGCGCGACGAGCCACGCGACGCGGAGCACCGCGTCCGACGGCGCGCGCGGATCGCCGACGAGGCGCTCCGCGATCGCGCCCATCAGCCACGGCCATCTCATGAGCGATCGACGCCGCCGCCCGAGCGACGCGACGGCGCGGAAGTCGCCGCGCCGGGCCGCGTCCGCGACGAGCCACGACCGCGCGACGCGCCGCACCACGCGGGGCGCCGTGCGCCAGGCGAGGCCGTCCACCGACGCGAAGAAGAGGCGCGCCGACTCGGGCCGATCGCGCAGCACCGCGAGGAGCCCGGCCGCGCCGAGCGACGTCGCGCGCAGCGTGATCGATCGCGTGAAGCTCTCCTCGAGCCACGGGACGACCGACGCGTCGAGCGATCGGGCGCGGAGCGCGGCGAGCGCGCCGTAGAAGACGGCGGCGGCGCGGATCTCGCCGGACGTCGAGACGGGGGGCGAGATCCGGGCGAACGCGTGCGCGGCGCGCGGCAGGCCGAGCGGGACGAGCACGCGGGTGAGCGTGAACGA
>Ga0105247_10001861_pt1 | contig 14763 bp, 9 predicted proteins | sample KBSS24metaG_FD_81519 | JGI IMG/M metagenome (GOLD analysis project Ga0105247, IMG submission 81519) | Switchgrass rhizosphere microbial communities from Kellogg Biological Station, Michigan, USA - KBS S2-4 metaG | ecosystem: Host-associated > Plants > Roots > Rhizosphere > Soil | place...
CAGGGCGGAAGGTTCTTGTCTCACTGGGGAAAGTTATGAAATGGCCGACTCGGAGTGTGTGCCTGCTGGCGCTGTTGCTGTCGGTGACCACGGAGGTTCTGGCAGCCTCGCCCGGTTATCCGCCGGTGACGATTGCCAATTCGGAGCTGCGAACGCTGCAGTCGAAGGCTACGGGCCGTTCGTACGACCTCTATATCCGCAAACCGGCCGACTATGACAAGGATCCCAACAAGAAGTATCCGGTGCTGTTTCTGCTCGATGGTCAATGGCACTTCAAGTTGCTCGATGCGGTGGTTGGGGGCCTCGTCTACGACAAGTGGATGCCGGACATTATCGTGGTGGGGATTACCTACTCGGGCGCCAAGCCGGATTACGAAGCGCTGCGTGTGATGGACTACACACCGAGCCCAGGACCACAGAAAGGCTCGGGAGACGGCCCGAAGTTTCTGACTTTCATCAAGACGGAGGTCATTCCGTTCACGGAGAGTAATTACCGCGTCGACCCTGCCCGGCGCATTCTCGGGGGGCACTCTTTCGGCGGGCTGTTTACTCTGTATGCGATGTTCACGGAACCCACTCTGTTCTGGGGCTATCTGGTCGGAAGTCCGGCTGTTCCCTGGGACAATGACTATGTGGTCAGGCAGGAACAGCGCTACTTCGAAAATCACAAGGAACTGCCGGTGAGACTGTTCATGGCCGCGGGTGGTGCGGAGTCGCTCATGACGCCTGGGCTCAACTTCGCGCGGACCCTCGCGTCGCGCCATTACATGGGGCTGCATTGGGACGGTCGGGTCATCGAAGGTGAACGCCACGCGGGGGTGTTACCGGAATACTACAACCGGGGTTTGCGATTTCTGTTCAGTCCGGAGTGAGGGTTCGAGGAGGCGGACCATCAAGGCCAGGGGAATGCGGCTTGCTACTTACCCGGTCGAGCACTGGCGTTCCAACCTTGAGAGGGTATTCAATGTCGTTAGATTGGCGCTCGAAGCTGATTCAACCCGATATGCGCGCTCCCGAAGGGTTCCGATCGTTGGCAACCCCAACCTATCGAGGCTCGACGACCCTGCTTCGTTCGGCAGGGGATGTCAACGATCATTGGGATTCGAAGGAACAGCCGTATCGCTACGGCCTCTACGGGACACCGACGACATTGGAATTGGGCGCGCGCATCGCAGAGTTGGAAGGTGCGAGTTACTCGTTCATTACACCGGGTGGACAAGCGGCGATCTCCCTGATCAGCCTGACGTTCGCCACCACAGGATCGCATGTACTCATTCCCGAGAGCGTCTACGGACCCAATCGGGAGTTGGCAGAGCGGCTGCTGAGTCGATTCGGCGTCCAGGTTGAATTCTATGATCCGTTGGTGGGTGCGCGGATCGAGCAATTGTTCAGACCTTCCACCCGACTCATCTGGTGTGAGAGTCCCGGTTCCATTACGATGGAAATTCAGGATATCCCGGCGATCACAGCCGCTGCGCGCCAACATGGGATCGTCACTGCTCTGGACAATACCTATGCCGCCGGCGTGCATTTCGACGCTTTTGCACATGGTGTCGATGTCAGTATGCAAGCGCTGACCAAGTATATCGGTGGACACAGCGACCTGTTACTGGGATCTGTCAGCGTTCGTAACCAGGGCCTCTACGAGCGGTTGGGCGATGCGCATCAACTCTTGGGTATGAATGCTTCGCCTGATGACTGCAGTCTTGCGTTGAGGGGATTGCAGACGCTGGCGGTTAGGTTGGCACATCTCGAGTCCAGCACGCTGGCGGTTGCACGGTGGTTTGAGGCATGCGCCGAAATAGAGTCCGTCCTTCATCCGGCGTTTCCGCAGTGCCCGGGCAACGCGCTGTGGAAGCGGGATTTCACAGGGTCATCGAGTGTTTTCTCGGTCGTTTTCAAGGATGTCGTGAGCCGCGAAGCCATCATCCGCTTTATCGACTCGCTCGAGATGTTCCGGCTGGGATTCAGCTGGGGCGACGTTACCAGCCTCATCATGCGTTACGAACAATTGCTGAACCGGTCAGGCCGCTGGCCTGCCGAACGCATCGTTCGCATCAATGTGGGGCTCGAGCTCGTGTCCGATCTTTTGGCCGACCTGGAGAAGGGACTGGCCGCGCTGCGCGCGTAACGTGCATCACTCAGGGCGTAGGTTCACGCAGTCCGCAGTCCGCAGTCGGAAGTCAGTGTCAGTGAGCGGGTGAGGGGGGCGATGCGCGACGGAGCCGGCCATTCGGTCTGGGACGCAGATCAGGTTTTTTCCGGGGCGCCCAGCGATTTGGGATTCGGCAGACGTCTACCGAATCACCGGCTTTACGGTCGCGCATCGATGAACTGTCGCGGCGTGTTTTCTACGACGCGGCCAGGCAATTGTTGTGCGTTGCGCACGCATCCGAGCACTGCACAACGCGAAATCTGTGCACGCTGTCCACATTGCCAGCTAGGAAGTTGGATCCTCGGTGATTGCGCCTCATTAATATGCTCCTGTGGTACTCAATGTCTCACATTGCGCACGCACTCGAGGCTTTACGCTGATCGAGTTGATGATCACGGTGGCCATCATCGCGGTGCTCGCTGCGATTGCGTGGCCCTCATACCAGCAACAGGTCAAACGGGGCAGGCGCTCATCAGCCAAGGCCACGATGATGGATATCGCCAACCGCGAGCAACAGTATCTGGTCGCGAATCGCGTGTACGCCGACACCGCTGCGCTGCAAGCGAGCGGCTACAGCTTGCCAACCGATGTGACCCCGTACTACACCTGGGCCGTAGATCTGGGCCCAGGACCGGCTCCCACATTCACGATCACATTCACCCCGGCAGGATCGCAGCTCTCTGATGGAGTGCTCACGCTGGATCAGGCAGGCAATCGCACCCCCATTGCTAAGTGGCAGCAATGACCGCGGCTGCAGCGGCCATTCCACGGAGGTCGCGGCAACATGCAGGGCAGCATCGAACCTCCGCCCGCCAGCATACGGGTCAGCGCGGAACCACCCTGTTGGAGGTCCTCGTGACGATGCTCATCGTCACGTTCGGACTTCTTGGTCTGGGTGGCATGCAGATGCGGCTACAATTGTCAGATGTGGAGAGCTACCAGCGCGCCCAGGCGCTGGCGCTCCTCGATGATATGGCCAACCGCATGGCAGCCAATAGGGACAAGGCGGCCACCTATGTGACGGGGGCAGCCAGTCCCGTGGGTGCGGGCATGACCTGTCCGATGACCTCGGCCACGGTGGAGCAAACCGACACCGCTCAGTGGTGCGAGGCTTTGCAGGGTGCAGCGGAAAGGGTGGGGAATTCAAAAGCCGGCGCCGCCGTAGGCGCGCGCGGTTGCGTTGAGAGCATGGGCACCAACCAATACCTGATCACTGTGGCCTGGCAGGGCATGACTCCCATCTCCGCGCCGCCTGCGCCGGTGGCATGCGGCGCAGGACTCTACAGCACGGCTGGCTCGGCGTGCGCTGACGATAGGTGCCGGCGCGTCGTAACTACAGTGCTGAACATCGCAACCTTGAATTAACGCCGTGCGTCGCCCGTTAATTTCAACATTCAGGCCGATCGGGGTCACACGGGAGAGACCGCAGCGAGGGTTCTCGCTCGTCGAGCTCATGATCGCGATGACGATCTCGCTGTTTCTGTTGGGCGCTCTCGTGGCGATCTTCGTGAACTCCTCGAACAGCACGCGCGAGCTGGCAAAGGCCAATGCGATGATTGACAACGGCCGGCTTGCCATCCAGTTGCTCGAGAATGACATCGAGCACGCCGGCTACTGGGCAGGTTACGTACCTCAATGGGACGACCTCACGGCTGGTGTCGCCCCCGGGGATCTGCCGATGGTGGTGCCGAATCCCTGCCAGGCCTATACAGACTGGGATAGCGGTTACGTCACGAGCCTCATTGGGATTCCGCTGCAAACGGACGAAGCACTACCCGCGGGCGCCGGCTGTCTTGGTGCACTTTCCCAACATGGTGGGACAGACGTTCTCGTCGTCAGACATGCCGAGGTGTGTGTACCAGGGGCTGCGAACTGCAATGCGGATGTGGTCGGCGCCCTGAATATGCAGGTCTCCTCGTGTTCCGCCGAGCAGAATGCAGGGCACGTGCAAGTGACTGCCAACGCGGGGACCAACACGGTTACCCTCTCCAACGGCGCCTCGTCCGTGACCGGGGCCTACATCGGTCTGGTGCTCCATACCACGGCTGGAATGGGTACCGGGCAGTTTCGGCAGATCAGTGCTTATAACGGCGCAACCAAAATCGCCACGGTCAGTACGCCATGGACGATAGGGTTGGATTCAACGACAGCGTACGCCTTCCCATACATGCTCGCGACTGGCTCCTACCCACTGCACCTGCGTAACTGCGTCGGTACCGGTACCCCAGCCAGTTTGCCGATCTCCGGCGGCCCGGCGGCCGATAAGCGCAAATTCATCTCGAATCTCTACTACATCGCCGACTACCCGAACCCTGACGATCCGACCCAACTCGTGCCGACGTTGGTACGTTCGCAGTTCGACCTGGCAGCGGGTACCCTCGCGCAGCAGCCGCCCGTCCCGCTGATCGATGGTGTCGAGTCATTCAAGGTCGTGCTGGGTATCGACAACATCAGCAAGTCAGCGACCGCGGTCGATTATTCCCAGGCGATTGCCTGGGCCGATCCAAACAACCTCGTGCTCCCAACGAACCGCGGCGACGGGGCGCCGGATCAGTATATCCGCTGCACCGCCGCCGCCCCTTGTACAGTCGCCCAGCTGATGAATGTGGTCAGCGCAAAGGTCTATCTTTTGATGCGCAGCCGCGACGTCACACGGGGATTCAAGGACACCAAGACCTATTGCCTCGGCGAGCCCAACCCGGACGGCACATGTCCGGCTGCAAGCCGGTACACTCCGAACGACAACTACAAACGCCATATGTTCATCACCGGCGTACGTATCGTCAACGTGTCGGGACGACGGGAGACGCCGCCGTGATCCATCCTGAATGCCCTCACCGTTCGCAGCGGGGTGCTGCGTTGATTGTCTGCCTGATTCTGCTGATGTTGATCACAGCGATGGTCGCGAGCAACTTCACGCTCAGCAGCACCAATCTCAAATCGGTCACGAATACTCAGATACGCAACGAGGCGATCGCGGCCGCGAATACGGCCATCGAACAGGTTCTCAGCTCTCCGTTCTATGTCAATCCGGCCCCCGAGTCGGTCGATGTCGACATCAATAATGATGGAATCACCGACTACACGGTCAATTTCACCGCTCCGTACTGCCTGTCTACGGGCACGATCTCTCCGGCCTCGCTGCCGGTCAGCAGCCTGTCACTCGGCAGCAGCTTCGCTTCAACGATCTCTACTTACTACGAGACGATATTCGATCTCGACGCGACGGTAATCGATAACGCCAGTGGCGCCTCCGTGCGCGTACATCAAGGTGTTCGCAAGCTGCTCACTCAGGCGCAATACACCACGGCTTGCCCATAGTGGATCTCACACGGGAATGCTCATGCAACGACTCACCTACGCGCTGATCGCAATCCTGGGCGCAGGGGTCTGGGGAGCCAACATCGCCCGCGCGGAGGACATCGACGTCTTTTCCGGCACTCCCGGGAGCGGTCTGCCCAACGTGCTGTTCATCGTTGATAACACTGCGAACTGGAACCAAGCGTTCACCAATGAAATGGCGGCGCTTTATAACACACTCACGAATCCGAAAATGGTCAATGATGATGGCTCGGCGAAGTTCAACATCGGCATCATGCTGGCCACCGAGACCGGGAATCCGAACAACGCCATGTCCGGCGGATACATACGGGCTGCCATGCGACCGCTGACGTCGGCGACCGCGACACTGTATGCCACCATGGTCAATAATTTTGACAAGCTCGGGGACAAAGGTAACGGTGGCTATTCGGCACTGCAGTTGGCCGAAGCATACTATTATTTTTCGGGGGCGGCACCGTATGCCGGTAACGGCAAGGCAAAGACCGACTTCTACGGAAACTATTGCACCGGATGCAACCTGAACAGTACGCAGGTCTCTGCCGACAACGCAGTGTATGCTCTCGCCGGCAACGCTCTGTCCGGCCAGTACGCGGCCAAGTACAACGCCCCGGCGACGGGAAGTTGCGGCCATTACTACATCATCTATATCAGCAACGGCGCAAATCAGGACAGCAACAGCGTCGACACGGATGCCACTCAGAAACTGACCGCGGCTGGAGGTGACGCGACGACCATTCCCATTTCGCCGTCCGGCTCGATGAGCAATCCCAGCGACGAGTGGGCCCGTTTCCTATACTCCAGCAGCCTGGGCGTCGCGACCTATACGATTGACGTCGACCCGGGCACCACGGGGCAGGGCCCCGGCTGGACCGCGCTGCTGAAGAGCATGTCGGGCGTAAGCAACGGCAAGTACGCGGCTGTCAGCTCGAGTACCGGGAGCGGGCAGCAGATTGCCGATGCATTGGCGGCTGACCTGTCGGAGATGCAGGCGGTCAACAGCGTGTTCGCTTCGGTGAGCCTGCCTGTCAGTGTCAATACACAGGGCACGTTTCTGAACCGCGTGTTCATCGGCATGTTCCGGCCGGACCCCGATGCGGCGCCGCGCTGGATGGGGAATCTGAAACAGTACAAACTGGGAATGATCAGCAACTCGCTGCTGCTGGAGGATGCCGCGAGCAACAGCGCGATCAATAGCCTCACCGGATTCATCGGCGAATGCGCGCGCAGCTTCTGGACGCCATCCGGAGCCGATACCTACTGGAGCAAGTTCGGTGCGGAGGGGCTGTGCATCTCGCCGAACAACACCCAATCCAATAGCCCCGATGGCAATATCGTCGAGAAGGGTGGACAGGGGTATCTGCTGCGCGGCGGAAGTAGCGTCGCCAGCGCCACGAGTGCCAATCGCACGGTCAAGACATGCTCACCCACGTTCAGCAACTGCACCTCGAACGGCTCTTCGCTGTCTCTTGATGATTTCAAGCCTGCTACCAGCTACATAACCCAGTCGTTGCTCGACCCCACGAATGCCACATCGGCCGCCACCTTGATCGACTGGGCGCGCGGGGCGAACAACGACTCCGCCAATTCCGGTGACCTCGAATACGCCACCGGATATGGGATTCGCCCCTCTGTCCACGGCGACGTGGTTCACTCACGGCCGGTCGCGATCAATTACGGTTCGGACAGCTCGCCGCAAATCGTTGTTTTCTACGGCGCCAATGATGGTGAGTTGCGGGCCATCAACGGCAATCGTGACGGGGAGGGTAGCATCAATAGTGTCGGCCCCGGGGCAGAGATCTGGTCGTTCATGCCACCGGAGTTTTACGGCAGCATCAAACGGCTGTACAACAATAGCCCACAGATCAAGATTCCGGCCGCAACGGTGACGGGGGCCCTTCCAAAGAATTACTCCATGGATGGACCTGTTACGGCCAACACTGACAATCACGTCTGGATCTATGCGCCGATGCGGCGCGGGGGCCGCGCTCTATACGCGTTTGACGCCACCACTGTGTCGAGCATCAAGCTGAAGTGGAAGGTCGGGTGTCCCATCAATTTCCCTGCCACGGGTACAGTGGACGATAGCAATTGCAGTAGTGGATTCAGCGGTATCGGTCAGACGTGGTCGAGCGCCAGGATTGTCAAGACCGCAGGCTCGAACACCTCCGTGCTGATCATGGGCGGTGGGTACGACACGTGCGAGGATTCAGACTCGAATACGTGCACATCCTCGACGAAGGGCAACAAAATCTACGTGATCGATGCTGATACGGGGAGCCTGCTGCAGACATTCACGACGGCTCGAGCCGTCAGCGCTGATATTGCCGTAGTTCCCGATCTCTCGAGCGGGCTCGTGATCTATGCGTATGCGGTTGATTTGGGAGGCAACATCTATCGGATCAGCATTGGATCGAGCGCGCCGGGCTCCTGGGGCATGACCCAGATCGCCTCCCTCGGCTGTTCAGCTCCGGGCACCTGCACTGCGAATCGGAAATTCATGTTTGCTCCGGATGTGGTGTTGCAGAACGGCATCTATACTGTTTTGTTGGGATCCGGAGATCGCGAGAAGCCTCTCGTGTACAGCACCTCGGGCAGTGTGGTGAACACGGTCGCGAATGACTTCTTTGCGGTTCAGGACAACCCCACATCGAGCACGTGGCTGTCTTCGGAAGCAGCCAATTGTGCTGGCACCGCGGTGCTGTGCCTGAATTCGTTATATGCGACGACACCCAGCTCGAGCGCGCCGTCCGCCGCCACTCTCGCGGGCAAGAAGGGCTGGTACATGTCGTTGAGCTCGAAGGAACAGGTAGTGACCTCCGCGATCACGATCTTTGGCACGGTCTACTTCAGTAGTCATCAGCCGACGGTGTCCAGCGCGGCGAGCTGCAAGGTGAATCTGGGCAACACCCGCCTGTATACGGTTACTCTGAACCTTTCCTCGGTCACGTCCACCCTGTTGCCACCAGTGGGTTTGCCGCCGTCTCCGGTCGCCGGGAGGGTAACATTGGACGACGGGCAGACGGTCGTGTTCTGTATCGGTTGCACTGCGGCCTCACCGCTGCAAAGCTCGCAACCACAAGCGCCTGCGGGAACTGTGCCGGCGCAACCGAAGTCGCGGGTCTATTGGTACATTCAGCGCTAGGGCAGGTCAGATGTGTTACAAAGACGGAGCGCAGCGCGGTGTTACGCTCGTTGAGTTGATGTTGGCACTCAGCATCCTTTCGATGTTGCTCTATATAGCAACGCCGTCGTTCCGCGATGCCGGCTTGCCGAGCCAGCTGCGCGCGATAGCCAATAACGTCGTTGCTGCGACTCGGATTGCACGCAGCGAGGCAATCAAGCGCAGTACCACCGTGCAGCTGTGTGTATCTTCTGACGGCAAGACCTGCGGGAACGGCAACTGGCGGCAGGGATGGATTGTGATCAATGGCGGCACTGTGCTTCACAGCGAGCCCTCCGCACCGGTCGGCTACCGAGTCACTTCTGCAGCAGGGTCGGTGGCGTTGAGTTTTGACGCAACCGGCCTAGGGGCGAGCCCGGATAGCTTCACCGTTTGCCGCCAGACACCAACCGCCGGCGCCCAAGAGCGCGTTGTGACGATCTCGGCTGCCGGGAGAGCGTCGGTGCGGACGACCACAAACGGGGCCTGTCCGTAAGGCTCCTGATCGGGCTGCGGCTCGTAATCATTCCTGTCCTTTTCGCGCTAAAACTCGATCTGTAAGGGTTGGAGGCGACGATAACGGCTGTCGTGCGCTGACCATGGCCGACGAGCCAAGCAATTCGGTGCTGACTGGAGGCGAATGAGACATTGATTTGGCTGATATCGTGTCCACGGACACGAGTGATCGAATAGGGACAGCAATGGCGGCTTCGACATCAGGCGTGTATTTCCACTTAGCCAGCGGCGGACACTTGATCCTGGCTGCTATATCTCAATTGCGCATAATCAGTATTATGTCAAATGAGACATAGGCTTGGACTGTCATCGCTCTTGCGGGGCTCTTCTGTGGGGACTGTTGTGGCGACTCTTCTTTGATGTCACTGGGTGAATCATTGTGTCACCCAGGGTCCTATTTAAATCAATAGCTTGGACCGAGTGACACCAGCCGGACCGCGGAGCGTGCTTGGCGTCATCGCTGGACTAATCATTGCTGTCACCAATGCCGGACCCTTTCCGCCGATAGTGACAGTAATGATTCCCAGTTTTTGCCGTAATGACGCGTATGAAACGCGACTCCCTGGGTAGGCCCGGACGAGCGGCCCCGCAGCCGACTCACGTTGCTGCGGGGCCTCCGCGCGTCAGACGCTCGCGCGGTAATTGCCTCCCGTTTGCTCCAATACGGGATTTAGGAACGCCACAATGCTTGCCAATCCGTTCAAGTAACTCGCTCTTCGCGGCTCCGGCCGGCGAAGCGAGATCACTCTCTCAAGAAGTCGAGATAGCTCGGCGTCCACGAGTTCGAGCACCCGGCGCCGGTGAGCCGCTGGATACAGTCGACCATGCCGGAGCCGGACTGTGATCTCAAGTCGCTCCAGCAACTGCGGGTATAGGCTCCGCAAATCGTCGAATAATCTACCAATGTCACCATTGCCAATGTCTCCGGTCTTCATGGTCAAGGCTCCTCAAGCGTTTCGATCGCGGCGGGTTGCCGCATCGATGTACGGTTGAGCAGGCACTTTCACTCTCTGATCAGTGCAACTGGCTGATTCAAAAGCCAGACTCGGAACCCGCCGCTGCGGCGGGCATACGGCAGCTTCAACTTGGACCGCCCATGTCCAGAGTTGGATCGTCTGCTGGACGACTGCTGAGTCCTGCTCTTTCCATCAGCTCTCTACGAGATCTCCTTCGTGACCCGGCGCGCTCGTCGCCTGCACCATCGTCCATCGGCCCTGGCTCATTACCGCCGGGGATCTCCTGCCAGGTGTGAACATCTGTCGCACAGGCTATGTCGTCGCCCTTCGTGCTTCGGGCTTTGTGACTTCGCCATGGCTCTCCACGCTGGGAGGGCCAGACTACGAATTGCTGTCGCTTTCGACTGTGGTCGACGCCAAATGGCATTCCAGGCAGGAATGGAATTGGCGGCTGTCCCCGAGCGACCGTCTCAAAGACTCCCGTCGGTCTGGACAAGGGCAACCTGACTGCGTAGCGCACCCATTGAACCCTCGAAGCGCTGCCCGGCAATGGGGATATACGCTGCCGCAAGATCTCGACTACATGCTTGTGCGAGAACGCGTGAATGGAGTCCCCCTTCTATGACCGTGAGGTCATTCAGCTACTTCGCACACTGAGGCGGTCAACAACAGGTGGCGCGCATTCAATCCCGTCGTACGACAGCCGTCACGATTGAAGATGTTCGCAGAATGATTGCTACGTGTGACGGCGGCCTGCTCGGCATTCGGGATCGCGCGCTCATTTTCCGCGAAGCACTCTGTAGACCCGGGACCTCTAGCTCGGGCATGATCTCGACAGGGAGTCTTCTCCTGAAGAACGATGAAATAAGGACAGATCTTGCGCGGACACGGATTCGGGCGGCTCCTCACTTGGACGGTCGCCGCGTTTTACGTATTCCTGGTGACCGCCTGTGGCGGCGGTGGCGGTTCGACGAATAGCCCACCGACTGCGAATGCTGGCGCTGAACAAACCGTCTACAAGAACACCAGCGTCACGCTCGACGGCAGCATCAGCACCGATCCCGACGGCGATTCGTTGACCTTTGCGTGGACGCAGACGTCCGGACCCGCAGTGACCCTCAACGGCGCCTCGAGCTCGAAGCCAACGTTTACGGCACCATCGACCATGAGCACGTTGACTTTCTCGCTCGTGGTGAATGACGGCCATACGAATTCGACCGCCGCCTCCGTCACCATCGAAGTTCAAAACCGGGCTCCGACTGCCATCGGGGGTAGCAACACCTCCATGCTGGCTGGTAACCAGTTCACCCTCGATGGAACGGGCAGCTCTGATCCCGACGGAGACGCCCTCACCTATACATGGACTCAACTGCAGGGCCCGCCCGTGACGTTGACCCCGTCCACGGGTTCGGCAAAAGCGACTTTTACAGCGCCCCTGCAGTCGGGCACGCTGCAGTTTCAACTCGTGGTCAACGACGGCGAGGCAAGCTCGCAGCCGTCTACGGTCACGATTACCGTCACCACCGATCCACTTCCGGTCGCCATGGCCGGTGCGGATCAGACGGTCCCCAGGCGTTCGTTGACCCAGCTGCAAGGCAGCGGCCACGACTCTGATCAGCAGCCGCTCACTTATCAATGGCAGCAGATCTCCGGAACCCCGGTGACGATTCAAAATGCCACGAGCGCCAATTCCAATTTCGACGCACCCCCGACAGCCGGCGATCTGCAATTCTCCCTGACTGTCAATGATGGCATCAACAATTCACAACCAAGCTACATCACGGTGCACGTTGTCAATCGCGCTCCAGTCGTTGCCGTCACGCTCATGCCGGCAATACCGCGTCGGAACGATCCAATCAGCGCAGTCGTCAATGCAAGCGATCCGGATGGCGATCCGATCACTTTGAGTTACGCCTGGACCCGCAATGGCACCGTCGTACCATCGGCGACTGGCAGTGCGTATGCGCTCGGAAACCAAGCCAAGAACGACACCATATCGGTAACGGTCACCGCGTCCGATGGCACGACCACCACAACGGGAAGCGCCGGCGTGGTGATTGCTGACACTCTGGCGACCTTGGTCTCGAATGCGCCAGGGATAGCCACCTTTGGTGCGGCCACCGCGTTTCAGGTAACGGCCACGGACGTAGATGGAGATCCGAGCGGCCCGTTTGAACTGGCTTATGGCCCTGCCGGTATGACCGTCAGCTCCTCTGGACAGGTCAGCTATACACCCTCGGGCCCCCTCTTCGATCGTTCGGTCGACATGCACTGGGCTGTGCGACTCCACGACACTCCAGCGGCGAATTTGTCCGGAACGATCACAGTGACCGATGCGAACCGCAAGTACCCGCTGCTGCGAACCAATGCAAGTTCGGCAGCCAACTCCAACAGCCTGGAAGTGCAGGATTTCGCGGGCGACGGCAACCAGGAAATGCTCATCGGAGCGCAGCAGTCGCTCTACCTGTTGCAGAAAAGCGGTAGCGACTACGTTCAGGTCTGGGCGTACCCGTTCGATACCGGGGCAGGAGCTTCGATCCAAGCCGTCGCCTCAGGCGATGTGGATGGCGACGGGCACCGGGAGATCTTTTTCAGCGCGGGGTCCGTAGTCGTCGAGCTCGATGGGGTGACGCGGCGGGAAATCGCCCGCTACATCAGCCCCAGCTCACCAGGTCCGGGCTCCACCACCACGAGTTCGTCGTGCATGCAGCTCAAGGTGGCCGACATCGACAACGACGGTAGCCTGGAACTCGTGTGCCTGGGGATAGATTCCAATAGTTCCATTCCGCAGACGGGGCGGGTCTACGTGCTCGATGCCCGGACGCTGCACCTCAAGTGGAAGACGGACAACCTGATCCTCGGCTACTCGCTGGCCGTGGGCAACGTTGATGCCGACCCAGCGCTGGAAATCGTCACCTCCGCCGGTTATGTGTTCGATGGTGCGACCGGCGCCAATGAATGGAGCTATGGCTCCGGATTCGGCCAGCAGGTGGAAATAGGCGACGTCAAAGGTGACGGCGTTGGAAAGATCGTTGGCATGACTCTGTCGGGGATCGTTCTGCCGACCCCGGCTGGCTTGGTTGTCTACGACGCGGTGGCCAAGACGCCGTCGTTGACCATCGCTCCGCCAACTCAGTATGGCTTTTACACATTCAAAGTCGCAAAGCTTGATGGTACCTCGCCCGCAGAGATCGTCACGGCAGACAGCCAGGGTGGGAACGTCAGGGTCTTCCGCTACATCCCGAGCAGCGGCGGCGTCCAGGAGCTGACACACATCGATTCCCTTGGTGGCTATGTGACTGCAATTGGTGCCGGTGATGTGGATGGCGATGGACAACAGGAGATCATCTGGACGCCGAGCCCGAGTTCGATCAGCAGCTACCCCACCCTGGCGATTGCCTCCTGGACACCTACGGCGACGTTGAAATGGACAGGCCCGACCCCGGTACCGCTCGACGGACCGTTCGTCTGCGCGAAACTTGCAAAGGTTTCAGCTACCCAGCGCGGCTTCATGTACGTGACGCCTCAAACATCTGTTGGCCACGGTGGCACGCGAGCCATACTGCTCGACCCGACGAGCGGCGCGGTCAGCGTCTCGCCTGAGGTCGACTCGAACTTTTCTCACGAGAGAGCGTGCGATGTAGCGGATGTGTATGGCACCGGCACGGATTCCGTACTGGTCAGCACTGCGCATCTCTATAACAACTATTTCACTGTGTTCGACTTCCTCAGCGGCGCAAAGCTCTGGTCGAGCGCGCAGTCGAGCTTTGATGGGGTCGCTGTTGCCCACGCGGACATGAACGGAGACGGCGTGCCCGACCTCATTACGCTCACCACTGATGGGAGCCTCTCTGCCTGGGACGTCCTTCACCAGCAGTTGATCTGGAGTGCATCGGGTGTCGGTTATGGCGTTGATCTGGTGGTGGCCGACCTCTACGCGGACGGCAATCAGGAGATCGTTGCACTCGGAAGCGACAAAGTGACGGTCTGGGCACCCAGCGGGAGCAATCTCACCCAAAAGGCCAGCTACTCGGTGAGCGGCAGCGATCTGCTGGTCGCGGATACAGACGGCGACGGAAAACCGGAGATCTTCGTTCTCGCTAACAACTACAGTCTCAGCACCCAGGTGGTGTACCGTCTCGACAACACCCTCACGCCCCTGAATTCCTACACCATCAGCTCCTGGAATTCGCCCCAGGCAACCAGCCTCTACCTGGAGGAATCGGCATTCGCCCGGAAGAACATCGTGGTTGCCTTCGGTCCCAACAACCTCGGGGTCCCTGTGGCATCGAAGCTCGAAGTGATCGACCCGTCGAGTGGCGCCGAGATCTGGGATTCGCCGCCCCTGCGAGGTAACGTGCCCATCAACAGCCTGAACTTCTACGATCTGAACGGCACCGGACAGCTGCAGATTGCGTTTGGAACCAACGTCGGTATGTATTTGACTCAGTGAACGCTCTCCTGTGTGCCGAAGACCTTCCGGAGAAGGCTCGAGATCGTCAGGACAGGTCTCCAGATGAGGATGTCAAGTAGTCCCGGCGATCGCAGCCACGCTCCGCGACGTGGCCGACGCGAGTTCGGCTCTACGCATCATTCGGCAGTTCTCGTCGCGACACCTCTGGGATGGCCTCGCG
>Ga0105247_10001862_pt1 | contig 14758 bp, 13 predicted proteins | sample KBSS24metaG_FD_81519 | JGI IMG/M metagenome (GOLD analysis project Ga0105247, IMG submission 81519) | Switchgrass rhizosphere microbial communities from Kellogg Biological Station, Michigan, USA - KBS S2-4 metaG | ecosystem: Host-associated > Plants > Roots > Rhizosphere > Soil | place...
CTTCGCGGCTCTTCCACTTCGGCGACTTCATGTTCGGCGACCACACGTTCACCGTCGAGGACGGGCTCGGGAACGCGCTCCTCCCTCCGCTCGGCGGCCCGAACCCGCGGCCGAACTCGCGCAAGATCCACAACGGGAAGTTCGGCGGTCCCGACGCGACGACGTGCAACGAGTGTCACGGCGGCGGCGGGACCGACGGCACCGGCGATCTCGCTCACAACCTGCTTCAGGACGGCGACGGCGTGAACCTCTCGACGACGCTCCCGCGCCAGCCGCGGCAGGTCATCGGCGTGGGCGCCCTCCAGCAGCTCGGCATCGAGATGACGGCCGATATCCAGGCGCAGCTCTCCGCGGCGAAGAACTCGGCCGCGAGCTCGCAGGCCAACGTCACCGCGAACCTGACGTCGAAGGGGATCGGCTTCGGGAGCGTCACGGCGCGCCCCGACGGCACGGTCGACTTCAGCGCCCTCCAGGGCGTCGACAGCGACCTCGTGGTGAAGCCGCTCGGCTGGAAGGGCCGCGTGGCGAACGCCCGCCGCTTCGTCGAGGGAGGCTTCCAGGTCCACCTCGGGATGGCGTCGCAGGCGCTCATCGCCAAGAACTGCGGCCCGACGCCGATCCACGGCACCGTCGGCGACGGGCCGGACTGCACCGACCCGGACAACGACGGCGTGCGCGACGAGATCACCGAGTCGCAGCTCACCGAGATGGCGCTCTACGCGACGCTGCTCCAGGTCCCGGTCCGCGTGAACCCGAAGACCACGACGGCGCTCGCGCGCGTCCAGGCGGGCGAGCAGCTCTTCGATCAGGTCAACTGCACGAGCTGCCACATCGCGAGCTTGACGCTCAACAGCCCGGTCCACCTCGAGGCGCCGGACCTCTCGGGCGGCGCGCCGTTCCGGGTGGACCTCACCGTCGACGGGCGCATCCCGCGCCTCGCCAAGAACGCCGACGGCACGGTCACCGTCGAAGCGTTCTCGGATCTGAAGCGCCACGACATGGGCGCGTCGCTCGCCGATCAGCACTCCACGTTCGGCACGTTCGCTCCGAACCTGTGGCTGACGTCGCCGCTCTGGGGCGTCGCCGTGACGGCGCCTTACCTCCACGACGGTCGCGCGGCGACGCTGCACGACGCGATCGCGCTGCACGACGGCGAGGCCCTCGCGTCGCGCAACGCGTTCCTCGCGCTCTCGACGAGCGATCAGGCGAAGCTCATCGAGTTCCTCGGCACGCTGAGCCGCGACCCGCAACACAACGACGACTGAGTCGATCTCTTCGACGCCCCCTCGAGGGGTGAGAAAGGGCGGACCTGCTTCGTGCGGGTCCGCCCTTCGTCGTTCGTGGCGAGGCGCGCGGACGACGCCGCGCTTCATCGCTCGATCTCGATACCGCGATTCGGCAGAATCGGAAAAAATCGTTACGGATCGGCCGTTGTGTCAACCGTACCACCGGCGCGGCGTCGCCCCACTTTGCGCGGCCTCCCTCGCTCCACCCGGCATCTTATCGAACGACGTCTCGTCGAAATTGGGAAAATACGGCACGGGCTATCCACTGCCGAGCAAATCCGGAAGGTTGTGACTCATGATCGGACGACTCAGCACGGGAGTACTCATTGGGTGGACGATGACCGGCGCCGCCGTCGCGGGCTGCGGGAGCTCGGACCGCACGGATGAAGCGGCGAGCGGCAGCGCCGCTGTCACGGCCGCCAGCACCGTCATCGGCGGCTTCATTGGCAATATCTCGGCCGCGGACTTCGCGGCGGCCACGGCCAGTTTCAACGAGGTCGAGGCGATCGAAGACGGCCTCGGACCCGTCTTCAACGAGCGCGCGTGCGGCAACTGTCACAGCCAAGGAGCCGCGGGGGGCGCCGGCTCGCAGGTCGAGCGGCGGTATGGCCGGTTCGTCGACGGCGCGTTCGACCCGCTCGTACAAAAGGGGGGATCTCTGCGGCAGCTCTACTCGCTGGGGTCTTTCATCTCGGCGAGCGGTTCGGCGTGCAACGTCCCCGTCGAGAGCGAGCCGCCCGAGGCGACCATGCACGACGTCGGCCGCCTCACGACACCGCTGTTCGGCCTCGGCCTGGTCGACGCGATGCCCGACGCCTTCTTCGATTTCCTGGCGGCCATCGAGCCCGCGGACGTCCGCGGCGTCGTCAACCGGGTTCCGATCCTCCTCCCGAATCCCAACGATCCTTCGCAGCGCATCGGGGGCGCGCGCGTCGCGCGTTTCGGCTGGAAGGCCGGAGTCCCGACCCTGTCGCAGTTCGCGGCCGACGCCTACCTCAACGAACTGGGCATTACCACCCAGCACTGCATCGGCGGCGTATCGGTGACCGCGTTCAGCACGGAGTCCGCGCCGAACGGGATCCCGACCGCGCCGGGCTGCGACGACCTCGCCTCGCCTGCGCCGGCGGATGTCCCCGCGGGGACCGACGACGCGGTGGGGAGCTGCGCCGGGGGGAAGACGGAGCTCCAGTCCGACGTCGAGAGCTTCCGGCGGTTCATGACGCACCTGGCGCCTCCGCCTCCAGGACCGATCACCGACGCCGCGATCCGTGGCGCGGTCGCCTTCGCGTCGGCCGGGTGCACGAGCTGCCACGTCCCGGTCCCGTTCGTGACGCCGGATCCGTCCCCCAACGGCGTCCCCGGCGGCTTCGTGTTCTTCCCGTTCTCGGACTTCCTGGTGCACGACATGGGCGCGCTCGGAGATCACATCGGGAACGCGGGTGACTCGCGGGCCGCCACGCGCCACATGAAGACCGCTCCGCTGTGGGGGCTTCGCTTCCGCTCGTACCTCCTGCACGACGGTCGCGCGCGCGACGTCGCCACGGCCGTCCGTGCCCACGACGGCCAGGGCGCGGCGGCGCGCGACGCCTTCGACGCGCTCGACGGCTCCGCCCAGCGCGATCTCATCGCGTTCGTGAAGATCCTGTAACCGCCCGATCGATGTCGCGCGGGTGAGCGGGCGGCCGCTGCTGGCGTGTCCGGGCGGCGGTTGCGCAGAGCTCGATCTGGAAAGGCGATTCGACAGATTCGACAGAACGGAGGCGAGCGTCAGGGATCGGGCGTCGTGTCAACCGTACCACCCCGCTCGCCGATCCAGGCCGGTCCCGCCGTTATTTGGCAAAATGCGCCGCACGCGATTGACGGCCAGCTCGACGCGAGCGGCCTAATATTTGCAAAATACAGCGCATGGAATCGAAGATGGAAAAGCGGCGCGGTGGCGCTGGCGCGATGAACGGCGCACCGTCACGGCGCGGTACTTGGCTGAATGAGCGAAACGCGGTCTTCACGGTCCGGGCGAGCGTCGGTCTCATTCTTTTGTGGTTCGGGCTCCTCAAATTTTTCCCGAACCTCAGCCCGGCGGAGCCGCTGGCCACGCACACGCTAAAGGTCCTGTCGTTCGGGATGGTCGGCCCGCGGATATCCATCGTATTCTTGGCAATCTTCGAGTCGTCGCTGGGGATCCTGTGGCTTAGCGGGCGATGGACGCGCGCGGCGGTCATTCTCCTGTGGGGCCACATGGCGGGCACGGCGCTGCCGGTCGTGCTCTTCCCATCGGAGACATTCACCCGCTTTCCTTACGCACCGACCTTCGAAGGCCAATACATCTTGAAGAACCTGGTCATCGTGTGCGCGTCCCTCGTCGTGTGGACGATGGGGCGACGGCACGGATCCGCGGTGCGCTAGACACCGGGACGGCGAGCTGGAGCTTCGCCGCCGGCGACCACGACCACGACCACGACCACGACCACGACGGCGCCGACGACGTCGACGCGCTCAGCCTCGGCAACGCCGGGGCCGGACGAGCGCGACGGAGGTGCACGCGCGCTCGCGCGCCTCGAGTTTCCAGGGCTCCTCGCTCCACACCGGGAGCGCGCTCCCCACGATCGACCCGAGCTGGCCGTCCCTCGCGCAGTGCGCAGTGACGGGGGCGCCGCCGCCGAGCGCTTCGACGTCGTTCGCTTGCGTCGAAGCGGGATGCGCGCTACATGTCGCGCACTCACAGGTCACGTCCGTGCGGGCACGAGCCGCTCATCCGAGCGCGAACTTCGGCGCCCGCCGTGATCGGTGACGGCGAGGCCGCTCAGGTGCCCCGCCGCGCCCTTCCCAAGCCGCGGCAGCGAGGAATGGTTTTCTCCACCTTCCCCGCGCCCGCCGATGGGTGCTGCCGCGAGAGAGTGTCGTTCCGATTGAATTCGTTTCGTTCACGGCGTCGCCGCCGGCCCGCCGCCGGCCACCATCCGCAGCCGGGGTTGGATTCGCAGATTCGCGGTGTTCCGGGCGTCGACCCGAAGGATCCGCAAGCCGCGCGCTCCGCGCAGCCTTCGCCGGAGAGGGCCGCTCCGCGCGCGCCGACGCCGGAGGAGATCGCCGCCCTCGAGGCGTCGCCGTTCGCCGCGCTCGGCCTCGCGCTGCCGCTCGTGCGTGCGGTGGTCGAGGAGGGGTACGAGCGCCCCACGCCCGTTCAAGTCGAGGTGCTGCCGCGCGTGCTCGAAGGGCGCGACGTCCTCGCGTGCGCGCAGACCGGCACCGGCAAGACGGCCGCGTTCGTCCTGCCGATCCTCCAGCGCCTCGCCGCCGAGCCGCGCACCGGCGAGATCCGCGCGCTGGTCCTCACGCCCACGCGCGAGCTCGCGTCCCAGATCGCCGAGCGCGTCGCCGCCTACGGGCGCCACGTGCGCGTGCGGCACGCGGTCGTCTACGGCGGCGTGAGCCAGCGGGCGCAGGAGACGGCGCTGCGCGCCGGGCCCGACGTGCTCGTCGCGACGCCGGGCCGCCTGCTCGACCTGATGAAGCAAGGGGTCGTCCGCCTGCACGGCGTCACGCACTTCGTGCTCGACGAGGCGGATCGGATGCTCGACATGGGCTTCATCCACGACGTGCGCCGCGTGGTGGCGGCGCTGCCGCGCGCGCGGCGCACGCTCCTCTTCTCGGCGACGATACCGTCCGCCATCGCGTCGCTGGCCGACTCGATGCTGGTCGACCCGGCGCGCGTCGCCATCCAGCCCGCGGTCCGCACCGCGGTGACGGTGGAGCAGTCGGTGATGTTCGTCGCGCAGGCCGACAAGCGCGCGGCGCTCGAGCGCGTGCTGCGCGACGCGAGCGTCGAGCGGGCGATCGTCTTCACGCGCACCAAGCGCGGCGCGAGCCGGCTCACCGAGCAGCTCGCGCGCTCCGGCATCGGCGCCGACGTGATCCACGGCAACAAATCGCAGAACGCGCGCGAGCGCGCGCTCGAGGCGTTCCGCCGCGGGACCACCCGCGTGCTCGTCGCGACCGACGTGGCGGCCCGCGGGATCGACGTCGACGGCGTGTCGCACGTCATCAACTTCGACCTGCCGAACGTCGCCGAGAGCTACGTGCACCGCATCGGTCGCACCGGGCGCGCCGGCGCCACCGGCCGCGCGATCTCGTTCTGCGATCGCGCCGAGCGCGAGTTCCTCACGCAGATCGAGCGCCTCATTCGCCAGCGGTTGACCGAGACGCCCTGCGGCTAGCGATCCGCGCGCCGGGGGGGCCCGTCGCCTCGATGGGCCCCGGCCGCCCCGCGACGCGGGCGATCGCGCTCGCCTCACGCCGACGCGCGCGCGACGAGCTCGTCCGCCGCGCGCGGCGCTCGGTGCGCGCGGGGCGGGCGAGGTAGAGTGCTGCGGTGCGCATCGCCCGCCGCTTCCCGACGACGCTCGCGGCGGCGCTGTGTGCGCACGCGATCGCGGCCGTCGCGCTCGCGCCGACGCGCGCGCCGCGCGCGCCCGCGGCCGTGCTGCCGGCGGCGGAGGAGATCGACGTCGTGACCGACGAGCCGGCCGAGCCCCCGCCGGCGACGCAGCCCTCGTCGTCCGAGGGGGCGATCGCGCGGATCGCGCGGCGAAGCGCGCCGCGCCCTGCCGACCCGGCGAAGGTGGAGCCCGCCGCGTCCGCGGTCGAGCCGCGGGGCGCCCCCAACGACCGCGGCGACGTCGCGGTCACGCGCCGCGCGCCGATCGATCTCGGCATCGGCGGCCGCTGGACCTTCGGCCCCCTCGGGAGCGCGGCGCCGTCCGCGGCCCCTCTCGCCGAGGCGCCGAGCCCGTCGCGCGCGCTCGACCGGATGCTGCGCGACGAGCTGACGGCGCACGATCGCGCGCTCGGGATCAGCCCGGGGAACGCGCTGCTCACCGCCGCGAAGGACGCGGCGTCGCCGCTCCTCGCGCCCGACGTCGGCGCCGCCACGCTCGAGATCGAGTCGGACGCGGCCGGCAGGGTGGTGTCGGCCAGCGTCGTGTCCGGGCCGGCCGACGCGGCGGCGTGGGGCGACGTCGCGCGCGAGATCGTGAGGCTGATGTCCGGCAAGAGCCTGCGCCTCCCGCGCGGCGCGCGCGGGCTGCGCACGCGGCTCCGGATCAGCGCGCTCCGCACGCCGCCGAGCGGGAAGGCCGGCGGGACGGTGGCGGGCGCGGTCCCCGACGACGCGCCGGGCACGGCGGGCGGCGATCGCGCCTGCGAGGGGACCGGCGCGTCCCGCAAGTGCGTCGCCGGCATGCCGGGCGGCGCGACCGCCACCGGCGAAGACCTCAGCAACCTCGGCGCGCGCGCGGTGCGCGTCGTGCGCGCGCAGCTCCTCGACGACGTCGCGCTCTGACCCGCGGGCCGTCACTCACCTTCGGGCGGCGCGAGGCGCTCGCTCGCCTCGGCCCCGCCGCCGACGCGCGCGGCCCGCCAGCGGCCCCGGCGAAAGAGGACCGCGGCGGTGACGCTCTGCAGCACGTACCCCGCGGTGATCGCGAGGAACACCCCGCGCGGGCCGAGGCCGGCGACGCGCGCGAGGACCCACGCGAGCGGGATCTTGAAGAACCAGAAGCTCACCAGGTTCACGAGCATCGGCGTCCTGGTGTCGCCCGCGCCGTTGAACGCCTGCATCGCCACCATGCCGTAGGCGAACGCCACGAAGCCGGCGGCCACGATGCGGAGGCAGTCCACCGCCGGCCCCGCCGTCGCCGGGTCGTCGGTGAAGAGGCCGACCACGGCGCCGGGGACGAGCGCGAAGACGAGCCCCACCGGCCCGAGGAACGTGACGTTGTACCGCGCGAGCTTCCACACCGAACGCGACGCGCGATCGGGCCGGCCGGCGCCGAGGTTCTGCCCCACCAGCGTCGCAGCGGCCGACGCGAACCCCCACGAAGGGAGGAGCGCGAAGACGGCCGCGCGCATCGCGATCGTGTACCCGGCGAGCGCCGCGCTCCCGTACATCGCGACGATCCGCACGAGCCCGAGCCAGCTCGCCGTCTCCACCAGCACCTGCAGCGCGGCCGGCGTGGAGATCCGCGCGATCTCGCGGAGGAGCGGCACCTGCGCCACGAAATGGCGCGCGAGGACGGCGAGCCGCCGCCGCCCGCGCAGGAGCACGGACATCTGGTACGCGACGCCGATCCCGCGCGCGATGGTCATCGCGATCGCCGCGCCGACGACGCCCATCCGCGGCGCGGGCCCGATCCCGAAGATCAAGCACGGCGCGAGGACCATGTTGAGCGCGTTCGCGAGCCACAGCGATCGCATCGCGGTGGCGGCGTCGCCCGCGGCGCGGAAGATCGCGTTCACGACGAACAGGAGGAAGATGGTCACGCTGCCGCCGAACATCACCGCGGCGTAGCTCGATCCGACCTCGACCACCTCGGGGCTCGCCCCCATCCAGCCGAGGAGGCGCGGCGCGAACGGCGCCGACACGGCGCCGAGCACCGCCGCGGCGGCGATCGCGATCCCGAGCGCGTGCACGGTCGCGATCGCGGCCCCGTCGGGGTCCTTCTCGCCCGTGCGGCGCGCGACGATCGCGGTCGCTCCGGCCGAGAGGCCCATCGCGAGCGCGTACACCGGCGCGAGCATCGACTCGGTCAGGCCGAGCGTGGCCACCGCGTTCGGGCCGAGGCGCGAAGCGAAGAAGACGTCGACGACCGTGAGGAGCGACTCCATCGACATCTCGAGGACGGTCGGCACCGCGAGCAGGAACGCCGCGCGCTCGATGGGGATCGACGTCAGATCGCGATCGGTGCCGCGGATCGCCTCGCGGAGCGACGCCCAGAGCCGAGGTCGCGCCGCGTCCTCCGCTCGCGGATCGGCCTCGCCGGTCATGAGCCGCGCCCCGGAGCGCGAACGCGCGTCAGCACGCGGCGTATGTACTCCTCCTCCGCCGCGAACGCGATCTTCGTACCGCGCCGCCGGCGCAGGAGCGACGTGTCACCCCCGCGCGCGCGCCAGGCCGGAGGCGCGGCGCTCGAGGAAGCGGCGCTCCTTCGCGCTCCGGGCCGCGGCGACGGCGGCGGCGTAGGCGGCGCGGGCCTCCGCTTCGCGGCCGGCGCGGCGGAGGAGATCGGCCCGCGCGGCGTGCACGCGATCGGAGCCCGCGAGCGCGCCCTCCCGCGCGAGCCGCTCGAGCAGGGCGAGCCCGTCTCCCGGTCCGAGCGCCATGCCGAGCGCGACGCACCAGCTCACGGCCGCCGGCGCGCTCGGCTCGCGCGCGTAGAGCTCCTGATAAAGAGACGCGATCTGGGCCCAGTCGGTCTCGTGGGGGCTCGTCGCCTGCGCGTGCAGCGCGGCGATCGCCGCCTGGATTCGATACGGGCCGGTGCCTCTTCGGTGGAGCGCTTCGTCGAGCTGGCGCACGCCTTCGCCGATGGCGCCCCGATCCCACAGGGAGCGATCCTGTCGATCGAGCGGGACGATGTCGCCGCGGTCGTCGGATCGCGCTCCGCGCCTCGCGTGGTGCAGCAGCATGAGCGCGAGCAGACCGCGGGTCTCGCCGTCGGTGGGGAGGAGCTGCGCCAGGAGGCGCGCGAGGCGGATGGCCTCCTCGCACAGCTCCACGTTCACGACGAGCTCCTCTTCGGCGGGTGCGTACCCCTCGGTGAACATCAGATAGACGACGTGGAGCACCGCCTCGACGCGCGCGTCGAGGTGGTCCGCGTCGGGGACGGCGTACGAGATCCCCGACTCGCGGATCTTGCGCTTCGCTCGAACGAGCCGCTGCGCGACGGTCGCCTCCGGGACGAGGAGCAGCCGAGCGACGGCCGACGTGGACAGGCCGCACGTGGTGCGGAGCGCGAACGGGATCGACGCCTCGGGCGCGAGGGCCGGGTGACAGCAGGTGAAGATCAGGCGCAGCCGATCGTCCGCGTCGTCGGCCGGCTGCGAGAGCAGGTGCTCGACCTCCGGCTCCTTGCGCGCCGCGACCGCCCTGCGGCGGCGCGCGCTGACGGCCGCGTTCCGCGCCGCCGTGGTGATCCAGGCGGCGCGGTTGTGGGGGTGTCCGGTCTTCGGCCACGCCTCGATCGCGGAGGCAAACGCCTCCGCGATCGCGTCCTCGGCCTCGTCGAAGTCGCCGAGGACCCGGACGAGACCGGAGAAAACGACGGCGTATTCTTCCCGGAAGACTTTTTCGATCGCCCCTGTCGATCTCGAGCCCTCCTCGCGCGTCGTGACCACGAAGCCGATGGTATCCCGCCGGCGACATCACACGAACGTGGAGAAACCCATGAAGAACAACGTGAAGGGCGACTACGTGCTGGTCTACAAGGGCGGCGCCATGCCGGCCACGGAGGCGGAGGGGCGGGCCGTGGCAGCCGCGTGGACCGGCTGGTACGCGACGATGGGAGAGGCGATCGTCGATCCGGGCAACCCGTTCGGCCCGTCGCGGTCCGTCGCGAGCGACGGCACCGTGAAAGACGCGACCTCCGGGTTTACGGGATATACCATCGTGAAGGCCGATGACATCGACGCGGCGCTCACGCTGGCGAAGGGGTGCCCGGTCCTGCGCTCCGGCGGCAGCGTCGAGGTGTACGAGACCTTCTTCGTCCCCGGCGATCCGCGCCTCTCATCGGCGAGCTGACGACCATGAAATATCTGATGCTGATCAACAAAGACGAGGCCAAGTTCGACGCGATGTCGGACGAGGCGCGGGGCGCGCTCGTCGCGCGCTACCAGGCATACGGCGAGAAGATGGCCGCGGCGGGGATCCTCCGGAGCGGCGCCGTGCTCGAGCCGACGCGCACCGCGACCACCGTCCGCGTCCGGAGCGGCAAGCGCGTCATGACCGACGGCCCCTTCGCCGAGACGGCCGAGCAGGTCGCGGGGTTCGCGATCATCGAGGTGAAGGACCTCGACGCCGCGCTCGACTGGGCCGCCGGCCACCCCGACGCCGAGTGGGCGAGCGTCGAGATCCGCCCCATCGTCCCGTGGAAGGGGAACGAGCGATCATGAACTGGAAGCTCGTCTTCACGCTCTCGCTCTTCGGCCTCGCGATGGGGGTGGCGACGGTCTACGTCGTCCCGTCGAACGTCGAGCCGCTCTTCTGGCTGGCGATCTTCGTCGCGTGCGCGATCGTCATCGCCCGGCGATGCGCCTCGAAGTACTTCCTGCACGGCCTCTCGGTGAGCCTCGTGAACAGCGTCTGGATCACGACCGCCCACGTCGTCCTCTTCGACGCCTACGCCGCGCGCCACCCGGAGGAGGTCGCGATGGCGGCGCAGATGGGCTCTCCTCGCGTGATGATGGCGGCGACGGGCCCCGTGGTCGGCCTCGTCTCGGGCGTGATCTTGGGGCTCTTCGCCTACGCCGCGAGCCGCGTCACGAAGCCCGCGGCCGCCGTGAGCAGCGACGCGTGAGCGACGCGGGGCGACCTCGGATCGCTCCGGTGACGCGCCCCACTGCGCGGCGATGATGGAGCGCGGAGGGCGACGGCGAGCGACCGTCGCGGGCTGCGCTGACGATCCGCGGGCGAGCTCACGCGGCTTCGCTCGCCGCGCTCGGCGCCGCGGAGGAGACGACCGGCAACCGTCCGCCGAACGGACGCCATCCGAAGGTCGAGGGGCGCCGTTCATCGCGCTCCGACTCGGAGGAGCTCGCTCATGCGACGTCGACGAACCCTGGAGCTCGTGAGCGCGCGGCCGCTCTCCCCGTCGGTCCGCAGCCTGGTGTTCGCCGTACTCGGGGACGAGCCGTTTCGCTACGTCGCCGGGCAGTGGGTCGACCTCTTCACCCCTACCCGCTCCGGCCTGGTGATGAAGCGCTCTTACTCGATCGCGTCCGCGTTCGGGGCGGCTGGACCCCGTCGGATCGAGCTCGCGGTGACGCGCACCGGCGGCCCGGCGTCGGACGCGCTCCACGCGCTCCCCGTGGGGGCGAGGCTCGACATGGATGGGCCCGAGGGGAGCTTCACGCGCGCGGCCGCGCCGAAGGATCGACCCGCGCTCTTCGTCGGCGCAGGCACCGGGCTCGCGCCGCTGCGGGCGATGCTCCAGGAGGAGCTCGCGGACGCCGTCGAGGGCGACGAGCGACCTCCGCTCGCGCTCCTCTTCGGCTGCCGCACCGAGGCGGACATCTTGTGGGGCGACGAGCTGCGCGCGTGGGAGCGCCACCCGCGCTTCTCGTTGCACGTGACCCTGTCGCGCCCGCCCGCGACGTGGAGCGGCAAGCGCGGCTACGTGCAGGCGCACGTGGGCGAGGTGCTCGCCGATCTGCCGGCGGCGCTCGTGTACGTGTGCGGCGTGTCCGCGATGGTGGAGGACGTGCTCGCGGCGTTGCGCGGCGAGCTCGGCGTCGCGCGCGAGCGCATCTACGCCGAAGAGTACGACTGAACGCCGAGCAAGCGGCCGCGCCGCGCCCGCTCAGGCGCGCGACGCGAGGACGTTCATCTGCACGTGCAGCCGCGGGTCGTAATCGGCTCTTCGGTAATCGCCGCGGAGCCACGTGATCGAAAAGCCGCGGCTCGCGAGCGCGAGCCGGACCTCGTCGACGGTGAGCGGGCGCACGACGTACTCGTCGTTCACGATCACGTCTCCCTGCGGCGTCGCCCAGCGGTACAGCATCGTGCACCGCGACCGCCGATCCGCGGTGTCCCGCCTCGACGAGAAGAAGACGTCGACCTCGCCGCGCGCCGGATCGCTGAGCTGCCGGAGCTTGCGGAGGGGGGCGGGCTGCGCCGAGCTCTCGCCTTCGAACGTCCAGGGGCGCGTGTCGATGAAGAGCTCGCCGCCCAGCCGGCAGTGCTCGCCGACGCGACGCAGCGCCTCGAGCAGATCGTCCATCGACGGGAGGAGCTCCATCGTGTTGAACGGGATCAAGATCAGGTCGAATTGGCGCTGGAGGTCGAGGTCCTGCATTCGCTGCCGGACCACGTCGGCGCGGGGCACGAGCCGCCGCGCGAGCTCGACGGCGCCGTCCGACGAGTCCACGCCGGCGAGGGACGAGATCCCCGCCTGCTCGAGCGCGCGGAGCACGCGCCCCGTACCGCAGCCCAGCTCGAGCACGCTCGTCGCGCGCGACGCGATCTCGAGGATCAGCGGCAGGTCCGCGGCGAGGTGGCGGGTCCGCAGATCGTAAAGCTCGGCCACGGTACGCTCACTCTCGAGCACGCTCCGCCTCCAGTGCACGAAACAATGACCGAAACCGCCGGGCGACGCCCGTCCAGACGTATTGCTGCGCTCTCGCCATTTGCTCCGCGGCGCGGCCGCGCCGCCGCGCCGGATCCATCGTGGCCACTCGGTCGATGGCGCGCAGGCAACCCGCGACGTCGCCCGTCCGATAGTACTCGGCCGCCTCGGCCGCGTACTCGCGGGCCCCCCGCAGATCGTTCGCGACGATCGGGCAGCCGGCCGACAGCGCCTCGAGCAGCGCGTTGTTGGCGGTGGCGTCCACCAGCGCGAACAGGGTCCCGCCCGCGCGGTGATAGAGGTCCGCGAGGCGCCGCTCCGAGACGTCGCTCTCGATCGTCACGCCGCGGATCCTGAGCGCGCCGGAGGCGCGCCTCGGCACGACGAAGGTCCAGGAGATCCCGGCCGCGGCGGTTCGCTCGCAGACCTGCTCGATCAGCCCCCAGTCCCGGAGGTGCTCGCCGACGACCAGCCATGACCGCGGATCGACCTCGGGCGTCTCGTCGGGGTGGAATGCGTGGGGCCACACGCCGTGGGGGACCGCGACGACGCGCCGGGCGAGCGACGCGAGATCGGGCAGCTGCCGCCGGCTCACCACGACGACGACGTCCGCGTCCGCGACGTTCGCCTCTTGATCGAAGCCGAGCTCCCGCACGAACCACTTCGGCTGATGGAGCGTCGCGACGATCCGCGCGCGCGGCGCCTCGCGGCGGATGTCGCGCACGGTCGACGCCAGGTCGGCGTGGAGGACGTGCCAGATCGGCCGATGGAGTCGATCGAGCTCAGCCACCGAGCGCGCGCCGGACGCGGCGCCGGCGGGCTCGCGCTGCCAGCGGATGCGCCCGCGCTCTATCGACGCGATCCACGGCGCGCCGGGGAAGCACTCGACGAGCTGATGGTACCCGCTGCTCGGGGAGTGGTGCGAGCACGGGGCGCTCACGAACACCACCATCCGGGGCTACCACCTGCCCCACGACGGGTGGCGCTCGAAATCGCGGACCACGTACTGGTGACCGCAACGGAGCGTCGCGTCGCAGAAGATGCGCTCTCCCAGCTTCCGCACGTCTTCGGAGAACGCCAGATCGTTCCCTATCTCCTCCGTGTACCGCAGCGGGACCTCGGCGGCGAGCGTCCGCTCGATCAACAGGCACCCGAAGCCCGCCGCCTCGATCTCGAAGAGGCGCTTGCCCTCGAGGCGCTCGATGGGCGTCACCTTGAGGCCGCTCGCCCGTTCGCGCCAATCGGACATGACGACCATGGCGTATTCGTCGCCGTCGTACTCCTTGCAGTACACGCCGGAGACGATCGGGAGCTGGTGCTCGAGGAGCCTGGCCAGGCCGTCCGCCGGGAGGATCACGTCCTGGTCGAGGAACAAGAGGTGCGTGTACTCGCCTCGAAGCAGCATGTCGCGGATCATGTCGCGCGCGCGCGTCGTCCGCTCGCGCATCAGCGGATGGAACGGCGTGCGAAACACGGGAGCACGCTGCTCCCGGAGGAAATTCACGAAATCGTCGGTCGGCGAGTTGTCCACCAGGACGACGTCGAAGCGCCGCTCCGTCTGTCGATCCAGCGATCGCGTGAACTCGGTGAAGCAGTGCCGATGATATTCAAACGTCGGCGTTCCGATGAGGACTCTCATTTCGCTCCGTCGCTCCGGTGCCCTTCGCGCCGCCGTGCCTCGCGCGCGCCGCGAGCTGCCATCGCAGCGTGTGGTCGAACTCGATGATCCGCGTGTCGGCGAAGCCCGCGTCGCGCAGCGCCTGGAGCACGGTGTAGCGCCCCGGCGACGCCCACGGAGCCGCCCCGGAGCCGTCCGCGAAGTCGTCGAGGCTCGTCGCCAGCGTGAGCAGGAGCCGGCCGCCGTCCCGCGTGAGGCGCAGGATGGCCCTGAGCGCCTCGTCCGGCGTGGCGCCGAACGAGAGCTCGGAGCACGCGACGTAGTCGTAGCTCGCCGGCTCGTCGTCCGGGCCGCGGAGCGCGGCGGGCTCGCGGCAGACGACGTCCGCCCCCATCGCGCGGAGGACCGCGTCGAGCCGCCGCTCCGGCCCGAGGAGCAGCCATCTCGTCCCCGCGAGATCGCCGTCGACGGCGCCGTGACGCTTCCACCTCGCGACGACCGCCGAAGCCTCCCAGTCCGGACCGCGGACGAGCGGGAACGGCGCCGAGGCCTCGCCGCCCGCGGCGTGGTTCCTCGGGCACAACGGGTCGCCCCCCAAGAACCCGGCGGCCGTCGCCGACGCGCGGCAGCGGCACCCGCCGCACGTTTTGTTGAGCTCGCAGCCGCCGCACGCGCCGCCGAGCGACGCCCTCTCTCCGATCGCGCGCAGCCGCCCGTCGCGCGCCGCCGCGTCGCGC
>Ga0105247_10001866_pt1 | contig 14744 bp, 14 predicted proteins | sample KBSS24metaG_FD_81519 | JGI IMG/M metagenome (GOLD analysis project Ga0105247, IMG submission 81519) | Switchgrass rhizosphere microbial communities from Kellogg Biological Station, Michigan, USA - KBS S2-4 metaG | ecosystem: Host-associated > Plants > Roots > Rhizosphere > Soil | place...
AAGAGGCGGGGGACGCGCCGCCGCCCGCCCCTGCGCCGGCCCCGTCGGCGACGGCCGAGAAATGACGTAGACTGCGCCGATGCGTCCGGAGCTCTTTCGCCTCCTGGACATCGGCTTCCCGTCGTACTTCGTCCTCCTCGTCAGCGGCTTCCTGTTCGCCACGGCGGTCGGCTCCTTGTGGGCGCGGCGCATCGGCGAGGACCCCGACGTCGTCGTCGATCTCGGGATCGCGATGCTGCTCGCCGGCGTCGCGGGCGGGCGGATCCTCCACGTCTTCGCCGACGGGTACTTCTGGGACTACGTGCACATGTGCACCGACCCGGCGCGCGTCGACTGGCCGCTCACGAAGGGCGAGTGCCTCTCGCCCATCTACGCCGGCGTGTGGGACGCGTCGAAGAGCGTCTGCCACCCCGCGCAGCCCGACTGCTTCGCGTGGGCGAAGTTCTGGGCGGGCGGCCTCACGTACTACGGCGGGTTCATCGGCGCGGTGATCGCCGCGTGGGTCCTCTTGCGTCGCGACCGGTTCCCGTTCTGGAAGGCCGCGGACATGGCCGGCTTCGCGGTGCCGCTCGGCCTCGCGTTCGGGCGTATGGGGTGCCTGCTCGCCGGCTGCTGCTTCGGCGCCGAGTCGAGCCTGCCCTGGGCGATGTCGTTCCCGCCGCGGAGCCCGGCGAGCGACGCGCAGTTCAAGGCGCACGTCCTCGACAGCGCGCGGCTGTGGAGCCACCCCGTCCACCCGACCCAGGTGTACGAGTCGGCCGCGTCGCTCGCGATCGCCGCGGCGTGCCTCCTCCTCGTCCACCCGCGCAAGCGCTACCACGGCCAGGTGTTCGCCGCGTTCCTCGTGCTCTACGCGGTCGCGCGGTTCGCCCTCGAGTACCTCCGGCGCGACGATCGCGGCGGCGGCGCGGGTCTGTCCACGTCGCAGTGGATCGGGATCGCGATGGTGCTCTGCGCCGTCGGGATCCACCGGATCCGTAGCGGGACGCTTTCTTGGCGGGCCGCGGCCGATCCCGCATTATGACCGCGTGAAGTCGCCGCGGTCCTCCTCTTCGCTCGCGCGCGTCCGCCGCGTGCTCGCGGCGTGCTTCGGCGCGCTCGTGGCGGCCGGCTGCTCGCAGTCGACGAACCACCCGCAGGTGATCGGCGATTGCTCGCTCGCCTACGGCTGCCCGCCCCAGGGGGGCACCGCGTCGACGATCGAGAGCGACGGATCGACGCCGCCGGCGTCGCCGGCCGACGGCGGCGCCGGGGGCTCCGACGCGGACACCGACGGCGCGATCGGATCGCTCGACGCGGCGCTCGACTGAAAGCTACCCTGCCGCGCATGACGGCGCGGGTGATCGACGGGAAGAAGCTGGCCGAGGACGTCCGCGCGGAGGTGCGCCGCGAGGTCGACGCGTTCCGCGCCGAGCGCGGGCGCGCGCCGGGCCTCCACGTGGTCCTCGTGGGCGAAGATCCGGCGAGCCAGGTATACACCCGCAACAAGGCGAAGGCGTCGGCCGAGGTCGGGATGGAGGGCAAGCTCCACGTCCTCCCCGTCGAGACCACCGAGGACGAGCTCCTCGCGCTCCTCGCGCGCCTCAACGCCGACGACGCGGTCGACGGGATCCTCGTCCAGCTCCCGCTCCCCGAACAGATCCGCGAGCAGCGCGTCCTCGACGCCGTCTCGCCGGCGAAGGACGTGGACGGCTTCCACCCGGTGAACGCCGGCCTCCTCGCCTCGGGGCGGCCGCTCCTCGTCCCGTGCACGCCGGTCGGGTGCATGCGCCTCCTCGCGCACGCGGGCGTCGACCTGAAGGGCGCGCACGCCGTGGTCGTCGGGCGGAGCAACATCGTCGGAAAGCCGGTCGCGCAGCTCCTCTTGATGCAGCACGCCACCGTGACGATCGCGCACTCGCGGACCCGCGATCTCGCCGCCACGTGCCGCAGCGCCGACGTCCTCGTGACCGCGATCGGCAAGGCCGAGATGATCCGCGCCGACTTCGTCCGCCCGGGCGCCGTCGTCGTCGACGTCGGGATCAACCGCGTCGCGGTCCCGGGCAAAGACAAGGGGCGCCTCGTCGGCGACGTCGCCTTCGCCGAGGTGTCCGAGGTCGCGTCCGCGATCACACCGGTCCCGGGCGGCGTCGGCCCGATGACCATCGCCTGCTTGTTGCAAAACACACTCATCGCCGCGCGCGCCCGCGCGCCGCGGTAGCTCCGCGAGCCGGCGGCGAAGCGATCCGCTCCGCCGCGGCGCGCTCATCGCGGCGAGGCGGCAGCTCCGCCGCGGGTCAGCGAAGCAGCTTGTCGAGGAGGCGGTCGAGCGCGTCCAGGTCCGCGTAGGGGATCGCGATCTCGCCCTGGTTGCCGCGGTCGCGTACCTCGACCTTCGTCCCGAGGCCGCGCGTGAGGCGCGCCTCGAGGTCGCGCAGGCTCGCCGTCTTTTCGGCGGGCGCGGCGGCGCCGGTCTTGGCGCCGGCCTTCTTCTCGCGCTGCTTGCGCACGAGCGCCTCGGTGGCGCGGACGCTCAGCTTGCCGCGGAGGACCTTCTCGGCGAGCGCCTCCATCGCCGCGTCGTCGGTCGCGCCGAGGAGCGCGCGGCCGTGCCCCTCCGAGAGCTCGTGCGTGATCACCTTCCCGCGGATCCGCTCCGGCAGCTTGAGCAGGCGGAGGCTGTTCGCGATGGTCGTGCGGTCCTTGCCGAGGCGATCGGCGAGCGCCTCCTGCGTGTACCCGTGCTCCTTCACCAGGCGGCCGAGCGCCTCGGCGAGCTCCACCGGGTTCAGGTCCTCGCGCTGCACGTTCTCGATCAGCGCGAGCTCGAACGCCGTCGCGGGAGAGACGTCCTTCACGACGACGAGCACCTCGCGGAGCCCGGCCTTCTGCGAAGCGCGCCACCGCCGCTCCCCGGCGATGATCTCGAAGCGGTCCGCGCCCGGCGCGGGGCGCCGCACGACCAGCGGCTCGAGGAGGCCGTGCTCGCGGATCGACGCGGCGAGCTCGTCGATCGCCTCGGCGTCGAAGTGCTGGCGCGGCTGGCCCTTCTGCGGCGCGATCTTGTCGAGCGCGCAGACGAAGACGCTCTTGCCCTCGTACCCCGGCGGGGTCGCCGCGGGCGCCGCCGGGAGGAGCGCGTCGAGCCCGCGACCGAGCGCGCGTTTCGGCTTCGCGCCGCCTCCGCCCGCGTTCAACCCGCGGCCCCCTGGAGGAGCTCGCGCGCGAGCGACAGGTACCCCTGCGCCCCCTTCGACTGCACGTCGTAGAGGAGGGCGGGCTTGCCGTGCGACGGCGCCTCGGAGAGGCGCACGTTCCGCGGGATCACCGAGTCGAAGACGCGGAAGTGCCGGCGCACCTCCTCGGCCACCTGGTGGGCGAGGTTGTTCCGCGCGTCGAACATCGTGAGGACGATGCCCTCGACCTCGAGCCCCGGGTTCGTGCCCCCCTTCACGCGATCGATCGTCGCCATCAGGTGCGTGAGCCCCTCGAGCGCGTAGTACTCGCACTGGAGCGGGACGAGGACGCGCGTCGCGGCGGTGAGCGCGTTCACCGTGAGCAGGCCGAGCGACGGCGGGCAGTCGACGAACACGTACTCGTAGCCGGGCTCCGCCGCGAGGAGCGCGGTGAGCGCGCCCTTCAACCGCGTCGCGCGGTCCGCCTCGTCCACGAGCTCGAGCTCTGCGGCGACCAGGTCCTGCGTCGCGGGGGCGAGCGTGAGCGCCGGGATCTCGGTCGGCACGATGACGTCCTTCAGCGAGGCGCGCCCGATGAGCACGTCGTACACGCTCCTCTCGATGGTGCGGGGGCGCACGCCGATGCCGGAGCTCGCGTTCCCCTGCGGGTCCATGTCGAGCAGGAGCGTCTTTCGCTCCGCCGCCGCGACGCTCGCCGCGAGGTTCACGGCGGTCGTGGTCTTCCCCACGCCGCCCTTTTGGTTGACGACGGCGACCACCTTCGGCGGACCCGGACTGCGCTTCGAGGAGCTCGTGACGGAGCGAGGCATCGCGAGCGCGTGTCTAGTCCAAGCGGCGGGCCGCGGCGAGTGAGGATGATTTTTTGGTTCAGTCCCGCGTGCCGTGTATGGTGTCGGCAAATGTAGGGAAACGGGTGACACGAACGGGTCGAAGTCGCCTGAGTTCCACTCGATGGAGATCGAAGCCATGCGGACCAAGCTCCGCGCTGCCCTCGTCCGTGCTCACGACGAGGGGGCGATCGATCGCGTGATGCGCGACCTCTTTTGGTCTCCGCGTCGCCCGATCCGCCGCCCTTCCGCCGTCATCGCGTTTCGTCAGCGCCGCCCCACCGATTCTTAGCCTCACCCCGCTCACGCGGCGCATCGCGCCCGCGTCCGCTCAGGAGACCGCCATGTCCGTTCCCAAGAACTACCGCACGATCGAGGAGTTCGAGCGTGAAGAGCTCCGCCCCAATTTCAAGGTGGGCTTCTCGCTCGACGATCTGATGCAAGAGAGCACGTTCGAAGCGAGCGACATGCTCTTCGACGACCAGCACGACGAGTACGACCCCGACGCGGACGACGACGACGACCAATATTGATTGAAGGTCCCCCTCCCGGGACCACCGAGCCCTCGGACCACGCCTCGGTCCGGGGGCTCATTTTTTGGTACGCTCCGTCGTGTGAGCGCCCAGGGCCGCGGGCCGTGGCAGTACCCCGTGCAGCCGCACGTCGATCCGCGCTACGTCGGCCCTCGGTGGGCGGCGCCCGGTCCGCCGCGCGCGCCCTCTCCGCGCGGCGGCGCGCCGCAAGCCGCGCCGCCGGGCGTGCACGGAGGATACGGGCCGCGGGCCGGCCACGCCGCGAGCCCTAAGCCGGGCGCCCCGCGCCATCACGGACCGTACGCCGAGCACGCGGCGATCGCGCCGCCCGGTCACGCGCCGCGGGCCGATCGCGCCGCGCCCGGCCACGCGCCGCGGGCCCATCGCGCCCCGAACGCGCCTCACGGATCGCCGGCGTCCCCCCCGATCCGCGGCGCGTACGTGCCGCCCGCGCCGGGCCCGGTCATCCACCCGTTTCCGCCCGCGAAGGCGAGGGCGAACAACTCGAACAACTCGAACAGCTCGAACAGCTCGAACAGCTCGAACAAGGGGAGCGGGTGTCTCACGGCGACCGCCGTCGTCTTCAGCCTCTTCGCGGTGCTGGGCGGCGCCGCCGTGACGATCGTCGCGATCGCGAAGCCCGAGGCCGACCAGCTCCTCGAGCTGCCGCAGGAGCAAAAAGGGAACCTCCCCGCCGTGGCGCCGATCGCCGGGAAGCCCGACGCGACGGCGCAGGCGACGTGGACCGTCGGGACGTGCGGCGACTTCTCGAAGGAGCGCGATCGCACGGCGTACTTCGCGACGCGGAACGAGGGCTCGGCCCGCGTCCTGCGCGGGCGCGTCGCGATGCTGCACATCCGCCTGAACAGCCCGACCCTGCGCTGGACGAAGCTCGGCGAGCAGAACGTGAACCGCGCCGCGCTCATGTCGCAGGAGTTCGTGCTCACGCACGCGAAGCGGTACGCGGTGACGGGGCTCACGTTCGACGTCATCCCGTGGTCGCTGAGGTCGACGTACCAGCTCCCGGATCTCGGCACGAACGCGAACCACCTGCTCGACGATCAGACGATGCGCCTCGTCCGCGACGGCGCGCGCGAGGCGGTCGAAGCGGCGCTCTCGACCCGCCTCGAGAGCGTCGTCGCGAGCGTGAAGGCGAGCGGCTACGACGAGGTCGGGTTCGTGATCCACCTCCCGACGAAGACCGACGCGCGGGATTTCGCGTTCAGCGCGTTCCACGGCGAGGCGAAGGACAAGACCGCGGAGATGGCGTTCATCTTCGCGCCGACCGGCGCGCCGGCGAGCGACTTCGGCCACTTCGCGGTCACCGTGACGCACGAGGGGCTCCACCTGTTCGGCGCCGACGACCTCTATCGCATCGAGCACATCGACGCGAACGACCAGCACGACATCATGGGCGAGTACTGCACCGGCTTCCGCCAGGCGATCATCCACGACGCGACGGCGTACGCCATCGGCTGGCGCACGACCGCTCCGCCGCGCGGCTACACGTTTCAGGACCGTTGACCCGCGCGCCGGGCGTCGGCGCGCCGGCGCCGAGCGATCGCGCGCTCACCCTCCGTGTGTCAAGATCATCGCGAGCGCGATCCATAGGGCGCCCGCCATCACCGCGGCGGCGAGGTTGCCTCGCGCGATCTCCTCCTCGAGGTCGATCCCGCGGAGGATGAAGCGATCGATCAGCTTGATCGCGATCGCCCCGACGAAGAGCGTGAGGACGCCGAAGAAGAGGTGAACGAGAAGAGAGATCGCGCTGGCGCGGACGAGAGAGAGCTCGGGCATGTCCCGTTCTAGCCGACCTTCGGAGGGCTGTGCCGCGTGAACTTCATCGACGCGGCCTGGGCGACCTTCGGGAGGCTGTGCCGCGTGATACTCGTCACGCGGTCACGGGGCCCATCGCAATTTGCGAGACGACGGCTTGACGGGCTAGGTCGCGGCAGTAATGTGGCGGCCCTCCCATGCAAGTGACAGTGCAACGTATCTCCCCGGTGGTGATGGAGCTTCAGATCGAGATCCCGGCGGACACCGTCCGCTCCGAGGTCGACAAGGCGTACCTGACGCTCGGCAAGAAGGCCCACGTGAAGGGCTTCCGGCCGGGCAAGGCGCCGCGCAGCGTGTTGACGCACCTTTTCGGCCCGCAGGTGCAGAACGACGTGGCGAACACGATCGTCCAGGAGACCTTGCCGAAGGTGCTGACCGAGAAGAACGTGCAGCCCGTCAGCCAGCCCGCGGTGGAAGCGGGGCCGATCGATCCGAAGGCCGCGTTCGCGTACAAGGCCCGGTTCGAGGTGCAGCCCGAGATCGGCGAGGTGAAGTACGAGGGTTTCGAGCTGACGCGCCCGAGCGCCGAGGTCACCGACGCGATGGTCGACGATCAGATCGAGCGCCTCCGTCAGGGGATGGCCACGCTCAACGTGCCGGACCCCGCGCGCCCGGCGCAGAAGGGCGACGTCGTCACGATCGACTTCACGCTGTCGGTCGACGGCAAGGAGGTCAAGGACGGCGGCGGGCAGGGGGTGCAGGTCGAGCTCGGCGCGAACCAGGTGCTCCCGGAGCTCGACGCCGCGCTCCACGGCAAGAGCACGGGCGACGTGTTCGAGGCGGACGCCGCGTTCCCCGAGCAGCACCCGCGCGCCGACTTCCGCGCCAAGACCGGCACCTTCAAGGTGACGGTCACCGAGATCAAGGAGCGCGTCTTCCCCGCGCTCGACGACGAGCTCGCGAAGGACGTGGGCCAGTTCCAGACGCTCGTCGAGCTCCGCGCCGACGTGCACACGCGCCTTCAGAAGGCCGTGAAGGACCAGGCGGACGTGGCGCTCGCCGAGCAGATCGTCGGCAAGCTCAACGAGCTGAACCCGCTCGACGTGCCGCCGACCCTGGTCGAGCAGCAGTGCCGCGTCATGGAGCAGGAGATCATGACCCAGGCGCGGCGCATGGGGCAGCGCTTCACGCGCGAGCAAGCTCAGGGGCTCCACGACCGCATCCACGCCGACGCGGAGCGAAAGGTGCGCGCCGGCCTGTTGATGGCGGCGATCGCGCGCAAGCTCGAGATGAAGGTCACGGACGAGGACATCGAGAACGGGCTCAAGGAGCTCGCGGAAGAGTCCGGGAAAAACGTCAACAAGGTGCGCGCGGAGTATCGCGAGAAACAGAAGCGCGATTTACTCATCGGGATGATCTTGGAGGACAAGATCCTCGATCTCCTCGAGAGCAAGTCGACGATCGTCGACGGGCCCGTCGCGACCGAGGCGCCGTCCTCCGCCGAAGAAGCACCTGCGAAGGAAAGCACCCCATGAAGACGCGCCGCCCCGAGAACCGCATCGACGCCATCCGCACGCTCGAGGACATCGATCGCCGGGAGCCCGCGACGGGCTTCATCCCTTATCCGACGGTCGTCGAGACGACGCACCGCGGCGAGCGCAACTGGGACATCTTCAGCCGGCTCCTCAAGGATCGCATCGTCTTCCTCGGGACCGAGATCAACGACGACGTCGCCAACATCATCATCGCCCAGTTTCTCTTCCTGGAGAGCGAGGATCCCGACAAGGAGATCATGCTCTACATCAACTCGCCGGGCGGCGTGGTGACCAGCGGCCTCGCGATTTACGACACGATGCAGTACGTCCGGTGCACCGTGTCGACCACGTGCCTCGGCATGGCGGCGTCGATGGGCGCGGTGCTCCTCGCGGCCGGGCAGAAGGGGCGGCGCGTCGCCCTGCCGAACTCGCGGATCATGATCCACCAGCCGCTCGGCGGCGCGCGCGGCCAGGCGACCGACATCGAGATCCAGGCGCGCGAGATCCGTCACCTGAAAGACGTCGTGACCGACATCCTCACCAACGCGACCAGCAAGCCGCGCGATCAGATCCTCAAGGACATCGATCGCGACTTCTACATGGGCGGAGCTCAGGCGAAGGAGTACGGCCTCATCGACGAAGTGCTCATCCCGAAGAACAAGGGCTGAGCGGCCCCGAAACCTTGCGGGTCGCTTGGGCCGAGTCTAAGCTTTTCCGCGATCCATGTCGTACGTAAGACCATCGAGGGGCTGATCTTGGAGCGCAGGCGAGACGATCACAACAGCGGCAATCTCAATTGCTCCTTCTGCGGCAAGTCGCAGAAGGAGGTGAAGAAGCTCATTGCCGGCCCCACCGTTTATATTTGCGACGAGTGCATCGGCCTCTGCAACGACATCATCGCGGAGGAGGTCGAGAAGGACGAGCCTTACGCGGGGTCGACGCCCGTGCCGAAGCCGTCCGAGATCAAGTCGATCCTCGACGACTACGTGATCGGGCAGGAGCGCGCGAAGAAGATCCTCGCCGTCGCCGTGCACAATCACTACAAGCGGATCGACTCGCGCCTCGCGGCCGACGACGTCGAGCTGGCGAAGAGCAACATCCTCCTCCTCGGGCCGACCGGCAGCGGGAAGACGCTCCTCGCGCAGACGCTCGCGAAGATCCTCAGCGTCCCGTTCGCGATCGCCGACGCGACGACGCTGACCGAGGCGGGTTACGTGGGCGAGGACGTCGAGAACATCATCGTCCAGCTCCTGCAGAACGCCGACCACGACGTCGAGCGCGCGCAGCGCGGCATCGTCTACATCGACGAGATCGACAAGATCTCGCGCAAGAGCGACAACCCGAGCATCACGCGCGACGTGAGCGGCGAAGGCGTGCAGCAGGCGCTCCTCAAGATCATCGAAGGCACCGTCGCCAACGTCCCGCCGAAGGGCGGCCGGAAGCACCCGCAGCAGGATTTCCTGCAGGTGGACACGACGAACATCCTCTTCATCTGCGGCGGCGCGTTCGTCGGCCTCGAGCAGATCGTGCAGCGCCGGATCGGCCAGCAGACGCTCGGCTTCGGCGCCGAGATCAAGAGCAAGAAGGACTACAAGCTCGGCGAGCTCCTGTCGCAGGTGCAGCCGGAGGACTTGCTCAAGTTCGGGTTGATCCCGGAGTTCATCGGCCGCTTGCCGGTCCTCGCGACGCTCCACGAGCTCAACGAGGACGCGCTCATCGACATCCTGACGAAGCCGAAGAACTCGCTCGTGAAGCAGTTCCAGAAGCTCTTCGAGATGGACGGCGTGAAGCTGAAGTTCACGAAGGGCGCTCTCTCCGCGGTCGCGCGCGAGGCGCTCTCGCGCAACAGCGGCGCGCGCGGCCTCCGCGCCATCCTCGAGCACGCGATGCTCGACATCATGTACGACATCCCGTCGCGCGGCGGGATCAAAGAGGTCGTCATCAACGACGACGTCATCACGAAACGCGAGCCGCCGCTCATCGTCTACCAGAAGGAAGCGGAGCTCGCCTGACCGCGGCTTCGCCGCGTCCCCCACGACCGGCGGAGCGCGAGCTCGCCGTCATACCCACGACAGGCGGAGCGCGAGCTCGCCGTGACGGGTGCTCGCTTCGCGCACGTGCACGTGCGACGCGAACATCTGGAAGCCGGCCTGGTTCAGGCCGCGGAACGCGCGGCGGAAGTACGGTATGTCGAAGAGCTCGACTTGCTTGAAGTCGATCTCGAGGTCCTTCGGGCCGACGCGCGCGATGCGGAACCCGCCGCCCTGAAAGACACGCTCCCATAGGCGCGGGTAGTGCTTCGCGACGCCGGTGGGGCGGAAGCCGACCCCCTTCGCGATCCGGACGAGCGTACCGAGGAACGAGCCGTAGACGCGATCCGACACGCTCGCCCCCATCTCGAACTGCTCCGCGGCGGTGAGCTCCAGCGCGTTGCACGCGCGGTAGTGCGCGAGGCCGATCTCCATGGGTATCCACGTCCCGGCGACGCTCTCGAGGATCGCCTTGTGGTGCGCGGCGGGGAGCAGGGCGATGTATCGGTCGAAGTGCCCGCGCGTGCGGAGCGACAGCACCGACGCGCCGAGGATCGTGCTTCGGATGTAGGTTGCAGGTATCGGCACGCCCCCGGCGACGGGGAAGGTCGCCAGCACCTCCGAGGCAAACGTCGTGTTCATGAAGACCTCCGGCTTTCTCGGTTCACGCCCGCTTCTCCGTCTCACCCCTCCAGCGCAGCGCGCAGCGCGTTCCACATCGCGAGCACGCGGTTGAATCGATCATCGGGTCGCACGGCGAGCGCCTGCCGCGCCCACTCGTCCACCGACGGCGCGAGATCGGGCCGGAGCGCGTGCAGGCTGGGGCGCGCCGCGGTGGTGACGAGCTTGTAGAGCTCACGCATATCGGGCGCGTCGAACGGGACGTGCCCGCCGAGGGCGCGGAACAGGATCACGCCGAGCGCGTAGATGTCGATCCGGTGATCGAGCCCCGCGGACCCGTGGAGCCACGCCTCCGGGGCGATGTAGCACGGCGATCCGGCGACCATCCCGATGTCGGTGATCGGCGGCGCGCGGACGAACTTCGCGAACCCGAAATCGAGGAGGCGCACCCCGCCGCCGCGCGCCGGATCGACGATGAAGACGTTCTCGGGCTTCAGATCGCGGTGCACGATCCCGCGCGTGTGCGCCTCCTCCAGCGTGTGCACGATCGGCTCGAGGAGCGTGAACAGGTGCGACGGCGCCATCCCCTCGCCGCGGAGGGCGTGCGCGTCGAGGTACGCGGCGAGGCTCTCGCCGTGGAGGAGCTCCATCACGAGGCACATCGCGCCGTCGTCCGCCCAGAGCTGGTGGAGGACGCGCACCGCCGCGGTCCCCGCGAGCGACGCCATCGCCTGCGCCTCGCGGAACATCCGCTCCTGCGAGTCGGGGCCCTGGTCGCGCGCCTCGCGCTTCACCGCCTTCGCGTGGAGCACCTTCACCGCGACGTCGTCTCCGTCGACGCGGTCGCGCGCCGCGTACACCACGCTTTGACCGCCTGATCCGAGGGGGCGAAGGACCTCGTAGCGCCCCCCGAGCAGCTGGCCGATTCGCGGGTCCGGATCGATCATGCGACGACGAGTATCGCCCGAAACCGATCCCGAACGGGTAACGTCCGCTCATGAGTCTCGCCGCGCCGCACAATCGCGGTGGGCTGAAGCGCTCACGGATTGCCCTCGCGTGGCGCCAATGGCACAACGCTGAACGACATGTTCTTCAAGCAAGACAGCGACGGAAAGCCGGGGACCGGTCCGAGGAAGCGCGTCGTCCCGCTCCTCCCGCTCCGCGACATCATCGTGTTTCCCCACATGGTGAGCCAGCTCTTCGTCGGCCGCGAGCGATCGATCAACGCGCTCGACGCCGCGATGACGCGCGACAAAGAGATCTTCCTCGCGGCGCAGAGGAACGCGAAGACGAACGAGCCGTCGCCCGAGGACATCTTCCAGGTCGGCACGCTCGGCACCGTGATGCAGCTCCTTCGCCTGCCCGACGGCACCGTGAAGGTGCTCGTCGAGGGGAAGCGGCGCGCGCGCACGAAGCGGTTCGCGCAGACCGACGAGTTCTTCCTCGTCGAGGTCGAGGACGTACCCGAGACCGCGGTGCGCAGCGTCGAGGTCGAGGCCTTGATGCGGAGCGTGCAAGCCGCGTTCGAGATGTACGTGAAGTTGAACAAGAAGGTGCAGCCCGAAGTGCTGATGAGCGTGCAGGCGATCGACGATCCCGCGCGCCTCTCCGACACGATCGTGGCGAACCTCCCGACGATCAAGCTGTCGGATCGCCAGGCCCTCCTCGAGATGGAGGACGCGTCGAAGCGCCTCGAGCGGCTCCACGAGCTGATGCAGGCGGAGATCGAGATCCTCCAGGTCGAAAAGAAGATCCGTTCTCGCGTCAAGAAGCAAATGGAGAAGACGCAGAAGGAGTACTACCTCAACGAGCAAATGCAGGCGATCCAGAAGGAGCTGGGTGGCGGCGAGCGCGACGAGTTCAAGAACGAGATTCAGGAAATCGAAGAGCAGCTCAAGACCAAGCGGATGAGCAAAGAGGCCACCGCGAAGGTCAAAAAAGAGCTCAAGAAGCTGAAGATGATGCACCCCACGAGCGCCGAGGCGACCGTGGTGAGAAACTACATCGACTGGATCCTCTCGCTCCCCTGGTACGAGAAGTCCGACGAGACGCACGACTTGAAGCTCGCCGAGCAGATCCTGGACGAGGATCACTACGGCTTGAAGCGGATCAAGGAGCGCATCCTCGAGTACCTCGCCGTGCAGGCGCTCACGAAGAAGCTGAAAGGCCCGGTCCTGTGCTTCGTCGGCCCGCCGGGCGTCGGCAAGACGAGCCTCTGCAAGAGCATCGCGCGCGCGACGGGGCGGAAGTTCGTGCGCCTGTCTTTGGGCGGCGTGCGTGACGAGGCGGAGATTCGCGGCCACCGCCGGACGTACATCGGCGCGATGCCCGGGAAGCTGATTCAGTCGTTGAAGAAAGCGGGGACGAACAACCCGGTCTTCTTGCTCGACGAGGTCGACAAGATGTCGACCGACTTCCGCGGCGATCCGGCGGCGGCGCTCCTCGAGGTGCTCGACGCCGAGCAGAACGACACGTTCAACGATCACTACCTCGATCTCGACTACGACCTCTCGGACGTGATGTTCATCACGACGGCCAACACGCTGTCGGCGATCCCGGTGCCGCTCCAGGACCGCATGGAGATCATCCAGCTCAGCGGGTACACCGAGTTCGAGAAGCTCAACATCGCGGTGAAGTACCTCGTGCCGCGGCAGAAGAAGGAGTGCGGCCTCGAGGACGTCCCGTTCACGATGAGCGAGAACGCGCTCCGCACGGTCGTGCACCACTACACGCGCGAGGCCGGCGTCCGCTCGCTGGAGCGCGAGATCAGCAGCGTGTGCAGGAAGGTCGCGCGCCAGGTCGTCGAGGAGGGGAAAGACAACCCGATCGTCGTCGAGGCGAAGACCGTCCCGAAGTACCTCGGCGTCCCGAAGTACCGGCTCGGGAAGAAGGAAGAGCACGACGAGATCGGCCTCACCAACGGCCTCTCGGTGACGAGCAACGGCGGCGGCGAGCTCCTCGCGTGCGAGGTGGCGGTCGTCGCGGGGAAGGGGAAGCTCGCGATCACCGGGCTCCTCGAGAAGGGGATGGAGGAGAGCGCGCACGCGGCCATGAGCTACGTGCGATCGCGCGCCGGCGTCCTCGGCCTCGAGCCGGATTTCTATCAAAAGGTCGACGTGCACGTGCATTTCCCCGAGTTCATTCGCAAGGACGGGCCGAGCGCCGGCGTCACGATGGCGACGTCGCTCGCGAGCGCGCTCATCAAGGTCCCGGTGCGGCGCGATCTCGCGATGACGGGCGAGATCACGCTCCGCGGCCGCGTGCTGCCGATCGGCGGGCTGAAGGAGAAGCTCCTCGCCGCGCACCGCAGCGGGATCACCACCGTCGTCGTCCCCAAGGAGAACCGAAAGGACCTCCGCGAGGTGCCGCGCCGCGTCCTCAAGGCGACGCGCGTCGTCCTCGTCGAGCACATGGACGAGGTGCTCCGCGAGGCGCTCTGCGTCGCCGATCCGAACGCGATGTTCGGCGCGCCGCGCGAGACGATGGAGTACCTCGACGGCGAGCTGATCGTCCGCGGCCGAGGCGGCCCCCCGCCGGCCTCTCCGGCGAGCAGCCCCGCGCCCGTCCAGGGGAACGCGTAGGCGCGCGCCTCCGCGTCGAGCAGCGCGCGCCCTCCGATGGAGCGCGGTCGCGCGCGCCGCTCCGCGCGACCGCGCATCGGCGGAGGCCACGAGCACGAGGCGCGGGGACGAGCGCTCGCGCGGTCAGTCCTGCGTGAACGTGATCGGCTGGACGGCCTTCGTCGACGGCGGGAGCGCGCCGCCGCCGCTGCTCTCGAGGCGCGCGCGACGGAGCTCGTCGACGATGCACGCCTCGGTGTCGGGATCGGACAGCGTCGACGACGCGAGGCGCGCGGAGGCGACGCGCCCGTCCTTGCCGAAGACGAGGCGGACGCGGACCTCGCCGCGGAGCTTCCGCGTCGGGAGCGCGAGGTCGTAGCAGTGCTGCACCGCGCGGCGCCGCGCGACGAGGGCGCGCGTGACGTCGCCGAGGTCGCCGTCGCCTTCGAGCTCCGGTGGGGAGAACTGCGCGGGCGACGGGCCGGTCGCGGCCTGGACCGCCGCGCCGGCGTCGATCCCGTCGACGGCCGGCGCGAGGACGCCGCTCGAGTCGGCCGAGCCTCGCGCTCGCGCACGGGCGCGGTCGACGGCGCTCGCGAGCGACGCGCCGGCCACCGCATAGATCACGCCGAGCCCGACGACGACCGGCAGGAAGCTGGGAGCGCCCCACGCGTAGAACACCAGGC
>Ga0105247_10001867_pt1 | contig 14743 bp, 14 predicted proteins | sample KBSS24metaG_FD_81519 | JGI IMG/M metagenome (GOLD analysis project Ga0105247, IMG submission 81519) | Switchgrass rhizosphere microbial communities from Kellogg Biological Station, Michigan, USA - KBS S2-4 metaG | ecosystem: Host-associated > Plants > Roots > Rhizosphere > Soil | place...
ATCGAATATGGCGAAAGTGTTTGAATAATTTAAAACTTTTATCCTGTCATCAACATTTGCGAGATCTGCAGATATATGAAACTTATCCTCTTCAGGCCTTACGAGGTCACCAGTTTCCGCGGCTGCGTTCTTTATCATTTTATAAGATTGAATAAATTATTTACTAATCGTCTTTTGTCCTTTAATAAAAATGGATTCATTCATATAGATCGTTTTTTTTCTTTTACCAATATTTATCATTTCCCTGAAAATATTTAAATAATCATCCGCCATTCTTTTGGAAGTAAACCGTTCTTCAAAACATTTCCTTACTTGTTTTGCCGATAGTAAATGAAGCCTATTAACTGCGTTAATTGCTTCTTCAACTGAGTTAACAATGAAACCACTTTTACCATCATCGATTACTTCAGGCACTGATCCGTAGTTAAATGCAATAACAGGTGTACCACACGCCATAGCCTCTATCATTACCATTCCAAATGGCTCAGGCCAGTTAATAGGAAATAAAAGCGCCAATGCATTTCCTAAAAAGGTTTGTTTCTGATTTTCATTTATTTCACCAATAAATTCTACTAAAGGATCATCCAGAAGTTTTTCGATATTATTTTTAAAATATTCTTTGTCTGCTTCATCCACCTTAGCTGCTATTTTTATTTTTATCTGCGCTGCCTTTGCTATTTCGATTGCTTTATCAACCCCTTTTTCGGGAGATATTCTACCTAAAAAAGCAAAATAATTTCTTTTGTCGTTTTGCAAATTCAATAGATCAGGTGGTAAACCATGATACACTGTACTCCTCCAGTTTGCTTGTGGCAATGGTTTACGTTGATTGTCAGAAATAGAAATAACAGGCTGGTGGGGAAACTTATTATAGATGTATTGTAATTCTGGAAGGTCAAGCCTTCCATGCAATGTTGTAACAAATGGTACATTGAAATAGTTGCTTACCGGGAAATGAATATAGTCGTTGTGAAAATGAATGATATCAAATTCATCTGCTTTATCAGTGAGGTTTTGCAATTGAATAACATGATAAGCAAGATGATCCTGGCACTTGCCAAATAATCGCAATGACTGTTCAACATTGCTTACAGGCTTTGCTTTTGTAATAGAATCGCCAGATGCAAATAATGTAACATCATAACCCTGATTGACTAATTCTTCTGTCAGGTAGGAAACAACTCGTTCAGTGCCTCCATACAATTTTGGTGGAACAGATTCGTAAAGTGGCGCTACCTCCGCAATCCTCATAACAATATATTTTTAAATCACAATTCGCCTTTGAATAGTTGCAACCTGTATGCCAGAATAAAAGAGAATAGCTATGATTTGCAGGGGGAAAAGGATATCAAAAAAAATTTCAATAGATCAAAAAAATGGAAAGTATTTTTTTGTAATAAAGAGTAAGTAAGGAAATTTTTCGGAGATTATTTATCAACAGCTACTGCACCTTCAACCAGTACTGTTACTTTATTGTTGAGCACTTCAACAAATCCGCTTTGAATATCAAAATAGGTAAAATGATTTTGTTTGTCTTTTAAGACCTTCACACGCCCAGCTTTTAATGCGCTAACCAATGGCGCATGTTTTTCTAAAACTTCAAAACTACCGCTGATGCCCGGCATCTGTACGCCATATACTTCGCCGCTGTATAGTTTTTTTTCTGGTGTAAGTATTTCGAGATTCATAAGCCTCCTCTAACTCCCCATGAAGGGGAGAATCCATTCACGGCCCTAATAGCAGTGAATGAACTATATTTTTAATCGTTGATTAATGAACAGGAAGTTGAAGTGTGCGACGCAACAGGTGATGCCATGAAAAGCAAATGCTGGTCACCAAATCATTCAACTAACATTTAAAAAGAACTACAAAAAAATAATAAATGTTCAACCTAAGTCTCCCCTTTAGGAGAACAAGGGGTTTCCTACTTCGCAGCTGCCAACATCTTCTTTCCTTTTTCAATAGCATCATCAATACTACCTACAAGATTGAATGCAGCTTCGGGATATTCATCAACTTCACCATCCATGATCATATTAAAACCACGGATCGTTTCTTCAATTGGAACCAGCACACCTTTTAAACCCGTAAATGCTTCTGCAACATGGAAAGGTTGCGATAAGAAACGCTGAACTCTTCTTGCACGGCTTACCACCAATTTATCTTCTTCACTTAATTCGTCCATACCAAGAATTGCAATAATATCTTGTAATTCTTTATATCTCTGGAGAGTTAATTTTACCCTGTTTGCACAATCATAATGAAGATCACCCACAATTTTCGGAGTTAATATTCTTGAAGTTGAATCCAATGGATCAACCGCAGGATAAATTCCAAGGTCAGCGATCTTTCTTGATAACACCGTCGTCGCGTCAAGGTGAGCAAAAGTTGTAGCCGGAGCAGGATCAGTCAAATCATCCGCAGGAACATATACTGCCTGCACTGATGTGATCGAACCATTTTTTGTTGAAGTAATTCTTTCCTGCATAATACCCATCTCTGTGGCTAGTGTTGGCTGATAACCCACAGCAGATGGCATACGACCTAATAACGCTGATACTTCAGAACCAGCTTGTGTAAAACGGAATATGTTATCGACGAAAAATAAAATGTCACGTCCTTTGCCTTGTCCATCACCATCACGATAATATTCTGCAATTGTAAGACCTGATAAAGCAACTCTTGCACGGGCACCGGGCGGTTCATTCATTTGCCCAAACACAAATGTTGCTTTAGATTCTGCCAGTTCTTTCATATCCACTTTGCTCAGATCCCAACCACCTTGTTCCATGCTATGCTTAAATCCATCGCCATATTTCATAATATCTGCTTCGATCATTTCACGCATCAGGTCATTTCCTTCACGGGTACGTTCGCCTACACCAGCAAACACAGATACCCCGGCATAAGCTTTTGCAATATTGTTGATCAGTTCTTGTATCAATACAGTTTTACCAACACCGGCACCGCCGAACAAACCGATTTTACCACCTTTTGAGTAAGGTTCTATAAGATCAATAACTTTTATACCGGTAAATAAAACTTCTGTTGAAGTGCTGAGGTTTTCAAACATTGGTGGTTTGCTATGAATAGGCCTGGCTCCTACTTTTGAAACTGCAGGAAGGCCGTCTATTGCATCACCGGTTACATTAAATAAGCGGCCCTTAATAGCATCTCCAACAGGCATCGCAATTGCTATACCTGTATCAACAACTTCCATTCCACGCACCAAACCTTCAGTGCCGTCCATGGCAATGCAACGAACGCTGTCTTCACCAAGATGCTGCTGCACTTCGAGCACAAGCACATCCCCATTCTGACGTTTTAATTCTAATGCATTGTAGATTTCAGGAAGGTTGCCTTCAAATTGTACATCGATAACGGCGCCGATGATCTGTTTTACTTTACCAACAATTGCCATATACTTGTTTCGGGTTTTAGTTCCTGGTTATTCACTTATTGCTGGCCTGTTACAGTATCCGGCAACCAATAACCAGTTTCCTTTTTCGGCCGCAAAGGTAAGGGGGTGATACCAAAATCTGAAAAGTAAATAATAGTATTTCGGGGCATAAATTTCCCAATTTTTCACTTGCTTCCTGGTCCTATTCTCTTAAGATTTTTTTGAAATCAATTGTAAAATCTCCTGCTACTTCATTAATAATTATCAATTCTTTCAGGCATAGCTTTTGCAAAACTCACAACATGAAAAAGATATTTATTTTGATTGCTGCCTGTTGTGTTGTTTTTATTGCCTGTAATAATAATAATAATAGTGATGATGCGGACTCTCCAAATGGGACCAATAGCAATGGTACAAAAACAGAAAAAAAAATAAGTTCGATTGATCCAAGTATAACTCCTACGAATTCTTATTCAGACCTTTTTTTTGATAGTAGTGCGCTGACAAATTTTATTCAACAGAAAAAAGTTCCTGATTCTATTTCAAGAAGAATGCGCAGTTTTTATAATGCCCGCAATTTTGAATTCGCCTGGTTTAGCAGTGATGGTCTTACTGAACAAGCCCGGGGATTCTGGAATCTGCACGATTATGCTACCACTTATGAAGGTGATTCTTCATTAAAAGATAAGGCATTGCAAAAAAAAATGGATAATCTTATTGCAGAAGATGAATTATCAGTAAGAGCTTCTGATAAATCATATATAAACACCGAGCTTACCCTTACCAGGCATTTTATTCAATACATGCTGACCAATTATGAGAAAGGTTATGTGAAAAGGAAAGAAATGGAAGCATTTATTCCCCGAAAAAAACAGGATGCGCTGGCATTGGCCGATTCTTTTATTAATAAAAAACATAAAGACGATAAATATTTTGAAGATGTGAATCCATCTTACAAGGCATTGAAAGAGCAACTGACAAAATATTATACTATAGCAAAACAGGGTGGTTGGCCCACAATCAACTCTACAAAGAAATCAATAAAGAAAGGTAGTCGCTTACCTGAAATAGCAGTTATTAAAAAAAGACTACAGATCACTAATGATCTGCCGGCCAATGATACAAGCCAGCGATTCAATGACACATTGGAAATAGGAGTAAAAAATTTCCAGGTAAGACATGGGCATAAACCAACAGGCCTGATTACAGATTCATTGATAAAGGAAATGAATGTGCCCGCTATAAACAGATTAGAGCAAATATTGATGAATATGGAACGAATGCGTTGGCTGGCTAATCAGCCCAAGGGAAATATGATCGTGGTAAATATTCCGGAATTTGTTTTACATGTATATGAAGGCGACCGAAAAGCTTTTGATATGGATGTGGTAGTTGGTAAAGAAGGTCATAATACCATGATGTTTAATGGAGATTTGAACCAGGTTGTTTTTAGTCCGTACTGGAATGTGCCTTCAAGCATTGTTCAAAAGGAAATACTACCAGCTATGGAGAAAAACCCGAACTATCTTAATAAAGAGAATATGGAAATAACCGGTAATGAAAATGGTGTTCCTGTTATTAGGCAAAAACCAGGAGAAAAGAATGCGTTGGGCCGTGTAAAATTTTTGTTCCCGAACAGTTTCAATATTTATTTTCATGATACACCGGTAAAAAGTTTATTCGCTAAAGAAAAACGGGCATACAGTCATGGCTGCATTCGTTTAAAGGAGCCGGAAAAAATGGCGAATTATGTTTTACGCAATCAGCCTGAATGGACGCCTGAAAAAATTGAAGAAGCAATGAATAGCGGGGAACAGAAATTCGTAAAAGTTAAAGATCCAATACCGGTAGTTGTAACCTATTATACTGCCTGGGTAGATGAAAATGGCCTTCTTAATTTCAGGGATGATATATATGGACATGATATGGCACTTGCTCAAAAAATGTTTAATGCTGCTGCATAACACGGATTGATTTATTTTTACTGCTTTAATGCCCCATGCAACTCATTGAAGTAATCAATAAACAATTAGCAGAAGATTTTATCCGGATAAATGTGCAAATAAACCGGCATGATCCGCATTATATACGTCCGCTTGATAAAGATATCCACGAAGTTTTTGATAAAAAGAAAAATAAAACTTTCCGGCATGGGGATGCCACCCGTTGGATATTGAAGGATGATGATGGAAAATTTATCGGCCGTATTGCTGCATTTGTAAATAAAAAATATAAGAACAAGGGTGACGACATACCTGTTGGCGGCATTGGATTTTTTGATTGCATCAACGATCAGGTTGCTGCAGATATGTTATTTGATGTTGCAAAGCATTGGTTAATACAGAAAGGAATGGAAGCAATGGATGGTCCAGTTAATTTTGGAGAAAGAGACCGATGGTGGGGATTGATTGTAAAAGGTTTTGAGCCGCCATTGTACTGCATGAATTATAATCAACCTTATTACCAGCAACTGTTCGAAACTTATGGGTTTAAAAACTATTTCAACCAGATCTGTTTTGCATTAAATGCTCAGAATCGTATTCTGCAAAAATTCTTCGACCGGCATGATGAATGTGCGAAAGATCCCAATTATAGTTCAGCATATATTAAAAAGAACCAGTTAGAAAAGTTTGCTGCCGATTTTGCCATTGTTTATAATAAGGCCTGGGCGGGTCATGGTGGTTTGAAACAAATAGAAGAACGGGTGGTGTTGAAAACATTTAAAAGCATGAAACCTGTTATGGATGAAAGAATCTCCTGGTTTGCTTACTATAAAGGAGAGCCCATCGGCATGTGGATCAACCTGCCCGACCTGAATCAATGGTTTAAATACCTGCATGGAAAATTCAGCCTTTGGCATAAATTAAAATTTCTATGGGTAAAAGCGACCAGAAGAAATTCAAAATTTGTTGGGCTTGTTTTTGGCATTGTGCCGGAGTTTCAGGGCAAAGGCGTAGACTCTTATATAATAATTGAAGGAGCAAAGCTGATACAACAGATGAAAATTGAAAAGGGTGAATATATATTGGGAAGGCCTATCTATGATAAATATGAAATGCAATGGATTGGCGAATTCAATCCCAAAATGGTGAACGTAGCAGAAGCCCTCGGTACATATCGCAGCAGGATATTAACAACTTATCGCTATTTATTTGACAGGACGAAAGAGTTCAAAAGACATCCCATTTTAGTTTGAGGTTAGAAGCCAGAAATCTGAAGTCAGATTGTGCAAAAACAAATATCACATCATCTAAAACTTCTTTATTATTGCAGTCGCTGAATGTCAGACCTCATACATCAGACTTCAGGCATCGGGGTTATGGATAAATTCATTGTTTCAGCAAGAAAATACAGACCACAAACATTCGACACAGTAGTGGGGCAGTTGCATATTACCACTACGCTGAAGAACGCTATAAAAAACAACCAGCTTGCTCACGCCTTTTTATTTTGCGGACCAAGAGGTGTAGGCAAGACAACCTGTGCAAGAATTTTGGCCAAAACAATTAATTGTGAGAATAGAACAGAAGATGGCGAAGCATGTAATATCTGCAACTCCTGTGTTTCTTTTAACGAAGGAACATCGCTTAATTATTTTGAACTGGATGCCGCTTCGAATAACTCTGTTGATGATATACGAGAATTGGTAAACCAGGTACGGTTTGTACCTCAAAGTGGTAATTATAAAGTATATGTAATTGATGAGGTACATATGCTTAGCTCTTCCGCATTTAATGCTTTTTTAAAAACGCTTGAAGAGCCACCTCCCTACGCCATATTTATATTAGCGACTACCGAAAAGCATAAAATACTTCCCACCATCTTAAGTCGCTGCCAGATATTCGATTTTAAACGAATCAATTTAAAAGACACTGTTGATCATTTAAAAGAGATATGCAAGAAAGAAGATATTAAAGCAGATAAAGCTGCGCTGCAAATAATAGCACAAAAAAGCGAAGGTTGTTTAAGAGATGCATTAAGCATTCTCGATAAAATAGTAAGCTTTACCAATGGTGAAGTAAACTATACCAATACATTAGAGCATCTCAACATATTGGACGCAGATTATTATTTTAAACTGCTTGATTGCATGATGCAGCAGGACCTCGCCGGTGCTATGCTTTTGTTTGATGATATTAATCAAAAAGGATTTGAAGGCGACCTGGTAATAAATGGCTTCGCTGAATTCATTCGTAATTTGCTGGTATGTAAAGATGAAAAAGCTGCTGGTCTATTAGAAGCAGTTGATAGTTTTAGAAACAAGTATATTGAAACAGCAAAGAACGTTTCATTTCAACTTCTCATTAGCGCATTAAATATTCTTAACGATACAGAGATCAATTATAAAGCCGCAAGAAATAAGCGGCTGCATGTAGAGCTGGCGCTTATCAAACTTTGCTACCTGCAGCAGGCTATTGAATTATCTGCAGATACAAATGGAATAACTAAAAAAAAAATAATTGAATCAGCAAAACCCGTAGCTTTTAAAGCAATAAAGCCATTTGAAATTCACAATATAAAAAGTGAGATAAAACAAATTGCTAATTCAGGTAAGGCTGAAAATTTCACTGAAGCAAAACTTATTATTGAAACTTCTATCGTAAAAGAAGATGCGGGTTACTATCAGGCAGCTACAGGAAAAGAGTCTGAAAATGAGAACCGAAAACCAACAACTGGAAAAATAGCTGCTTTAGATAAAATCCGCAAACAATACCAGGGAAATGGAAGCAATGGTAATGGTCATGTCAATCAGCCTTTGCAAATAGAAACGCTGCAGAAAGCATGGGATAATTATGTTCAAAAATTAAAACAGGCAAAAAATCCTGCCGCACAAAGCTTTGAGCTGGCCACGTTAAGAATAAAAGATGATAACTGCTTTGAAGTAACCACAGCTAATAATATTGAACAAAAATTTATTGAGCAGGATCGTAATAAACTTTTTGTTTTTCTACAGGAGCACTTACATAATCGGTTTCTGCAATTTTCCGTAATAATAGAAGAGCCAACAGCAACGACTAAGCCTAAATTTGAACCTTCGCTAACGGCTACCCAGCAATTTCAAAAAATGATTGAGATGTATCCCATGGTAAAAGAATTAAAGGACCGGCTCAGGTTGGAATTGGATTATTGAAGCCTATTTTACTTTTACCTAAAATCCTTCTAAGGTTACGCTACAAGAATTTTATTCACCTTCAATGCATAAACGCCATTCATCAAATTACCTTAATTTCGGCGAAAATTTACACGTTACATGGCTGAAGTGATACTAATGCCAAGGCTGAGCGATACAATGACAGAAGGTGTGATCGCTGCATGGCATAAAAAGGTTGGCGATCCTGTAAAAAAAGGCGACCTGCTTGCTGAAGTAGAAACCGATAAAGCTACTATGGAATTAGAAAGCTATAAAGATGGCACTCTTTTACATATTGGTGTTGACAATGGGGGCAAGCTGCAGGTGAATGATCTGTTGGCGATAATTGGTAACAAAGGAGAAGATATTTCTCAATTAATAAAAGGTGGCGGACAGAAATCAGAAACTTCAAGTCAGAAGCCAGAAGAACCAACTCCAATTCCAGAGACTAAGGCTCAGACCTCAAGCGTCAAACCTCAGACGTCTTCTTTAGACATTTCAAAAATTGATGCTGTTGTATTAATGCCACGTCTTAGTGATACAATGACAGATGGAGTTATTGCCTCATGGAATAAGAATCTTGGAGATGATGTAAAAAAAGGAGAAGTGCTGGCCGAAATAGAAACAGATAAAGCTACAATGGAGCTAGAAAGTTATAAAAATGGAAAGCTCTTATATATAGGTGCGCAAAAAGGAGAAAAGATTGCGGTAAATGATCTTCTCTGTATAATCGGCGAAGAAGGAAAGATAGATGTGAATGCAATTGTAAGTGCAGCAAAAGGAATGAAGTCAGATGCCGGAATTCAGAAATCGGAAACGGGAAATCAGAAATCAGAAATAATTAGCCAAACAAAAATAACTGCTGCTCAGCCAGCAACCAGTAACAAGCAACCAGCAGCGACTGCTAAACAGGCTGCAACTACAAGCGAACAACAATCTGCCACAAATGGCCGTATCAAAGCTTCGCCGTTAGCCAAAAAGTTAGCTTCCGAAAAAGGTATTGATATTCGTAAAATACAAGGATCGGGTGATGGTGGCAGAATTATAAAAGCTGATATTGATACCTATAAAGAACAGTCCACAGCAACACCTGTATTTAAAACGGTTAGCGGAGAAGAAGGGTTTACTGATATTTCCAATTCGCAAATGAGATCAGCTATTGCCCGCAGGTTGGTTGAAAGTAAATCCAGTGCACCACATTTTTATCTTACGATGGAGATCAATATGGATAATGCGGTCTCTGCACGTACACAACTTAATGAGGTAAGTCCTGTAAAAATAAGTTTTAATGATCTTATTGTAAAAGCTACTGCATTAGCGCTTCGGCAACATCCGGCAGTGAATGCGTCGTGGCTCGGTGATAAAATAAGAAGATATCATCATATACATATCGGCATCGCCGTAGCTATTGAGGATGGATTGATCGTTCCTGTGATCCGTTTTGCTGATCAAAAAGGATTACCACAAATAGCTGCAGAAAGCAAAGATTTGAGCGGCAAAGCAAGAAATAAAAAACTACAGCCAAACGAATATACCGGCAATACTTTTACTATTTCTAATTTGGGTATGATGGACATTGAAGAATTTACAGCTATCATTAATCCTCCTGATAGTTGCATAATGGCAGTGGGAAGGATTAAAGAAATAGTAGTTAAAAAGGCGGAAGGCTTTGCTGTAAGCAATGTAATGAAGATAACAATGAGCTGCGACCATCGCAGCGTGGATGGAGCCACTGGAGCAGCTTTCCTGCAAACATTTAAAAAATACTTAGAAAATCCCGTAATGATGTTGCTCTAAAAAAGTAATTTTCATTTAATAAATAACGTAAAGCTACCATGTGGTAGCTTTTTTATTTCTAAAAGCTTTGACAGGCGAATTTCTTACACTTATTTTAATATTAGCAAATAATAAGGGTTACATCTTAATGGACGAAGATTAGCCTGAAAAGCCATATTACACGGCATAATTATCTGCTACCTTACCGTACAAATTCAACCTATGGAAGAAAAGGAATTAAAAGAATTTTCCTGGACAGGGTTATTTATTATTACCGGTCTTTGTTTTTTCGGCTTCAGTGCAGTACTGGAATTTTTGGATCATTCCCATCCTAGGATATTTATATGGATAGGCGCCGGATCTATTTTTTTAGGTATTTTAAATATGATCTCAAAATTGACCGCACGGCCATCGCTAAAAAAGAGAAATAAAATTTTCTCTGAATAATTTAGTCATCCCGACCACTTTATTACTCTACGGTAAATCCTCTCACCGTTATACTTTATTTTCAATAAATTTTGAAAATTCAAAAAATATGATTTAGCTTTGTTATATGAAGTTACCAGAAGCTAAGCAACAATTTATCGGTAGTTGGGGCGCCTTCGGCACCCATTGGGGCATCAACCGGACAATGGCCCAAATTCATGCCTTATTATTAGTAAGTCCGGATCCTATGACACAGGATGATATTATGGAAGAGCTCAACATAAGTCGAGGCAATACGAACATGAATATTCGTGAGCTTATTAATTGGGGATTGGTGGAAAGAGTTTTATTAACAGGCGAACGTAAAGAATATTTTTCCGCTGAAAAAGATATTTGGAAAGTAGTAAAGCAGATCGTGAAAGAAAGAAAAAAAAGAGAGCTTGAACCAATGCTTCAATTGCTCGATAAATTGGAAGAAGTGGAGGGGGATAAACGGGATAAAAATATAAAAACATTTGTGGACACAATAGGTAGTATAAAACGTCTTGGCAAACAAGCCGATAAAACTCTTGACATCATGATCAGGGCAGATGAAAATTGGTTTGTAGGGAGTTTAGTGAAGATGTTTAAATAAGTCTTTATGGATAAGCGCATCATTCAAAATTGCCTGAGGTGTTTTATAATGTTAGTTTGGATTGTTAGCGGTCTCCTTTGTAAAGTGCTAAATTTTGTGCCACGACATCAAGAAATTGTTGCAAGAATTTTGGGAAGTGGCAATAGCCGTATCCTTACAATAGTTATCGGAATTGCCGAAATTGTAATGGCAGTTTGGATTTTAAGTGGCATTAATACACGACTCAATGCAATAATACAAATCATTGCTATTGCTGTAATGAATATTTTAGAATTTTTTCTTGCGCCGGACTTACTATTATGGGGAAAAGCAAATGCGATTTTTGCCTTACTATTTATATTTCTGATTTATTACACAGAATTTCGAATCAATAAAAAACGAAGTCAAAAGACAGCATGTTTTCATTCTTAAAAAACCATCCATTTGCTGTAGAAGCATTTTTTGAAAGCTCTCTTGTTTTTACTTTTGCAATTCCGAAGGAACAAATTCAACATTTACTTCCCGAATGTCTGGAGTTGGATACATTTAGTAATAAGTTGGGCTTCATTGCTGTGGCCATGGTTCAAACAAAAGCATTGCGACCCAAAGGGTTTCCGAAAATATTCGGGAATGACTTTTTCTTAATTGGCTATCGTGTTTTTGTTCGCTTCATCAATCAAGCAAATAAAAGTTTGCGAGGGTTATATATTCTCAAATCGGAGACTGACAAAAAGAAAATGCAGTTCTTTGGCAATATCTTTACTCACTATAATTATACAACAACAGACATTAATCAAAGCAGCCAAAATGGAATAATTAATATCACTTCAAAAAGATCGGGTTTCAAAATACAAATTGAAGGTCCAAGCAATGAAAACGTTTCATTGCCTGCTGATTCGCCATTTGCTGACTGGAAAGAAGCAAGAAGATTTGCTGGCCCCTTGCCATTTACATTTACTTATAATCCTACGGAAAAGAAAATTTTAATCATTGAAGGAGTCAGAGAGAATTGGAATCCACTTCCTGTTAAAGTCATAGAATATAATTTTTCCTTCTTCGATAATCTGAAATTGAATAATATTAAGATGGCGAACGCTTTTGTCATTCGTAACATTCCTTATTACTGGAAAAAAGGTAAAATTGAACAATGGAAAAAAGAAGAAAATTTCAAGGCGTTTTAAATATTTTAAGTTTTAATCGCCACTTTTATGTATTTGGTTTTTCGGTTTTAATGATATTAATTATTAGTCATTGGTTTATTAAATGGTCAGATAGCATATTCTGGCTGATTTTAATATTATTTCTGTATGGCCTAATCATGCCCTTGATTGTATCAGCTTATGTGTATGATTTTTCTGCCTATTACAAATTCAATTGGTTAAAAAATCAGGTCTCGGATAATGAAAAACAAAAACTACTTGTTAATATTAATGCCGGTTTTGATGAAACAAGTTTTATTATAAAAAACAAATTTCCTGAATCTGATTTAAAGGTGTTTGATTTTTACAACGCCAAGCAGCATACAGAAGCCGCCATAAAAAGAGCCCGCAAAGTAAGCTTGGTATATCCAAACACGGACCCAATATCATCAGGTTCAATACCATTAACAAGTAACTCCGTTGATATTATCTTTTTACTATCAGCTGTGCATGAAATAAGATCGCATGAAGAAAAAATTCAGTTTCTAAAGGAATGCCATAGGTTATGTAAACAAGATGGAAAAGTAATTATGGTAGAACACTTGCGAGATTTTCCGAATTTTCTTGCCTTCTCGGTAGGCTTCACTCATTTTTTCTCTCGCTCTGTCTGGAAAAATGCTTTTAAGCGTGCCGGCTTTTCTTCTTTTCATGAAACTAAATTCACACCATTTATGTCTATCTTCAATTGTAATCCTTAACCATTTTTTAAATGGATCTTCATCTTAAAATCATTGGCATTTTACTGATAATATTAGCTTTGGTTCATTTTTCTTTTCCCAAATATTTTGATTGGAAACAGGAGTTAAATTCATTGAGCTTAATGAATAGGCAAATGATGTACGTACATACTTTTTTTATTGCATTTTTAGTTTTTCTTATAGGAGTTCTTTGCCTGACATCGTCGAATGAACTTTTAAGCACAGCTCTAGGTAAGAAAATTTCTTTATGTCTTGGATTGTTTTGGTCAGTAAGATTGTGTGTTCAGTTCTTTGGATATTCCTCAAAGATTTGGAAAGGCAAATCATTTGAAACTGTTGTTCACATTCTGTTTTCAATATTTTGGGCATACCTTAGTGCAGTATTTGTTTTGATTTATTTAGTATGACCCAAAATAATAAAAAGAAAACATTGGTACTAGGCGCATCAGATAATCCTGCACGATACAGTAATCTGGCTATTAAGCGTCTTCGCAGATATGGACATCCTGTTGTTGCTATTGGAAAAAAACTCACACGGATTGAGGATGTAGAAATTGAAAAAGAAAAAAAGCCATTTACAGATATTGATACGATCACACTTTATCTTAATCCTGTGAGACAACAGGGATATTATGATTATATTCTTTCATTAAAACCAAAACGGATCATCTTCAATCCCGGCGCTGAAAATGATGAATTAGCTGCGCTTGCAAAACAGAATAATATTCAACCTTTAGAAGCATGTACATTGGTTTTACTAAGTACAAACCAATACTAATAAATTTCCATTTCGTGCTTTTACGAGTTACCTGAAAGTACTACCACTTGATTTTAAAGAAATCATTACTTCACAACTTGGACTTTAAAAATTAATTCACAAATCTTGTATCTCCGACCCCCCATGAAAACTGCAGTTAAATCTGACTGCTGAACAATATCCTTATTGACTTTTAAAAAAGAATAAAATGAAAAACCTTCGTACCTCCTTGCTATTCGTATGCATTGCATTTTCCGGCATGTGTTCATTTGCTCAAACAACACAGGCTCTTCGCAGCAGCGATCCTAATTCGACCAAACCAAAATTATTTCAAAGTTTACCAGAAAATATTTCCGTTAGTGCTGACAATCTCAACAATTTGGTCAATACACCTGTAGGAAATTCAGTAAGCATAAATCTTTCTGATAATTCTCAATTTCAATTTGAAGGACAAGTCATATCCTCTTCCACCAAAGAGAATAATAATATACAAACCGTGGTGATCCGTTCCACCAATTACAATGGCGCAAGGTTAACACTATCGAAGATCACCAATGCAGATGGCACCATAACCTATTCAGGAAGGATTCTTAGTTTTCAGCATGGAGATCTTCTTGAATTAAAAAACCAGAACGGACATTTTATTCTCGTTAAAAGAAAATTTAATGATTTAGTAAATGAATAAATTTTAAACTGACCCGTTTTTCATCCGTATAATCCGATACCTATTGTAAAATCCAAAA
>Ga0105247_10001870_pt1 | contig 14740 bp, 8 predicted proteins | sample KBSS24metaG_FD_81519 | JGI IMG/M metagenome (GOLD analysis project Ga0105247, IMG submission 81519) | Switchgrass rhizosphere microbial communities from Kellogg Biological Station, Michigan, USA - KBS S2-4 metaG | ecosystem: Host-associated > Plants > Roots > Rhizosphere > Soil | place...
CGCCAGCAGCCAGCCCAGGGTGGTCGACCGGCCGAGCCGGACGGCGAAGGTGAGCGGGTCGCGCAGGAGTGCGAGGTGCGGACGGGCATGCGTACGGTCCGGCAGCAGGCCCGTGCCGACGTCACGTCGCCCGGCGATCTGCACGGCCAGCACCGCACACGAGAAAGCGAGCAGGGCGACCGGCGCCAACGCCCACGGCCGCGGAGAACCGCTCATCGGCCGCAGTTCCTCGACCCAGCCGAGTGGACTCGCCCAGCGCAGCGCGTCCAGGCCCGCGCCGGAGTCGGCGACCATCCGCAGCAGGAATGCCCCGCCCAGGACGGCGGCAGCGATCATGGACGCCTGCCGCCGGGTGGCGGCGAGTTGTGCCGCCAGGGCTCCGATCGCGAGGAACATCGCCGCGCCGCAGACGAGCGCCAGCGCGAGGTACGCGGACGATCCTGCGGAGAAGGCGACGTCGCCACGGAGTCCTACAGCGTAGGTCGCCACCGCGGGCAGGACGAACAGCGGGACGAGTCCGGCGGCCAGCCCGCCGACCGCCAACGCGGTGGCTCGCACCCGCGTGGTCCGGCCGGCCAGTAACAGTTCCCAGCGTCCGGAGTCCTCCTCGCCGCGCAGCAACCGGGTTCCGGTCAGCAGCGCCCAGACGGCGCCGACGACCGACAGCACCCCGAGTGATCGCCACGCGGTGAATCCCCCGACGGTGTCGATCCCGTGTGCCTGGCCGACGACTGCGTTGAGGCCGGCGTTGGAACCGAACTGCTCGGCCAGCTTCGCCCGTGCCCCCGGTGTCTTGTACGTCGTGGCGAAGGCGTACGCCGAACTGGCTACGTAGGCGGCGAAGGCATAGCCCCATACAGCCGCCGAGCGAACCGTCCGCCGAGCGGTCAGCGAGGCGATCGCGACGTCAGGAGCCATACTGCGCAAGGAAGAGCTCCTCCAGGGACGGCTCGCGGCTCAGGAAGCTCCGCACGCCCGTCCCGGCCAGCGCGGCCAGCAGCGGCTCGATCGGACCCGTCACCTGGCAGTGCAGATTCGCCCCATCGACCTCCACCGCGCTGACGCCGGGCACCGCCGAGATGTCCGGCACCGTGCCGTCGAAGGTCGCCTCGACCGTCAGGGCCGAGAGGTGCCGCAGTTCGTGCAGCGTGCCGGACTCGACCAGCCGCCCGGCACGCAGGATCGCCACCCGGTCGCAGAGCGCCTCCACCTCCGAGAGGATGTGCGAGGAGAGCAGCACCGCCTGGCCGCGCGCCTTGGCCTCGCCGACCACGCCACGGAACTCGCGCTCCATCAGCGGATCGAGACCGCTCGTCGGCTCGTCCAGCACGAGCAGGTCGGCGTGCGTCATCAGCGCCGCGATCAGCACGACCTTCTGCCGGTTTCCCTTCGAGTACGCACGCACCTTCTTGGACGGATCGAAGTCGAACCGGTCGATCAGTTCGTCCCGGTAGGCGGTATCGACGTTGCCGTGCATCCGGCCGAGTAGGTGCAGCGTCTCCAGGCCGGTGAGGGACGGCCACAGATTGGCCTCGCCGGGGACGAACGCCAGTCGCCGGTGCGCAGCGACGGTCTGCCGTTGCGCGTCCAGCCCGAACACCTCAGCGCGGCCGGCCGTCGGGCGCAGCGTGCCCAGGACGAGGCGGATGGTGGTGGTCTTGCCCGCCCCGTTGGGCCCGAGGTAGCCGAGCACCTCGCCGGGCGCGACCTCGAGGTCGAGGTCCCGCAGCGCGTCGACGTCACCGAAGCGCTTGCCCAGCCCGACGGTGCGGAGCGCGACGGTCACCGTTTCACCCGGATCATGCCCTCCTGCACCACGCTGGCCAGTTGGTTGCCGGCTCGGTCGTAGAAGGCGCCCATCGCCATGCCCCGACCGCCTGTCGCGACCGGCGATTGCGAGACGTAGAGGAACCACTCGTCGGCCTTAATCGGTTTGTGGAACCACATCGCGTGGTCAAGTGAGGCCATGGCGCTCACCTCGTTGCCGACCGTCAGTCCGTGCCGCTGCAGGACCGTGTCCAACAGGGTGATGTCGGAGGCGAAGGTCAGGACGCAGACGTGCAGCAGCGGGTCCGCAGGTAGCGGTCCCTTGGTGCGCATCCAGACCCGGAACGGTCCCTCCCGCGGGCCGTGCTTCGGCAGCTGCCACGGCGGGTCGTCGACGTAGCGGATGTCGATCGGGCGCGGGTTGTCGTCGAAGTACTTGCGGGACTGCTCGTCCGCCCGCTCGTAGCGCTCCCCCAGCGCCGGCAGCGACTCCGGATCCGGCGCGTCCGGCATCTCCAGCTGGTGCTCGATACCGTCCTGCTGGAACTGGAAGGACGCCGACAGCGCGAAGATCCGCTGCCCGTGCTGGATGGCGGTGACCCGGCGGGTGGCGAAGGAGCGCCCGTCCCGGACCCGTTCGACCTCGTAGACGATCGGTGCGTCCGAGTCGCCGGGACGGATGAAGTACGAGTGCAGCGAGTGGACGTACCGCTCCGGTTCGACCGTCCGACCGGCCGCGACCAGGGCCTGCCCTGCAACCTGACCGCCGAAGGCACGCTGCCAGCGGGTGCGGGAACTCTGCCCACGGAAGATGTCCGTGTCGATCCGTTCCAGGTCCAGCAGATTGACGAGGGTGCTGACTTCCGTACTCACTCACCCATCGTTGCGCAGGATGTCCCCGATGTGGTGGACCCGGATCGTGTTGGTCATGCCCGGCGTGCTCGGCGGCGTGCCGGCCACCACGACCACCCTGTCGCCGGGACGGCAGACACCGCGGTTGACCAGCGCCGAATCGACCTGGCGCACCATGTCGTCGGTGGTCTTGACCGTCCAGACCAGGTAAGCCTGCGCACCCCAGAGCAGGGCGGCCTGCCGCTGCACGGACTCGACGGGCGTGAAGACCAGGATCTGCTGCTGCGGGTGCAGCCGGGCCAGCCGACGTGCGGTGTCTCCCGACTGGGTGAACGCGACGAGTGCCACGGCGCCCAGCGCATCACCGATGTCCTTCGCGGCCCGCGAGATCGCGCCGCCGGCCGTCCGGGGTGTGTGCAGCCAGTCAGTCTCGATGCCGGCGGTCTCGACGGAGCCGATGATGCGACTCATCGTGGCGACGGCCTGCACGGGGAACTTACCGACGCTGGTCTCTCCGGAGAGCATCACCGCGTCGGCGCCGTCGATGACGGCGTTAGCGACGTCGGAGGCCTCGGCCCGGGTCGGCCGCGAGCTCGTGATCATCGACTCGAGCATCTGGGTCGCCACGATCACCGGCTTGGCCATGTCGCGGCAGATCTTGATCGCGCGCTTCTGCACGACCGGCACCTGCTCCAGCGGCATCTCCACGCCGAGGTCGCCGCGGGCGACCATGATGCCGTCGAAGGCCAACACGATCGCCTCGAGCTGGTCGACCGCCTCGGGCTTCTCGATCTTGGCGATCACAGGCCGGCGGATGCCGACGCGGTCCATGACCTGGTGGACGAGCTTGATGTCCTCCGGGCTGCGGACGAAGGACAACGCGATGTAGTCGGCGCCAAGACGCAGCGCGAACTCGAGGTCCTCGACGTCCTTGTCGGACAGCGCCGGGACGCTCACCTCGACACCCGGGAGCGACAGGCCCTTGTTGTTGCTGACCTTGCCGCCCTCGGTGACGTCGCAGACCACGTCATTGCCGTCGACCTCGACCGCGACGAGTCCGACGTTGCCGTCGTCCACGAGCAGGCGGTCACCCGGCTTCACGTCGTCGGCGAGGTGCTTGTACGTGGTCGAGACCCGGTCGTGGGTACCGTCCACGTCGTCCACGGTGATGCGGACGCGCTCACCAGTGGCCCACATGACCGGGTCCTCGGCGAAGCGTCCGAGCCGGATCTTCGGGCCCTGCAGGTCGGCCAGTACTGCCACGTTGCGGCCGGTCGCCTCGGCGGCGCGGCGCACTTCCTGGTACCGCTTCCCGTGCTCGGCGTGCTCGCCGTGGCTGAAGTTCAGCCGCGCCACGTTCATGCCCGCCTCGATGAGCGCGCGAACCCTCTCGTCCGTTGCCGGACCGAGGGTGCAGACGATCTTCGCGCGACGGGTCGGAGTCATACCTCTAAGGGTAGGACCTCCGTAGGAATTGGTTCGCTTCCAGGACGTTTCCACGCTCCAACATTCGGCAAAGAACATCGGAACGTTCGTCAATGGCGTGCGAACCGCTGTCGGAGATCGACTTCGTGCGGCTGTGCCGGTCCGCCCGCCTGCCTGCACCGGTACAGCAGGCGATCCGCACCGACCGGTTCGTGCGACCTCAGGCCTTCGCGGCCGCCATGACGGCGGTGTCGACGTCGATGCCGGCGGCCTCGGCCGCGCGGGTCGCGAGCACGACCTTCTTGAAGTCGCGCGCCACGATCGCGGTGAACCGATTCAACGAGAGGTCCCACTCGGTCAGCAGCGACGAGGCCACCGCCGAATCTGTGTGCGCGACGTGCGCCTCCAGCACGCCGCGCAGCCGAAGAGCGTCCTCGTCGTCCAGCGGCGCTGCGTCGGCCAACTCCGTGTTGAGCACGGCCGGGTCCAGGTCCAGCACGTACGCGTACCCACCGGACATGCCGGCGCCGATGTTGCGGCCAGTAGCTCCGAGGATGACCGCGACGCCGCCGGTCATGTACTCGAGCGCGTGGTCGCCGACGCCCTCGCACACGACCGTCGCGCCGGAGTTGCGGACGCAGAACCGCTCGCCCACCACACCACGCAAGTAGATCTCACCGGACGTCGCACCGTAGGCAATCACGTTGCCCGCGATCACGTTCTCCTCGGCCACGAACGGCGCGTCCTCCGACGGTCGCACCGAGATGATGCCGCCGGACAGCCCCTTGCCCGCGTAGTCGTTGGTGTCGCCGATCAGCCGCAGCGTGACGCCGGCCGGCAGGAACGCACCGAACGACTGCCCTCCGGATCCGCGGAAGGTGACGTCGATCGTGTCCCGCGGCAGCCCTTCGGCGCCGAAGCGCCGGGTGACGAACGAACCGAGCATCGTCCCGACCGTCCGGTTGACGTTGCGCACCGGCAGTTCCAGCTTGACCGGCGTGCCGTCCAGCAGCGCACCCTCGGCGAGCTGGATCAGCGTGTTGTCCAGCGCCGCGTCCAGCCCGTGGTTCTGCTCACGCACCTTCACCGGCGCGTCCCCGTAGGGCGACGAAGGCACAGACAGCATCGGCGTCAGATCGAGCCCGGAGACCTTCCAGTGCTCGATCGCCTTTGCCGTGTCCAGCACCTCGACGTGCCCGATCGCCTCGCCCAGCGTGCGGAAGCCCAGCGACGCCAGGATCTCGCGCACCTGTTCGGCGATGTACTCGAAGAACGTCACCACGAACTCGGGACGTCCCGAGAACCGCTCGCGCAGCACCGGGTTCTGCGTCGCGACGCCGACCGGGCAGGTGTCCAGATGGCAGACGCGCATCATGACGCAACCCGAGACGATCAGGGGCGCCGTCGCGAAGCCGTACTCCTCGGCCCCGAGCAGCGCGGCGACAACGACGTCACGACCGGTCTTCATCGCGCCGTCGACCTGCACAGTGATGCGGTCGCGCAGCCCGTTCAGCAGCAGGGTCTGCTGGGTCTCGGCCAGGCCGAGCTCCCACGGCAGGCCGGCGTGCTTCAGGGAGGTCAGCGGCGCGGCGCCCGTCCCGCCGTCGTGACCGGAGATCAGCACCACGTCGGCGTGCGCCTTCGACACCCCGGCGGCGACCGTCCCGACACCCGACTCGGCGACCAGCTTCACGTGCACGCGCGCCTGGCTGTTCGCGTTCTTCAGGTCGTGGATCAGCTGCGCCAGGTCCTCGATCGAGTAGATGTCGTGGTGCGGCGGCGGGCTGATCAGGCCGACGCCGGGCGTCGAGTGCCGGGTGCGCGCGACCCACGGGTAGACCTTGTAGCCGGGCAGCTGACCGCCCTCGCCGGGCTTGGCTCCCTGGGCCACCTTGATCTGGATGTCGTCCGCGTTCACCAGGTAGTGGGACGTGACGCCGAAGCGTCCGGACGCGACCTGCTTGACTGCCGAGCGGCGCAGGTCACCGTTCTCGTCGGGCACGTAGCGCCGCGCGTCCTCGCCGCCCTCACCGCTGTTGGACTTGCCGCCGATCCGGTTCATCGCGATGGCCAGCGTCTCGTGTGCCTCGGCCGAGATGGAGCCGTACGACATGGCGCCGGTGGCGAACCGCTTCACGATCTCCGAGACCGGCTCGACCTCGTCGATCGGAATCGCCGGGAGTGAAGACTTGAACGAGAACAGCCCGCGCAGCGCGCCGCCCTCGCGGTTCAACTCCTCCACCTTGGACGCGTACTCCTGGAACAGCTCGTACCGCCGCTGGCGGGTGGCGTGCTGCAGCAGGAAGACCGTCTCGGGGTTGAACAGGTGGATCTCGCCCTCGCGGCGCCACTGGTACTCGCCGCCGACCTCGAGGCGCCGGTGCGCCTTCGCCGTCGGGATCAGCGGGAACGCGGTGGCGTGCCGCAGCGCCGCCTCCTCGGCCAGCACGTCAAGCCCGACGCCGCCGAGGCGCGACTTGGTGCCGCCGAAGTAGTCGTCCAGGACGTCCTGCGCGATGCCGAGCGCCTCGAAGACCTGCGCACCGGTGTAGGACGCGATCGTGGAGATGCCCATCTTGGACATCACCTTCAGCACGCCCTTGGACAGCGCCTTGACGTAGTTGGCGATCGCCTTCTTCACCGTGACGCCGGTGATCGCCTCGGACGCGATGAGGTCCTCGATCGTTTCGAACGCGAGGTACGGGTTGACCGCCGCCGCGCCGTAACCGATCAGCGTCGCGATGTGGTGCACCTCGCGGGCCTCGCCGGTCTCGATGATCAACCCGACCTGGGTGCGCTGGCCCGTCCGCACCAGGTGCTGGTGGACGGCCGAGGTGAGCAGCAGTGCCGGGATCGGCGCGTAGTCCTGGTCGCAGTCCCGGTCGGACAGGATCAGGATGCGGGCGCCCTCGGTGACGGCCTGCGACGACTCGCGGCAGACCCGCTCGATTGCGGCCTTGAGCGCCTCCCCGCCGCCGTGCACGCGGAAGCGCCCGTCGATGAGGCGGCACTGGAAACCGGGCATGTCACCGTCGGCGTTGACGTGCCAGATCTTGGCCAGCTCGTCGTTGTCCAGGACGGGCCGGGGCAGGACGATCTGGCGACAGGACGCAGGGCCGGGCGCCAGCAGGTTCCGCTCGGGGCCGAGCGCGCCGGCGACCGAGGTGACCATCTCCTCGCGGATCGCGTCCAGCGGCGGGTTGGTGACCTGCGCGAACAGCTGGCTGAAGTAGTCGAACAGCAGGCGCGGACGTTCGGACAGCACCGCCGGCGGGGTATCGGTGCCCATCGAGCCGAGCGCCTCGCCGCCGGTGAGCGCCATCGGCGAGAGGATGATCCGCAGCTCCTCCTCGGTGTAGCCGAAGATCTGCTGCCGACGGGTCACGGACTCGTGGGTGTGCACGACGTGCTCGCGCTCGGGGAGGTCCTCCAGCTTGATCAGTCCCGAGTGCAGCCACTCGTCGTAGGGCTGGTCAAGGGCCAGCGAGGCCTTCACCTCGGCGTCGGAGAGGATCTCGCCGCGGACGGTGTCGACCAGGAACATCTTGCCGGGCTGCAGCCGGCCCTTGGCCACGATCGTGGCGGGGTCGAGGTCCAGCACGCCGGCTTCGGAGCCGAGCACGACGAGGTCCTCGGACGTCCTCCACCAACGTCCGGGACGAAGGCCGTTGCGGTCCAGCACGGCACCGATGACCGAGCCGTCGGTGAACGTGACGCATGCCGGTCCGTCCCAGGCCTCCATGAGCGAGGCGTGGAACTCGTAGAACGCCCGGCGCTTGGGGTCCATCGCCGCGTTGTTCTCCCACGCCTCCGGAACCATCATCAGCACCGCGTGGGGCAGCGAACGCCCACCGAGATGCAGCAGCTCGAGCACCTCGTCGAAGCTGGCCGAGTCGCTGAAGTCCGGGGTACAGATCGGGAATAGCCGCTTGATGTCACCACCGATGAGGTCGGACTCGAGCAGCGCCTCACGGGTCAGCATCCAGTTGCGGTTGCCCTTGACGGTGTTGATCTCGCCGTTGTGCGCGATGTAGCGGAACGGGTGCGACAGCGGCCAGGACGGGAACGTGTTGGTCGAGAACCGCGAGTGCACCAGACCGATCGCGCTCACGAACCGTTCGTCGTGCAGGTCGGGATAGAAGTGCCCGAGCTGGTCCGTGGTCAGCATGCCCTTGTAGACGAGGGTGCGACAGGACAGCGACGGGAAGTACAGCTCGAAGCCGGCCTCCCGCGCGCGCCGCTCGGCGACCTTGCGGGTCGCGAACGCGAGCCGGTCCAGGGCGATGTCCTGCTCACCGGCGGTGCCGGCGAGGAACACCTGCCGGAAGACCGGCATCACGCTCTGCGCCGTGGGGCCAAGGTCGGTCGGGTCGGTCGGGACGTCCCGCCAACCCAGGACGGTCAGGTGCTCCTCGGCGGCAGTCTGCTCGATGACGCGGACGGCCTTCTCCTGCTCGGCCGCCTCCACCGGCAGGTAGGCGGTGCCGACGGCATACGCGCCTGCAGCGGGCAGCTCGAAGTCCACCACTGCGCGCAGGAACGCGTCGGGCACCTGCACGGAGATGCCGGCACCGTCGCCGGAGTTGACCTCGGCGCCGGCGGCACCGCGGTGGTCCAGGTTGTGCAGGGCCGTCAGCGCCTGCTCGACCAGGGCGTGGCTGGCACGTCCCTGGAGGTCGGCGACGAACGAGACACCGCACGCGTCACGCTCGAACTGAGGGTCGTACAGACCGTTGGCGGCAGAGGCCGCGGGAACGGCGGAGAAGGGGACGCTCACTCGAGAAGACTCCTACCGGGGTCATGTGACGGGTGGTGGGACGTCGTCGGCCCTAGCAGAACTGGGTGAAGCTGGTGTCGCTCAGAAGCTCAGGCGTTCACATTACCGCCATGTTTCGGACGGACGGAAACCGGTTTGCCTGTGAGCAATGTCAAGCCCGCAACAGGACCGCGGTGATGTCCGGACGGGCCTCGTGCGGGACGAGGCCTCCAGTGCGGGTCGTGACGTAGGACGAGTCGACGGCGGACCCGGCGACCGAGGAGATCCGGGCACGTCGCACGTCCAGCTGGCAGCGCTCCAGCGCGGCCGCGACCCGGCAGAGCAGCCCGATCGAGTCCGGCGCCCGGTACTCGACGACGGTGGCCTCGGTGGCCTCGTCGTCGAACCAGTGCACGCTCGCCGGCTCCAGCAGCGGGGAGGCCGGCCGGCCGTACGTCCGTTCCTTCTCCCGCAGCCGCTCCCCCAGCAGCGACTCGCCGTCCAGCACCCGGACGAGTTCGACGCGCAGCAGTTCCGGATCGGGCCTGGCGCCGAAGCGGGGCTGCACCACGAATTCGCTCACGGCCATGCCGTCGTGCGCGTGGCTGATGGCCGACCGGACGTCCAGCAGGCTCAGCGCGAGGACTCCGGCAGTGCGGTACAGCCCGCCGACGCGGTCGGGCATCACGACGGTGACGCGGTCCGAGCCGGTGAGGGGGTCGGTGTCGACGAGCACGTCCGGCCGTCCGGCCTCGGCCAGTGCGCGGGTGCGGTTATCGATCGCCGGCACGTCCTTGGGCTCGTCCCCGTGCTGCAGCAGGTGCACACGGCGGACGAGGCCGGCGATCAGTGAGGCCTTCCAGTCGCTCCAGGCCGCGGGCCCCGTGGCGGCCGCGTCCGCGATGGCGAGCGAGTGCAGCAGGTCGAGCAGTTCGGCGCCGGAGGCGGAGGCGCCGACCGCGTCGGTGACGATGCGCAGGGTGGCCGGGTCGTCCGGGTCGCGGCGGGTCGCGGTGTCCGGCAGCAGCAGGTGGTGCCGAACGAGCTGCGCGATGACCGCCACGTCCTGCGGCGGGTAACCCATCCGCTCGGCGATCCGGACCGCGACCGGCACCCCCACGATCGAGTGGTCGCCGGGCAGACCCTTGCCGATGTCGTGCAGGAACGCACCGAGCAGCAGCAGGTCGGGGCGGTCCAGCTCGCGGGCGTGCTGGGCGGCGGCGGACGCCGTCTCCAGCAGGTGCCGGTCGACCGTGTAGGTGTGGACGGGGTTGTGCTGGGCCTTGCTGCGCACCATGGCCCATTCGGGGAACAGCGGCTCGAGCAGCCCCGCGAGATCCATCGCCTCCAGGATCCCGACGGCCGGCGCGCCGGTGCCCAGCAGCGCCACGAAGTCCTCGCGGATCGGAGCCGGCCACGGGACGGCGACGGGAGCGGCCTCGGCCTTGAGCCGGGCCAGGGTCCCGTCCGCCAGCGGCAGGTTGTTCTCGGCGGCGGCACGCGCGGCGCGCAGGACGAGCCCGGCGTCGTGGGGCGGCTCCGCGTCCAGCGCCAACACGACCTCGCCGTCCTGCGAGACGACGTCCGGGGCCAGCCCGACGCGCACCGGCGCGGCCGGGCCTCGTCCGCCCCGCCCTGCTGCGCCCTGACGGCCGAAGATCCTCTTGCGCTGCGGCGGCCGGACGCGGCGCCACGCGCCGTCGAGCGTGTGCGCGATCAGCCGCGCCGCGGAATTGACCTGGTGCAGCACGGCGTCGCGGTCCGGCTCGCCGTCGTCGTCCAGCCACTCCAGGGCCAGCGCGACGCCGTCCTGTTCCTGCAGCCGCAGCACGTCCTCGGCGCGGCCGGCGACGCGCTGCAGTTCGCCGCGCACGTCCAGCAGGTCGGCGTGCGCTCGCCGGACGGCGGGCGGGACGTCGACGAGCTGGGCCAGAGCCAGGGCATAGAGGGCCTGTGCATCGCGGATGCCGCCGCGGCTCTCCTTGATGTTGGGTTCGAGCAGGAAGGCGCCCTCGCCGAACTGGGCTGTGCGGGCCAGCGCCGCCTCGCGCAACTCGCCGGAGCGTTCGGGTGCCGCGCTGCGCCACCGCTCGCGGATCCTGCCGCGCACGTTCGCGGTCAGGCTCTCCTCGCCGGCCAGGTGCCGGATCTCGAGCATCCCGAGCAGGGCGCGGATGTCCTCGTCCGCGACCTTCACGGCCTGGTCGGGGGTACGGACCGAATGGTCCAGGTCGACGCCGCTGTCCCAGATCGGATACCAGATCGACTCGGCGGTCGCTGCGAGATCGGCGACAGTGCCGTCGTGCAGCAGCACGAGATCCAGGTCGGAGTGGGGGGCCTGGTCGCGGCGTCCGTAGCCGCCGACCGCCGCGAGGGCGAGCCCCGGCCGGTCGGGAAGTCGCTGCGCCAGCCAGGTGTCGTACGCCTCGGTCAGTGCCAGGCGCAGGTCGAGACAACGCAGTCCGGGACGGCGTAGAACGCCGTCCCGGACCAGGTTGAGAATTTCGACGTCAGACCGCGTCGGCGTCACGCTCGCCCGTCCGGACCCGGACCAGCGCCTCGACCGGCGTCAGCCAGACCTTGCCGTCGCCGATCTTGCCCGTGCGGGCGGCCTCGACGATCGCGTCGACGACCTTGGTGGCGTCCTCGTCCGAGACGAGGACCTCGATCTTGACCTTCGGGACGAGGTCGACGACGTACTCGGCGCCGCGGTAGACCTCGGTGTGGCCCTTCTGCCGGCCGAAGCCCTGGACCTCGCTGACGGTGAGGCCCTGGACACCCAGGACCTCCAGTGCCGCCTTGACGTCGTCGAGCTTGAACGGCTTGATGACCGCCGTGACGAGCTTCGTCATGTTCAGACACCTTCCTTGACGAGGTGAGCGCCCGAGCCAGCCAGCGAGGAGCCCCAATCGTAGGCCGTCTCACCGTGCTGGTCGAAGTCGATGCCCTCGACCTCGGCCTCCGGCTTGATCTTCCAGCCGATCGTGAACTTGATCAGCAGTGCGATGACCGTGGTCAGGATGCCGGTCCACAGGATGGTGAAACCCATGGCCAGGAACTGGACCTTGAGCGAGTGCCACCCGCCGCCGTAGAACAGGCCGTCGATGCCGCCGGGCGCGTCCGAGGTGGAGACGAGGCCGATGAGCAGCGTGCCGGCGACGCCGCCGACGAGGTGGACGCCGACGACATCGAGCGAGTCGTCGTACCCGAGCTTGTTCTTCAGGCCGACCGCCAGCGCACAGAGGATGCCTGCGACACCGCCGACGACGATCGCGCCGACCAGGTTGACCGCACCACAGGCCGGGGTAATGGCGACCAGACCGGCCACGATGCCCGAGGCGGCGCCGAGGGCGGTCGCCTTGCCGTGCACGAGACGCTCGACGACCAGCCAGCCCAGCATCGCGGCGCAGGTGGCGATCGTGGTGTTCAGGAAGGTCACACCGGTCTCACCCTGGAACTGCGCCGAGAACGCTGCACCGACGACGCCGGTCTTCGGGTCGAGGACGTTGCCGTCTGCGAAGTTGTCCGCGGTGAAGACGATCGAGCCGACGTTGAAGCCGTACCAACCCATCCACAGCAGTCCGGCGCCGATCATGGTCAGCGTCAGGTTGTGCGGTTTCATCGGCTCCTTGCGGAAGCCGACGCGCGGGCCGATCACCAGGATCAGCGCCAGAGCGGCGATACCGGCGTTGATGTGCACGACCGTGCCACCGGCGTAGTCCTGCTCGCCGTCGAGCTTGGTGGCGAGCCAGCCGCCGCCCCACACGTTGTGGGCGACCGGGAAGTAGCAGATCGTGACCCAGATCGGCAGGAAGATCACCCACGCCGAGAACTTGACCCGGTCTGCGATCGCACCACTGATGAGCGCGGCGGTGATCGCTGCGAACGTCAACTGGAACAGCACGTAGATGTAGTTGCCGTGGCTCACGCCGTGCAGGCCGAACATCTTGAACGGACTGGCGATCAGGTGCTCGTTGCCGTTGCCCGCGCCGTCACCGCCCCAGCCCTCGGACCAACCCCAGAGCACGAACACGATGCCGACGACGCCCATCGAGATGTACGACATCATCATCATGTTGAGCACTGACTTCGAGCGGGTCATACCGCCGTAGAAGATTGCCAGCGCCGGCGTCGTCATCATCAGGACGATCGCCGTCGCGATCAACATCCAGGCGTAATAGCCGTCCATTAAGCCTCCATCGATAAGGTCACGGGCGGCGAGGGCTCCCGGGGCAGCTGGCCACGGACTCGTCCCGCCTCGTCGGAGAGCACTCTGCGGGTGGGAGGTTTCGCCAACTAAGCGAACTGTGTTTCCGGGATGTAACAAAAACGTCGCCGTCGCGAACCGCCTGAATCAGGGCAAATACGGGCAGATCATGTCGGACGGAGCACTACCCAGACCCGTTCGATCTTGTCCTTGGGAAGGTCGTGGCCGATCCGGACGACGACGTAGGGCACGTTCGCGATCCGGATGTTCTCCCCTACACGCGGCAGGAAGACCCCGTCCCACGTATCGAGGATCTCCCGGTTGTCCTGGTCTTGATACGTGATCCGTACGGAGTCCTTGAAGGTAGGCACGGCCCGATAGTTTCACAGGCATGGCCCGTTCCCTGCTGCGCACCGAGGCGTCCGCCCGCGCCGCCACCGTCACGTCGGTCCGTTACGCGGTCGACCTCGACCTGACGGCGGCCGAGACGGCCGCGACGTTCCGCAGCACGACCACAGCACAGTTCGACGGCGTCCCGGGCGGGCGGACGTTCATCGACCTCGAGCCGTCCGAACTGGTGTCCGTGACGCTGAACGGCTCCGCGCTGGATGTCGCCGCGGTCTTCGACGCCGGCGCGGGCAGGATCTCTCTGACGGCCCTCGCCGAGCGGAACGAACTCGTGGTCGTCGCGGACATGGCCTACTCGCACGACGGCGAGGGACTGCACAAGCACACCGACCCCGCCGACGGGCTGACCTACCTGTACGCCACGTCCGCGCTGAACGCGGCGCCGCGGTGGTTCGCCTGCTTCGACCAGCCCGACGTCAAGGCGACGGTCACGCTGACCGTGTCGTGCCCGTCCGGCTGGACCGTGATCGCGAACGGAGCGGGCACGCAGGTCGCCCACGGTCGCTGGGACTTCGCGACCACCCGCGCGTTCTCGACCTACATCGCGACCGTGTGCGCCGGGCCGTGGGCATCGGTCGTCGGCGAGCATGACGGCGTCCGCCTCGGCGTGCACGCGCGCGCGTCGCTGGCCGAGCACCTGGAGCGCGAGGCGGTCGAACTGCTCGCAGTGACGGCCGATTCGCTGGACGAGCTGCACCGCCTCTTCGGCATCCGCTATCCCTGGGGTGAATACCACCAGGTGTTCTGCCCGGACTTCAACTGGGGCGCGATGGAGAACCCCGGCTGCGTCACCTTCCGCGACACGATGATCTACCGCGGCCGTTCGACGGACGCCGAGCGCGCGGCGCGCGCCTCCACCGTCGCCCACGAGATGGCGCACATGTGGTTCGGGAACCTGGTCACCTTCGCCTGGTGGGACGACCTGTGGCTCAACGAGTCCTTCGCCGAGTACCTCGGCCACCGGGTGATCGACGCGGTCACCGACTACGACACCTGGACAGACTTCGGGATCGTCCGCAAGGCCTGGGGCTACGCGGCCGACCGGCGCCCGTCCACCCACCCGATCGCGGGCAACGGCATCGCCGACGTCGCGACCGCCCTGAACGAGTTCGACGGGATCTCCTACGCGAAGGGCGCGGCGGTCCTGCGCCAACTGGCCGCGCGTCTCGGCGACGAGTTGTTCTTCGGCGGGCTGCGCGCCTACTTCGCCAAGCACGCGTACGGCAACGCCACCTTCGCCGATCTGCTCGCGGCCTGGACGGAGGCGGGCGCTGAGGGACTGGCCGAATGGGCCGAACAGTGGCTGCGCACGTCCGGCCTGGACA
>Ga0105247_10001873_pt1 | contig 14728 bp, 12 predicted proteins | sample KBSS24metaG_FD_81519 | JGI IMG/M metagenome (GOLD analysis project Ga0105247, IMG submission 81519) | Switchgrass rhizosphere microbial communities from Kellogg Biological Station, Michigan, USA - KBS S2-4 metaG | ecosystem: Host-associated > Plants > Roots > Rhizosphere > Soil | place...
CATCGACCTGATGCTTCGCGGCGCGGCGACATTGCTCCCCAGTTAAGCGTCGTCATACCGTACGTTCTGGCACTCCCCGATCGGTACGTGGTTGTGCACGATAGCGGCGACCTTGCCACGGAGCGATACGATGCTTGTGCGTTTTGCATTTTCGACACTCGGTCTTTTCGCGGTGATGTCCGCTTCAGCGCATGCGCGTGCGGCCGACGTTCCCACCGGACTCCCGACTGACCTGCCTGCCTATATCGATCAGGTCCGCACGACCTTCAACGTCCCCGGTATCGCCGTGGCCGTCATCAAGGACGGCAAGGTCGTCTTCGAACAAGGCTCGGGCCTGCGAAACGTGGCGCTTCACCTTCCCGTCGACGTGCACACGAAGTTCTGCATCGCGTCGAACACCAAGTCCGTTACCGCTACCGCCATCGAAATACTCGCCGAGCGTGGCAAACTGCATATGGATGACCGGGTGACGGATCATCTGCCCTGGTTCCGCATGGCCGAACCCTATGCCACGCGTGAGATGCGTGTGCGCGACCTGCTTGCCCATCGCAGCGGCCTCGGGTCCCACGCGGGAGACCTGCTATTCCTGCCGTCCACCCGATACAACACGCGCGAAGTGGTCGAGCATCTAGCGTATCTTCCGCTGTCTACGGGTTTTCGTGAGAACTTCGCCTACGAGAACATCATGTTCGCCGTGGCCACGCTCGTCGTCGAGCAAGCATCCGGCCAGAGCTATGCCGACTTCGTACGTACTCAGATATTCGCGCCGGTAGGCATGGGCGACGCACTGATCGACGGCTCGGAACTTCGGCCAACGGACGATGTGGCGACCTCATACATGCCGGATGCAGGAGGAAGGCTCGGTCCTGTACCGACACTGGCGTGGGAGAACAACGCGGGAGCCGCCGGCATCTATGCAAGCATCCACGATATGGCGCGCTGGGCCGGCACGCAGCTGAGCCAGGGTGCGCTGCCGCCACCGAACGGCGCACAGTCACGGCTTTTCAGCGCGGCAACTCAGGCCGATATGTTCGCGATGGTGACGCCCATTCCCATTGAGGCGCCATCGGTCCCGGCGCTGGCCCCCGCCCAGCCGAACAGCTTCGGCTACGCCGCTGGCTGGTTCGTGTCGGACTTCCGCGGCGAGCACATGGTCTGGCATACCGGCGGATTCCCCGGAACGGTGTCGGAGACAACGTTGTTTCCGTCGTTGGGCCTCGCCGTGGTGGTGCTTACCAACCAGGAATCCGAAGAGGCCTTCAACGCGATCACCTTCCACGTCGCCGACAGCTATCTCGGAAGGAGCGACACCGACTGGATAGCCGGCTTTGCGGCATCCGCAAAGAAACGCGCCAAGCGGCTGGAGGCCGACGATGCGAAGAATGAGCGGCGGCCTGAGCCGCTGGTCCCACCTGCCCTGCCACTCGCACGCTATGCCGGGCGCTACAAGGATGCATGGTATGGCGTCGTGAACGTCACCACCGATGGCAACAAGCTTCGCGTAAGTTTTTCCGACTCGTCGCGCCTCATGGGCACGGCCGAACCCTGGCGGGGCGATAGTTTCCGCATCCGCTGGGACGACCGCACACTTCACGCGGACGCCTTTATCGATTTTGTTCCCGATGGACACGGCGGGATAAGCCGCGCCACGATGCGCAGGGCATCCGCTCGAACCGCACCGGCGTACGACTTCCAGGATCTCGATCTGCATCGCCAATGACATCGTTGCCCTCCCTACTCAAAGAGGTTCGCGCCTGCACGGTGTGTGCCGCACACCTGCCCCTCGGTCCGAGGCCCGTGGTGCAGGCGCATGCGTCGGCACGCATTCTCATCGCGGGTCAGGCGCCGGGACGCAAGGTGCACGAGACGGGTATCCCGTTCAATGACGTCAGCGGGAACAGGTTGCGGCAGTGGCTGGGACTATCGCCGGAAGACTTTTACGATGAGAGGAAGCTGGCCATCCTCGGCATGGGCTTTTGCTTTCCCGGGACAGGCAAATCCGGCGACCTGCCGCCTCGCCCCGAATGCGCGCCCACATGGCGGGCGCCGTTGCTCGCTCACCTGAAGAACATCCGGCTTACCCTCGTGCTTGGGCAGTACGCCATGGCGTATCACCTCCCCGGCCGAGGCAAGACACTAACGGATGTCGTTACCGGATGGCGGCGCGACTGGCCGGCGATCGTCCCACTGCCTCACCCCAGCCCGCGCAACCAGGCATGGCTCAAACGCAATCCGTGGTTTGAAAGCGAGCTGCTCCCGGTGCTTCGGCTCCGTATCGCCGAGGTCCTTCGTGACGACGATTGAGTCGCTGGATCAGGCCTGAAACAAGCTGATCTGCGCCGTCGTGAGGTTGGCGAAACTGTCGTTCAACGGCCCGAGGATCGCATCCGCGATCGGCTGCAGCTGGCTGGTCAGGTAGTGCTCGTAGTCGATCCGTGACTCGCGTGCTTCGAGTGGTTCCGGCCCGTTGCGGGTTATCACGTAGCTGATCCAGCCGCCGTTCTGGTACTGCAGCGGACGCTGGTGGCGCGCATTGTAGTCATCGGCCAGGCGTGCGGCCCTTACCTGTGGCGGCGTGTTGCTCTGATAGTCGGCGAGCTTGCCGCGTAACCGCTTACGGTAGACCAGGAGGTCGTCGAACTCACCGGCAAGCAAACTGCGCGTGTAGTCGCGGATAAAGGCGGCATACGGCTGTTCCTTGAAGATAAGCAGGTACAGCGCCTGCTGGAACCTCTGGGCCAGCGGTGTCCAGTCGCTGCGTACCGTTTCCAGCCCGCGATACACCACTTCCTCCTCACCCTCTTCCGACACGACCAATCCGGCGTAGCGCTTCTTGCTGCCCAGCTCGCTGCCGCGGATGGTAGGCATGAAGAAGCGCTGGTAATGCGTGTCGAACTCGATGTCGAGCTGGCTCTCCAGCCCGAGTGTTTCGGCCAGATGATCGCGCCACCAGAGGTTCACGCGCTCCACGAGATGATCGGCAATGGCGGACGCCTCAGCTTCGCTGCGACGCTGCTTCAGCCAGATGAAGATCGAGTCGGTGTCGCCGTAGATGACTTCATAGCCCTCGGCCTCGACCAGCTCGCGCGTACGACGCATCACATCGTGACCACGCAGGGTCACGGCCGATACCAGCTCGGGATCGAAGAAACGGCAATTGGGTGCACCGAGCACGCCGACGAATGAATTCATCAGAAGCTTCAGCGACTGGGACTGCGCCTGGTTGCCTTGTCGCTTGGCCTCGTCGCGACGCTCCCACAGCTGAGTCACGATGGCCGGCAGGCAATGTCTGGTACGAGAGAAGAATCGTCCGTGCACGCCGGGCACGGCTGCTGCCTCCGACGTGTCGAGGGCACCTTCGGCGAGCCCGACGGGATCGACGAGGAAGGTCCGGATGATGGACGGGTAAAGGCTCTTGAAATCCAGTACCAGCACGGAGTCGTAAAGGCCCGGGCGGGAATTCATCACGAAGCCTCCCGGGAAAGCCTTCTCGGGTATGTCTCCGACATTCGGTGCGATATAGCCTTCCCGATGCATGCGTGGCAGGTACTGGTGGTCGAACGCAGCGATAGAGCCACCGAAGTGATCGGCCTGCAGGCCGGTCACATGCGCACGCTCGAGCAGGAACTCGAAAAGCTTCGCCTTGGCAAAGATCCGCGTTACCAGCTCGCAGTCCTTCAGGTTGTAGCGTGCGAGGGCTACCTTGTCCTCGTGGAAGCGTCGTTCGATCTCGGCCATGCGGTGGTAAGCATCGTCGATGGACTTGCCCTCGCCGAGCATCGTCTGAGCCACGTTCTCCAGGCTGTAGGACGAGAAGCTCCACTGCGCCGCACGCACCGCTTCGATACCGTCGATCACCAGTCGTCCCGCCATCGGTGCGAAGAGGAAGCCTTCCCGCCTGGAATGGCCGCGCCACTCGATGGGCTGGGCGCCGCGCCCGAGCAATAACGGAATGCCGTGCTTGTCCGCATGAGCCTGCAGCAGACGAAGATCGAACTGCACCACGCTCCATCCGATGAGGACATCCGGATCGTGTGCGACGAACCAGGCGTTCAGGCGATGGATGATCTGCGCGGGATCCGCCACGTACTCCAGCGCGAAGTCTTCGGGGGGAATGTCGTCGGCACCGGGTTCGCCAAGCATGTAGACCTGCCGCTGCCCGCAGCCCTCCAGCGCGAGGGAATAGAGATCGCCTTCGGCGCTCGTCTCGATATCGAGCGACACCACGCGAAGCTGCGGCCGATAATCGGCCACGGGCCGGAGCTTCGGATCGAGGATGGCGTCACCCTCCTCCGTACCGCCTTCCATGCTGACCGCCGCGGTGATGAAACGCTCCATCATGTAGCGCTCGGGCGGCCGGATGTCGGCTTCATACAACACGACGCCGCGCTCCCTGAGCCGCTTCTCCAGAAGCATCATCTGTCGGTGGCTGCGGGTGTACACCCCCAGCACGGGCTCCTGCGAAAAGGTCTTCAGCGGTAAGGGGCGGATGTCCACGCTGGCGACCCTGCGTGCCACCGCTTCGATGTCCGCATGCCGCGAAGCCCCGGCAAACGCGACCGACTGCTGCGCCGTGATCACCACGCGCCTGGGGCCCTCGTCGGTGGCGAGCCAAAACTCGACGTCGGTGCCATGCCCGGTGTCCCGCCAATGGCGGCTAAGAATGAAACCCTGTCGGGCCGGGGATGTCACTGCGAGATCCTGCGGATAGCTGTTACGTCAATTGTGCCACCCATCGGGACGGAATAAGTCCTATTCGGCCGGGCCCACTACTCGACCCTCTCCGGGGCCCCACTTCGTATCCCGTGGCGCCGACGCATCGACGCCTTCGACACCTCCCTTCATTCCATCATTGAGGATTCACGTCATGAGCAAGCTCACAGGCAAAGTCGCCGTCGTAACGGGCGCATCCAAGGGTATCGGCGCGGCCATCGCCAAGGCGCTGGCCGCCGAAGGCGCATCGGTCGTCGTCAACTACGCGTCGAGCAAGGCGGGCGCCGACGCCGTCGTCGACGCGATCACCAAGGCGGGCGGCAAGGCCGTTGCCGTCGGCGGCGACGTCAGCAAGGCCACCCAGGCGAACGCGCTGGTCGAGGCCGCGGTGTCGAACTTCGGCAAGCTGGACATCGTGGTGAACAACTCGGGCGTCTATAAGTTTGGTGCGATCGAAGAGTTCAACGACGAGCACTTCGACAACCATTTCAACGTGAACGTGCGTGGCGCCCTGCTGGTAACGCAAGCTGCCATGAAGCACCTTCCGGAAGGCGGCAGCATCATCAATATCGGTTCGGGCGTGAGCAGCATGACGCCGCCGCAGTCGGTGATCTACACCGCCACCAAGGGCGCGCTGGATGCGATCACCGGCGTGCTCGCCAAGGAACTGGGGCCGCGCAAGATCCGCGTGAACTCGCTCAATCCGGGCATCGTCGAGACCGAAGGCACCCACACCGGCAACATCATCGGCTCGGAGCTGGACACGTTCCTGGTCTCGCAGACGCCGCTGGGCCGCATCGGCCATGTCGAGGATATCGCGCCGGTGGCCGTATTCCTGGCCTCCGACGACGCGCGCTGGGTGACAGGCGAGATCATCGTCGTCTCAGGTGGCCTTCGCTAAGCAAGGCAGCCCCTTGCCCCCAGTCGAGGCAAGCCCTTGTAGGAGCCGATTCATCGGCGATCCCGCGCCAGCGGGCCAGTGTGCTGCGAGCACCCATCGCCGATGAATCGGCTCCTACAACAGGCGTTATTCCGGCAGGCTCAGCTCCGGGATCGCCTTGAACTTATCGGCGAGAAACTCGGTAAACACCTGGGCTTTCCGGGTCTGCCGACGTCCCGCCGGCGACACCGCGCTGATCGGAAACGATGGCGGCGAATAGGCGGTCAGCACCTGCTGCAGTCGCCCTTCCGCGATGTCGCGCGCATACAACCATCCGGGACTGTGCCCCATCCCGATGCTGGCCAGGACCGACCCGCGGATGTGCTCGGCGTCGTTGGTACGCACGACCGCTTTCGCATCGACGATAAGCGGCGCGTCGTTCTCGTAGAAACGCCAGGAGCGCGACGCGCCCTGGAACATGAAGACCACGCAAGGCATCGTTTCGACGTCTTGCGGGTGTTGGGGAACGCCGTGGCGCGCGAAGTATGCCGGCGTACCCACGGTCACGTAGCGAACCCCGCCGATGCGCCGCGCGATCAGCGACGAATCGGACAAGGTACCGATGCGGATCGCCACGTCGATGCCGTCTTCGACCAGATTGGCATGACGTTCCGAGATGTCCAGATCGATGGTCACGTCCGGATACAGCGCAAAAAACTCGGGCAGATACGGCAGGACGAAGAAGCGCCCGAATGCTGCCGAAATCGCCACACGAAGCACGCCTGTCGGCGCGAGCTGCGCATGCCCCACCCGCGCTTCCGCGGTGTCTACCGCCTCGACGATCTGCAGAACGGACTCGTAATACTGCCGACCTGCCTCCGTGACGCTGAGTCCCCGCGTGGTCCGCCGCAGCAACTGCACGCCCAGCCGCGACTCGATCGCGGCGATCTGCTTGCTAACGGTGGATTGGGAGACACCGCTGGCTATCGCAGCCTTCGAGAAGCTGCCCGAATCGGCCACCCGCACGAACAACTGCATGGCATCGAGCCGATCCATAAGCGCTCCACTTCAGGTCTTTAACATCGCCGGGCCAATCTACGGCAGTGCCGGCGTGGCCGCCAGCCCGGTGCCCGTCCGGATAAACCCCGGCCTCCGCCCCGTGGGCGTTCACGGCGGGAATCCTTCAAACGCACTAGGATTTATCCGGCCACCGAATGCCGATGCCCCATCGCCGATCCAAACGTTCAAGACACGGCGACGGCTTCGGCAAATAGTCTTCCGTCTTCAAACAAGGCCCACGGCATGAATGACTCCGTTCTCAGCAAGAGCTTCCTCGACGCACAGCGCGAGCGTCTCCTCACTCTTCGCGAGCAGCTGATCTCCAGCGCCGACGCGGCGGGCAACGAAGAGAGCCTGCTCCAACAGACCGCCGGCGGCGAGCCACAGGATTCCGGTGACGATGCCGAGCGTTTTGCACAGCAGGACCGGGACGAGTCCATCCTGAGCCACAACGAAGGCCGCCTCGCCATCGTCGACCGCGCGCTGGAGAAGCTCGACGAAGGCACCTACGGCATCTCCGACGGCAACGGGGAGACGATCTCGAAGGCGCGTCTCGAAGCCATTCCGGAGACGATCTACACGATCGAGGAAATGGAAGAACGCGAGCGCGCCGAGCGCAACGCGCGTTGACTTAGGTGCATAAGTGCGGCCGACTCTCGTCGGCCGCGTTTTCGCCGCTGAAGCGGCCCCCACATTAAGTCATCGGATGGGAGCGGCTCGTTTGGTGGGATCAGCTCTTGATGAAGGCCAGCAGGTCGGCGTTGAGTTCGTCCGCGTGCGTCGAAGCCAGGCCGTGCGGCGCGCCCTTGTAGATCTTCAGCGTGGCGTTCTTGACGATCTTGGCCGTGAGGACGCCAGCATCCTGGTAGGGCACGATCTGGTCGGCGTCACCGTGAATGACCAGGGTCGGAACGTCGATCTTCTTCAGGTCGCCGTTGAAGTCCGTCTCCGAGAACTGCTTGATGCACAGGTACTGGCCGAGGATGCCGCCGGCCATGCCCTGTGCCCAGAACGCGTCGCGCATGCCCTGCGAGGCCTTCGAATCCGGCTTGTTGGCACCGTAGAACGGACCGGAGAGGTCCTTGTAGAACTGCGAACGGTCCTTTGCGACGCTTGCGCGAATGCCGTCGAACACGGAGAGCGGCAAGCCACCCGGGTTGCTCTCGCTCTTGACCATGATCGGCGGCACCGCACCGATCAGCACGGCCTTGGCCACGCGCTTGGTGCCATGGCGGCCGATGTAACGCGCCACTTCGCCACCGCCAGTCGAATGACCGACCATGACGACGCCCTTGACATCGAGATGGTCGAGCACGGCGGCGAGATCGTCGGCGTAGGTGTCCATGTCGTTGCCGATGGCGGTCTGCGTGGAACGACCATGGCTGCGGCGGTCATGCGCGATCACGCGGTAGCCGTTCTGCACGAGGAACAGCATCTGCGGGTCCCAGGCATCCGCGTCGAGCGGCCAGCCATGCGAGAACACCACCGGCGTACCGGTACCCCAGTCCTTGTAGAAAATCTCGGTACCGTCCTTCATCTTGACGAAGGAGCCCGCCGAGGCGGCGCCCACGCCCGACGCCGCGGCGGCACCGGCCGGACGCGCGGCAGCCGCCGTGGCGATACCGGGCGCGGCAATAGCTGCCGCGGCAAGCGCGGCCGCGCCTCCGACCATCACCTTGCGACGCTGGATGTCCGCGTTATCGCCGAAAGAATCATTGCTCATCATTTGCTCCAGGGTTTGAAGTAGTCGGACAGGACAGCACGGCAAGCCTAAGTGCGTGCAAAGGGTCGTTATTGAACATTCGTGGCGCAAACGTGCCAAAGCACGCCAGGCGCCATCGATCCGTACGACGGAACAAAACTGCAAGGAGCGCGGGGCCGCCTGCTGTTACGTTGAAGGCATGAGTTTTCGCATCGGCATCGTCGGCGGTTCCATGGGCGGCTTGTTCGCGGCGAGCCTGCTGCGCGTGGCTGGCCACGACGTACAGGTTTTCGAACGCTCCGAACGCGGTCTCGACGGCCGCGGTGCCGGCCTGGTGGGACAGCGTGAGCTGTACGCCATCCTGCGCATGCTTGGTTGCGAGCAGGCGGCACGCGTTGGCGTGCTGGCGCATGAGCGGATCACCTTCGCGCGAAATGGCAGCATCGCCGAGCGGGACGTGACGCCGCAGACGCAGATTTCCTGGGACCACCTCTATCGCACCGTCCGTCACCTGCTACCGCCCGCGGCGTACCGCGTCGGAGCGCGCGTGACGCGCGTCGAGAATTCGCCGTCGGCGGCGACGATCGTGCTCGAAGGTGGGCAGACGCATCGCTTCGACCTGGTGATCGGCGCCGATGGCGTCGGCTCCGTCGCGCGCACGGCCGTGAGCCACGGCCCCACCGCGAGCACCTATGCGGGTTATGTCGCCTGGCGCGGACTGATTCCCGAAGCCACCCTGCCTGCCCAGGCCGCCACGGTGCTTTCTGAGCGCTTCGCCTTCTACCACATGCACGGATCCCAGATCCTCGGTTACCTGGTCCCGGGTCCTGGCGGCGAAACGGCGCCAGGACAGCGGCGCTACAACTGGGTGTGGTACCGGCAAGCCGCCGAGGGTCCCGCCCTCGACCGCTGGCTGACCGGGAGCGACGGACGGCTGCGCGAATTTTCCGTCGCGCGTGGCGACATGCCGACCCTCCTCCGTGACGACGTCATCGCCCGTGCCCACGAGCTTCTACCTGCCCCGTTTGCCCTCGCGGTAGCCGCCGAACCCACCCCCTCGCTCCAGGCGATCGTCGACTACGAGAGCACGCGCATGGTGCGTGACCGCGTGGCCCTGCTCGGTGACGCGGCCTTCGTGGTGTGGCCGCACACGGCCATGGGCGTGGCCAAAGCGGCGGGCGATGCGATGGCGCTCGTGGCCGCTCTCGCCCGCCTGCCCCTGGAGAAGGCCTTGTTTGTCTATGAAGCCGAACGGCTGGCCGAAGGCCACCGCATCGCCGTTCACGGCAGGGACCTCGGGCGTCCCCTCACCGCCTGAACTGCCGACCCCCGCACATTTGTCACATCCCGCCCCCTGCACGCGATAGACGGCGACATCGTCCGCCCATATGCTTGGGTGAAGGGGAAGTGGGGTTACACCGTGTCCGAAGTGACAACTAAGAGCATCCTCCACACGCGCACGTCGAATTTCGTGTCGGGGGTCGCCACAGGGATGGCCATCACCGGACCAACCGACGACGGTTTTCTGCATCTGCACTTCTTTCGCGAAGTGCAGCGGATCACCAATGACGATGTGCCGGCACGCACGCTGACACCGAACGAAGTGGAACTGGCCTGGGGTCACGCGGAGGCGAATATCCACCTCCATCGCGAAGAGGTGGCGGTGATCTCGATACCGGTGGGCCGCCTGCCCGTGATCAGCACCACGATCGCCCGCGCCATGCGCTTCGTCGCCACGTTAGCCTCGCGATAGTCCGGCCGGGGGCAGCGTCACGTGTACGCCGCCACGCATCGAGTGTTCGGCCGCCTCGATGAGATCGTGCATGCGGATGGCATCGTTGAAATCGGGCACGGTGCGCTCGCCCGTGGCCATGTCGTGCGCATAGGCGGCATACAGATGCGCGAGCTCGAGCACCGCCGAGGGTAGCTCGGACGGTGGCAGGGTGTCGTACTCCGGCGGTACCGGCATCGGCTCGAGCAGCTGATTGTCGCCGTGCGCACCGGTGATGATGTAGTCGTCGCCCACGCCACCAAAGGCCGAACTGTTCACGATTCGCAGGTCGCCGGCATCGCCGGTGATGTCGATCTGCACGCCCGACCCGTTGCGTTTGCCGCCTTCCACATGCACCGAAAGTACCGCACCGCCGGGCAGCATCCCGCTAAGTACCAGTTGGTCCGGCGTCGTCGTCGACATGACCTCGCCGGTCTCGCGGATGGTGACCTTGTCGAACTGGTTAACTAACAGGGCCGAAACCGTCGTCGGCCAGCCCACCGCTGTCAGCAGCATGTCGACGAAGTGTCCTGCATAGATCGCCACCACGCTGGAGAAGTTCTCCGGTGGCACCGTCCAGCGGAGCGACTGCCCACGCAGCGCCTGGAAGTAATTCATGCTCACGTGCATGCGTACCGAGCGCAGCTTGCCGACGAAACCCTGGCCGACAAGGTCGCGCAGGTAGCGCGTATGCGGTGCCGTGCGACGCTGCAGGCCCACCACATGACGCACGCCTTTCTCTCGCGCGGCAACTTCCAGTTCACGCGCCAGCGTGGCGTTCAAGGTCAATGGCCATTCGCAATAGACATCCTTGCCAGCGGCAATGGCGGCGCGCACAGCCTCCTCATGTTGCGGCGCCGTGGTCAGCACGACCACAAGGTCCACCTCGGGGTGATTGACCAGGGCATCGAGCGAGTCGACTACATGGCGAAAACCATACTGCTGCGCGCCGTCAGCGGCGGCCGAAGCACGCTGGCTGTAGATCGCGGACAGCTCATACCCGGGTAGCAGGTCGAGAACACGAACATGTCCGTGCTTGGCCCAGTTACCGAAGCCGACCAGGCCGACGCGTATGGGGCGGCGACTCGAAGAGGTGATAGGAAGCGTGCTCATGAAAGGTCTACCTCGCAAAGGGAATGACAGCTTTATGCGGGCGCTATCGCATCTTCATAAGCGGGCCGTGCCTCCGGACACTTCGTCCGGAACAGCGCGCATCGCCTCCTGTGACCAGGCGATCGTCTACCGCGCGGTGTTCTGCGCTGGAAACAGATTCGCGCCGAAATAATCGAGGAAGGCACGAAGGCGCGGGGCGATGTTGCGACTGGAGGGCCACACTGCGCGAAACACGTTCTCATGATCGAGGAAGTCGTCGAGAATGCGTACCAGTCGTCCCGCCTTCACGCTGGGCTCGACGGTGAAGTCGGGAACGCAGGTGATGCCGCAATCGGCCTCGGCCATTTCGATCAGGGGGGCGAGCGTGCTTGCCGCGGCGGCCACCGGCAGCGGAACGTCGGGGCCCTTGTTGTCTTGCCGGAAAGGCCAGCGCTCGAGCTTTCCCGTGGTGGGAAAGCGATGGTGCAGGCAGGCGTGGCTGGCCAGGTCCGCGGGGACTTTCGGCGTGCCTGCGCGTTTGAGGTAACCCGGCGACGCGACAAGCACCAGGTGATACAAGCCCAGCCGTCGCGACATCAGGCGAGAATCCACGCCCTCGCCCGTACGGATGGCCACGTCGAAACCTTCGTCGACGATATCGACAAGGCGGTCGCTGTAGTCGAGATCGAGCTCGATCTCGGGGTATTTCGCCATGAAACCCGCCAGCGTCGGCGCGAACAGACCACCAAGGATAGGCAGGCTGACACGCAACTTACCGCGCGGCGTGGCTCGGTTGCCCGCCAACTCGCGCTCCACGTCGCCGATTTCCTGAAGAATCCGCCGGCAGCTTTCCAGCAGCATCTCGCCTTCCGGGGTCAGCGAGATGCTTCGCGTGCTGCGATGAAACAGGCGCACACCCAGGTGCGCCTCGAGCCGGGCAATCGTCTTGCCGATGGCCGACGAGGACAGCCCGAGGATGCGGCCCGCCTGCGTGAAGCTGCGTGTCTCGGCAGCGTGGACGAAGGTGGCAAGGGAACTCAGGCTGTCCATGGCGGGCGCCTCATCCGGGGTCAGGAAGGTTGCATCGTGCTGCCTTCCGCCCTCTCAAGGCAATCTCAGGCGGTGGCAGCCTCGGCGTGCGCAGGATAGTCCGTGTAGCCGACCGCGGTGCCGCCATAGAACGTGTCACGATCATAGTCCGCCAGCGGGGTGCCGTCGGCGATACGCGTCGGCAGGTCGGGGTTGGAGATGAAGTAGCGACCGAAGGCGACCAGATCCGCGCTGCCTTCGGCGAGGATCGCCTCGGCCGATGCCGGCGTGAAGCCACCCGCCGCGATCAGCGGACCGCGGAAAAACTGGCGCAACAGACGCGAAGCAACCGGATTCTGGTCCTTCGACGCATCTTCGGCGTTACCGAGCACGCGCGGCTCGATCAGGTGAAGGTAGGCGAGGTTGAGCTTGTCGAGCTCGGCTGCGACGTACGTGAACAGCGCTTCGGGGTTCGAATCCTTCATGCCGCCGAAGCTGCCGCTCGGGCCCAGGCGAACCGCGACGCGGTCGCTACCCCACACGGAAATCGCTGCTTTCGTGATGTCGAGAAGGAAGCGAGCGCGCTTCTGGATGCTGCCACCGAAGCTGTCCGTGCGCTTGTTCGAACCGTCCTGAAGGAACTGGTCGATCAGGTAACCGTTCGCACCATGGATCTCGATACCGTCGAAGCCAGCCTGCTTGCCGCGCACGGCGGCCAGGCGGAACTGCTCCACCATATCGATCACTTCCGCTTCGCTCAGCGCGCGGTGCGGTGAACTTGGCACCCAGCCGTTGGCGGTATAGGCAACGCCTTCATAGGCGACTTCGGACGGGGCAACCGGTGCACCACCGTCCGGCTGCATGTCGACGTGCGACTGGCGGCCCGCATGGAACAGCTGCAGGAAGATCACGCCACCCTTGGCGTGCACGGCGTCGGTCACGCGCTTCCAGCCCGGAATCTGCTCGTCGCTGTAGATGCCCGGCGAGCCGAGATACCCACCGCCGTTCGGCGCGACCACGGTCGCCTCGGACACGATATAGCCACCCTTGGTGGCTCGCTGCCGGTAGTACTCGACCATAAGGTCGCCCGGGACGTCGCCCGGCTGCTCGGAGCGCATGCGGGTCAGCGGCGCCATGACCACGCGGTGGTCGAGGCGGATGGGGCCAATAGAGATGGGTTCGAACAGTTTGCGAGTCATGGCAGTCGGCCGGTAGTGAGAAGGAGAGATCGCGGAAGCATCCGCGCTTGACCATCAGTTGGTCCCTCCCCTCGCTCCTTGGTAGGCCGGCGAGGTTCCACACAGTTCGGCCGTGGATTCCGCATTCGCCCCGATCAGGGGCTGTGCCGGTCGTTCTCCGCGGCGATTTCCTGCATATCCAGGTCCCGCTCGAAGTAGTGCAGGAGTTCGTCGTGGATCTGGCCCGACCGGTGCAGCCGCAGCAGTTCCTTCCGACCTGCCGCGATGGCGGCGAGGATCACGTCGTAGTGCGCCTCGCGACCACCGGTAAAGTCCTGCGGTGCGATGGCATAACGTTCGGCGACCGTCACGCGGTAGGTGTACTGCTCGAGCAGCCTTGGATGCACCAGCTGCCCGTTGCTGTCGTACGCATGAGCCTTGACTGCCTCCAACTGCGCGATGTCGATCAGTCTGTTCGCCTGGCCCTCGTTGAGGTGGGACGCATCGACATGCACGCCGCGATCGAGTTTCAGCCAGCGAATGACCGGGGCAATCGTGCCGCCCTGCACCACCACCGTCACTAGTATCACGGCAAAGGCCGCGGCGAGCGTCAGGTCGCGCCCGGGCATCTGTTCGGGCAAGGACAGCGCGATGGCCAGCGTCACCACGCCGCGCATGCCCGCCCAGCTGAGCAGGAACGAGGCCGAAGGCGATGCTGGGGCCACCTTCTTTCCGACGAGGCGAGCCAGGGGTACGCGCAGGTAGTCCGTGGCATAGATCCACAGGAAGCGCGAGAGGATCACGGCAGCAAGTACGGCTAGGATCGGTACGCCCAAGGCGTCCAGCGCGCTGCCGATGCCACCAAGACGCTCTACCACGCCACGAAGCGAGAAACCGATGAGGATGAACACAAGAGCTTCGAGCAGGAAAATCATGACCGCCCAGAATGCCGTGGCGCGCATGCGCATGTTGGCCGGGAAAATTTCGTGCTGGTACCAGCCCAACAGGATGCCGGTCGTCACCACCGACAGCACACCGGAAACATGCAGGCTCTCTCCGCCGATATAGGCTGCCCAGGGCGACAGGCAGGCAGCCGTGATCGCAAGGTACACATGGCTGATGCGACGTACTACCTGGACCGCGGCGAGGCCGACAACGGCACCCACGGCGATGCCTCCCGCCGCCAGACCGACGAAGCTGAGCGCCGCCTCGTGAGCACTGAACGCGCCGGTAAGCGCGGCGGCGACCGCGAAGCGGAACAGCACCAGACCCGTCGCGTCATTGAGCAGGCTTTCGCCCTCGAG
>Ga0105247_10001874_pt1 | contig 14725 bp, 9 predicted proteins | sample KBSS24metaG_FD_81519 | JGI IMG/M metagenome (GOLD analysis project Ga0105247, IMG submission 81519) | Switchgrass rhizosphere microbial communities from Kellogg Biological Station, Michigan, USA - KBS S2-4 metaG | ecosystem: Host-associated > Plants > Roots > Rhizosphere > Soil | place...
AGGGCAGAGAGATCAATGTACTCACCTTTCGCCGCACCGACCATCAGGCCTATATAGCCCATAAAAAATGCGAGCGAGATGGTAAGAAATGTCTGCATTTCCGCCGAGACCGCAGCCTCCTTCTGGATCGAGATCAATACACCGATCAGAAAAGCACCGGCAATACCGAGTATCGATCCCACCGCCGCTCCGATCAGTGTCTTCAACGAAGCGCGCCGAACACGAATTTCAAAGCCGATGATGATTATCGAAATGATCGTTCCGAGCAAGGTCGAAAGCAGGCGCCTGGAGAAAGGGTCGAGCCCAAACTTCTCCGTCTTCTCGAACGGATTGAGTATGAAACCCAAAAAGGTCAACAGACCTACAAATGCGATCCTTAGAATGAGAATGTCCCACTTCATGCTTTTACGATTTTATCACGAAAAAAACCCTTCCTGATAATGCCCCACCCCTCTTTTGACTCTGAAGGCGGATTCGAATTGCCGTAAGGCAGGGCATTCCCCACTGTATAAACACCTATTTATCGTGTGATTTCAGACCATCGCGCGGACGGAGAATTTCCCTTATGGTTTCCAAGGGGCAACGGCGAGCCATCAGCCACGTGCGATCGATACCGTGGAACGTTTAAGGTGCCCATCATCTCCCGGACTAACAAGGAACGTTCGCAAACATGCGCCCGACCGACCGGTGCGAATGGGCGTTATCGCGGACCTGGTTCAAGTTCAGCTTTAACGAAAATCGATTCAGGCTCGCGCGGGGCATTTTGTCCAGTGCCGCGGGCAATTCTACCCGGAGTATGGGGCAGAATCTCCTCACGTAGAACAAATGATAGATCCGATAAATCATTTATGAGTAGAGTTTATCGCATTGGTTTGGAAAGACGATGTAATGGCACAGGGGTTGCTTTTAGGGAAAGCGTGGATCGGCAGTCTCCCGCCTGCCGCTCTTACAAAAAGGGTCGAAGAGATCGGATCGTTGTTCAGGCATTTTAGAACCATGCGTTGAGATCCGGTTGATTCAATAGCGTTAAGTTATCTAGAAAAACGGGAGATCAGCAGTAACGATCTCCTTCCTCCCAAGGCAAATTAGCTGGTTCCTCGCCTCCCATTTATTCCTTATTTGTTTCCTTTCTTGATAAACTCCCTTCTCGAGCCCGGATTCTCCCACCATTTGTTTTCTCCTAGTTCCCTTATTTTGTAGGTCTCTCGAGAACCCAGGTTTCTCCCACCTTTGGATTTTCTCCCACTCTCGTACCTTGGTCCTTGTTGGTGCAGTTTCTGTCTTTGCCGAAAGAACTCTTTTAACAAACGCATCAGGACGGACATTCTTTACTCTCTCAAAGATAAAAGGAAAGTCGCATTTCGCGATCTTCCTTTTTTTTTGTGAAAATGCCGCCCGCCCGAAAGCGACTCTCTGCATCGCGGCCTGCAAAAAGACTTTACCGAAGCGACGCTTTTGTATAGAATTTTTGAAAGGCTTCGCGTTGACTCCTTCAGTTAGATAATTCGTATCAAATTGAACTTGCGACGTTTACTGGTTCTTTTATACCGATGGTCCGGGCCCGAACGATCAGCCTGACCATTGGGCGCGAATATCTGGTAATCCCATGCCTGGTCTTCCACACCGATCGATAATCAATTATCTTGTGGCCGCCGCACTCGTCGGTGGTGCCCTGATTCTGACGGCAAATTCTGTGTTTGCCCAACGGGGACCGCTGTCATTGTTTTTTGCGGCGATCGTAGTCACCACCTGGTTCGGCGGACGTAATCCTGGGATATTTGCCATAATATTGTCGGTCCTTACGGCCGACTATTTTATTCTTCCCCCGAAATACTCCTTCGGATTTGACGCGGATGTGATCTTTCCGCTCGCAACGTTTACCGCCCTTACGCTGCTCACCGTATGGCTGCTTTCATCACGGCGACAGATCGAGCGGTCTCTCGAATCTACCGTAGATAGATATCGGCTGCTATTCGAAAACAATCCCGTGCCAATGTGGGTCTATGATCTCGAAGACCTACGCTTTCTGGCCGTAAACAACGCTGCAACCCTTTATTACGGATACACAGTTCGTGAATTCCTGGCAATGACGATCAAGGACATCCGCCCCTCGGAGGAGATCCCGGCCCTACTGCAGGATCTGGGTAGAACCGACAGCACGCTTGCTTTTGGCGGACCGTGGAAGCACCGAAAGAAAGACGGAAGCATAATTGAGGTCGAGATCACCTCTCATGAATTAACGTTCGAGGGAAGGCTCTCGCGGCTCGTCCTGGCAATCGACGTTACCGAACGAAGACGGGCCGAGGCGCTGATCGGCGAGAGCGAGGCGCGCTACCGGACGCTGTTTGACTACGCTCCGGACGGCATCCTGATCGCGGACACCGAAAGCCGGTATATGGATGCAAATTCGAGTATTTGCAAAATGCTCGGCTATTCGCGGGACGAACTCATCGGGTTCGAGGCAAAGGACATTCTGGTCGCGTCCGAAGTCGAGCACGTAAATGTCGCGTTAAGCATTCTCCGAAATAGTTCCGACCACCAGCGTGAATGGCAGTTTCGCTGCAAAGACGGGAGCGAATTTCCGGCAGAGGTGATCGCGACGATGATGCCGGACGGAAATCTGATGGCCGTCGTACGCGACATTTCCGAACGACGTCGGGCCGAGGAAACCCTTCGCCGCAGTAAAGAACAGGTTGCGGGAATCATCGAATCTGCGATGGATGCGATCCTCACCGTAGACAGCGAACAACGCGTCGTTCTTTTTAATTCGGCGGCGGAAAAAATGTTTCGTTTTTCTGCTGACGAGGCCATGGGAAAGCCTCTCGATCGATTCATCCCGGAAAGGTTTCGCGGCCCCCACAAAGGTCACATCCAGGACTTCGGACGAACGGAGGTCACGCGAAGATCAATGGCATCATTGGGCGCGATCTTCGGACTCAGGTCCGACGGCGAGGAGTTTCCGATCGAAGCCTCAATATCGCAACTCGAATCAGACGGACAAAAGTATTTTACGGTCATCCTCCGCGACATTACCGAGCGAAAGGCGGCTGAGGCACAAAATCGCCGACTGCATGAAATGCTGGAAACGCGTGTCATCGAGCGTACGGCTGAACTCGAGGCTGCAAACAAGGAACTCGAGGCTTTTTCATATTCCGTATCGCACGACCTGCGAGCACCGCTGCGTCATATAAATGGATTTAGCCAGGCTTTGCTCGAAGACTATGCAGACAAGTTGGATGACGTAGGCAGGGGCTACCTTGACGATGTTCGAAATGCGAGTCAGGAAATGGGGAGATTGATCGACGATGTTCTGCAGCTTGCCCGTGTAACGCGAAGCGAAATGCGTCGCGAAAGGATCGATCTCACCAACATGGCCAATGTGATCCTGGATGAGTTGCGATCACAGGATCGCGATCGAAAGGTGAAACTGACCGTCGGACAGGGGTTGGTAACCTATGGCGACAAGCGGCTTATGGGCGTCGTGCTTCTTAATTTACTGGGAAACGCCTGGAAGTTCACAGCGAACAAGCAAGAGGCTGTGATCGAATTCGGCGTGCAGGCGGGCGAAGGTGACGCGATCTATTTCGTACGCGATAACGGAGCCGGATTTGATATGGCTTACGCCGACAAGCTCTACGGCGCGTTCCAACGTCTGCACAGTGTCAGCGAATTTGAGGGAACCGGGATCGGATTAGCTACCGTTCAGAGGGTGATCCACCGTCATAGCGGGCGGGTCTGGGCAGAAGGGGAATTAAACAAGGGGGCAACGTTTTATTTCGCGTTGCCGCGATTCAAGGAGGAGGACGATGAAGGAGTTGAAGGATAAAGTGATATTACTGGTCGAGGATAATCCGCGGGATGAGGTGTTGACAATGCGTGCCCTGAAAAGAAGTAACGTCGTCAATGAAGTGGTTGTCGTACGCGACGGCGTCGAAGCGCTTGACTATCTTTTTGCTACAGGAGCATACCAAGGCCGTGACGTCAGTAGTGTTCCTCAACTGGTACTACTGGACCTCAAGTTGCCGAAAATGGACGGCCTACAAGTTCTTCAAAGCATGAGGGCGGATGAACGTACCAGGCGTCTGCCCGTAGTGGTGTTCACTTCGTCAAGCGAGCAGGAGGACATGCTTAAGAGTTACGATCTCGGAGCCAACAGCTATGTCAGAAAGCCCGTTGAGTTCGAAGAGTTTTCAGAAGCGACGCGGCAACTCGGTGTCTATTGGCTTTTGCTTAACGAGCCGCCGCCTTCGGATTGACGCCCGGTCCTGGAAGGTGGCGCATGACTAGACGCTTTTTGAAACGAAAGAGGTCTTGGATCCGCGGCCAGCCACCCCGACAAAGCCATCGAGCAGAGCCTCAAACGCTACTGCCGGAATGGCCTTGCTGCAAAGAAAACCCTGCCACTCGTCGCACTTAAGGAGCCGAAGGAATTTGAGCTGTTCTTCGGTCTCAACACCCTCCGCAATTACTTTCAATCCGAGATTGTGAGCCAGGGTCATGATCGCCATAACCAACGCGGCATCGTCGGGATTCTCGGTCACATCCATAATAAAGGTTTTATCGATCTTCAAGCAGTCGATCGGGAGATTCTTCAAATAACCAAGTGACGAATATCCGGTCCCAAAATCGTCGATCGAGATCGAGACCCCCGCTTCGCGGAGCTCCCGTAGGATGCCGATCGCCGGATCGCCATTATTCAAGATCGAGCCCTCAGTAACCTCCAGATTCAGGCACCGCGGGCTCAAACCGGCCTCGTCAACAATTTTGAGAATTCGTTCGACCAGATCCGCCTGCTGAAATTGGCGGGGCGACAAATTGGCAGCTAGCTGAAGATCAAATCCCCGGCCGAGCCACTCCTTTGTTTGTGAGCAAGCGGTCCGGAGCACCCATTCGCTTATGGCCACGATCAAGCCGGTTTCTTCCGCTACGGAGATAAACTGGTCTGGGGTAACCTGCCCGAGTTCCGACCGCTCCCAGCGAAGAAGGGCCTCCATGCCAACGATCCGGCCTGTGACGAAATCAATCTTTGGCTGGTAGAAAATGTCGAGCTCGTTTCGCTCAAGGGCGTGTCTCAGATTGTTTTCGAGCTCGACGCGCCTGAGGACGATCGCATCGATCTGAGCGCTGTAGAATTGATAATTATCTCCGCCCAGTTTCCTGGCATGAGATAAGGCAGCACTCGCATTTTTAAGCAATGTGGCGGCATCGCTTCCATCGCCGGGTGAAATGCTGATCCCGACGCTGGCAGAGACGTATACCTCGTTCTCGCGGATCTTAAAAGGCGATTCAAACATATGCGAAACCTGCTCGGCCAGTGATGCTAGTTCCTCCTGGCTATGGCCATCAACCATCAGTGCGAATTCATCACCTTCGAACCGAGCCGGCCGCGCCGATGAGTTTGCGACCGATGCAAGACGGTTGGCGACCTCGCGGATCAGTCCATCGCCAACCGAATACCCGAGCGTGTCACGTACCGCCGCATAATTATCAAGTGAAACGAGGAGAACGGCCGCCGAAGGTGACCCACCAGCCGTTGACAGGGTTTTGGCAAGACTGTCTTCAACAAAAACGCGATTTGAAAGGCCGGTAAGAGAATCGTGATATGCAAGATAGTTCAGCCGCGAGGTGCGCTCCTCGATCATCTCCTCAAGATCGCTTTCGTGCCGGCGCTTTGACGCCCTCAGGGCAGAATGCTCGATTCCTCTGGACACGGCGATCTCTACTTCGTCGATATCAAAGGGCTTTCTAATAAAGTCGAATGCACCCCTGCGAAGCGCCTCGATCGGACTGTCGATGGTCTTATTTCCGCTGATCATCATCACGACCGTGTCGGGTGACGACCCTCGTACGAAGTCGATGAGGTCGATCCCGCTCATGCCGCCCATATTGACATCACTGATCACCAGATCGAAGGTGTTTTTTTCCAGACTGGTAATGGCCTCCTCAGCCGAAGAGGCCTCAGAGCAATCGTGCTTTTCACCGAGGATGGCAAGGAGCAAGCCTCTTACAGACGATTCGTCGTCGACAATTAGAACCCTGGCACTTGGGATGGCGGTTTCTTCCATAGGTCACAATTCCGCGGAATTGAAGGTAGAGGACCCATCGGGGGTTTGACCTTTACTAAGGGTTATATCACAAGGTAGTAAGAAACTGGTGATATATATTCTGTTTTCGCGCCTAATTCCTCGCGGCATTCATGACCGTATGTCATAAAGCGAAGTAAACGGTCATTTTGAATGGATAGTGTCGTCGCAGATCATCATAAAATAGTCGGTCCATTTGGTTTAAGGGAAATTTATGGAAAGGCCGAGCCAATAACCCTTTTTATTAGATGAACGGAAGAATACATTGATCAGGTACAGTGGCAAACATTTTTGATGGGCTGTCTGGAATAGGGTTCTGTTCTAAGTCTCCTTTTAAGTTACAAAAACCGCATTCGAGAGAGATGCGGTTTTTTGTTTTAAATGGCAACTTATTCACGTATGCAAAAGGTGCTAACAGCCGCCGAAATGCGTGAGGTCGATCGCCTGACCACCGAAAGGTACGGTATTCCGTCGATCCTGTTGATGGAAAATGCCGCGCATGCCGTGGCTCGCGTCATAACGGAAAAGCTGGGCGGATCGGTTAAAGGAAAGCGAATTCTCATTCTTTGCGGTCCAGGAAACAATGGCGGCGACGGCGCGGCATTGGCGAGGATTTTGTGGACGATGGGCGCCAATTGTTTCGTTTACCTTTTTGGTAGTGTCGACCAGATGCATGGCGACGCAAAAACCAATTTCGAAATTGTAAAAAAGATCGATGTTTCGCCCGAGACGAACGGTCCAAACGAGAATTGTCTGATCTTATTTGAAAACGCGGAAAGCAGTAACATTCAGATTCAACCGAAAGATTCTGTCGTCGTTGATGCTCTTTTCGGAACAGGAATCGACCGGCCCGTTACAGGCGAAATTCGAAAGGCTCTTGGGCTAGTCCAACGTGAATTGCGGAGAAAAATACACCTTTACGTATCTCTTGATCTTCCATCTGGCCTGCATTCAGACAGAGGAGAACCCATTGGGGAGAATGCTCGAGCGAATATCACGATTTCCTTTACCAGCCCAAAAGCCGCGAATGTCTTACCGCCGGCCTCAGATTCTAATGGTCAACTTATCGTTGCAAACATAGGATCACCACAGGAACTAATTGATGCCCAGCCATCACAGTTTTATCTAGCCGAACGTGAGGACCCCAAATCGTGGCTTGAGCAGACAAGGTTCACGGACGATTCCTACAAAAACGTCCGCGGCCATACGTTATTGATCGCAGGTTCGGAGAGTTTTTCCGGTGCGGCGGTTTTGGCGGGGAATACAGCGATCCGGTCGGGGGTTGGGTTGGTGACGATCGTTACGCCGAGATCGTCGAAGGATTCGGTTGCTTCGCGCGTTTCGCCCGAGGTAATGGTTCGCGGTGTGGCGGAGACTGGGAACGGCGCGATCTCGGAAGGTGCCTTTGAGGAAATTAAGGATCTGCTGGAAAAGGCAAATGCGATCGCGATCGGGAGCGGATTGTCGCAGAGCGAAAGCACTCGGGCATTTATAGAAAAGGTCATAGAAACTTGCTCGCAACCGATCGTCGTCGATGCTGACGGCCTTAATTTGCTCGCGCCGTTTGCAACAAAAGGCGAGACTGGAAATCCGCTGATCCTGACGCCACACGAGGGCGAATTTATGCGTCTTCTCGGCACGGACGACAAGGATGTTTTAAAAGATCGAGTTGCCGCCGTTCGCGGGTTTTCGCAGAAGCATAATGTCATTCTCGTCCTAAAAGGCGAACGCGTTTTGATCGGTGAACCCGGTGGAAAGGTCGTTGTAAATCCAACGGGAAATTCAGGCCTCGGCAAAGCAGGCAATGGCGACACTTTGACGGGAATCATCGCCGGATTTGTTACACAAGCCGCGGCTATGAATATCGATATCTTTCAAACCGTCGTTGCCGCGGTTTATGTGGCTGGAATGGCTGGAGATGTTGCCGAAAAGAAGTTTGGAAAACGCGTGATGACGGCGTCGGACGTCCGGGAATGTCTGAGTGAAGTGTTTCTCACCCTCAACAGTGAAAAGTGAAAAACAAAGAGTGAAAAGTGAGGAGATCATTTCAAGTTCGCCGGAGGAGACTTTTCATCTTGGCGAAAAGATCGGCGATTCGCTAGCGGGCGGTGAGGTTATTCTGCTCTATGGCGGTCTCGGAGTTGGTAAAACACTGCTCACCAAGGGTATTGTGAATGCGCTTGAATTCGACATTGACGAAGTAACCAGCCCAAGTTTTGCGCTTGTGAACCTCTACAAAGCGAAGTTCGATGTTTACCACATCGATCTTTGGCGGATCGACGAAAATTCAAACGCTGCAGACGCCGTAGGCCTCGAAGAAATATTGGACACCAAAAAAGCCGTTGTGATCATTGAGTGGGCCGAGCGGTTGCATACCAACACTTTAGGATCAAGATCGATAAGGATTAGGATCGAAGGCGACGGCGACGATCCGCGAAGGGTGGTCGTAACCGAGCAGTAAGATGAAAACGGCCGACATTTTACGAATAGAGATCCGAAAAGGTGAAAGAAAATTACTGCTTCTCAGCGGCGAGCAGCTTGTTAAGACATTCAGTGTTGCGTTCGGATCTACTCCAACCGGACCGAAGGAAGCAAAGGGTGACGGACGGACACCCGAAGGCGACTATTTCGTTTGCGTGAAAAATCCTGAAAGCAAATATCATCTCTCGCTTGGTTTAAGTTATCCGAATGTGCGCGACGCAGAACGCGGCCTCGCTGCTGGATGGATCACCCAAGCTGAGCATGACGCTATCGTCGAAGCGATTCACAACGGCAGAATTCCTCCTCAAGACACAGCCTTGGGCGGCGAGATCTACATCCACGGCGGCGGAACGAATGGCGACTGGACCCAGGGATGTATCGGCTTGGCCGACAGCGATATGACCGAGGTATTTGAAATGATCCCGGTCGGAACACTGGTATCGATCGAGGAGTAATGGCATAATTTCCATCGGTTGGCCGGCGAACCTCTTCAACCAGGAAATTTGATCTGGCCCGAGACCCACGAATACTCACACTGCATTACGTAGTTTCCCAATATGTTGATTTCAGATTATGATCTGCAGGCCGTAAAGGATCTGCGGCAAAAGAACCTTAGTATTCAAGCATTCAAGTTGGCAAAATCGATCTGTCCCCTGGAAGAGTGGGAGGGATCAGGGTCGATCCTTGAAGCATCTCATCTTGTGTACGATCTGGGAGCGCCTGAAAAGAGTTTTCGCTGGATGGCAAAGGCGTGGCGCCGAGATCCGACTAACCCCGAGACGATCTTTTACCGGGCAGCCGAGATGGCACACCGGCGGGGACCATTGCCGGCACTTAAATTTCTGAGAAAGATTACCGATTTCGATGCTGATGATCGTTTGATGGGCTGGTGGTATTCGCTTCACGCACAGGTCTATTCGCAGCTTCGCGATTTTTCAACGGCAGACATGTGGCATAAGAAGGCCTTCGCTTTGACGTCTCCCGATTCGTGGGTCTGGGTCGCCAAAGGATATACCCTTGAATTACAAGATCGCTACGAAGAATCACTTGAGGCCAACCGGGAAGGACTGAAGTTGACACCCGATCGCTATTCTTGTTTGATCGCGACAGCTCATTCGCTGACCTTATTAGAGGAGTATTCGGAAGCCCTGGAGCTCCTGTCAGCGGCGTCCGATCGGATGGAAAATGGTTGGGTAACGAAGCAGTTGGCGGAAATGCAGACGGAACTCGGGCTTCACGAAAGCGCGTACGGGTCCCTAGATCGTGTGCTGGAACTATTCCCGATGATCGAGGAAAAGGTCGGGGACTGGGTTTTCGGAAGCCTGTCGGATGCTGCATATATGACCGGCGATATTGTGCGATCAAAAGAATTCGCCGGCCGCACCTCCAACGTGTTTCACGCCAAGATCAAAAAGAATCTGGAAGAAAACAATGACAAGGATCGCCGCGTCCGTCTCGATGTGGGCTTTCTTCGTCAGCATTTTGTTACCTGTGCCCCTGCGACGCTCGCAAATCTAGCCAGATTCTGGAAAAAGCAGGCGGAACACCTAACGCTTGTGAAGGAAATGTGCTACGACGGGACCGCCGGCTACAAGGAGCGAATTTGGGCCGAGGCCAACGGTTGGGAGACTCGAGAGTTCACGTTTAACTGGAACAACGTCACCGAGATATTAGATCGTGGAGTACCACTCACCCTTGCCACCGTCCAGCCGGGAAATGGTCATCTTCAGGCGATCATCGGATACGACGAAAGACGACGCACGGTCCTTATTCGCGATCCTTATTATCAGCGAACCGGCGAATTTTTAGCTGACGACCTGGTCGAACAACAAAGATCGAGCGGCCCTCGGGTTATGGCTCTCGTTCCCGTGGAAAAGGCCGATCTGTTGTTAGATCTTCAACATGAGTTGAAGGATTCAGCGGCGTATGATCTTCATTTCAAAGTAGAGAGTTCGCTTCATATCCATGATCGCGCGACAGCCCTGCTCGCGATCGAGAAAATGGAAGAGGAGTGGTCCGACCATCGGCTTACCTGGGGAGCGAAGTGGACCTTAGCCGGATACGATGGCAATAGGCTTGCGATGCTCGAGGCTGCCGAGAACTTGCAGCGGCTGTTTCCTGATGACATATCACTAAAACTTAGCAATCTGAGCATTTCTTACGAGTTCACTGGTCGGAAAGAAAGATTGGCAGCCTTGGAGATGCATGCAAGATCCCGGGAAACCGATCCATTGATCTGGCAAATGTTCGCTTATGAGCTAGGTCTCGACGCGAACCAACACGGACGGGCTCTTCATTGGCACAAGAGAACTCTGCGCAGGCTTTCGACTGACAGCCGTACGTTCAAGTTCATTGCGGACATTCTGTGGGCCCGCCGCAGTTTCGATGAATCGTCGGATCTTTACCGATTCGCAACTTGTCTGGACGACAAAAATGAGCAGTTCGCCTACTCGTATTTTCTTGCGATGAGACATCGCAGCCGCGAGGAAGAAGCTTTGGAAATGCTTCGCGACCGGTTTGATCGCTTTGGCGAACGATCAAGCCAGCCCATTCAGAGTCTGTTTCATTCGTTGCGCGAATTGGGTCGAAGCGCCGAGGCTGTAAAGCTGCTCGATGCCGCCATGGAAAAACGTCCCGTCGATGGTGATTTGAAGCTTTTTGCAGCCAATGCACTGGCCCGGCTGGGCGAGAAGACAAGAGCGGAGAAATTGCTGGCAGCGGCAAGAAACGAGGTTTCGGAGGCAAGCTGGCTAAGAAAGGCCGCTTTGATGTCTGAGATGAGCGGCGACCTGAAAACATCGCTCGAGCACTGGAAGGTCGTCTCCTCGATAGAGCCGTACGCAGTCGATGTCCACGAAAGTGTCGCGTACCTTCTTTCGGCGAAAGACGGCAAACAGGCTGCTCAGGATTATTTGAGAAAAGTTACTCGGGAATTTCGTTCGAGCAGAAACTTGTTAGCCCTTCGATTGAGTTACCTGGAAGAGGAAACCACCGAAGCAATAGCTGTGCTCCGTGATATCGTGCGCCTCGATCCGCGTGATGCGTGGGCGCAGCGAGAGCTGGCGAGATGGCTTTGCAGGGTAAGAAAGTTCGATAAGGCCTTGGCCGCCGCTGAGTCGGCGACCGAGATAGATCCGAATGACCCACTAAATCGTTCCGCACTGGGTATGGTTTACTCTCAAACGGACCGGGCGGCCGAGGGTGCCGAAGAATTTGAAAGAGCAATCCGGCTTTCGGTCGACGCCGACTATGCGATCCGTCAGTGGATCGGCTGCCTTGTAAGGCGTGAAAGCAAGGTTGCCGCCTTGCGGATCATTAGTGAGGAACTGCGAAAACAAGTCAATTTCGGCCCGGGTATTTTTGCCTATCGCGAAGAAGCAAAGAGAATTTTCGAGCCGTCGGAGCTCTTTACTGATCTAAAGGAGTTTTTCGATGGGAATAGAAGGTCGTGGTTTGCGTGGTCGGTGTTGATCCAGCAGCTCGTCGACATGCACGGCCTCGATGAGGCGTTGGAATATGCCGAGGAAGCCGTCGAGAAATTTCCTCTGATCTCTGAGCTTTGGTATGACCTTTCTCTTATCTTCAAAGTTCGGGGGGACGCTGGTCGAGAGATTGATGCCTTGAGTCGAGCTGTTAGTATAAACCCGTCCTGGAGCGTGGGAACTCAACAGTTGATCGATGCTTTGGAGAGAGCGGGACGTCTGGAAGAGGCTAAGACTACAGTTCTTGAGGCGATCGGCCGACTACCGCTTGATCCATATCTTCGAGGATATCTTTCTGAGATCTACTGGCGCCTTGGTGAAAAAGGTCTGGCCGTCGAGACGGTTCGTTTTGCTCTCACGTTAGAAACAAATTACGCTTGGGCATGGTCGGTGCTTAAGGATTGGTCAGCCGAACTTGGGCAGCCGGACTTGCCTCAGCAACTGGCGCACGAGCTTACTGAACGTAAACCGAACGACGTTAAGGCATGGATCAATTACGCTCAAATATTGGAGGGGCCCCGATTTTGCAATGAACGCCTTGCTGCGATCGAACAAGCCCTCAAGATCGATGCGCAGAATCAGCTAGCGATCGCGATTAAAGCAAATACACTGGCCGACATGCGGCGTTTTGACGAGGGAATAGCTATTTGTCGGGCGACCATGGTAGACGGCGTTCGGCCGGAACGGCTTCAATTTACCGAATCAGGGATCGAGGCATCGCGGGGCAATTTCGATCGGGCGATCGATATTCTCGAAGAGTTGACGGTAAGCAGTCCTGAGTATATTCCGGCCTGGCAAAGGTTGGCCGATATCTACCGCAATGAGTCCGCAAAAAAGCGCGAATATCTCAGGACAACCCGTGCCTTAACCCGCCTTTTACCACTTGATGCCACTTCTTTCGGTTATCTGGGCGACGCCTGTTTGCTAAATAACGATCGTCCTGAGGCGAAGGAAGCGCTTAGACAGGCCTATGTCCTTGATCCGTTATACAGCTACGCCGGATGCAAACTGTTCGACCTCCATCTCGAGGATGATGAAAAGGAAGAATGCAATAGCATTCTTGAACGGCTGCGTGAATTTCTGAATGATGAAAGCAGCTTGGCGCGGGAGATCGCGATGTGTGCGAAGCTTGGAGATATCGTAGGACTGAAGAGGCTTCTGGCGAATTTTGTTCTTAAAGAGCGAGCAACACGCACTCACTATGACTACATATTCAAGAAGACGAAAGAGTTTTCGGTAGAGTCATCGATAATTAATAGCACGCTGCTCGAGGCAGCCGGTAATGTTGCGGCTAATCCCCTGGTGGGGGCCTATTTGATCGAACGCCGCTGGCCCAAGGAAAGAGAAAAAGGATCTCTCAAGATCCTTTCGACCTTAGAGCACAACAAAGGCGTGTGGACAGAAGGAGCGATAAGTTTGATGGAGGCTGTCAGGCCGGATAGTGAGAGCTCCATTCGAAAGTTTATTGATGCCAACCGCACATTGTTGTCGTCCACGACCGAAGGCTGGGCAAACGCTGGTTACCAGTTGATCAGGATAAATGACTTTGACAAAGCCGTGGACTGGTTCTCGGACTGGCGCGATCGGCTGAACGTAATGCCGTGGATGCTGTGGAATTACTCGATAGCCCTGTTGCGTTCCGGAAGATCTAACGACACCAAAAATGTTAATAGTGCGGCACTGGAACTTGCCCCGGATGATACTACGGATCTGCACCTGAACTGGCTAGGGCTGAGCGAATACCTTAACGGGAATTTCGAACAAGCGGCACAGCTCCTAAGTACCATCAATCCCTCGAGGATGACCGACTGGGATCAGTTCTTTTATCAGTTGCTCAAGGCTGGCGTCGAGATCAGGCAAATCGCATCATTTGACAATGAACGGGAGGTTAACCGTCAAATTAAAAAGGCTGTCCTCGACCCACTGAAAAGGGACCCGCTTCTCAAAGATAGGGTAAAACGCGACCGCCTCTTCAGGGCATCCCGGATAATGCTTGATTCAAGCCGGAGCAAATGGCTAAAATTTCAAGTCGCTGTCCGGCTGTTCTTAGTCCGGATCGGACTGCGCGTTTGATTGCTGTCTATCGAAAACGTTTTGTTAATATCGTATTTTTAGGAGTTTTCCCGCCGGTTAATCTATAATTTAGCTCGCTTATTATGACTCACGGTGAGAATACGACAACGAAAGACGTAATTGGTTCAAAAGACGCGAATGCCGAGGTGTTTGACGGCAAGCGTCTTTTTAATCGTGAGTTGAGTTGGCTGGAGTTTAATCGGAGGGTACTCGACGAGGCACTGGACGAAAACGTGCCGGTCCTCGAAAGGCTTAAATTTTTGTCGATCTTTTCGTCGAATCTCGACGAATTCTTCATGATCCGTGTTTCGGGCCTGAAGGAGCAGATCGAAGAAGGCATTGCCGAACCCTCACCGGATGGGCTTACGGCCGCGGAGCAATGGCGCGAGGTCGGTCGGCGGCTCAAGCCGATGCTGAAAAAACAGGCGTCGTACCTGAACCAAACAGTCCTTCCAGAACTCGCGAAAGCCGGCATAACGATCGAACCGTATAAGGGACTAAACGCAAAGGAAAAGAGAAAGCTGGATAAGTATTTCCGCGAAAATCTTTTTCCGATCCTGACGCCGCAGTCGGTCGATTCAAGCCATCCGTTTCCCTATATTTCAA
>Ga0105247_10001875_pt1 | contig 14722 bp, 13 predicted proteins | sample KBSS24metaG_FD_81519 | JGI IMG/M metagenome (GOLD analysis project Ga0105247, IMG submission 81519) | Switchgrass rhizosphere microbial communities from Kellogg Biological Station, Michigan, USA - KBS S2-4 metaG | ecosystem: Host-associated > Plants > Roots > Rhizosphere > Soil | place...
CGAACGAACGTAGTGCCAGGAACTCGCTAAGTCGGAACGAAAGCTTTCCAGTCTACGCCAGGACTTCATCAAAGCTTAACGGCACACCGGCCTGCAAAACCTGACTGCGCCAATCGATGGCGTCGTACAGCAACTCGCGGTTCATACCGTCGGGGGTGTCGTCACGCCGGCGCAACCAATCATGATGATCGTTCCAATCGATAGCAATCTCGAAGTCGAGGCCATGATCTCGAATCAGGATATCGGCTTCGTCGAAGCAGGCCAGGACGCCGCCATCAAGATCGATACCTTCAATTTCACCCGGTACGGACTGCTACATGGCAAGGTGATCAACATCTCCCAGGATGCCATTCCCCGCAACAAGCCACCGGAGAACGGCAGCACCAGGTCTCTCGGCGCCGGGACAACAAGCAGCGAACCCAATGGACAGGAGCTTGTCTACGCGGCGCGGGTGTCGCTCGACCGCAGCTACATGAACATCGAGAACAAGCGTGTCAGCCTTTCTCCCGGTATGGCCGCCACCATCGAGATCAAGTCTGGATCACGCAGTGTCATTAGCTATCTCTTATCCCCGATCATGCGGTATAAGCAGGAAAGCTTGCGGGAGCGGTAGCGCGCGAGCAACTGTGCAAGGGCATTCGCCGCGAATACCACGCGCTGTTACTGATGACGTTTCGCGGATGGCGAGGTCAGGATATCGATCAGATGCCGCCAGCTCGGAGCTAAACGGCCGGCGCCGACCCCGCATACTCCTCCAATGACCTTCACTACGGCGTCGAGAATCCGACCATGCCGATCGGGCGTTAGCAACTGCATGCCTTCGAGGGCAAGCGCGCTGAGGATCACCATGGCAAGAACAGCCCATGTACGACGTGTTATGCCGAACGCAAACGCAAAGCCCATTACAGCAAAGGCAGCGAAGTGCTCCAGTTGAAGGCCAGCCAACCTCGGACGACCTTGAATTGGTGTCAGCGTTGCGAACGTGATGAACACGAGTACCACCCACCCGACAATGAGCGCTACCCTTTGGATCATGACCTCTCGCTGGTCCGGGAATGCTCAAATTCGACGTGCTGGCGAGCCGTTTCCAGCGGACACCGTCAACTCGTCGCCCTTCAGCTGTCTCAACCTCTATCGGCCGGCAAACACCACCCGCCCTAACGAAACTAGTTTGTCGGGCCCGGCTCGCTTTGCTTGATGAGACCGGCTCGGCTCAGCGCGGCGGCCGCTTCCTTTATCACCGCCCAGGGCAATTTGGATCGTTCGGCGATGTCGAGCAGTGAATGATCCCCGTCCGACATGTTCAGGACCCATAGCAGCCCCATCTGGAAATCTCCGGCCGCGAGCCCGCCCAATCCACTGTAAAGGCCATAATTGCCCAATTTTGGCTCGCAGAACGGCTTCTGGTTCCGAAAGCAGGCGTCGTTCTCGATGACGTCGATAGCTGCAATCGCCTTCGTTAGAGTGTCGTACAGCGCAGCAGGGCGAACAAAGTCCAGATTATCGGCCGAGCTGTGATACTCCGCGAATCTACCGAAGGGCGTTCGCATCACGGTCCCGATCGGTAGGTTGAAGCCAGGCGAGCAATATTGCCGCTCGTCATAGCCGTAAGGTGAGAACTCCTGAATTTCGTACGGTTCGCCGCTCTGCTCAAGCACATAGGACCAGGCTCGATCGATCTCTGTGTTGCCGCGGCGGCTCCTCTTGTAGGTCATCGCCCCCGAATCGCCGGCGCAGGTCAACACAAATCCATGCTTCACCCGACCGACATGAGCCTCGTTGAGCGCCAACCAGGTGATCGCTCCAATAGTGCCGGGGATGAAGACGAAGCGATAGGTATACCTGAGCTCCATCTTCCGCAGGTGCTGCGCCAGCGCGGTTGCGACCGCGATCCCGGACAGGTTGTCATTGCAGAGCGACGGATGACAGATATGGCAGGAGATCAGCACCTCGTCCGAGGTACGTCCAAGCAGTCTCAGATCGCCGTAAGTCAGATGACCCGGTGCGAGGCTGGTATCGATACAAACCTCGTAGACGTCCTCCTGCATTGCCAATAGTTCATTGTGCGGCAGACAGAAGCCCCACGTCTTCTGGTAATAGCTTGTCCGATAGGGAATCCAGTCCGGCTTTTCCGGATCCGAGTAGAGGTGAGGCTTAAGCTCGTCGAGCGTCATGTGCGCGCTCACCGGTATGCTGTAGCCAAGGAGGTGCAGGTTCGACTTCCTGAAATCGATCACGCGCTCGCCGGCGCTGTTCTTGACATATGCATCACGCACGTTCCACTCCGCTGGAACGGTCCAGTCAAATACCTGCAGACCGGACGGTACTTCGCACGTGGTAAGCGGGACATAGTTTCGGATGAGATCGATCGTTCTTCGGGTCCCATCCCCCGTTATGCTGCGGGAGATGGGATACATATCCGCAATAAACTCGTGGAGAGCCCGTCCCGTCTTGTCCGCCGACAGGTCAACGGCCGCGTCAGTCTCCCTGAGGTCCGCGAGGTCTGCATGCCTTGCAATGTCATCCATGCTCCACGACCCTCCGGTATCCGGTTGGCTCAATCCACAATCCTGGGCTCGGGAATCGGCACCACGAACTGAGCTCCCCAGCTGCGGGCGAATGACAACTGGCTGACGATCTCCCGCTTCAGGTTCCAGGGTAGAATGAGGATGTAGTCCGGCTTTGTCACGTTGATGCGTTCGGGCTCAAGAATTGGAATGTGAGATCCCGGCAACAACGACCCCTGCTTGTGCGGGTTTCGGTCGACCGTATACTCAATGAGGTCCGAGGTAATGCCGCAGTAGTTCAAGAGTGTGTTGCCCTTGGCTGGGGCGCCGTACCCGACAACACGCTTGCCCTGTCGCTTTGCATCCTCAAGAAAGGAAAGAAGCTTTTGCCTGGTTTCCATAGCGCGCTCTTCGAACGCGTCGTAGTGATCAAGGTTGGCATATCCGGCATCGATTTCGCGGCGCCTGAGATCCAGCACCCGATGGGAGATCGGATGCCATCCCTTGTTGGCGTGCTGAGCATAGATTCGCAACGAGCCACCATGGGTCGGCAACTCTTCGACATCAAACAATGTCAGGCCGTGGGCCGCAAAGATCTTCTCGACAGCGATAAACGAGAAGTATGAAAAATGCTCGTGATAGATCGTGTCAATCTGGCACTCGTCAAACAGACGCATCAGATGGGGGAACTCCATCGTGATGACCCCCGCGTCGGCGAGAAGAAGGCTCATGCCTTTGACGAAGTCATTCAAATTTGGCACGTGAGCCAGGACATTGTTTCCGATCAACAGATCAGCGCGCAGCCCCTCGCGTCGCAAGGTACGGGCAGCACGTTCGCCGAAGAACTCCACACGAGTGGGAATGCCCTTCGCGCGCGCAACGGCAGCGACGTTCTGAGCCGGCTCGATGCCTAGGACCGGCACATCGGCTTCGACAAAGTACTGCAGCAAATAGCCGTCGTTGCTCGCGATCTCGACGACCTTGCTGTTTGCCCCGAGTGCGAACCTTTCGATGACTCGGGTGACGTAGGACTTAGCATGCTGCAGCCATGAATCGCTGTAGGATGAAAAGTAGGCATAGTCTCCAAAGATATTCTCCGGCGCCTCCCATTCCTCGAGCTGGACAAGGAAGCACTCTCCGCAAACGTAAGCCCGCAACGGAAAAAAACGCTCGTCTTGCTTGGCTTTCTCGTTCCGAAGATAGGAGTTTGCCAACGGAGACATTCCGAGATCGATGAACACGCGTTCAAGAGGCGCGCTGCAGAAACGACAACAGCTCAACTCCATTGCATGCGCAGTTGGTGCTTTGACGTTAAGGGTGGATGCCGCTTCTTTCAGCATTTTATGGCTCCTGCCGGGGCGATCTGTGATCTCACCGACACGCTAGCGTTGGTCGGGGCAGAGCTATTGACGGTCGTCAAGTCACGTTTGCTTTTTGCGAACGTGGGGCCCTCACCTACGACCTCTTGGGGACAGCGATATTCATGCGGGCCTTCAATTCGTCCCCGATATTGCTGTGGGGCTTCCATGCCCTGTCACGATCCGAGAGCACCCGCACCTCTGCCGGCCAGGAAATTCCAAGCGAAGGATCGTCGTGCGGCAACCCGCCTTCCGCGCCTGGCGTGTAATAGTTGCTGATTAGATAAATCAGCTCCGTATCGTCAGTGAGCGTGATGAAACCATGCGCGAAGCGCTCCGGTATGTAGAGCCCGCGGCCATTGTCCGCCGAGAGGTTAACGATGACATGTCGCAAGTAGGTCGCCGATTCCGGCCTCAGGTCGACGATCACGTCGGCCACCGCCCCCTTGGTGCATCGGACGTACTTGTTCTCCGTCGCCGGGGGATACTGAAAATGCAGGCCGCGCAGCGTACCGCGTTTTGCGTTGTAGCTGATACTTGCCTGTGCGACGACAGGCTTGAGACCGTGCGCAAGAAATGTGTCGGCGCAGAATACCCGAGCGAAGTATCCCCGGTTGTCCTGATGCCTATCTATCTCCACCGTGTAGGCGCCGGCGAGGATTGTTTCGGAAAATATCATGCGGCAGATGAAATAGCTGGGTTCAGGCGACTAAAGGAACACGATCCGACAGAGTTTGACGGCAAGCCACAGCAGAGCTAGATCCCACGCAACGACGCTGACCAGCGCAAATGCGACGCCGAGGACAGGCCAGTCGGGAATTCGGACCGCCGCTTTCGCGGCCCTGAACTGGGTTGCGTAGGTTGCGGTTCTGAGTTGATCGAATTCAGACATTGCCCGCTCAATCCGTGACATGACCTCACGACAGCCTAGCCAGAGCTGAATTCGCCAATCTGACAAAGCTCAATAACGGTGGGCTATGCAATGGCGGCGCTCAAACGATGCTGTGGGTAGCGGGGGGTGCTGTACCCCGCCAGGCCAGCTGCGCCCGCCCCAAAACGGAGATCGTCGAAAGGCCGACTACCTTTGCGCTCCGCCTGAGCCGAACTGCGGCAATTGGAAAAGATCGCCTGGAATCCTGGTCGCGGCTGCGGCCAAGTTGAGAACTCTCAAATACGTGACATCCTTGTGTCATCAAATGCAGCCGGGCGGCGCGCAACTGCGGTTCTTCGAAAATCACGCGTTGAGAGGGCTTTGGCAATGAACATCAGGTCGAGTTTTTTCTCGGGAACAAATCTGGACAACTTCGCGACGTCTGGAGCGCTGCGATTTCGAGCGCGCGCTGCGATCCCGGGCGGAGCACATACTTATGCGAAGGGCGACGATCAGTACCCGCTCCTCGCGCCAGGCTTCATCGCGAGAGGCTTGGGCTGCCATGTATGGGACGTCGACGGCAACGAGTTCATCGAATACGGAATGGGACTGCGCGCGGTGTCGCTGGGCCATGGCTTTCCAGCTGTCGTGAAGGCCGCAGTCGGGCAGATGTCACAAGGCACAAACTTTACGCGGCCTTCGGCACTTGAGGTCGAATGTGCGGAGCGCCTGATCGAGCTCGTCCCCGCCGCCGAAATGGCGAAATTCACCAAGGACGGATCGACGGCCACGACGGCCGCCATCCGGCTTGCCCGAGCCTATACGGGCCGGGACATGATAGCGCTTTGCTCCGATCAGCCCTTCTTCTCTTACGACGACTGGGCGATCTGCACGACACCCATGAACGCCGGCGTTCCCCGGGCTATGGCGGAGCTGACACAGGGATTCCGGTACAATGACCTGTCCTCGGCGGAGGCGCTGTTTGCCCGATACCCGGGTCGGGTGGCCGCCCTGATCCTCGAAGCCGAAAAGGAGGTGCCGCCGACTCCGGGATATCTCGCCACACTGCGCAAACTGTGCCATCGAAACGGTGCTCTCTTGATCATCGACGAGATGATCACAGGCTTTCGATGGCCGGGGTGCTCTGCCCAACGTCACCATGGAATTGAGGCAGACCTATCGACCTTCGGCAAGGCGATGGGCAACGGCATCGCAATTTCTGCGCTGCTCGGCAGACGCGAAATCATGGAGCTGGGCGGCCTCAATCATGATCGCGATCGCGTCTTCCTGCTTTCGACGACACATGGTGCCGAGACTCACGCTTTGGCTGCGGCGCTGGCCGTCATGAACACCTATCGTGACGAACCGGTCATCGAGACGCTCCACCGCCAAGGAAGTCGCCTGAAAGCCGGCATCGAAAACTCCACGCAGCGCCGCGGACTGACCCGCTATTTCAAGCTCGCCGGCCGGACGTCCAATATGGTCTATGCTTGTTGTGATCGTGACGGAGTGCCATCACAGACCTTCCGCACATTGTTTCTCCAGGAGACAATCCGCCGCGGCTTGCTGGCGCCCTCACTGGTCACAAGCTATTCGCACACCAACGATGATATCGACCGAACCATCGAGGCCATCGACGGCGCACTCGCCGTATATCAGAAGGCGTTGGAGGACGGGCCGGAAGCCCATCTGATTGGCAGACCGGTCGCGCCGGTGTTCCGTCGACGGGCCACTTCGACTTCGGCCGGAACGCCGAGAACGAAAGTTCGCGGTTCAAGAGATGCGAAAGCCAGTTAATCGATCAAGGCCTAGCGCGCGGCGGGCTGTATTTGTAATAGCCCCAATCTGATCACGTTCGGCATCCGAGGAAGCCCGCCGCGAACCACAGAGAACAGTCGCGGCGAGACACTCACAACACGAGACGGTTTATTCAACGGCTCGCCCATTGGAAATCCTCGCGAGCCCCTCAAGATCGGTGAACTTGATCGTCTTGCGATTGGGAAGATCGATGACCTTCTTCGCCTTGAACTCGGCCAGGGTACGACAAACCGTTTCGAGCGACGTCCCAACGTGATCGGCGATATCAGCCCGGGGTAACTGAAGTCGGAGCGCGCCAGGACGTTTGGGGTCCGCAGGCAAGTGTGGCCGAATGCGCAACAAGAGCCAGGCGATGCGCGCCACGCAGTTCTTTTGGCTCATGGTCATCACCAAGGTGAGAGTATCTGCCAGCACCTGGTGGGCCCCACAGGGTTCATCGCTCCGGCACACTCCAGAAGTCCTCGATCGGATAACGCGACAATCTGTCACGGCCTCTGCGGTAAACTGCTGATGGGTTGAATGGGTCGGCATAACGACATCGCCGGGCCAGTAGAAAGCAAGTATCTGGCGATTTCCGTTCTCAAGAAGGCGGACTGCCCGTACGACCCCCTCAACGATCTCGATCTTCTGAGCTTCTTCCTCTCCTTCCCAAAAGAGAGCCCTGCAGCGAGGCACGAAGGACGTAGACGGGCGTCGAAAATCGGGAACGTTGGTCGATCTATGAACTTGCGAAGAAAGTTTACCCTGGAGTAAAGCGGATTCTGTAAGCATTTGAATTCACCTCAATACGTAACCCAATACGTTGAAGTGTAGGCGGACCTAATCCGAAGGATATTCAGGCTAAAGCGTTAGGATTCTACGGGTTCCGTATAAGCCGGTTGGCCTAGTCCGTCGGGCGAAAAAACTATTCGCTGCCTATGCCGCGCTCAAAAGAGCAAAAAGCTCGTGCAAGCCTGCGGTAAAGGTGCTCACGCGTTTATCACCTGTGCCCAATTACACAGCGCCTTCTGTCGGTTCGATTTTTCGGAAGAGTTGCGGTTGAGGAGCGCAATTGCCCTTGCTGCACGATTTCATCCGAAGCTACGAGCCTCCACGAGGCTTCCACAATTCCCATGGCAACCAGTCGCGTGCGCCAGAGCGTTGCGCATGAGGTTGACGCGGCAACGCTGCCAGCTGGCGTTGAGAACCTTGTCCTCGTTGGAGGGAGACGACGCCGCGAAGGCCGCGTCGACCTCGAGGAGACGAATATCCGTTGCCGAGAACCTCGCGCCGGCCATCGCCATTGACGCCGACGGCGACGATCGCCGCGACCGGGACGATGCATCCCTGCTGGCTCACCCTTCACTTAGGTGGCGTCGATCCACAGATATGGCCAGTCGCCTTCGATCGGACGATAAGGCTTTCACCTTGTTCGTCCACGAGCGTGCGGAGCTTCATGATATCGTCGATCATCGGTGGTTCCTCAGTTGCGTTGGCGTGTCGCAACCCAATCCTACCGGCGACTCTCCAGTCTCCACAAAGCTGCCGACCCGCTAGGACAAGATCTCAGGTGCGTAAGGGGGCTTTGCCCTGCCGAACTCCACCACCATTCACCGGGGACACGGCCCCGGGGTTGCATCTCTAGCAGCCAGCGCCGAGCAAGACGTTGTTGCCAAGCGCGCGCAAGCTGGAAAATGCAGCGATTACCCGGCTGGTCTTCGAAAGAGAGGCCTATCCGTGGGCTGCGCCCATCGATCGCCAACGATCAACTCCGAACCTGGGCCTGAGCCATTACCCCGGTCGATCGAGAACCTCTTGCTTCTCATTCTGCTAGCCAACCTGTCCCTGGGCCCGACCAACTTCGCGGCTATAAAGGCCGCTTCCGTCCGATTCCGGGCACAAAGCGCGCGCAGGAGCGCCGCTGTATGGATCTTGCTGGTTCCTTCCGCGATGCTTAGCTCGCGCGCAATCTCTTTGTTCGACATTCCTTGGGCCAGCAGCGGAAGAATTTCGTTCTGCCGGCGTGTCAATCGCAGAGCCTCCAAATTGAAGTTGACCGTCTGAGGGGGCTCTGGTCGGCCTACATCATCATCGGCTAACCACCGCGGAACATAGATGCGTCCAGACAGCAAATCGCCTATCGCGGACAGCAATTCCTCATCCGACTGAAGCTTGGGCAAGAATCCATGAAAGCCAGCCGAAAGACATTTCAGCACGTCCGTGCGGCTGCTCGAAGCCGACATCACTGCAATACGAGTAGCGGGCCTCAAGTCGACGACTTCCGAGAGAACCGCGAGCGAACGTTGATTAAGACAACCTAGATCGATCAGGATCAAATCGATGCCTGTCTCCAGCTCAAAATTCTCGAGCTGTGCCGTGTCTAAGACGCGGGACTTCTTAAACCTGGTCTCCACTACATCTCGGAGACCACTACGATAAACACTGTGCTGATCAACTATTAGAATGACTGGCACTGCTCAATCTCCGAGCAATCCCGTACTCTTACCCGGGACTCTCACATCGTTGGCAGCTTGAACTGATGAAACGGCAAAACAACCTCACCCATTGGTACTTCTGCTCGGTGTTCCCTTCCCTCCGGCTATACGCTGCCACCCAATAGGATTGCCGCATTGCAAAAATATTATGATTAGTTGTGGAAAAGTCAACTGGTGATAGCAACTCGTTTCCCAACGCTGCCGCGCCGACGGGCCTCGACTTGGCTCCATCGGCGTCGGCAGACAAATACGCGAACCTTCTCGCTAAGTGCGCGCGAGCGCCGGCACGATTTCGGGAATCGGCGTCCACCGCAAATGAAGATCCAACTGCTCGGTGTGCTGCAGGTGTCGAAGCTCCGAAAGGCGTGTAAATGGCGCGGCATTGAAGGTCGCTTCGTCTAGTTGGATGCGCTGGAATACCCCGCTCAATTGCCGCGCGCCACGCTGCGCATTCCATTGGCAGCGGAAATTCGGCATGTGGGCCCTAATCTTCGCAAAGGAGACGCGATAGCTGCGATTGTCTGGACCACTCGGGCCAAACGAAAGATCGCAATCGGTGAAAGTGTCGTTCACGATCTCCGCGATCTCGCGCACCGTATAGTTCTGACTTTCATCGCCGACATTGAACGCCTCGGCGCAAACCGCTTCGCGGGGAGCGTCTAAAGCGCACAGGATGGCCTGGCAGATGTCCTCGATGTGGACCAACGGACGACAGGGGGTGCCGTCGCTCATGACGCGAATTTTCCCTGTTGTGAACGCCCACCCCGCAAGGTTGTTCAGGACGAGATCGAAGCGCTGCCGGGGAGACGCTCCAAACGCGGTGGCGTTACGCAGAAACACGGGCGTGAACCGGGAGTCAGTCAGTTCGACGAGATCGCGCTCGACGAGCACTTTGCATCGCGCATAAGCCGTCTGAGGTTCACAAGAAGACATCTCGGATTTCACCTCGCTGCCGGCCGCTCCATAGATGCTGCAAGAGGACGCATAGATGAATCGCCCGATTCCCGCCTCCCTGCACTTGCGGGCAAATTCGACGGAGCCGCGATGGTTGATCTCCATCGTGATCGCAGGATCATTCTCTCCCAGCGGATCATTAGAGAGCTCCGCGAGGTGCACCACAGCGTCAAACCCCTCCAAATCAGACAGTGACAGCTGCCGCGTATCGCGCGACATGACCATTGGCCGTGTCCTGCCGTCATCGAACAGCCAGCCGCGGCGGTAGAGGCCCGTGTCGATCCCGATCGCATCGTAACCGTGCTCAAGCAGTCTCGGGCCGAGCACCGCACCGATATATCCGTCAGCTCCAGTGAAGAGAACGCGCATCTGCTTCATCTCCTCAGATTGTTGCCCGATCGGCGATTGCGGGGTGCGATATCTTGGTGCTTCCATTCGCGGCACCGCCCTTATTCCAGACGCACCAGGGTGGATCTCCGGTATCCCAGAGATCCTGGAGAATGGCCTTGTCGCGCAAGGTGTCCATGTTCTGCCAGTAGCCACGGTGCCTGTAGACAGCCAGTTGGTCCTGTTCGGTCAGACGGGCGAGCGGCTCGTTTTCCCAGCTCGTACTGTCGTCGTCGATGAGATCGAGGGACTGAGGTTCGACAACGAAGAAACCTCCGTTGATGACCTGACCGTCGCTCGCGTCCTTCTCGCGAAAGCCGGCCGCGCGGGGGCGGTCAGACGAGAGATTGATCGCACCAAAGCGGCCGGGTAGCTGGACCGCGGTGACCGTCGCCAGGGCGCCCTGCTGATGGTGGAATTTGATTAGCGCACGTATGTCGACGTCGCTGACGCCATCGCCGTATGTCATGCAGAAGGTCGAATTCCCGAGATGCTCGCGCACTCGTTTGAGGCGTCCCCCGGTCATCGTCTTCTCTCCGGTATCGACCAGCGTCACCTGCCAGGGCTCCGATCCGTTTCGATGCATTTCGATGCGGTTGCGCTGAAGGTCGAGCGTGAAGTCTCCCTGGTGAGACAAGTAGCTCATGAAATAGTCCTTGATCACCGTGCCCTTGTAGCCACAGCAAATGACGAACTCGTTGAGGCCGTAATGGGAATACAGCTTCATGATATGCCACAGGATCGGACGACCACCGATCTCAACCAGCGGCTTCGGCACCACCGAAGTCTGCTCGCTCAATCTCGTACCGTAGCCGCCGGCGAGAATAACAACCTTCATAGGGATCTCCTGTCCTAGGTTCCCCACCGAAACATGCGCAGATGCATTTTCGGATGGCGCAGTTCGGACCGTAGTTCGCTGGGGCACGACCAAGTTGATGACCGTCAACTCGGCAGGACGACATCAGTTGATGCCGCATACGCGTCATCACGAGCGTTCGCACGCATGACAATTTGACGTTCATCAACTTGCCGATCTGCGCTGCCGATATTCAACGATCGAGGCGAACGCCTACTACCCCGGCAGAACACGCGATGACATCGATCGGTGACAAGTGGGAAGCGGCGAAGGGACGGCCCGCGGGTTTCGATCTCCTGCGCATCTCATTGGCAGTCGCCGTCATCCTTTGGCACTCAGTCGCGGTTTGCTACGGTTTGCCCGCCGAGCAATGGTTCTATGGTGGATCATTGAAGCCCGTTGTCTGGCTTATCGTCCCCGCCTTCTTTGCCCTCAGCGGATTCCTCGTTGCAGGAAGCCTCGAGCGGAACAGCCTTCCGGCGTTCGTCACGCTGCGGGTTATCAGGATATTCCCTGCCCTGACTGCAGAAGTCGTGATCTCGGCTATGCTGATCGGCCCGCTCTTCACAAACCTCGCCCTGTCGCAATATTTCACCGACCCCGACTTCCTTCGCTATTTCCTCAATGCAATCGGTGACGTTCACTTCTATTTGCCCGGCGTCTTTTCCGAATTGCCCGTGCCAAACATGGTCAACAGCCAGCTTTGGACCGTTCCGCACGAACTCGAATGTTATGTTGCCATCAGTGCGGCTGCGTTAATCGGCTTGACGAGGCGTCACCGGCTCTTCTTGTTCGCAGTCCTGTTCGTCGTGTGCGCATTGGCGCTGCGTGACATTGTTGGCGGGAAGCCCGCCTCGCCTGCCGCTCCTCCGGGCCGGATGCTAGTTCTCGCCTTCCTGTGCGGAGTGGCGCTGTTCCTGAACCGAACCCGGATCGTGTTTTCGCGCTGGCTGCTGCTGGTCAGCCTTGTAGGCTTCATTGCTTCCGTGCTCGCCTCGAACCGCGCCGGAGAGGATCTGGCCGCACTCTTCGTCAGCTACCTCACGGTCTATCTCGGGCTACTCAATTTCAACGTCGGACCTGTCACCCGGGTGGCCGATTACTCGTATGGCATCTATCTTTACGGGTTTCCCGTTCAGCAAACAGTTGCTCAGCTCTTGCCGAACTACCGCATTTGGTACGTCAATTTTGGGATCAGCCTTGCCGTGACTTCGATCTTCGCGATTGCATCCTGGCATCTGCTCGAATCCAGGGTGATGGCGGGGAAGAAGCCGATCCTGGCGTTCGTCTCAATGCTCGTGGATCGAGTGCGGTATATGCTCGTAACCGCGTGGGGTTTGCTGTTTCGCCGCCCTGCTGAAGCCGGTACTGCGCCTGCCAAGCCGCCGGCTCCGACAAACTGAGCGATATGAGCCAACCGGGGGAGCCACGGAAAACAAAACCCGAGCTGCCTCAAGTCCTCGAGAGCCGACGGGTCAGTCCACGAAATAAGCCCATTTGCCCATAGGTCGCAGGATCGGGGCCGATCCTTCCATCAGGCCGATCGAGCCTCGAGATGACCGCGTGGTCGTCGCTGGTCAAATCAAAGTCGAACACGTCGATGTTCTCGGCCATGCGGGCCGCGTTTGCCGATTTCGGTATCGCGATCGTGCCATTTTCGAAGTGCCAGCGAAGCACAATCTGCGCAGGCGAACAGCCGCACCGCTCTGCGATGGCCAATATTCTCGGATTGGTGAGAGCCGCGCCCCGCCCAAGCGGACTCCATGCCTGAGTGACGATGCCATAGCGCTCGTGGATATTTCGTAGCTCGCGCTGTTGGAACGCTGGATGCAGCTCGACCTGATTGACCGCCGGTACGACGCCGGTCTCATGCATGATGCGTTCCAGATGATCGGCCATGAAGTTCGATACACCAATCGACCGGACACGTCCCTGCTTCTGGAGCTCGATGAGCGCGCGCCAAGTCTCGACATATGCCCGCCGTTGAGGGCATGGCCAATGGATCAGATAGAGATCGACTACGTCGAGTTGCAACCTGGCAGAGCTTGCGTCGAACGCACGCATTGTCCGGTCGTATCCCTGATCCTCATTGCGAAGCTTCGTCGTGATGTAGAACTGGTTTCTTACCCGCTTCAGGGCCGTGCCAACCCCGCTCTCGTTTCCATAATCTGCAGCAGTGTCGATCAAGCGATAGCCTGCGTTGATCGCGGATGTGATGACTTCCGGCGCAATCGCGTTGTCGATCTGCCAGGCTCCAAAGCCGAGTTGGGGCAATACATGACCATCGTTGAGCAACGCCATCGGGACTCGAGTTGCAACCGCTGCAAGGTGCCCTCGCGACCGTTCTGCCTGCCTCAGCGGCATTCCAGAGGCAGCCGACGGCAAGGACGGTCCGGCTCCAGCAGCAGCAGGGGGCGCCGTGGCACGATCAGATGCGAGTACGTATGGCAGAGCGGCGGCGTCAACAACCACCGTCGGACGCAGCAGAGGGCCGTCGATCCAGCCGCGAAGCATCTTAGCCTTCAACCAGTCACGGATCGTTGGGGTGCGCCTTTCAAAAACGCAATAGAAGATTGCCGCTGTGAACAGGCAGGCCAGGATGAAACTTGCGTTAAGCCCGATCGAGGCCAGCGTGAATTCCTGGCGATCACTGGCAACGGTGACGTTCAGGAGCAGCAGGATCGGATAGTGTATCGCATAGAGCGAAAAGCTGAACTTTGCGAGCTCCCTGCCGGCTCGAAGAAATGAAGGCAGCGACACCTTCAGATGGTCTGCGCCAACAATGAATGCGGCCGTGCCTAATCCGACCGACATGCTGAACGAGGCCCATTGAGGGAAAAGGCCCTTCAATGTGAGAAAATACAGTCCCGTCATACTCAAGAGAAAGCCGCAGCACCACGCCCAGGCCGGCGCAACCACCGCATAGGCGATCACGCCGAGGCACCAGATGAAGAAAAAGAAGATGAATTTCAGACCGATATGCGTACCGCCGGTGTCATGGTGTTCGGCGAGCGCAAACAGCCCGAAGACCGTGACGATCATCGCGATGTAGGCCGGTTTCTTACGCACCGAAATCAGCGCAAAAAACAGCACATAGTACCAGAACTCGTTCGACAAGCTCCAGAGGGCGGCATTTCCTGCGAATTCCGAACAGGCTATCGTCTGGAGAAACAGGCCGTTGCAGATCGCAGCGGCTGCGCCAACAGGCGCGTGAAAGATGACGGCATTGTTGTAGAGGTCCTGATGCGAGGACACATATACCTGCCACCCCGCTGACTGCCGCGCCGAGATATAGAGGCAGAAGGATATCGTCAGCGCGGGCAGGAGCACGACATAGAGGCGCGATAAGCGCGCCGAGAAATAGTCGACAGCGTTCGGCCGTCCGCGCAAGGCTCTAACCAGAGCGGGCCCTCCCACAAGGTAACCGCTCAAAACAAAGAAAACGAGAACAGCCGCGGGGCCATTCGCGCTTGCGTCCCACAGAAGGGAATAGACCG
>Ga0105247_10001876_pt1 | contig 14720 bp, 10 predicted proteins | sample KBSS24metaG_FD_81519 | JGI IMG/M metagenome (GOLD analysis project Ga0105247, IMG submission 81519) | Switchgrass rhizosphere microbial communities from Kellogg Biological Station, Michigan, USA - KBS S2-4 metaG | ecosystem: Host-associated > Plants > Roots > Rhizosphere > Soil | place...
TCGGGCGTCGGCTCGCGGCCGATCTCGTGCAGCATCTGGCGGCTGGTGCGCACGATCTTGTTGATGGTCTCGATCATGTGCACCGGGATGCGGATGGTGCGCGCCTGGTCGGCGATCGAGCGGGTGATCGCCTGCCTGATCCACCAGGTGGCGTAGGTCGAGAACTTGTAGCCGCGGCGATACTCGAACTTATCCACGGCCTTCATCAGGCCGATATTGCCTTCCTGGATGAGATCGAGGAACTGCAGCCCACGGTTCGTGTATTTCTTGGCGATCGAGATGACGAGGCGCAAGTTCGCTTCCACCATCTCCTTCTTCGCCTGGCGCGCCTCGCGCTCGCCCTTCTGCACGATGTGCACGATCTTGCGGAACTCGGAGATCTGCAGCCCGGTCTCGGCGGCGAGCTGGTGAATCTCGGAGCGCAGCTCCTTCACCATGCCGCGCTCGTCGCGGATGAAATCGGCCCAGCCCTTCTTCTTCAGCCGGCCTACGCGGCGAAGCCAGTTCGGGTCGAGCTCGTTGCCCTGATATTCGTTGAGGAAGTCATCGCGCAGCACGCCATAGCTCTCGGCGAGCCTGAGCAGCCGGCCCTCATAGCCGAGCAGCTTCTTGTTGATGTCATATAGCGTTTCGACCAGGCTCTCGATGCGGTTCGTATTGAGCGAGAGTGACTTGATCTCGGCGACGATCTCATCCTTGAGAACCTTGTAGCGCTTCTCCTGGCCCGAGGAGAGCGAGTCGTTCTTGAGCGCGCGCTCGACCACCTGGTCCTGAAGCTTGCGGAGCTTCTTGTAGTTGGTGGCAACGAGGTCGAAGGTCTCGAGCACCTTTGGCTTGAGCTCGGCTTCCATGGCGGCAAGCGAGAGCGAGTTCTCGAGATCGTCCTCGTCGTCCTCGAACTCCTCAGGCCGCGGCTCGGCCTCCTCGTCCTCGCCATGGCGCGCGCCATGCTGCGGCTGACCGGCGTGCGCGCTCTGCCCGTCCGCGCCATTGCCGTTCATCGTTTCGCCGGGCAGCGGCTGAGACGGCGCGGGCTTGGCGTCGGGGCCCTGGTAGGTCGCTTCGAGATCAATGATGTCGCGGAGCAGAATTTTTCCCTCGTTCAGCTCGTCGCGCCAGATGATGATGGCTTGGAAGGTAAGCGGGCTCTCGCATAGTCCTGCGATCATCGCCTCGCGCCCTGCCTCGATGCGTTTGGCAATGGCGATTTCGCCCTCGCGGGAGAGCAGCTCGACCGAGCCCATCTCGCGCAGATACATGCGTACCGGATCGTCGGTGCGTTCGGTCGGCTCCTTCGTGGTCTCTACCTTGGCGACGGGCGCGGCGGCGACCACGGGCCGCGCGGACTCGCCCTCCTCGGCTTGACCGGCGGCACCCGGCTCTTCGGCCTCGTCGGTGTCGATCACGTTGATGCCCATGTCGGAGAGCATCGACATGGTGTCCTCGATCTGCTCCGAAGACACTTCCTCGGAGGGAAGCACCTCGTTCAGCTCGTCATAGGTGACGAAGCCGCGCGCCTTAGCCGTCTTGATCAGCTTCTTGACGGCTGCGTCGGACATGTCGAGCACAGGACCATCGGCGGGCTCGGCTTGCGGCTGCTCTTGGTCCTCGGCTTCAGCGGTTTTTGTGGCCATTCATTTACTCCGAAGCGCAAAATGTCGCTTTCTCAGGCATGGCTCGCCTCGGCGGCTGAGCTGCCTTCCGTGCGCTGCTCTCGAAACGCACAAACCCACGGAAGCGATTAACGGCCTCACCGTTAATCGTCAATTAAACATGACTTCGCCGCCAAGCCGCACCGCCAGCTCGTCTATACTGGCGCCGAACTTAGCGTCGACTGTCACTCTCCCACCAAACAAGCCCGGTTAAGGGCCGACAGAAGACTATAAACGTGCCGTTACTTCCGCTTCACTTGGCCTTGTCGTTTGGCCTAAGGATCTTGTCGATGCCACGCGGGGGGTGTGATCAGCCCTCGGATCTCGCCTAAACCCGCGCGTCCCGCCCCAAATCCTGGTCGCGCGGTAGCTGCACGTCGTGATCCATGACTTGGCGAGGGGCGCTGCCCCTGTCAAGGTCGAGACCCTGCGCTGGCAGGAAATTCTTCCATTTTTATTTGGACCGTTGGCCTTCTCTTGCTGCAAGAACTAGGCCGAAAGAGGGCTCGCCGCCCATTAGCGCTTCTCGGGCCGGCGTCCGCGCTGTGCCGAGACATGCTCCTGTTTTAGGCGGGCTACCGTCTCTTGAAAACGTTTTGTGGCGTCACGCTCTCCAGCGTCGTCGGCCGAATGATGCGTTCCGACGCTCGCCACTTGCTGCTGCAAGGCGGCAAACCGCTCAAATTCAGCCTCCGACATGTCGGCCAGATGGTCAGCACTTTCCTCGAGCTCGCGATTGAGACTGGGCAGAGCGCGAAATCTGAAAATGATGTCTGCAAATTGCTGCTCGACATCTTGGGGTGGGGTCTCAGGCTGGAGGAACGCAAGGCGCGTGAAGGCGCTATCGCGGAAAAGCCGATCGAACAGTTTGGCGTGGCTGCCTGCCTTGATCAGGTCTGCCAAACGCTCAGGTGGTGTGACGCCATGATCATCGAAGATGATGCGGGTGACCGAGCCAAGCAGAGCGGCGAGACTCTTGTCCCTGATCTCGAGCGTCGCGACTTCCTCGGCGAAGCGGTCGAGCAGCCAGGGATGATTGACGAGCGCAAGAATGATGACGGTGACAAAGCCTCGGGCCGACGGGAGCGGCGTCGGTCTGCCTGGCTCAACCGAGCGAGATGAGGGAATTGCCGGGCGCGTCCCTCCGCGTCCGGGCTTACCGCGCCAAAGCTCAAAAAACCGGTTCTTCACCTCGCGCCGATAGTGATCGCGCACGCGGGTATTGGCGATCTCGGCGAGCAGACCGTCGAGCCGCGCTTCTAGGGCGGCGCGGCGCTCGGGCGTATCGACGGGATGTGATCTGAGCTCGCGGAGCCAAACGACGTCGATGAGAGGGCGTGCGCTTGCCAGACATTCGGCTAAGGCGCGTGGGCCCTTAGCGCGCACGAGATCGTCGGGATCGGAGCTGTGCGGCAGGAAGGCGAAGCGAAAAGAGCGGCCCTCGCGCAAATTCGGAAGCATGCGGTCGATCGCCCGCGCCGCTGCCGCCTCGCCGGCCTTATCTCCATCGAAGCAGATGACGGGCTCCGGCGCCAGCTGCCACAGGAGCTCCATTTGCCGCTCGGTGAAGGCAGTGCCGAGCGTGGCGACAACATTGGCGAAGCCCGCCTGATTGAGCGCGATGACGTCCATATAGCCTTCGACCACGACGAGCTCGCCGGAGTCGAATGCGGCCTTGCGAGCGCGGGCAAAGTTGAAGACGGTCGAACCTTTGTCGAAGAGCCGCGTCTCCGGGGAGTTCAGATATTTCGGCTCCGCTGCCGGATCGAGGGCACGAGCGCCGAAAGCAATGACGCGAGACTTGGCGTCGACGATTGGAATGGTGAGGCGGTTGCGGAAACGGTCGTAGGTGGCGCGGCCGTCATCGGGCTTAATCAAAAGACCTGCATCGAGGAGCTGAGCCTCGGTGAAGCCCTTCTTTAGAAGCGCGCTTTTGAGTGCGTCCTTAGAGTTCGGCGCGAAGCCGATGCGGAATTGCCTCAGCGTCTCGGGTAAGAGTCCGCGCCCCTCCGCATAGGACAGGGCCGCGCGGCCTTCGCGCGTTTTGAGGTCGTCCTGGAAGAACCGGCACGCAGCCTCCAGCGCATCGAAGAGACCGAGCCGCTCCTTGGCTGACCGCTCATATTGTGGATCTGGCTTCGGCAGCTCGAGCCCTGCCTCGCCGGCAAGCCTCTCCACAGCCTCGGGGAAGCTCAGACCCTCGATCTCCATCAGGAAGGTGAAGACGTCGCCGTGCTTTCCGCTCGAGAAGCAGTGATAGAAGCCCTTCTGGTCGTTGACCGTAAACGAAGGCGTCTTCTCGCGGTTGAAGGGACTTAAGCCAACGAACTCGCGCCCGCGACGCTTGAGCGGCACGCGGCGCGAGACGATCTGGCTGACCGGCAGCCGCGCCCTGATCTCATCGAGAAACGAATCGGAAAACTTCATCGCTTGGACAATGGGCTTTCATCTGGCGTGACGCGCCCGGCGATTCGCCATCTTCACCATTATCCACCGACTTGGAACAGAAAGGGAACTCTACCTCTACGGAGGATTGAAATAGAAACGCCCTCCGCGAGGGAGGGCGTTGAAAGTTTATCTGCCCGCCGAAATTCGGCAGGGGGGCGCGATGGCTAATTGTTAGGGTGCTCGCTGGTCAGGATTAGCTCCGGAGGCGCCACCACGGAAAGCGTCGAGGCATCAGCGCCGCAAAGCAGGTTCATTGACAGGCGCGCGTCGTCGAACCGAACCATCTGACCGGGACGCAAAGTCACCCTTACGCGAGACGATGTATAGGGCGTGTCAGCCCCGGCATCCTTCCACACAATCGTGTTCACGGCGCAAGAGCCCCGCTCGGGCGTGAAGAAGGCGATAATGCGCTGCCCACCGACATTGGCCAGTATGGGCTCGTTCGGTCCGACGGGACCGAGATTGGTCGTATACTCGTCGGCGTGAGCAGACGCGCTCGCGAGCACACCAAGGGCGCAAACCGCAGCGAAGAGTCGGGTACGTGAAATCTGGGCCATTGAATTGGCCTCCTTTCAAAAATCGAGCACGGAATCAGTCCGTGCTGCATTGCACAGGGATTATCGCTGCAGTGCGACAACTTTATGTTGCGGCACAAGACAAATGACCGCAGGCTGAAGCCGAACGATTGATTTGAAGATCAGATCACGGAATACCGCGCTGACCCGTTGCATCTCCGCGAAAGCAGAAATCCGGTAACCACTGAGTTCTCTGCAACGGACCGCAGTAATTACTGGATTGCCCGGTCAAGCCGGGCAATGACAAGGCGTTATGCGGCTTAAGGCTCAGCCGAGCTTCGCCTTCACCAGCGCGCTAGCCTTGGCGAAATCCATCTGTCCCGCGTAGCGCGCTTTGAGCGCGGCCATCACCTTGCCCATGTCCTTCACGCCCGTGGCATTTGACTCGGCAATGGCGCTCGCGATCGCCTTCTCCATCTCTTTGTCGGAGAGCTGCTTCGGCAGGAACTCGCGGATGATCTCGATCTCCTCGCTCTCCTGCTTGGCGAGCTCGGCGCGGCCGGCATCGGCGTAGATCTTCTGTGACTCCTCGCGCTGCTTGATCATCTTGGCGAACAGCTCGAGCAGCTCGGCATCGGTCGCCTGCGTCTTGCCGACCGTGCGCGCAGCGATGTCGCGATCCTTGATCGCGGCGCTCACCAGCCTGAGCGTCGAGACGCGTCGCTTGTCCTGCGCTTTGGTGGCGTCCTTCAGAGCAGCGGTGATGGTCTCGCGCATGGGTCTCGTGCCGAACATTTCCGGGAGGAAGGTTCCAAGGTAATGGAGGCAAAGAGTCGTGGCAAGGAATTTCCCAGGTTTAAGTTATTGTTTTCACAGGAAAATAATTCATGCTGTGGATTGACGCCTCCCATTCTCGAACGTAAGAGTGCGCGAGTTAGTCCCCAAGTCCTCAGCATTAGTCCTTGACGCCGAAGTCTGCGCACCCGACTTTGCAACAGGCGGCCGAGCCTGACGGCCTCCAATAAGAGAAGATGAACGATACGAGCGAAACTCTGGCCGCAGAGGCCGCAATGTCGCGCGCGCGACCTGCCCCTGCATGGGCCGACGAGGCGCCGACCGCTCTTCTCGTTCTTGCCGACGGCACGGTGATCGAAGGCAAAGGCGCCGGCGCAACAGGCACCGCAGTCGGCGAGGTCTGCTTCAACACCGCGATGACCGGCTACCAGGAGATCCTCACCGACCCCTCCTATGCCGGGCAGATCATCACCTTCACCTTCCCGCATGTCGGCAATGTCGGAACGAACAGCGAGGACTTGGAGAGCGCGAGCCTCGGCGCCGCAGGCGTGCGCGGTTGCGTCCTGCGCGCGCCGATCACAGCGCCGTCGAACTGGCGTGCCGCTCAGGATTTCAACGATTGGCTGAAGGCGCGCGGCATCATCGCCATCACCTGCGTCGATACGCGGGCGCTTGCTGCTCTCATCCGAGAGAAGGGCATGCCGAACGCCGTCATCGCACACGCGCCTGACGGCAAGTTCGACCTCGCCGCACTGAAGCGCGAGGCAGCCGAGTGGCCAGGCATGGTCGGGCTCGACCTCGCCAAGGACGTGACGGCGGGACAGAGCTATGCGTGGGACGAGACCGACTGGCAGTGGGGCAAGGGCTATGGCCGGCAGGAAAGCCCGCGCTTCCATGTCGTCGCCATCGACTATGGGCTCAAGCGCAACATCCTCCGCGAGCTTGCGAGCGTAGGCTGTAAGCTCACGGTGCTGCCGGCGACCGCGAGTGCAGAGGAGATCCTCGAGCGCAAGCCCGACGGCGTGTTCCTGTCGAACGGGCCGGGCGATCCGGCGGCGACCGGGGTCTACGCCGTGCCGGAGATCAAGAAGCTCGTCGACTCGGGGCTGCCTCTGTTCGGCATTTGCCTCGGACACCAGATGCTCGGGCTCGCGCTCGGCGGCAAGACCGGCAAGATGCATCAGGGCCATCATGGCGCGAACCACCCAGTGAAGGACTTCACCACCGAGAAGGTCGAGATCACCTCGATGAATCACGGCTTCGCCGTCGACCGCGAGAGTCTTCCCGCCCATGTCCAGGAGACGCATGTATCTCTCTTCGATGGGTCGAATTGCGGGCTGAAGGTAAAGGACCGGCCAGTGTTCTCGGTGCAGTATCACCCAGAGGCCTCGCCCGGCCCGCAGGACAGCCACTATCTCTTCACCCGCTTCGTCGCTCTGATGGAGGAGCGGAAGGGCAAGGCGCCCGTCGGCTGACCATGCCAAAGCGCACAGACATAAAGTCCATCCTGATCATCGGGGCTGGACCGATCGTGATCGGCCAGGCCTGCGAATTCGACTATTCCGGAACGCAAGCCTGCAAGGCCTTGAAAGAAGAGGGTTATCGGATCGTGCTGGTGAACTCGAACCCGGCCACGATCATGACCGATCCGGGCATCGCCGACGCGACTTATGTCGAGCCGATCACGCCGGACTTTGTCGCAAAGATCATCGAGAAGGAGCGCCCGGATGCGCTGCTGCCGACCATGGGTGGGCAGACCGCGCTCAACACTGCGCTTAGCCTCGACCGTTCCGGCGTGCTCAAGAAGTACGGCGTGGAGATGATCGGCGCGCGCGCCGCGGTGATCGACAAGGCCGAGGACCGGGAGCTGTTCCGCGAGGCGATGAAGGGAATAGGGCTCGAGACGCCGCGCTCAAGGCTCGCCGACGCCGCAGTGCTGAAGCGCGCCGACCGGCAGAGACATAAAGACGAGATCGCCCGCATCGAGGCGGCAAATCCCGACCCCGACGAGAGGGCAAAGGCGCTCTCGGCCTTCGAGGTCGAGTGGGCGCGGCACGAGGGCGGGCGGAAGCGGCGCTACGTCGAGAAGGGCCTGATCGAGGCGCTCGACGCGCTTCCCGAGATCGGACTGCCCGCCATCATCCGCCCCTCCTTCACGCTCGGCGGGACTGGCGGCGGCATCGCCTATAACCGCGAGGAGTTCGTGGAGATCGTCGAGCGTGGGCTCGATGCCTCGCCAACCACCGAGGTGCTGATCGAGGAGTCGGTGCTCGGCTGGAAGGAGTACGAGATGGAGGTCGTCCGCGACAAGGACGACAACTGCATCATCGTGTGCTCGATCGAGAACGTGGATCCGATGGGCGTGCATACCGGCGACTCCATCACGGTCGCGCCTGCGCTCACCCTCACCGACAAGGAATATCAGATCATGCGCAACGCCTCGATCAAGGTGCTGCGCGAGATCGGGGTGGAGACCGGCGGGTCCAATGTACAGTTCGCCGTGAACCCCGCCGACGGGCGGCTGGTCATCATCGAGATGAACCCGCGTGTGTCGCGTTCCTCGGCGCTCGCGTCGAAGGCGACCGGTTTTCCCATCGCCAAGATCGCGGCGAAGCTCGCTGTCGGCTACACACTCGATGAGCTCGCCAACGACATCACCGGGGGCGCCACGCCAGCAAGCTTCGAGCCGACCATCGACTACGTGGTGACCAAGATCCCGCGCTTCGCCTTCGAGAAGTTCCCCGGCTCGCAGCCGGTGCTGACCACTTCGATGAAGTCGGTCGGCGAGGCGATGGCCATTGGCCGCACCTTCCCGGAGTCGCTGCAAAAGGCGCTGCGCTCTATGGAGACCGGCCTCACCGGACTCGATGACATCACCTTCGAGGACCTCGGTCAGGGCGATGACAAGAACGTGGTGCGCGCCGCACTCGGCACCCCCTCCCCCGACCGGCTGCTGAAGGTTGCGCAGGCGCTCCGGCTCGGCTTCGACATCGAGCAGATCTACGACTCCTGCGAGATCGACCCGTGGTACATCCGCCAGCTTCAGGACATCATCGATTGCGAGGAGCGCGTGCGGCAAAATGGCCTGCCGCAAAGCGCGGGCCAGCTCCGTGCGCTGAAAGCGATGGGCTTCTCGGACGAGAGGCTCGCCAAGCTCACAGGCGTTGTGGCGAGCGAGGTCGCAGCGCTGCGGCGGAAACTTGACGTTCATCCCATCTATAAGCGCATCGATACTTGCGCTGCCGAGTTCGCCTCGCCCACCGCCTATATGTATTCGACCTACGAGGCGGGTTTCGCCGGCCCCCCGGTTTGCGAGGCGCGGCCAAGTGACAAAGAGAAGATCATCATTCTCGGCGGCGGCCCCAACCGCATTGGCCAGGGTATCGAGTTCGACTATTGCTGCTGTCACGCAGCCTTTGCGCTCTCGGCCGCCGGCTACGAGACCATCATGGTCAACTGCAATCCCGAGACGGTCTCGACCGATTACGACACCTCAGACCGGCTCTATTTCGAGCCCCTCACGGAAGAGGACGTGCTCGAGATCGTGCGGAAGGAGTCCGAGAACGGCAAGGTCAAAGGCATCATCGTACAGTTCGGGGGGCAGACGCCGCTCAAGCTTGCGCAGGCGCTGGAAAATGCCCATGTTCGGATCCTCGGCACCTCCCCTGACGCGATCGACCTCGCCGAGGACCGCGACAGATTCAAGGCGTTGATCGAGCGGCTTGGGCTCAGGCAGCCGCGGAGCGGCATCGCGCGCTCCGGCGCCGAAGCGAAGGCCGTCGCAGCCGAGATCGGCTTCCCGCTGATGATCCGTCCTTCTTACGTGCTCGGCGGGCGCGCCATGGAGATCGTGCACGACGAGCCGCAGCTTGCCCGCTATATCGCCGAGGCCGTGGTGGTGTCCGGCAAGTCACCGGTGCTGCTCGATTCTTATCTCCGCGACGCGATCGAAGTCGACGTCGACGCCATCGCCGACGGCAAGGACGTCTTCATCTGCGGCGTGATGGAGCATATCGAGGAGGCGGGCGTGCATTCGGGCGACTCGGCCTGCTCGCTGCCGCCGCACTCGCTGAAACCCGAGATCGTCGCCGAAATGGAGCGGCAGACCATCGAGCTGGCCAAGGCTCTCCGCGTGGTCGGGCTGATGAACGTCCAATTCGCTATTCAGAATGACGAAATCTACATTCTCGAGGTCAACCCGCGCGCCTCGCGCACCGTGCCCTTCGTCGCCAAAGTGATCGGCTTGCCGATTGTCGGCATCGCCGCGGAAGTGATGGCGCGCAAGCCGCTCGCCTCGTTCGGCCTTAAGCGGCCCACGCTCGATCATATCGCGGTGAAGGAAGCGGTGTTCCCCTTCGCGCGCTTCCCAGGCGTCGATCCGGTGCTCGGCCCGGAGATGCGCTCGACCGGAGAGGTAATGGGCATCGACCGCGACTACGCCATCGCGTTCGCCAAGAGCCAGCTCGGCGGAGGCTCGAGGCTCCCACTCTCCGGCACGGTGTTCGTCTCGGTGAAGGACAGCGACAAGGACAAGGTGCTGGCGCCGGTCCGGGAACTCGCCGAGATGGGCTTCCGCGTCATCGCCACGCGCGGCACCAAGCGGCATCTCGACGCCCACGGCATTCAGTGCGAGAGGGTTAACAAAGTCCTCGAAGGACGCCCGCATATTGTCGACGCCATCACCAATGGCGAAGTCGATATCGTGTTCAACACCACCGAAGGCGCCAAAGCTCTCGCCGACTCGGCGTCGATCCGCCGGTCGGCGTTGCTCAATCATATTCCTTATTATACAACCCTCGCCGGCGCGCTGGCCGTCACCGAGGCGATCAGAGCGCTTAGGGAAGGCAGTCTGAGCGTTGCACCCCTGCAAAGCTACGTCGGTGAGCGCGCCAAGAAGTCGCTTGAGACAGCTTAGAAATCGGTCAAAATCAACAGATTCTTGACTTGGACCGGGCAATTCCTCGACAGTATTCGGTCGAGGGTGCCCCAGGGAGCTTTGATGAATGATGGATAAGGTGCCGATGACTGCGGAAGGCTATGCCGCTCTCGAGGCTGAGATCAAATATCTCAAGACCGTCGAGCGCCCGCGGATCATCAAGCAGATTTCCGATGCCCGTACTCATGGCGATCTGTCCGAGAACGCCGAATACCATGCCGCCAAGGAGCAGCAGGGCATCACTGAGGCGCGCGTCGCCGACCTCGAGGACAAGCTTTCCCGGGCCGACGTCATCGACGTGTCGAAATTGAAGGGCGACCAGGTGATGTTCGGGGCGACGGTAACGCTGGTGGACGAGGACACCGAGGAAAAGGTCAAATACCGGATTGTGGGCGAGCTCGAGGCCGACGTGAAGCAGGGCAAGATTTCCATCACCTCGCCGATCGCCCGGGCGCTGCTCGGCAAGCGCAAACGCGACATCATCGAAGTATCGACGCCCGGCGGCGGCAAGTCTTACGAATTGCTCAAGGTCGAATACAAATAGGCCAAATTGCCCAGGCTTCCCCGGCTGCGGCGGATTCTCGGGCGTTCGCCCATGCCCCGATCATGCTGTGATCGGCAAAGCACGGTCGCAAAAAATCGTCGGAAATAGCACGGTCGTTGCTTGCCGCGACTCACTCTCGCGCTAGCCTCAAGGGGTGCAGGGAATCATGCACCCAGGATTGGCGGATATAGTGGCGGACGCGCTTCCGGAGCCGGCCGCAAGCCTCGCAACGGAAGCCCGCTTCCTGATGTGCCCGCCGCGTCATTATGCGGTGAGCTACAGCATCAATCCCTGGATGAATCCGGTAAGCTGGAAGAGCGGCGGCAGCGCGCTGCATGAGGAAGCCGAACAGCAGTGGTTCGCGTTGCACGACACTCTGCTCGCCCTCGGCGCGGCCATCGACTTTATCGATCCCGAGCCGAACCTCCCCGACCTCGTGTTCACCGCCAATGCGGCCATCGTGCTCGATGGCAAAGCTTTGCTTGCGCGCTTCCGCCTTCCAGAACGTCAAGGCGAGGAGCCAATCTTCGGCGCCGCGCTCCTCGCTCTAAGGGAACGCATAGAGATCGATTCGATCATGGAGATGCCGGAAGGCATCTGGCTGGAAGGGGCCGGCGATTGCATCTGGGATGCCGTGCGCCGGCAGTTCTGGATGGGCTTCGGTCCACGCTCGCACCGCGAGGCGGCACATGTCGTTTCGGAAAGTTTCGGCGTCGAATGCGTGGCATTGGAGTTGTCCGATCCGAGCTTCTATCACCTCGATACCGCTTTCTGTCCCCTGCCCTCGGGCGACTTGATCTATTACCCTGGCGCATTCTCCAAAACCGGGCTGCGCGCCATTGAAGAGCGCGTGACTCCAGGGCACCGCGTTGCCATAGACCACGAAGACGCGACGAGATTTGCCGCCAACGCCGTACCGCTCAATGGCTCGATCATCCTGTCGAGCTGCTCGGAGCGGCTGAGGCGGAGGCTCGAGGAGCGCGGATTTGCTGTGGTTGCCACCCCGCTGCAGGCCTTCTTGCGCAGCGGGGGTTCGGCCTGCTGCCTGACGCTCAGGCTCGACCATCGCTCTCGCCGGGGCAGCGGGTCGGCTTAAAAGCGGACTTCGGTCCCTCTTCTGCCAAGATTTGACATCATGGGGAACCTTGGGGGTCCGCGGTATGCTAGAAAGCCAGACGGTAGAAGGCGTTGACGGGGCGTGATGCGTAGGGTCTTGCCATTCATCTTGTGCGGCGGAGCGGGCACGCGGCTTTGGCCGCTCTCCCGCGAGGCATATCCCAAGCAGTTTCATCGGCTAGCAGGCCCCGAGACGCTGTTCCAGCAGACCGTGCGCAGGCTATCGGGCCCCTTGTTCGGAGAGCTTTACGTCCTCTCCAATCACCGCCACCGCTTCCTCATTGCCGAGCAGCTCGAGGAGATCGGCGCGCCAGCCAGGAACCTCGTGCTCGAGCCCGTCAGCCGCAATACGGGACCTGCCGCTTGTGTCGCCGCGCTGATCGCCTCGCGCGCCGACGCCGAAGCATTGGTCCTGCTTGCGCCGTCGGATCACATGATCCCCGATGCCGCAACTTTTGCAGGCGCGGTGGAGAGCGGCATCGAGACGGCCGAGGGAGGCGCGCTCGTCACGTTCGGGGTCGAGCCTGACTCGCCTCACACCGGTTACGGCTATATCGAAACCGAGGCGGGCAATGCCGCCGACCGCAAGGTGAAGCGCTTCGTCGAGAAGCCTTCGCTCGATGCGGCGGAGCAATATCTCGACGCGGGCGGCTTTTATTGGAACGCGGGAATCTTCCTGTTCAAGGCCGCGACCATGCTCGAGCTGATCGAGAGGCATGCGCCGCAAATCCTCGAAGCCTGCCGCAAGTCTCTCGATGCTGCCACCGGGGATCTCAGCTTCCGCGTGCTGAACGGCTCCTACCAGCAGGCTCCGGCGATTTCGCTGGATTATGCCGTCGCGGAGAAGGCGCCAAATATGCGCTGCGTGCCGCTCAGAACGGCGTGGAGCGACGTCGGCTCTTGGTCTGCGCTGTGGGATTTCATGGATAAGGATCCCGCCGGCAATGTGGTGCGCGGTGACGGTCAGGTCATTCTCGAGGATACGCGTAACAGCTTCGCCTTCAGCGACCATGCCTTCGTCGCGCTGGTCGGCGTCGAGAACGTGGTCGTGGTGGCGATGGAGGACGCCGTGCTGGTTGCCTCCAAGGACCATGCCGAACAGATTAAGCGGGTCGTCGACTATCTCAAGGGCAATGGCGGCGATCTCGCGCTCCAGCACAATCGTGTCTATCGCCCGTGGGGCTGGTACCAGGGTCTGAATCGGGGCGAACGTTATCAGGTCAAATGCATCATGGTGAAACCCGGCGGGAAGCTCTCGCTGCAAAGCCACTATCACCGCTCGGAGCATTGGGTGGTGGTGACCGGCACGCTCGAGGTGACGCGGGGCGAAAAAATCGAGATTCTGAGCGAGAACCAGTCGACCTATATCCCGATCGGGGAAAAGCATCGCCTCGCCAACCCCGGCAAGATCCCGGCCTTCCTCATCGAGGTCCAGTCGGGAGCCTATCTCGATGAGGACGACATCGTCAGATATGACGACATCTACCGGCGGAGCTCCCACGAATAGGGAAGCGAGCCGCCGCCTGCATCGCCCTGCCCCGCGGCCTTGGGTAGCTTGAGGCGACAGCTTGGTAGGGCTACTCTTGGTCCATGAGCTTGCGGGCGCTGCACAAAAATCGCGGCGTGGGCGCAGTAATCGCGCTCATCGGTATGGCGTTCTACGCCATGCTGTTTCCTTGGCACACGGTGTCGCAGACTTCCTTGCAGCTTGCCCAGGCGGGCGCTGGCACAACCACAATTCCGAGTTGCCACCGTGAGGCTACCGGCGAGCCGGCAAAACCCGCCCAGCCAGTAAAACAGACCCATTGCCCGATCTGCAGCGGCCTTGCCGCGCTGCAGCTCGCTCTAACAAGCCCCCCGGTCTCTCTTCCTTTACCGCCTCAGTTCGTCGGCAAGTTTTTGCACGGCACGGAGACCAATCTCGCCGAAGCCTCGGTGCTCCCACCGCACAACCGCGGTCCGCCTTCACTATCTGTCTGACCTTTCAAGCGCACTGATCCCGCTTAGCGTGAAAGCTATCGCGGCGTCGGTGCTCCCGGCGTTGGACGCGGCTCGCAGATTGGCAGCTGCCCCGCGCCGGCTTTCCACATCGTTTTTCAGGGAGCCAGTAATGACTCCAATCATGAAACCAAGCCTGAAACTTCTTCTCATTGCCGTTGCCTTGCTTGCGCATCCATTATCGGTCGAGGCTCACGCCGAGCTCGATAGGGCCGAGCCGGCTGCGGGGAGCACAGTTTCATCATCGCCAAGCCAAGTTGCGCTCTATTTCACCGAGCAGATCGAGCCCAAGTTCAGCGGAGCCGAGATCCGAAACGCTGCCGGAGCGCGCGTCGACACCGACACCGATATCAACGGTAAGGTCATGCGTCTCGGTGTCGGCACCCTGGCAGCGGGGACCTACAGCGTGAGCTGGCATGTAACCTCCGTCGATACCCACAAAACGCAAGGAAGCTTCAGCTTCACGGTAGATAAGTGATGCGTAGAACAGAAATCGGCATGTTCAGGGTATTTGCCGCCTTCGCGATGATGGCGGTTCTTCTCCTTCCCGGTTTGGCCAACGCCGAAGAGGCAAAGGCGGGTTCCATCTCGGTCAAGGATGCCTGGTCGCGGGCAACGCCCGAGGGCGCCAATGTTGGCGTGGGCTATTTGACGATAACCAATGATGGGGACGCGCCGGATCGCCTTGTCGCCGCCGAGGCCGATTTCGCAGAGCA
>Ga0105247_10001881_pt1 | contig 14700 bp, 13 predicted proteins | sample KBSS24metaG_FD_81519 | JGI IMG/M metagenome (GOLD analysis project Ga0105247, IMG submission 81519) | Switchgrass rhizosphere microbial communities from Kellogg Biological Station, Michigan, USA - KBS S2-4 metaG | ecosystem: Host-associated > Plants > Roots > Rhizosphere > Soil | place...
CCGAGTTCAAGGTCGGCTACCACGCCGGGGCGCTCGCCGAGGTGACGGCGCGCCGCGCGAACGCCGCCGTCGATCTCCCGAACGACGTCGACGCCGTGGCCGATCACGTCCGCGCGCTCGCGACCGGCGCGCCGCCCGCATAAAGCGCGCGGAGGGCGCGCGGGGACCGGTGAGTCGCGGTTGCCCGCTGCTCGCGGGCGTCAGCCGCCGTCGTTGGCGTCGGCCGGCGCGTCGGAGGACGCGTCGCTCGCGTCGTTGGCCGCGTCGCTCGCGTCGGTGGCCGCGTCCGCGACGACGTCCGCCGGCGCGTCGGCGACGGCGTCCTCGGACGCGTCGCCCGTGACCGGCGCGTCCGGAGACGTGTCGCCGGCGGACCCGTCGGCCGCGCCGCCGTCGATCTTCGAACGGTCGAAGTCGACGGCGAGCTCACATGCGGCGATGCCCGACAGGCTCACGGTGGCCAGCGCGAAGAGGAACCTGCGCCACGGTTTCGAGATCATCGTCGCCTCGATTGCATTTCAGAAGCGGAGGAGCGCCCCCGCGCCGCCGCCGTGCGGCGTCACGATCGGCGACGGCGTGATGGTGATCGCCCTGGGCTTCGCCTTGGCGACCACGTGCCCCTTGGCCGACGCGGCCGCGGGCGGCGTCGTCTCGTCGTGCGAGAAGAAGAGGACGGCGCTGGTGACGCCGAGCGTGAGCGCCACACCGAACGCCATATCGGCGATGAGCGCGTGGTTCTCGCCGTCGTCGGCCTTCCCCGACGTCGGGTTCTTGTCGAAGTCGCTCTTGTCGCCGAGCGCGATGATCCCGAACACCGTGCCGACGCCGGCGGCGGCGACGGCGAGGCCGCCCGTGATGTACGCGGGGACCTTGCTCCGCGGCTCGGCGGGCGGGGGCGCGGCGGCGGGCGGCGGCGGCGCGGGCGTCACGGCGACCGGCGGCGCGACCGGCGCGGCCGCCGGCGGCGGCACGGCCTCGAGCTCGACGCGGACGTCTTGCTTCGACGCGAACGTGACGTCGATCTCCTTGTCCTGCGCGACGCGGCCGTCGGCGCTGAGGTGGAGCGTGTGGTGCCCGGGCGCGGCCTCGGTGTCCACGGGCGTGGGCGAGCTCGCCGGCTTCCCGTCGATCGTCACCGTGGCGCCGGCGGGCGTCGTCTCGATGTGGAGCTTGCCGGGCATCGCCTTGATCTCGGCGACGCGCGCCTTCGCCTCGTCCGCCTCCTTCGTCATCTTCGGCGGGACGTCGGCGAGGAAGCGCTCGTACGCCGTGACCGCGTCGGCGTGGTTGCCGAGCTTGTCCTGGGCGAGCCCTATGTAGCGCGCCGTCTGCGGCGCGGACTTGATCGCGTCGGCGGCCTGGAAGTCGGCCAGCGCTCCGGCGAAGTCGTTCGCTTTGATCTTCGCCTCGCCGCTCGCGAAGCTCTTCTTCGCGTCGCCGACGTTCGGCTTGGCGGCCGCTCCGGCGCCGCCGGCCGCGCCGGTCGCGGGCGCGGTGGCACCCGCCGCGGGCTTGGCCGCCGGCGCAGCCGCTTTCGTCGTTGGCGCGGCAGGCGCGGGCGCCTTTGTCGCCGCGGCGGCCCCGGCCGGAGCCTGCGCATAGCTCGTCGCCGGGACGGCGACCGAGATCGTGGAAGCCGCGATGATCGCTGCGGCAAGGATCTGCTTTCGGAAATAGATGGCTCGCCCCATCGAATCTCATGCCTCCGCGTGCGGTGATGCGGCCACCGTACCCGACCACATCCCTGATACCAACGCTTTTTCAGCCGTGATCCGCGGGCTCCACGAGCTCGATGAGGACGCCGCCCGTTGCCTTCGGGTGTAGGAACGCCACCTTGTGGCCGCGGGCGCCCGAGCGGGGCGCCTCGTCGAGGAGCGGCACGCCGAGCCCCTTGAGGAGCGTCAGCGCCGACTCGATCCCGGCGACCTCGATCGCGATGTGGTGGAGCCCGGGGCCGCGCTTCTCGAGGAACCTCTCGAGCCCCGGGTTCCCGCGCGGAGAGATGAGCTCGATGCGGCTGTCGCCCAGCGGGAGGAGCGCCGCCTCGGTGCTCTGCGAGGCGACGACCTCGCGCGACGTCGCGTCGACGCCGAGGACCTCCTTGTACTTGGCGGCGGCCTCGTCGATGTCGCGGACGCACACCGCGACGTGGTCAATCCTCTTGATGGTGATCATGCCGGACTCGTAGCAGCTCGGGCCTCGGCGCTCGAGAGGAGACCCTCCACCGCGCCGACGTCGTGCACCGCGAGGAAGCCCATCTCGGCGCGGGTCCGCGCCGCGTCGCGCCAAACGAAGAGGACGTCGCCGCTGCCGTCGGCGTGGCGCGTGCTCTCGACCCGCAGGCGCGACGAGGACATCGCCGCCGAGCACACCTCGTCCCCGCAGAAGACGAGGGCGCGCCGATCGGTCAGCGCGTAGAACGTCTCGCCCGCGCGCCGGTACGCCTCGATCGGCGCGGCGAGGAGCGCGAAGCCGACGATGAAGAACGGCGCGAGCAAGAGGCCGAAGACGCCCCCGGCGCCCGACGCGACGCCGATGAGCACGACGAAGAAGAGGTTGTAGCCGATCGCGAACGGCAGCTTCCTCAGCGCGTGCGCGCGGAGCGCTTCGATGACGGGGACGTCGGCCCAGAGGATCTGCTCGCCCCCGAGGAGCTCCGCCGCCAGCGTCGCGTGGAAGGACGCGGGCAGCCGGTTCCTCGCGAGATCGCCCGCGCGGTACGGCATGACCTTCAGTATGAGACGCGGAGCGACGCGGTGCCCGGCAGGATCGAGATCGACGCGCTCGCGCTCGCCTTCGACGACGGCGCCGTGAGGACGAGCGCGAGGCCGGCGCCGGCGGCCGCCGCCGCGCCCACGAAGAAGACCGTCGACCAGATGCGCTCGCTCGCGGCGCGGTCGTGCGCGTCGGCGTCGGTGTGGCCGGACGCGTTGAAGTCGTCGCGCGCGCTGAGCGCTCGGAGCCCGACGAAGGCGCCGGCCGCGGCGAGGATCACGCCGCCGCCGATCGCCACGAAGCCGCCGATCCGCTGCGACGGCCCGCCCCCGCTCTCCTCCGGCGCCGCCTTGGCGACCGGCGCGGGCGGCGCGGGCTCCGGAGGCGGCGGAGGCGGCGGAGGCGGCGGCTTCACGGTCAACGCGAGCGGGACGCCCGCGCTCACCGAGACGCGCTCCTCGCTCGTCGCGCCGTCGTCGAAGGACGCGCGCACGTCGTACTCGCCGGGCGCCAGGTGGATCTTCACCGGCACAGGAGCGCGATCGACGTGCGCGACGGTGACGACAGCGCCCTCGGGGCCGGTCACGTCGAGGCGCCCGAGCTGCGCCTCGAGCGCCGCGAGGCGCGTCTGCGCGGAGCGCGTCTGCGCCGGCGTGAGGCCCCCCGCGGCGAGCGCCCCTTCGTGCGCGTCGGCGGCGCGGGCCGGCTCGTTCGCCGCCTCCCACGCGAGCCCCGCGTTGTAGAGGGGCGAGCCGTGCGGCGCGATCCGGTACGCGCGCTCGAACGCCGCCGCGGCGTTTCGGTAGTCGCGCTTGCCGTACGCGGCGGTGCCCTGGCGGAAGCTCTCCGCCGCGGTCGCCCCCTCTGGCGCGGCGGCCGGCGCGGCCGCGGGGGGCGCGGCGAACGCCACCGACGCGAGCGGCGCGAAGGACGACGGCGCGAGCAGCGCCGCGAGCGCGACGCACGCGCGCCCCACCGGCGACGAGACCCGGCGCGCGCGCGACGGCGCGAAGGACGAGCGCTTCGCGCACCACGGCGAGACGAACGTGAGCGCGCGCCGCGCCCTCATCGGCTGTAGGGGCTCGGCGCGAGGACCGGCGCCTCTTTCGGGGCGGGGCGCGGCGCCGGGGCCCGCCCCGGGGCGGGGCGAGGCGGCGGAAAATCGACCCTCACCGACGCCGCGCCCGCCGGGACCAGCGCCGTGGTCTGGCGCCCGTCGGCCGACGTGAGCGCGAGCTTGAGCGTGCGCGACGTCTCCTCCGGGAGGAGCGCGATCGAAAGGTCCTTGGTCGCGCTCTGCACCTGCGACTCGCGCCCGTCGATCCGCACCGCGGCGATCGGCGCGTTGGAGTGGAACGCGAGCGCCTTGCTCTCACTCGGCAGCGCGCTCGCGGCGGACGCCGCGGACTCGGCGGCCTGCACCGATTCGCTCGTCGGCGCGGACGGCACCGCGGCGGTGGCGCGCGGCGGCGATCCGCCGGGCGTCGCCGCGGCCGACCGCGGCTCGGGGCGCGCGAACGGGTGGACCCACCACGACATCACCGCGGCGCACACGACCGCCGCGAGCCCGCCGGCGACCCAGGGCATCCGCGAGCGGCGGGGCGCTCGGTTCACGCGCACGGTGGGGCCCGCGCGGAGGCCGCCGTCGAGCCTCACGAGGATCCCGTCGTCGGACGCGGTGCTCGGATCGCCGCCGCCGACGTCGGTCACGACGCTCGCGCACGCGACCGAGTTCGGCGCGGGCGCGTGGACCTGCGTCTCGAGATCGAGCGACGGCTCCGTGGGACGCGTGAGCTCGTTCGCGGCGAACGGCGCGGGGGCGACGGGATCGGTCGGCGCGCGGACGGCCCCGCCGGCCGACGGCTGCGGCGAGGCGGGCGCGCTCCGGGCGGAAGCCGGCAGGGGCGGCCCGTACGCGGACGAGGCCGGCCCCGAGAGCGGCGGCGCGTCGGCCCGAGCCGGCGCGAGCTCCACCGCGTGGCGGAGCGACGGCACGAGCTCGAGGGGGTGGCGCATCGACGGCGGCGGCGCCTGCTTCGCGCCGACGCGATCGGCGAGCGCCGGCTTGGCCTCGGGCGTCCACGACGGCCGCGACGCCGACACCTCGTCCGGCCGGAAGCTCCGGAGCTCGGTCTGAGCGAGGTCCGACGCGTCGTCCTCCTCGTCCTCGTCGACGCCGCTCCCGCGGCGCGCCGCCACCTTCGCGGCGAGGTCGTCCTCGTCGTCGATGAACGAGTGCGGGAACTCGCGGAGGCGCGTCTCCATCTCGCCCGTGTTCATCGACGGGTTCGACGGCGGCGGCGCGGGCGGCGGACCGGGGCGGTTCGAGTCGCCCGCGACGAGGAGCGCCGACGCCGACTCGGCGGCGATCGGCGCCACGGGCGGGGCGGGCATCTCGTCGCTCTCGAACTCGGGCTCGCGGACGATCGTCGCCATCTCGCCCGAGTCGTCGTCATCGTCGTCCAGGTGGCGCGGGATGGCGAACGCCTCGCTCTGCATCGCCTCGGCGAAGCCGAGGACCTGCGACGAGCTCACCGAGTCGACGCTGTCGCGCGAGCGATCGGCGATGGCCGGGCCGATCACGTCGGCGAGGTTCCCGCGGAGGCGCACGACCTCCGTGGCGCGCGCGCGCCGCTCGGCCAGGTGCGGCCCGACCAGCGATCCGACGTACGCCGCGACCTCTTCGTGGTCGGCGAGGTAACCGGCCGACTGACACGCCGACTCGAGCTCCTTCGCGAACGCGAGCGCCGAGCCGACGCGCGAGTCGAGATCGATCGTCAGCGCGTGCGCCACCGCCTCCTCGAGCTCGTCCGAGATCGCCGTCGCGACGCGCGAGAGCGGCAGCGGCGCCTCCGTGACCACCTTGAGCAGCGTCCCGACGTCGTTGTCGGCGACGTAGAGCCGCCGCTGCGCGAGCATCTCCCACGCGATCACGCCCGCGGCCCAGACGTCGCACCGGCGATCGAGCGACATGCCCCGCGCCTGCTCCGGAGCCATGTACGAGATCTTCCCCTTCACGAGGCCGGTGCGCGTGTGCCCGTGGCGCGACGTCGCCTTCGCGATCCCGAAGTCGGTGAGCTTCGCGATGCCGTCGACCCCGACGAGGATGTTCTGCGGCGAGAAGTCGCGGTGGACGACGCCCATCAGCGCGCCCTCTTCGTCGCGGAGCTCGTGCGCGGCGTGGAGGCCCGCGAGGGCGTCGAGGAGGATCCGCATCGAGACGGGGCGCGGGATCGGCTTCGACTCGATGGTCGCCTTGCGGCGCAGCCCGCCGAGCGTGTCGCCCTCGACGTACTGCATGACCAGGAAGACGCCTTGCGGATCGTCGTCGACGTCGAGCACCGGCACCACGTTCGGGTGACGAATGCGGACCGCGATCTTCGCCTCTTCCAACAGCTCGGTCGCGAACTCCGGCGTGTCGCGGAGGTGCGCGTGCGTCAGCTTGAGCGCGACGTCTCTTTCGATGCCCGCGCGACGCGTCCGCGCGAGATAGACGGTCGCCATCCCGCCACTCGCGATCGGAAGGAGTACCTCGTAGCGCCCCACGCGCTCGGGGATCCGCGCGGTGCGTGACGTCGAGATCGGCGTCCCCACACCGGAAAAGGTACCACGGCGCATCAGGTATCGAACGCGCGAATTTCCCGGTACGGTGAGGACATGGGTAGCCTGGTTTCGTGGCTCGTCCGGTGCATCGCCGCGCCCGCCTCCCTGCTCGCGGCCGGCGCCACTTCGGCCGCATGCATCTTCTCCCTCGAGGACGTCACTCTCAAGGGAGGCGACGGCTCAGCCGATGGGGGGACCCAGCCCTTCGACGGAAGTGACGGCGACGGCAGCGTGAACGATGGGAGCGGGGGGCAGGATGCAGCACTATCCCTCACCTTGCTCGGCCGCGCGTGCGTGCGTGGACGCATCGGGAGCCTCGCGATCACCGGCGAAACGCTGCTGGCTTTGTGCAGCGAAGCCGGATGGTCGCTCGATGGAACGGCGGCGGGCGGCCTGGTCAGGGCGCCGGCGCGTGACGCGTTCGGTACTGGCACACCTATCGATACACAAGGGAACGTTCTCGGGACAAGTCCCACGGACGCATACCTTATCGGCACATGCGGACTGGCCAGAATCGATGCACAGGGTTCGGTACTCGCGCTCACACCGGTGCTGCCTACGAGCTTCACCGCGTTGCGCGCCAGCACCGGCTCGATTTACTTCGCGGGAGTCGGCAACGACGGCGTCTCCGCGTACGACGTCGGCCAGGGGCAGTGCGGGGACACGTCTTCGTGCACGCCGCTCGCCGGGTGCACGCGAACGACCAGCGCGATCCTCGGCACGTCCATGGGCCTCGCGGCGACGAACAACGGGGGACGCGTCGACTACGTCTGCGCGCACGAGACGAAGCGCGCGTCGCTGATCCCGTACTCCAACAGCGCCCCGCAGACGGCGATCTACTCGGGCGATCCCGGTGGGTGCGGCGACAACGACGTGCCGCTCGGCGCCGCGGCGGACGGCAACAAGGTCTACTTCGGCGTCGGCTCTTCGCTCTTCTCGTGCAAGGTCGGCGCGGGTTCGACCAACTGCGGAGTCTCGTCGATGGAGGGGGGCCCCGTGACCCTCGTGACGGGCAACGTCGCGCAGAGCGCGATCGCGTGGGCCGCGGGGACGACCGTGCGCGTGATGAAGAGCGGCGGCAACCCGATCACGATCGGCGAGCTCGACGACCGCGCGACGGCGATCGCCTTCGACGGTGACACCGTCCTCGTGGGCACCCTCGGCGGCCTCGTGTACCGAGCGCAGTAAGCGCAAGCGCGCCGACGCGGCGAGCAGCGAGCGACCGAGCGCCCGGCGGCGAGCGCCGCCGACGCGAGCGACGGGCGCGCTCACGCGCGAGCGACGATCGCGGACCAAGCGAGAGGCGGAGCCGAGGAGGCGGTGGCCAACTCCGAGCGAAGCGCCTATCGTGCGCTCCTTGCCATGGAGGGTCGGATGAGCATCGTAGGATCACGCGGTCGCACGGACGGAACGAGCGGGGCCTCTCGGGATACGTTTTCGGGCGCGCCGGCGGCACCGCGCGCGGGACGGCTCGGGGTGGTGGCGCAGGCGCTCGCGGTCATCGTGCTGCTCGCGTGCGTCGAGGGGTGCGGCTCGAGCCTCGCGCAGCCGTTCGATCAGATGAAGACCGCGCCGATCACGGCGTTCCGCCTTCAAAACTTCGAGCCGCCCGCGCCCGCGCCGGGCACCGCGCCGGCCACCGGGTTCCAGCTCCCGCCGCAGATCCAGCAGTGGGTCACCGCGGGCGCCGCGCTCCTGCCGCCGGGGCTCCTGCCGCCGGGCCTGCTCCCCGGCGCCGCGCCGGCCGCGCCCGTCGCGTCGAACGTGCCGCGCTTCCACGACTTCCGGATCATCTCGTACATGAACATCGCCGACACCAAGGTCCACGACGAGGTGCTCGACATCTTCGGTCACGACAAGAACTTCGAAGTGCCCAAAGAGAATTGCATGTACGCGGAGTTCGGTTTCTCCATCGGGCAGATCAACCAGCCCCCCGCCGATATCCTGGTGTCGCTCTCGTGCGAGCAGGTCAGAACGTTCGGGTTCGTGTGGCCGTACGGCGCGAGCACCGGCATCTCGGCCGACACGGCGAAGCGCATCGTCGCCGTGATGAAGCAGACCTTCGGCGGCTGACCCGCGCCGCGGACGACCGGCCGGCGCCGGCGAGACGCGCGGAACCCGACCGATGAGCGAGAGAGAGCTCGTCCGCTACGAGCCGAACCCCGTCCTCGCCTTCCTCTACCATCGATTCTTCGAGCACATCGAGATCGACGAGAGCTGGGTCACGGCGGTGCGCGAGGCCGACTCGCGCGGCACCGTCGTCTACGTCCTGCGGAACCTGTCGTTCGTCGATTTCTTCGCGCTCGATCACCTGACGAAGCGCCTCCACCTGCCGCAGGTCCGGTTCGCCAACGACCTCGGCCTGTGGATCCTCGAGCCGATGGGGCGCGGCTGGTTCCAGGCGCTCGCGCCGAAGAGCGAGGAGGAGGACGCGCAGGACCTCGCCCGCGCGCTCGACGACGGCTCGTCGGCGGCGCTCTTCTTGAAGCGCCCCCCTTCCCTGCTCGAGCCGGGCGCGCGCGGCCTGCGCCAGGGCGACGTCTTCCTGCGCACGCTCTTCGACGTGCAGCGCAGGAGCAAGCGGCCGATCTTGCTCGTGCCGCAGGTGTTCGTCTGGTCGAAACGATCCGACGAGGCCGAGCACACGCTCCTCGACACCGTCTTCGGCCCGCGCGAGTGGCCCGGGAAGATCCGCACCGTCGGGCAGTTCCTAGCGAACTACCGGCACGTCACGCTGCGCGCCGGCGAGCCGGTCGACGTGAAGGCGTTCCTCGAGCGCGAGGCGAGCCCGGGGGCGAGCGACGACGTCCTCGTCCGCCGGATCACCTACCTCCTCTTGCGCCGCCTCGAGCGCGAGCGGCGCGCGGTCGTCGGGCCGACGAAGAAGCCGGCCGATCGCCTGCGCGACGAGATCCTCCGCAGCCCGCGGCTCCAGAAGGTCGTCGTCGACATGGCGGGCGAAGGGGCGCCCGACCGGCGCGTCATGAGCTGGCGCGCGCTCTCGATGCTCCGCGAGATGGAGGCGGACCTCGACATCAGCACGATCGCCGTCCTCGACAAGGTCACCGAGCAGGTGTTCGCCCGGATCTTCTCCGCGCTCGAGGTCGACGAGGAGGGGGTCGAGCGCCTCCGCCAGGCGATGAAGGACGGCGCGGTCGTCCTCTTGCCGAGCCACAAATCGCACATCGATTACATCGTCATCGCGTACGTGCTGTACGCGCGCCACATCCAGCTTCCGATCATCGCCGCCGGCGACAACTTGAACTTCTTCCCGCTCGGTCCGGTGTTCCGGCGCGCCGGCGCGTTCTTCATCCGGAGGAGCTTCCGCGGCGATCGCCTGTACGGCGCGGTCGTCGACGCGTACATGCGGCGGCTCCTGGTCGACGGGTGGTCGCTCGAGTTCTTCCTCGAAGGCGGGCGATCGCGCACCGGGAAGCTGCTCGAGCCGAAGCTCGGCCTCCTGTCGCTCGTCGTGGACGCGGCCGTCGGCGTGGCCGGGAAGAAGCTCTCCTTCGCGCCGATCTCGATCGGCTACGAGCGCCTCGTCGAGGAGCGCGCGTACGTCGAGGAGCTCTCGGGCGGCGAGAAGAAGAAGGAAGACGTCGCGGGCCTGCTCTCGTCGGCGGGGGTGCTCGCGAGCCGCTACGGGCGCGTGAACATCCAGTTCGGCGAGATCCTCACGCTCGAGCAGATCCTCCGCGAGTTCGACGCGGCGCGCGCCCCCGCGCGAGGCGCGAGCCGCGCGAACGGCGGCGAGGAGGGCGCGAACGGCGGCGCGGCGCTCGACAAGCTGACGCCGGCGCGGCGGCGCGGCCTGGTCACGCGCCTCGCGTACCGCGTGATGAACGAGATCAACCGGGTCACCGCGGTGACGCCCGGCGCGCTCGTCGCGACCGCGCTCCTCACGCACAGCCGCCGCGGGATCGCCCACGCCGATCTCCTCGTCGCGTGCCGGCGCCTCGCCGGGATGCTGCACGCCTTCGGCGCGCGGTTCAGCCCGTCGCTCGCCCACCCGGTCCGCGAAGGCGAGATCCGCGACGAGGCGATCTCCGAGGCGTGCGAGCTCTTCGCCCGCGCCGGGCACCTCGAGGTGCGCGAGCAGGGCGGGGCGGCGCGGAAGGCGCGGAGCGGCGCCCTCGCGCGCCTGCGCGGCCTCCTGGAGGGCGGCGGCGCGAAGGCCATCGCGCGCGGACCCGACGCGATCTACGTCGTCCCCGACGACGAGCGCATGTCGCTCGACCTCGCGAAGAACATCGTCGTCCACTTCTTCGTGTCGCGCGCGATGGTCGCGACTCCGCTGCTCGCTTCGGGCCGCGGGATGGACGAGGCTGCGCTGAAGGAGCGAGTCCTCGCGCTGTCGCGCCTCTTCAAGCACGAGTTCCAGTTCCGCGCCGACGCGCCGTTCGACCAGATCTTCGAAGAGACGCTGTGCGCGATGGCGAAGGACGGCGAGGTCCGGCGCGACGGCGATCCGCGCGCCGTCCTCGCGTCCGACGGCGAAGGGCGCGAGCGCCTCGTCCTCCACGCGCAGGCAGTGAAGAGCTTCGTCGAGGGGTACCGCGTGGCCGCGCGGAGCCTCACCGCGCTCCTCAAGGGGCCCATGGCCGGCAAGGATCTCGCGAAGCGCGCGCTCCCGATCGGCGATCGGATGTTCCTCGCGGGCGCGATCGAGCGGCGCGAGGCGCTGAGCCGCCCCGTCTTCGAGAACGCGTACGCGTCGTTCGTCGATCAAGGGTACCTGACGCGCACCGACGGCAAGGTCGCGCTCGCTCCGTCGTACTCGGACCCGGAGACCGTCGAGACGATCGAGCGGAAGATCGCCGGCTTCCTCGGCGAGCGCCGCGGCCTGCCGAGCTGAAAAACACGCGGCGGCGCTCGACGGCGGCGGCGCGGCGCGCCCCTCCGCGCGGCCTCGTTCTTTGGGGCGCGCGCCTGGCTCTGCTAACGTCTCTTCACGTGAGACGGTGGACGCTGATCGCCGCCGCGTCCCTCTCGCTCGGGTGCGCGAGGGCGCCGTCGCCCCTCTATCCCATCCTCGAAGGATCGATCGGGATGCCCCACCGCGGCGTCCTCTTCGGCGGGACCGAGCTGCCCGCGGAGGGACCCGGCTACGTCTTCCTCCGCGACGACGATCGTCACCACGCGACGCCTCGGTTCGCCGCCGCGCTGAGCCGCGCCGCGGCGCTCGTCGCGATCGCGCGGCCCGGCGCGACGCTCGTCCTCGGCGACATGTCGACGGCGAGCGGCGGGCGCCTCCTCCCGCACCTCTCGCACCGGAGCGGCCGCGACGCGGACCTCGTCCTCTACGCGATGACGCCGGACGGCGCGCCGGTCGTGAGCCCCGGGTTCATCCACTACGGCGAGGACGCGCTCGCGTGGGATCCCAAGGGGAAGCGCTACCTCCGCTTCGACGTGGAGCGCGAGTGGCTCCTCGTCCGCGCGCTGCTCGAAGACCCCGACGCGCGCGTCCAGTGGATGTTCGCGAACCACAACGTCGAGTCGCTCCTCGTCGAGTGGGCGATCGCCCGGGGCGAGCCTTCGGACATCGTGTGGCGCGCGCAGCAGGTGATGCTCGAGCCGCGCCCGGGCGGCGCGCACGACGATCACCTCCACGTGCGGACGGCGTGCGACGCGGGCGAGATCGCGCGCGGCTGCGAGCCGTCGGGCCCGGCGCGCCCGTGGCTCCCCGTCGGCGCGGCGAGGCCGGCCCCCGACGACGAGGCGCTGGTCCTCGAGCTCCTCCGCCCGATCGCGGCCGACGCGCAGGTCGGCCCGCTGGCCGGCGGCTCGTGACCGAGCCCGTGAGCGCCGCGCCGGGCGAGCCCGCCGAGGCGCCTCCGCGGGCCGCGACGGCGCGCGTGCTCCTCGTCCACGGCGACGCGAAGGACCTTCTGGCCCACGTCGCGGAGGGATCGGTGGAGCTCGCGTACCTCGATCCGCCGTTCGCGGTGGGCGCGCGGTTCCGCACCCGCGACGGCGACGACGCCTACGACGACGTGTGGAGCTCGTTCGACGCGTACCTGGCGTGGCTCGAGGCGCGGATCGCCGTCGTCCGCGCGGCGCTCGCCGCGAACGGGACGATGTGGCTCCACCTCGACCAGCGCGCCGTCCACGAGGCGAAGGTGCTGTGCGACAGGGTCTTCGGCCGGCGCGCGTTCTTCGGCGAGGTCATCTGGGCGCCGGGGAACGGGAGCAAGGCGCGGCGCGGCCCGGGCGCGACGCACCAGACGCTCCTCCTCTACGCGCGCGGCGACGCGCCGACCTGGAACGGGCGCGACCCGTCGCTCCGCGCGCCGTTCGCCGAGACGAGCGTGAAGATGCACTTCACGAACAAGGACGACGACGGCCGCGCGTACCGGGAGCGGGCGATCGGCGGCAAGACGTACCGCTACTACGAGGACGAGGGGCGCGCGCTCGGCAGCGTGTGGAGCGACTGCCCGGCGATGGCCGCGAACACGCCGCTCCGCGCCGAGAGCACCGGATATCCGACGCAGAAGCCGCTGAAGCTCCTCGACCGGATCGTCCGCGCGTCGAGCTCGCCGGGCGGCACCGTGCTCGATCCGTTCTGCGGATCGGGCACGACGCTCCACGCCGCCGCGGCGCTCGGCCGCCGCGCGATCGGCGTCGACGTCGGCGCCCGCGCGATCGGCGTCGTCGAGGCGCGCCTCGCCAAGGCGACGATCGCGTGCGACGTGGTCCGCCGGGTCGACGCGGCGCCGCTCCCCGCGCCGCCGTGAGCGGCGCTCCGCTACCATGCGGCGCATGGATCGCGCGCGCGTCTACCCGCTCTTCGTGCGCCTCGAGGGGCGCGACGTCCTCGTCGCCGGCGCGGGGCCGGTCGCGGAGAAGCGGATCGTCGAGCTCGTCGGCGCGGGCGCGCGCGTGCGCGTCGTCGCGCCCTCCGCGACCGACACCGTCGCGGCGCTCGCGGCGTCGGGCGCGATCGCGTGGGACGCGCGGCGCTTCGAAGACGCGGACCTGGGCGCCGCGTGGCTCGTCGTCTCGGCGACGGGCGATCCCGACGCGCAGCGCCGGATCTTCGCCGCCGCGGAGCGGGCGCGGACGTTCGTGCTCGCGGTCGACGATCCGCCGAACGGGAGCGCGGCGTCGGGGAGCGTCGTCCGGCGGCCGCCGTTCTTGATCGCGATCTCGTCGAGCGGCGAGGCGCCGGCGCTCACGCGGCTCGTCCGCGAGGTGCTCGAGAGCGCGCTCCCCGAGGACCGGTGGGTCCGCGCCGCGCGCGATCTGCGCCGCCGCTGGAAGCGCGACGGGACGCCGATGGGCGCGCGCTTCGCCGAGCTCGTCCGCGAGCTGCGCTCGCTCGACCGCGACGGGTGACGCGGCGGACGCCGCCGGCCCGGCTCGTCACGCCGGCGGCGCGATCGTCACGCCGCGGGGCGCGATCGCCCGGTCACTCCGCGGCGTGGTCGAGGGCGCGGTCGAGATCGAGCGGCGGAATCGGCGCGGAGCGGGGCGCGGGGCTCGCGACGCGCCGCGCGACCACCTCGCCCACGATGACGAGCGCGGGCGGGCGCAGATCCGCGGCGCGGACGAGCGGCGCGATCGTCTCGAGCGTCCCGACGACGGATCGCTCGCGCGGCGTCGTCGCCGACGCGACCACCGCGGCCGGCGTCGACGGCCGGAAGCCGGCGCGGACGAGCTCCGCGACGCGCTCCTCGAGCTGCGCGATGCCCATGTAGAATACATACGTACCGCGCGACGGCGCCGAGGGCTCGCCGTCCGGCCCGCTCGAGCGCGCGCCGCCGCCGGGCGGAGGCTCCGCCGCGTGGCCGGTGGCGAACGTGACGGACGACGCGCACGCGCGGTGCGTGAGCGGCACGTGCAGGCTCGCCGCGGCGCCGAGCGCCGCCGAGATCCCGGGGACCACGCCGAACGCGATCCCCGCGGCGGCGAGCTCCTCGGCCTCCTCGCCGCCGCGCCCGAAGACGAACGGGTCGCCCCCCTTGAGCCGGACGACGTCCCGCCCCGCGAGCGCGAGCTCGACGACCCGCGGGTGGATCTTCGCGTCGTGGTGACGGCAGCCGCCGCCGCGCCGGCCCACCGGGACGAGCTCGGCGTCGCGCGGCGCGAGGCCGAGGATCTCGGGGGAGACGAGCTCGTCGTAGGCGACGATCGACGCGGCGGTGATCAGCCGGTGCGCGCGCACGGTGAGGAGCTCCGGATCGCCCGGCCCGGCGCCGACGAGCCACACCGTGCCCGTGCCGTCGCGCCGCGCGTCGCCGGAGTCGCTCGCGTCGCCCGCGCGGTGCGCGCCCGACGGCTCGGTGTCGCCCGGCGGCGTGCCTCGGTCGCTGCTGGCGTCGATCATGTGCCCTCGGTGCCCCAGCGGCGCCCGATCTCGCGATCGACGCGCGCGAACAG
>Ga0105247_10001889_pt1 | contig 14634 bp, 6 predicted proteins | sample KBSS24metaG_FD_81519 | JGI IMG/M metagenome (GOLD analysis project Ga0105247, IMG submission 81519) | Switchgrass rhizosphere microbial communities from Kellogg Biological Station, Michigan, USA - KBS S2-4 metaG | ecosystem: Host-associated > Plants > Roots > Rhizosphere > Soil | place...
GGGGACGCTCGCGCTCGACGTCGTCGCGTTTCGCTACACGTCGGGGAAGTTCGGGACGCACTACCACCTCCCGGAGGCGGTCCTCGGCGGGTGGCTCGTCGCCCACGCCGTGCACGACGCGACGCGCGGCCTCGCGGGCGAGCGCCTGCGCCGCGCCGGTCGAGCCGCCGTCGCGATCACGGCGCTCGCCGCAGCGCTCCTGTACCTCCGCGCCGTGCGCGAGGTGCGCGCCCTCCCCGCGGAGCCGGAGACCGAGCTCGGGCGGATGCTCGCGGCGAACGCGCCGCCCGGGTCGCTCGTGGTCGTGCGGGCGCGCGCCGAGCGCTGGAACGACGAGTGGCGGACGGCGAACAACTTCCAGGATCCGCGCGTCTTCTACCTCGCGCACGCGCACGGCTGGGTGCTCGCCAACGACGACCTTGGGGCCGATCCGGTGGCGTCGCTCGCGCGCCGCGGCGCGCGCTTCTACGTGCACGTGAACCAGCTCCCGCCCGACGCCGACCTCGCCGCGTGGCTCGCCGCGCACGCGACCGCGTGCGCGTCGTCGCCCGCGGGCACGATCTATCGCCTCGAGCCCGGGTAGGCGGCCCGCCGCGAGCCTCGGATCCGTGGAGCGCGGGCGGGGCCGCGCCGATCGACGGGGCGCGGCGCGGATCCCGGAGCCAGCCACGGCGGCGGTCGATTAGACTCGCCGGGATGAGGATCCTCGTCACCGGCGGCGCCGGGTTCATCGGCTCGCACATCGCGGAGCGGTGCGTCCGCGAAGGGCACGAAGTCCGCGTCTACGACAACCTGTCTTCGGGCCGCCGCGAGAACCTCGCGACGTTCGCCGATCGGGTCGAGCTCGTGGAGGCCGACGTCCGCGACGCCCCGCAGCTCGATTATTACGCCGCGGGCTGCGACGTGATCTTCCACGAGGCGGCGGTCGTGTCCGTGCCGTACTCGATCGAGCACCCGCAGGAGACGCACGACGTGAACCTCCAGGGGACGATCAACGTCCTCGAGGCGGCGCGCCGGCAGAAGGTGAAGCGGGTCGTCTTCGCGTGCTCGGCCGCCGTGTACGGCGAGGAGCCCACCTTGCCGAAGGTCGAGACGATGGCCGCCGAGCCGATCTCGCCGTACGGGATCGAGAAGATCGCCGGCGAGCACTACCTGCACGTGTGGAACCGCCTCTACGGCGTCGAGGCGGTGTCGCTCCGGTACTTCAACGTGTTCGGCCCGCGGCAGGACCCGCGCTCGGCGTACTCGGGCGTCATCAGCATCTTCGTCGATCGCGCGCTGCGCGGCGTCGCGCCGACGATCTTCGGCGACGGCACCCAGTCGCGCGACTTCGTGTACGTCGCCAACGTGGTCGACGCGAACCTGCGCGCCGCCACCACGCCCGGCGCGGCGGGGCGCGCGTACAACGTCGGGTGCGGCCAGAAGACGACGCTCCGCGAGCTCGCCGCGATGCTCGGCCGGATCGTGGGCAAGGACGTCTCGCCGATCTACGCCGAGGCGCGCGCCGGCGACATCAAAGAGTCGGTTGCCGACATCTCGCGCGCCCGCGCCGAGCTCGGGTACGCGCCGGCGGTCGGCGTCGAGGAGGGGCTCCGCGCGCTCGTCGACCACGTCCGCCGCACGACGATGTGACGTCCGCCGCGGGCCGTCGCGGCCCGGTCACACGATCGTCCATGCGATGATCCCTGGCGATTTGCGCCGAGATCGAGCATGACATGACGTCGCGCGCGTCATCGCGGGGGACGGCGAGGAGGAGCGGACGATGAGGCACACATCCCGGCAGGCCGCGTGGCCGTTCGCGTTGCTCGTCGTCGTGGTCGGCGTCGCGGCCGGCGCGTGCAGCGGCAGCGCGGCGAGCGGCCTCGGCCCGCTCGAGGCCGACGGTGGATCGATCGACGGCGCGCCCGCGGGGAGCGGCGCGGGGGGCGACCCGGGCGCCGACGGGGAGGGGCACGGCGCCGACGGTCGCGACGCTTCGGCGGGCGACGCCGCGGCGCGGGACGCGACCGCCGGCGACGCGCAGGCCGACGGCAGCGTGCAGGACGCGACGGCCGACACCGGCGGCAACGCCGACGGCCCGCCGACGCGCGTCGCGTGCACGAACAAGCTCGGGCAGGCGCTCTCCGCCGTGCACGGCCGGCTCGACGGGATCCTCGTGTCGGTCGTGCAGCCTGCCAGCGGCGGCTCGTGCAACGCCGACCCCGATCACCTTCACCTCCAGGTCCGGGTCGCCGGATCGGTGTACGACGTGGCGGTGACGATCCGCTCGAACCAGCCCGGCGACGAGCTGTTCCTCGCGAAGGACGCGCCGCTCCCGAGCGCGTGGTCCGAGGGGTGGCACCCCGAGGACGCGCTCGACTACACGGCGGCGCCGCTCGCCGTCCACGCGACCGACTTCGCGTCGATGACGCCGGCCGATCTCGTGAAGCGGCTCGACGCCGAGCTCGCCACGGCGAACCACGTCGCGATCTACGCGACCGGCTACGGGCCCGACGGCGCGCACCTCGTCCATCGGCTCGGCCTCGGCGTCGACGGCGCGATCGTCGTCGACCCGCTCGGCCCGACTCCTCATTACCTACTTCTTCATTTCCTCGACCAGGCGTTTTAGACTCGAGCAGACGTTCCAGAAACGATGAACCGGGGCGCTACGCGTCACCACGCCTCTCGGTGCCGCGGTCGCCGCGGGCACCCCGGCGGCGCGGTGCTCGCAGCCCCGGCGTGCTCCGGCGGTCGGCGCACCGCGCGCGGCGCGGCGATCCGGGTCGGGGTGCTCCAGCGGACCGATGCCCACACGCCCGTCGAGCGTCGCGCTCGCGCCTAGCGCAGCGACGCCGGCCGCGCCGACGTCATACCGGCCTTCGTCGATCGCGATCGACGCTCGCCGGCGCACGCTCGACAGAGCGCGCGATCGTGACGCCTGCTCGCGCGATCGCGCCCGTGAAGCGGCCGCGCGCGCCCCGAATCGTCGCGAGCGTGACGCCGCGCGAGGCGGCGCCGCGCGGTCAAACGAGATACGCCCCAATGCCGTGCAAATTCCCTTCACGGGTGGTCGATCGCCGGTGGATCGCGGCGAGGGCACCGTCGCCCCGAAGAGTCACCAGGGGTGGCGACGATGTGACGAATTGCATTCCTGGGGGCTCGTTGGAGAGACGCGAAAGCCTCGTCTGAGGTACTGTTCTCCACGCCGCTGAATGGGAATTCTCCATCTGTTTCCGAAAGCGGGTTTCGACCAGAGCGCGACGACTCCCGTCTTGCTGGGCGTGCTCGTGTCCTGGGTGTTCACCGAGGCCTTCGGCTGGGTGTTCGCCGGCCTCGTCGTGCCCGGATACCTGGCGGCGCTCTTCATCATCGACCCGCGGTCGGCGGCGATCGACGTGGTCGAGGCGGTCTTTACCTACGGCCTCGCGCGGGCCATCGGCGAGCACCTCGCGCAGACCGGGATCACGTCGCGCCTGTTCGGGCGCGAGCGGTTCTTCCTGGTCGTCCTCGTGAGCATCGTCGTCCGCCTCGCGGTGGACGGTGTGATCCTGCCGCGCCTCGCGTCGCACGCGAGCTGGGCGTTCTCGGTCGGCCTGGTCGTCGTCCCGCTCACCGCGAACGCGTGCTGGAAGACCGGCCTCCCGCGCGGCGTGATCCAGAACGGCGTCCCCGCGCTCGTCGTCTACGTGCTCCTGCGGTTCCTCTTCATCCCCCACACGAACCTGTCGCTCGCCGGCTTCACGCTGGCCACCGAGAACATCGCGGCGAGCTTCCTGTCGTCGCCCAAGGCCTACATCCTCCTCCTCACCGGCGCCGTGCTCGCCGCGAGCGCGAACCTCCGCTACGGGTGGGACTTCAACGGGATCTTGATCCCGGCGCTCCTCTCGCTCGTCGTCGTGAGCCCGGTGAAGTTCACCGCGACCATCGTCGAGGTGCTCGTCCTCGTGTTCGTGGTGCGGCTGCTCATCCAGATCACGCCGCTCAAGCGATCGAACATCGAGGGGCCGCGCCGGCTCGTCATCTTCTTCACCGTCGACTACGCGCTCCGCTTCGTCTTCGCGGCGACGGTAGGGAAGGACCTGCCCGGCGCCGACGTGGTCGATCTCATGGGCTTCGGGTACCTGCTCCCGACGCTCCTCGCGGTGAAGATCTCGCAGAAGCAGATCACCGCGCTCGTCATCCTCCCGGCCATCCAGATCAGCCTCGCCGGCTTCCTGCTCGGTACGCTCGTCGGCTTCTTCGCGATGATCGTCGACAGCTCGCCGGGCGGCGGCCGCCCCCCCGTGCTGCGCGCGGTGCCGGCGGCGCCGATGGACCCGGCCGCCGCGGCCCTGTGGGTCTCCGCGCTCGCGCGCCCCGACCCGAACTGCGCGCCGGTGAACACCACGCTCAAGCCGACGCGCACCGCCGCGCTCGTCGACGCGCTGCGCACGGGCGGCGCCGCGCCGCCCCCGTTCCTCCAGGCGCAGCGCCTGAACGGGAACGCGCTCCTCGTCCGCGAGCGCTTCGAGACGCTGAAGGACCGCGTCGGCGATCCGGCGGTGCTCGCCGTGGAGTCGCCGGCGGCGCGGAAAAGCCGGATCGTCCTCCTCGTGCCGAGCCCGCTCTCGTCGCCGGAGGTGGCGGCCCTCGCCGGCTCGCTGGTCGCGCGCGGCCTCGTGCACGCCGTGGTCGTCTCGGGCTTCGAAGAGGAGCCGCACCGCATGCTGTCGTGCGATCCGTCGGCGTACTCCGTGGCGCGCGCGATCGCCGATCAGCGCGACGTCGACGACGCGCCGCGCGGCGTGGTGGTGGCGCTCCGGCGTAGCGCGACCACCCAGGGGACCGCCGTCGTCGCGACCGACGTCCCGGCCGACGGCGCGAACGTCGCGCTCTCGATGCTCCGCGAGGTGGCCGGCGAGATCAACGCGACCGAGACGCGGAGCGACCCGGAGGCCGACATCACCGTCAGCCTCCCCCTGGGGGGCGCGGAGCGGTGGCTCGCGCCGCCCGGCCCGGCGCTCTCGCTCGTGAGCTCGACGGCGATGGCGGTGTCGTTCGGCGATCTCCAGATGGCGTCGGTGCACGCGACGCTGGAGGAGCTGCTGATCACGCGGCGCCTCCTCCTCGAGCCGCTCCTCGAGGTGCAGACGACGTCGCGGTCGCTCCCGCTCGCGCGCTTCGCCGCCACGATGCTCGGCTATCGCCTGCACGGCCCGTCGCCGCTCGGCGACGGCGACGACGGGCTCGTCCTCTTGCCGGGCGACCAGCCGAAGCCGCTCGCGATCATGGCGCGCGCGCGCGGCGTCCACGGATCGGTGCTCGAGGTGCCGCAGGGGTGGCGCGACGGCGTGCGCGACTTCGCGCTCCGCCTCGGGACGTCGCTGAAGAGCGACGCGATCCTGGTCGGGCTCGAGGTGGGCGGCGGGTTCCTCACGAGCGACGCGCTGCGCGAGGCCCACGCGGTCGCCGCGGCGCCGGCGGACGGGCGCGACGCGGGGGTCGTCGTCCTCCGCGAAGGCGCGCCGGATTGGCAGAACGCCGGCGTCGCGACGCTCGCCACGTGGGGCGGCGATCGGGCGAAGCCGGCGCTGGCGGCGGTCGAGAAGGGGCTCCAGGCGATCGGCATCTCGTCGGCCGAGACGCAGCTCGACATGACCGTGCGCGACGCGAGCGGGAGGAGCCTCCTCGGCGACACGCCGCTCGTCGCGATCACCGTCGACACGACCGCCATCCGGACGACGTCGCTCGACGCCGCGCGCCGCGCCGCCCGCGACTTCAACACACTGCCCAACTTCGACGGAGCGTGCGGCGACGTCGCGGAGCGGGTCGCCTCCGGGCTCCCGCCGGCGCCGTCGTCGTTGCCCGCGCCGGCCGAGATCATCGACCTCGCGCGGCGCGCCGCGGTGGAGGAGAGCGTCGCTGCGCGGCGGACGCTCGACAGCGCGCTCGCGACGACCGCCACCCGCGCCGCGCTCGCGCGCTCGCCGACCGGCGTCTACCTCATCGTCGTCGGCCGGAGCGGCCGCGGCCTCGTCGTCGCGGCGATCCCGACCGTGGTGACGCCCGACTCGCCGGCGCTCACGCCGGTGCTCCTCCGCACCCTGGCCGAGTGCGCGCCGCACCTGGAGAAGGGGGGCGCATGCGCCGTCGACGGTACGTGATCGCGGCGAAGCGCCGCGGAGTCGGTCCTCAAACCGCGCCGGCGCACGCCGTTCGCCGCGCCATCGGAGCGCCATGACCACCCAGGACGACGAGGCGGCAAAATCGTTCACGCGCACGAGCGATCTCGTCCTCATCGAGACGTCGGCGAGCGCGGTGAAGCGCGCGAGCGGCGAGCGGACGGACCTCGCGATCCTCGTCTTCGTCTTCTTCGTGGGGCTGTCCCTCGCGGTCCGCCACATCGCCAAGATCGAGCGGACCCTGGCCGCCGAGGGGGCGAACTCGCGGCGCGTCATCGTCTACGAGCTCGACGCGGGCAAGGAGTTTCGCGTCCCCATCGAGCCGAAGAGCGAGGTGTTCCGGATCGTCGCCCACCTCGTGAGCAGCAAGCCGCTCGCGCCGCACCCGCACACGGTGCGCCTCCAGGCGAAGATCCACACCGACCGCGGCGATCGTCAGGAGGACCTCGTGTTCCTCGCGCCGTGGACGACCGAGCGCGTCGCGCCCGAGGACCAGGGGCTCGTCGTCGGCGACCCGATCGGCGTGAACCTCGACGTGCACGACGCGGGCGTCGGCGAGCTTTCGCTCGGCCTGCAAGGCGTCGAAGGGGCCGACGGCCTGCTGGTCCGCGTCTACCGGCGCGAGGCGGTGAGCTCGCTCGACTCGCTCCGCCGCCGCGCCAACATCGATCCGCAGAAGCGCGAGCACCTCGCGCGGCGCGCCGGCGAGCTCGACTGGGTCGACCTCGACGACCACGAGCAGATCGCCCTCGTCGGCGCGCGGTGGAAGAAGGTCGCGGCGCTCAGCGACTCGAACCGCGAGCTGGTGTCGCGCGCCATCGCGCTCGGCTCGCCGCCGGCGCGCCCCGAGCGCAAGGACGACGGCAAGGCGATCACGCTCGACGTCGATCCGGCGGAGCGCGTCGCGTTCTTCGCCACCGGGCCGGTGACCGCGATGGCGCGCGTCAACTTCAACCCGGACGGCCGCGTGTTCGCCAACGTGCGCGACGAGGCCGGCTCCGACCAGCGCGACGGCAAGGGCGAGCTCACGATCGACGTCCCGGCGGGGAAGGAGCAGGGCGTCGAGCTCGGCGTCGACAAGGCGTCGTCGGTGTCGCTCCTCGCGAACGACCCGTCGAAGCTCGAGCTGCCGAGCAAGATCGGGTTCTGGCGCGCCACCCCGGCGCGCCCCGCGATCCTGTCCGCCGGGCAGATCCCCATCGTGGTGCGCACCACGGTGCGCCGCGCCGTGGCCCGCGACCTCACCGAGAACGCGAGCCTCGGCATGCAGGTGACGATCGCGCGCGGGCCCGAGCCCTCCGCGTCGAAGATCACGCGCCTGCTCCCCGCGACCGCGGCGCGATCCGACTTCGATCGCTACGACGTCCACGACCACAAGGTGTCGCCCACGGAGAAGGCGGTGCACTACCTCGTCGTCCCCGCGCACGGCGTCGCGACGTTGACGCCCACCGAGGGGGAGCTCGATCTGTCGTTCAGCGAGCTCGACCCGCAGGCCGAGGCGATGCACATCGACGCGACGTCGGTGGACGCGCCGCGGAAGACCGTGGTGAAGGTCGGCGAGAGCGACTGGAAGGGGTTCGTCACGCGGAGGCCGAGCAACGCCGCGCAGTTCGAGACCGAGGGCGGGCGCGGCTTCCTCCGGGTCGCGCGCCGCCTCACCGTCTTGCCGCCGCCGAACGCCGACGCCCTCCCGTTCCGCGTGCGCCACCCCACGGGGTCGAAGCCGACCGAGATCAACGGGAGCATCTTCGAGCCGGCGAACCTGCCGCTCGGCGTCGACGTCGGGTCCGATCACCCCGTCGCGCTCGTGGTCCGCCTCTTCGCGCCGGAGAAGACCGACGTGGTCGCGATCGTCGACGGCGGCACGCCCGAGCGCGTCTCGGCCGGCGTGGCGGAGCGCGTCACGGTGTCGCGCTCGATGACGATCGAGGGCGAGATGAAGGCGGTGATCGTCCTCGGCGACGACCTGAAGCCGGGGCCGCACACGCTGTCGTTCGTGTTCGCGGCCCAGAAGCAGGTGTTCGTGCACGCGCCGTGGGTGCTGAAGAAGAAGGACCCGAAGCCGCCGAAGGAGGCTCACTGGGTTGCTGGAGACTTCGATTGAGCCCGGAGGTCCGCAGGCTCGGCACGACGTTCGTCGCCGTGTTCGGGGGGACGCTGCTCGTCGTCTTCGCGGTGACGCACGCGGGCGCGCACCGCGACGCGCCGCCTCGAGGCGGGCCCGCGCCATCGTCGGAGGGGCCCGTGGCCGCGAAGGGCGTTGACGTGAAGGGGTGCCCCGCCGCGCTGGCCGAGGCGCGGAGAGGAGGGACGGACGCGGAGCGATACGTCGTGCCCGGCGAGGCCGATCGCACGGCGATGCGTGACGCCGCGGCGATGCTCCTCGCGAAGGGGGCGAAGGGGCGCGAGGAGGCGGTGAAGATCGCGGCGTCGGCCGGCTTCGACGTCATCGACGTGCCCGAGCTCACCGGCGTGGTCCTCGTGCGCGAGCTGAACGAGAAGCGCCGCGGCGGCGGCGCCTACTTGATCCGCCTCGACGCCGGCCCCGCCAGGGTCGTCGTGCAGACGCCGCACACGTTCTTCGACGAGGGGACGCTGCCCCTCGGCTGCGAGCTGTTCCAGCGCTCGTCCGCGTCGGCGCTCTTCATCGACACCGCGCACAGGTACAAGGCCGCGGAGGCGAACGAGAACGGCGAGCACCCCGCCGACGTCGCGCACTCCACCGAATCGATCTTCCAAGCCATGACGGAGGGCGTCCTCCGCGTCGCCCCGAAGGTGACCATCGTGCAGCTCCACGGATTCGCGCAGCGGGAGTCGGGCAGTCAGGTCGTCGTCTCCTCGGGGGACAGGCGCGGGGGCGACGATCTCGTCCTCCGCGTCGCGGAGCGGATCGGGCCCGTCGTCGGCGGCGGCGTGAAGAAGTTCCCCGAGGACACGAACGAGCTCGGCGCGACCAAGAACGTGCAGGGGGCGGCGGTGCGGTCGAGCGGCGGGCGCTTCGTCCACGTCGAGATGGAGTCGCGCCTCCGCCAGGCGCTGCTCAAGGACGCGCCGCTCCGCGGCCGCTACCTCGACGCGCTGGCCGCGGGGGTGAGCGCGCCATGAGGAACGGCCATCGCTCGATCGCCGCGATCGTCTTCGCGCTCTTCGCGCTCTCGGCGCTCTTCGCCGTCGGCTGCGGCGGGAGCGTGCCGGTGCGCCCCGGCGTCCCGGTGAACGCCGCGGCGTCCTTCGTCGTGTGGAAGCCGGCCGACACGGAGAGCGGCACCAGCATGCGCGGCACGGCGGTCGACGTGATCCCCGTGCGCGGCGGCGAGCTCGTGCAGATCTACGTCGATCGCCCGATCGAGCTGGCCGAGCGGCTCCGATCGGGCAACGAGTTCGCCGAGACGTGGTCGCAGGTGTCGCCGCAGAACGGGACGATCCTCCTCCGCGCCACGCTGTTCGCGACGGCGCTCCTCGTCCCGCGCGGGTCGATCGATCGCGCGTACGTCGGCCACGGCGACGATCCGGGCTACCTCTGGTTCGACCTCGAGGACCGCGTGCTCGACTGGGCCGAGGGGCCGATGAGCGCGCCGTACCCGCTCGTCGCCGCCAAGGAGCGGCTCGACGTGGCGTTCTTCGACGCGCTCGACAAGGTGCTCGACGAGGAGGTGCGGCGCGCGCGCGATCCGGCCGCCGCGCTCGAGGCGGCGCGCGCCGTCCGCCGCGTGGCGGGGCTGCGCGCCGCGCGCACGCTCCGGCCCGCGGCCGGCTACCCGTACTTCATCGATCGCCTCCCCGAGCCGAGCGCGAAGCAGGTCGAGGACGACGACGGCAAGACGGTCTACGAGATCGCGCCGAACGCGCCGGCGAGCGTGTCGGTCGAGGGGCCCGGCGTCCTCCACGTGTGGTCGAGGGCCGCGCGCAAGGCGGTCGACGAGACGATCGATCTCTCGATCTTCGAGGGGGCGCGCCTCCGCGGCGAGAGCGGCGCGACGATCGCCCGCACGAGGCTGACCGGCTTCGATCAGGACGGGATGCACGCGAGCGAGACCGTCCCGCTCCGGCGCGCGCTCATCCACGTCCCGCCCGGCGCGCACACCTACCGGATGGTGACGCAGGGCGGGTCCGCGCTCGTCTTCCCGATGCTCGCGCGCCCGCTCATCCACCTGGGCGACGGCCTCACCGGGCGCAAGAACGAGACGCCCCAGCTCGCGACGGCGCGCGCCGCGTGCGGGAGCGCGCCGGGGATCTGCGCGATCGCGCTCGCGCTCGGCGGCGAGGACTCGGGCGACGCGTGGACGCGCGCGCTCGACGCGGCCTCGCCCGCGGCGCGCGGCGTCGCGACCGACGTGTCGAAGGGCGCGCCGCACGATCCGATGCTCGAGCTCGAGCTCGCGGCCGCGCAGGGCGACGGCGCGGCGCTCGGGAAGCTCGACACGCTCGCCGCCACGTCGATCGACGAGGGCGTGCGTCACGCGTGGGCGCGCGCCGTGTCGCGCGGGACCCGCTGGAGCAGCGCGGAGAGCGAGCACGGCGCCGGCGTGTGGCCCGCGCTCTTCTTCGAGACGCGCGACATCCCGATCTGCACGAAGCACTCCGACGTGGACTGGCCCGAGATCAACGATCAGGAGGCGGAGTACGCGACGACGACGTGGCACGGCGTGTCGGCGCTCGAGCTCGTCACGTCGTCGTCGTGCAACGACAAGGCGCCGATCGAGCTCTCGATCGACGGCGAGAAGGTCACCGCGCAGCCGTCGGCCGGGCTCGTCGAGTGGCACGTGCGCGTCACCGGCGCGACGTCGGCCAAGGTGAAGCGCCTCGACAAGGGGGGCGGCCACGTCTACGCGATCCGCAAGGAGCTCTCGGTGTGCGGCGCGCGGTGGGAGGCGATGCGATCGCCGCACCTCGCGTCGACCGCGCCGAGGCTCGTCTTCGATCCCGCGGGCGAGGCGCCGGGGCTCGACGTGTGGCTCCGCCAGGGGACGAAGACCGGCGAGGTCACGATCTCGCCGGCGAAGCCGGAGGCGGGCGCGCCGGACAAGATGACCGTCGTCGTCGACTCGCGCGCCGCGAAGGCCAACGAGAAGGGGGGGCTCGCCGCGCTCGACGAGGGCGGCGCCCGCTGGGTCCGCGTCGCGCGCGTGCCGCTCCCGGCGTGGGCGGGGGGAGGCGTGCAGGTGAGCGGAGGGAACGACGTCGCCGTGCGCGCGCTGGTCCGCGGGCAGCGGCCGCCGGAGGAGCCGGTCGTGGCCGACGCCGCGCTCGAGCCCGAGCCGCTCGACGACAAGCGGCTCGTGAAGCTGTCGCACGAGATGCTCGCCGTGCCGCCCGAGCTCCGCGGCAAGTTCTACATGGAGCGCGCCGAGATCCTCGCGCGCGGCGGCGTGTCGCGCGGCGCCCTCGAGGACGCGCGCGCGGCGCAGGCGCTCGGCCTGAGGGGCCCCAAGGGCGAGGAGCCGACCACGCTGATCCGTTCGCAGGTGCGGCTCCACCACGCGACCGCGGCGGCGTTCCCGCAGGGGACGAAGACGTTCGGCGCGGAGCCGGACTTCGATCCGGGGGCGCGCCGCTGCTCGGTCGATCCGACGAGCCCGCGCGCGCAGCTCGCGTCGGTGTCGGCGGAGCTCCTCGGGAGGTCGCGGCCGAAGGACCGCCACTACGACCCGGTGCTCGCCACGAAGGTGATGGCGGCCGTGCGCCAGGAGCCGCTCGACCCGCGCGGCAACGTCCTGTCGGCGCGCGCGCTCCTCGGATCGCGCTGGCGCACGGTGCGGCAGCTCGGATCGCTGCCGCGCGTCCGCCGCCCGCGCACGGTCCGCCGCGAGGGGCCGGTCGACAGCGACGGCGAGCTCCGCGCGCGCGTCATCACCGGCGAGCCGTTCGAGGAGGGGACGTACGCGGCGCTCACGAGCCGCCCGGCGAAGGCGATCCTCGCGCACGCCGGGGACGCGAAGGCGCGCCTCGAGGTGGTGTGCGTCCCCCGCGACGCCGCCGAGGCGCGCGGCCCGTGCCCGATCGAGGTCATCGTCGGCGACGGCCCGATCCAGCAGGTCCAGGTGGGGAAGGACGGCCGCGGCTTCCTCGAGCTGAAGGTCCCCGACCAGCCGACGCCGGTCGCGATGGGGATCCGGGCCGGCGTGCCCGGGCGCTGGGTCGCGATCTCGCGGATCGCCTTCGACAAGGAGGTGCCCGGCGCGATCGCCGTCCCCGGCTCGGGGTACGTGCTCGAGCCGCCGCACGTCGACTACCGGTTCCTCGTCCGCGGCGGCGAGCAGACGACGCAGACGCTCAACGGCCCGGGCCTCGTGCGGATCGACGCCTTCGAGGAGCCGGGATCGCGCGGCCGCGTGATCGTCACCTACGACGGCAAGGAGGAGGCGCTCCCGACCGACGGCTCGCAGGTGGTCTTCTCGCTGCCGAGCGGCGGCCCGATCAGCGTGCGGGCGATCGGCGGGCCGGTGTCGATCGCCTACGCCGAGCGCGCCCCGCTCGCGCCCGGCGCGGCGCCCGAGCCGGGCCCGGACGACGACGACGCCAAGGACGACGCGAACGGCGACGGCAAGCGTGACGAGGACGCGCCGTCGGCGAGCACATCGGGGCTCGTCACGCTCGATCTGAGCGGCGCGCGCGCCGCCGGATCGTGGCGCGACACGAGCGAGCACTCGCCGCGCCCGCTCACGCCGTTCGAGGCGTCGCTCGGCACGTTCCAGTTCGGCAGCGGCGCGGTGGCCGGGACGATGCGCGAAGGCTCGGACTCGACCGATCCGGACCGCTACGGGTTCGCGTTCGTCAGCTACCGCCGGCGGATCGAGTCGATCAACCTGTGGACGGCGGTCAACGCGAACGGGCGCGTGAGGGACGACGGACAGCACTCGCAGGGCGGCAGCTTGATCCTCTACGAGGACCTCGACGAGCTCCACCTCCGCGTCACCGGCACGCTCACGTACGACAACCAGTCGATCGGCGGGACGTCGGCGAACACGTTCGGCCCGCGCGGCTTCATCGAGTACAGCTGGCGCCCCGCGCGCACGTTCTTCGTCCTGCCGCGCCTCGGGTTCGACGGGTTCTACACGACGCTCGACAAGAAGACGCCGCCGAAGTCGCTGCGCGACGTCGACGACGCGGTCTACAACTCGTTCCGCGTGCAGCGCACGAGCCTCGCGTTCCTCCAGTCGCTCTTCTGGTTCACGCCGTTCTTCAACGACATCTTCTACCTGCGGACGCGCGGCACGTTCGACGTGGTAAACCAGGATCTTTCGCACGTCGCGCTGCGGCCCGGCATGTTCCTCGTCTTCAACACGCTCGACATCGCGGCGTTCGTCGACAACGCGTTCTACCGCCCCACGCCGAACGTCCCCACGAGCCAGTCGCACGTGGACGTCACGGGCGGCGCGAACGTCTCGTACACGATCTGGTCCGGCATCGGATCGTTCGCCGTTCAACCCGGCATCGCCGGCTCCGTGCGCGCGAACGACGCGGCGTGGCAGGCGAGCGCCTTCGTCAACCTGTTCGCCAGCTATCGCCGCGGCCTCCGTGACTTCTCGTCCCTCGAGCTCGACTTCCCCGAGCAGCTCGGCGGCGGGATCCCCTGGCGCGGCAACGTCCCGGGTGGGTACCAATGACGCTCCAGCCGTTCACGTCCTTTCCGTACGCCGGCGGCGCGCCGGGGGAGATCCGGATCGATCCGCTCCGCGAGCGGATCGGCGCGCCCGAGCTCCGCGATCTGCGCGCGCTCCACGCGCGCGGCGGGATCCCGGGGCTCCTCCAGGAGGCGCAGCGCCTCCTCGGCGAGCTCGATCAGGCGCGCGCCAAGTTCGAGCAGCTCTCGCGGTCGCTCGACGGGCGGACGCCCGACGACCGGCGCGCCCTCGTCGCGCAGTACCTCCGCGAGACCGTGCCCGATCCGGCCGCGCTGAAGGGCGACCTCGCGGCCCTCGCGAAGAAGCAGGCGGGCGTCCTCGATGTCGCGGCGCTCGGCGAGCGGATCGCGATCGTGTCGGACCGGAACGAGCGGTGCGTCGAGCTCGCGCTCGCGCTCCTTCGCGCCGCGCTCCGCCCCGATCTCGCGCCGCAGGTCGACGTCCGCGCGGTCATCTGGCTCGCGCAGGTGCCGGGCCGGTGGTCGCGCCGCGCCGAGGCGCTCGAGTGCATGGCCGATCTCGCGAAGATGCCGGTCCACCCGGCGATGCGGAACGCGATCGCCGCGGGCGCGAGCAAGCTCGCGTTGCGGACCGAGAACCGCTGGGTGCAGGTCGCGGCGCTCGCCGCGCTCGGCACCGTGAACCCGTCGGCGGGCCACGCGATGGCCCTCGAGCGCCTCACGCGGATCGGCGAGGGGGACGATTTCATCGTCCGCGCGCGGATCGTCGAGCTGATCATCCGCTTCCGCGAGCACGGGTGGTGGGACCTCCTCCCGTACGCGCTCAAGGATCCGAGCGATCTCGTCCGCCTCACCGCGGTGCGCGTCGAGCGCAAGTACGAGCCGCTGGCCCAGCTCGCGCGTGAGGAC
>Ga0105247_10001899_pt1 | contig 14592 bp, 9 predicted proteins | sample KBSS24metaG_FD_81519 | JGI IMG/M metagenome (GOLD analysis project Ga0105247, IMG submission 81519) | Switchgrass rhizosphere microbial communities from Kellogg Biological Station, Michigan, USA - KBS S2-4 metaG | ecosystem: Host-associated > Plants > Roots > Rhizosphere > Soil | place...
CACTAAAACAGCCACTCACGCGAGTGGCTGTAAATACTTGATTCTATTGGAGCCGGCTGCCGGAGTTGAACCGGCGACCTTCTAATTACGAATCAGACGCTCTACCAACTGAGCTAAGCCGGCTAAGGCGTGAAGTTCTGATGCCAGAAGGCAATTGCACTATACGAATGCCGTGTTTGCAGTGTCAAGCGGGAGGGATCGAACAAACAGGAGGGATCATATGCCGAAGGATGCGACTAAGAATATAGACAGATACAAGGTTCGTGGCGGGCAGTTCAATGAGTTTGAATATGGCGAGAACCAGAAAGCACTGGAGAGAAAAAACGAGAACAGTGGGGCTAAGCTAATCCCGGGAACGCCGCCTGAAGAAGCCACTCCGGGTTTGCAGCCGGTGGTTAAAGCAACCAGCAAGGCCAGGAAATCAACAAAGGCGACGAAAAAGGCTAACAGTTCGACAAAGGGTGTAAGTGCGAAGAAATTAGCGGCGCGGAAAGCGGCGGCGAAGAAGTAAGTCTACTTTCGAATTCTATGTTCCCCCGATCTCGATTGCTCGTAGTGGCGCTGTTGCTTCTGGTAACGGCGCCGCCGGCGTTCGCTCAGAAAAAACTACCCTCAGCCGAGAAGATCGTCGACAACTACCTGAAAGCGATCGGTGGGAAGAAGTCTGCCGGCGCGCTGAAGGATGCGACTTACGAATGGATCATCCATTTCAACGATCAACCGTTCGGCACCGCGCGCCTGCAACGAAAAGCGCCCGCGTCTGAACGTTGGGAACTAACCTTCGGCAACGGTCAAATCATCTCCGCGACCAACACGCGCTCAGCGTGGGAACTCGGCTTCGATCAGCACCTGCGCACTCTGAGTGGTCCAGAAAGCGCGGCGGCAAAACTGCGCGCTGCACTCGACTCGTCGCGCCTCGTCAACTTGAAAAAGTCGAACGTGCTCGCGCGCGTGGTGTCGCTCGGCGATCTCGGCTCAGAGCCCGCATACATCGTCGAGTTTTCGACGCGCGGCGGAGCGCGATTTCAGTATTACTTCAGCGTGAAGACGTCGCTGATCACGAAGATCACCGGCGACGTAAAAAAGACGCGCGTCCTATTCGACGACTACCGGCCCGAACGTGGCATCATCGAACCGCATCGCGTTCGCATGAACCTCGACGGCTCCGGCGAGTTGACGTTGCTGTTGCAAAACGTCAAGTACGACACAGGCATCGACGATCGCGTTTTCGATCCGCCCGCAGCGACTGAGAACCTCGACGTCGCCGCCTTGTGGCGCGAAGTCATCGCCAATCAGGACGAACTCGACAACCGCGTCGCTGAATACGCGTTCAGGCAAACTGAAACCGATCGAGAGATCAGCGACAAAGGTGAGCTCAAGAAAGAGACCATCAAAGTTTACGAAGTTTATCCGTTGCCGAATCGCGAGCCGGTGCAGAAGTTGATCAGCGAGAACGGTGTGCCCCTATCTGCTGAGCGTGCGGCGAAGGAAGACAAGCGCGTGCAGGAAGAGTTTGAGAAAGCTGATCGCGAGAAAGAGAAAGACGAGAAGAAGGTGGCCCAGCGACGAGCCGAGCGCGAGAAGAAGAAAGCCGAAGGTACGGAGATCTCGCCGTTTTTGAAGGCGTGTGATTTTGTGTCGCCGCGTCGCGAGGTGCTCGAGGGCCGCGAGACGATCGTTTTTGACTTCCGTCCGCGGGAAGGATTCAAGCCGAAGACGCGCGAGGAGAGTTTGATTGCGAAGCTGGTCGGTGTTGTATGGATCGATCCGGTCGACAAGCAGGTAATCAGGCTCGAGGCACGGTTGGCGGAGGGTTTTAAGATGGCCGGCGGGTTGCTGGTTTCGTTGAAGCCGGGCGCGGCGCTCGTGATCGAGCAGACGCGGATGGCCCAGGGCGTTTGGCTGCCGAAGTTTGCGCAGATAAATTTGTCAGTGAAGGTTTTGTTGTTTAGTGGTGGCGATTACAACAAGACGATTCAGTGGAGTGAGTACAGGCATTTCGCGGGTGATGTGAAGGATTATAAAGTTGATACGCCCGTGACACCGAAGCCTTAGTTAAGACAGGATTACAGGAGTGCAGGATAACAAGATAAATGTTGTTGGGGGTGGGTTGGCTGGCGTTGAGGCAGCGTGGCAGGCAGCGCGGCTCGGCGCCAAAGTTAATCTTTATGAGATGAGGCCGGTGAGAAAGACGCCCGCGCATCGCACGGACAAATTGGCGGAGATCGTCTGTTCGAATTCGCTGAAGTCTGATGAGCCGGGCACGGCGTCCTATTTATTAAAGGAGGAGCTGCGGCAGGGTGGATCGCTGGTGCTGACGGCTGCGGCGCAAACGCGCGTGCCTGCTGGTGCGGCGCTCGCTGTCGATCGAGAAAAGTTTGCGGCACTGATCACTGAGTACATCGAAAACGAGCCGCGCATCCGTTTAGTCCGTGAAGAAGTCACGACGATTCCAGAAAACCAGATTACGATCGTCGCTACCGGGCCGTTGTCGTCTGATGCATTAACAGCAGAGATCATGAAGTTGACGGGCAGCGATCAGATGTATTTTTACGATGCGATCGCGCCCATCGTCGCCGCCGATTCAATTGATACGACCGTTGCTTTCCGTGCCGCGCGTTACGACAAAGGCGGCGACGATTATCTCAACTGCCCGTTCGACGAAGAGCAGTACGCGCGGTTCTATGCGGAACTGCTCGAAGCGAAGAGCGTCCCGCTACAACGTTTTGAAGAGACGCGTTGGTTTGAATCGTGCCTGCCGATCGAGGAGTTGGCGCGTCGCGGCGTCGATACGTTACGCTTCGGACCGATGAAGCCGGTCGGGCTGCGCGACCCGCGCACCGGTCGCGAGCCCTACGCCGCCGTGCAGTTGCGGCAGGAAAATTTAATGGCCGACGCATACAGCCTCGTGGGCTTCCAGAATCATCTACGCTACGGCGAACAAGCGCGAGTGTTGCGACTGATTCCGGGTTTGCAGAACGCCGAGTTTCTCCAGTTTGGGCAGATTCATCGCAACACGTACATCTGTTCACCGCGCGTGCTGCAAGCGACGATGCAGATGCGCGAGCGTCCTAACCTCTTTTTCGCCGGACAGATCACGGGAGTTGAAGGTTACGTTGAGTCAGTGGCGATGGGCTGGCTCGCCGGTGTGAATGCGGCGCGGCTCGCCGCCGGAATGGGGTTACTGGAAGCTCCGGCCCGCAGCGCAACGGGAGCTTTGGCGCATTACGTTTCGCACGCTGACGCAAAAAACTTCCAGCCGGTAAATATCACTTTCGCGCTTTTACCGCCTCTTCCTGAACTTGCGCGGCGCAAGGCACGTAGAAAACGAGAACGTCGCGAGTTGCAAGTAGAATTGGCCTTGAAAGAATGGGCAGAGTGGCTCGAACAAAATCACACCAGACGAGAGATTGCACGCGCCAATTGAGACGCTGGCTCGTCGCTGCCGTCATGGGCATCCTCTGCCTCGGCGCAAGTGTGCCCGCGCTGAGCCAGTCCGGTAGACGCAACGAACCGGGCAAGCCAGGCAAACCAAAACCGGGGCCGATTGCAGATCCTGACCGACCGGGAACGTCGTCTTCACCAAACCGGCCTCCGAGTGCGACCGATGAAGTCAACGAAGACGACGTAGTGCGGATCAGCTCGAGCCTCGTTCCGATTCCGGCGTCGGTTGTCGATAAACGCGGCAATGCGGTGGTGAACTTGAAGCTTGATGATTTTGAGCTTTGGGTTGATGGTGAAAAGCGCCCGCTCAGCGATGTAACGCGGTCGGAAACCAGCGTTCGACTGGCGATGCTTTTTGACAACAGCGGCAGTCTCGATGCGGCGCGCGAGTTTGAGAAACAGGCCGCGATTCGTTTCTTCAGAAAAGTCCTGCGCGCGAAAGATGAAGCGGCAATCTACTCGATCGAGACGGACAGCTACCTGGCCCAGCCGCTCACGAACGACATCATACGTCTCGAGCACACGATCGCGCTGTTTGGCAAACCGGAAGGCGGGACGTCGCTCTTCGACGCGATCATCAATGCCTCCGATTACCTGCGGCCATATTCCGGACGCAAAGTCGTGGTGATCGTTTCTGACGGAATCGAGACGACGAGCAAGAACAGCGAATTTGATCTGGTGGTGCAGCATGTGCTGGCGGATGATTGCCAGATCTATGTGGTCCAAACCGGATTGTACGAAGGCGCCAACCTTCGCGCGCTTGCGGCCGAACGACGAATGGAAGAGTTGACCGGACAAACGGGCGGCGCTGTCTATCTTCCAAAGACAACCGATCAGCTTGATGTCGCGTTCGACCAGATCGCCGCCGACCTTGCGCAGCAATACGTCCTCAGCTACTACCCAAATGCTGAACACCGCGATGGGCAGTTGCACAAACTCGACCTGCGGATCAAGACGCGAAATGATGTTCGCGTGCGTTCACGAAAAGGATATTATGCACCCAAGCCTGCGCAGTCAGCGGGCTACTGAAGATGCATAATCTCATCGAGCAATTCCTCGAACACCTGCGCTACGAGCGCAACGTCAGCAGTCACACCTTACGCAACTACTCCAGCGACCTCGAACAATTCGTCAACTTTCTTACCGCTGATGGAAAACGCAAAGCGCCCGAGGTTTCCGAGATCGATCATCTGACGATTCGCGAGTGGCTGGCGTCGCTGCACACCGATCAAAAGAAGAAATCGTCGATCGCGCGCAAGCTCGCCGCGTTGCGCACGTTTTTTCAGTTTCTCGTGCGGGAAGGCATGCTGGAGCTCAATCCCGCGAAACTCGTCGCGACGCCGAAGCTCGAGAAGAAACTGCCGAAACATCTCTCGATCGAAGAGGCGATCAGGTTCATCGAATCACCCGATCCGGAGACTGATCTCGGTAAACGTGATCGCGCGATACTCGAGTTGATGTATGCGACTGGTGTGCGTGTTGCTGAGCTAACGACGCTCAATCTCCCGGATGTTGATTTCCGGAATCAGCTGGTGCGTGTGACAGGGAAGCGGAGGAAGCAGCGGATCGTGCCGTTTGGTGATCCGGCGGGTGCGGCGATTCGCAGTTATCTCGACGTGCGTGACAAGTTTCTCTTTAACGCGCCTGTTTCGAAGCGTGATGAGGAAGCGTTGTTTCTGAATTATCAGGGAACGCGGATCACGACGCGATCCGTCGGAAGGATGGTCGAGAAGTACATTCGACTTTGCGCGGGGATGCACAATATCAGCCCGCATGCGTTGCGACACTCGTTTGCGACGCACCTGCTCGACAGCGGCGCAGACCTGCGCGACATACAGGAGCTGTTGGGCCACGCGCGGCTTTCAACGACGCAGGTTTATACACACGTTTCGATGGAGAAGTTGATCGAGGTCTACGACAAGGCGCATCCCAAAGCTTAGTCCATCTGTGCAATCTGCGTAATCTGTGGATTAAAGTGTCGGTAGATCGTCTTCGCCGTTCTGGCTTTCGATGATTGCCTGGCAGGCGGCGTCGTAGCGCGCGGTGGGCACGGCCTCAAGGCGGCGCTCGTCGATCGGTTGACTGCAACGCGCACAGATTCCGTAACTTCCTTCCTCGATACGCAAGAGCGCCTGATCGATGTCAGCAACCTCTTTCGAGCTGCGCTCGCCGAGTCGCAGCGCGATCTCTTTGTTCAAATCCTGCACCGAGAGATCCACGCTATCCTTGACGCCATCGTCGTAGAGCTCGAGCGCGGCGGCCTGGTCCGTGCGCACCTGTTCCGTGTACTGGCGTAATTGGTTGAGAAGAAGATTGCGGAAGTGTTTCAGTTTTTCAGCGTCCATCTAAGTTAACATTGCGTCGCGACTCAAACGCACCCGACTCCCGTGTTTTGATGGGCGCCAGTATACCATTAGAACCGCGCGATCAGAGCCAGACGTGCTCCACGCGGTGCACCGGGCGAGATGTTGTTGTTGCCGTCTGCGTTCAGGTAATACGTGTTGTCGAATAAGTTCTGGAAGTTAGCCTGAAGCCGCCAGCGTTCAGTTATCGAGAAAAACACCGCCGCATCCGCGCGTGTGTATCCCGGCAGAACGACGGCGCTATCGATAGCGGCGAACATGTCTGAACGGTGAATGAGTCCGAGGCCGAGTCCGAGTCGCGGGTGCACTCTATAGTTGTTCCACAGCGAGAAAGTGTGATGCGGCACGAGTGCGACCTGCGCGCCCTGGACTGCCGAAACAGTCGCGCTGCTGATGAACGCATCCTGATACGCATAACCTCCGGCCACACTCCACTTCGACGTCACAAAACCATTTAGTCCGACTTCGTAACCGTTCGTACGTTGGCTGCCGGTCTGCAAAATTCTCGTCGGATCGTTTGGATCAGTCGCTCTCGTGTTCGTTCGATCCTGCCGGTAAACCGCGGTCGTCAACGCGAGGTTACGACGGATGTCCCACTTCGCTCCGAGCTCGTAATTCGTGAATTTTTCCGGTTTGACTTGTTGCGTGATCGTGGTCAGTTGTGAGAACTGATCACCTGAGCTCGGCAGGTACGCGACGCCGTAGTTTACGTAAACCGACATCGTATCAATCGGCTTCACGATAACGCCGGCACGCGGCGACACGAGTCGATCCGTGCGTCGCAGATCCTGATTGGTTCTGTTGTTGTGAAACTGTAGATCGAAATAGTCGAAACGCACGCCGGTTACGACTTGTAGATAACGATTGATCTCAACCTGGTCCTGTAGATACGTTGCGCCGAGGTTTGTTTTGATGTGGTTATCGGCGTCGGTCGCGTTTTGGCGGAACGTTATAGGCGTGTTGATCTCCGGATCCGACAACGGCGCGAGGATCGACGTTGTCGTGTTGTTGAAAAAGCCAGTGCGGCGGAAATTGTCTGTCAACTGTCTGCCAACTTCCGCTCCGGCGAGGAGCGTGTGACGCACGGCTCCGGTCGACGCTTCAAACGTCACGTCAGTCTGGTTAAAGAGATTGCGACGTTTGGTGGCGTTGTTGTAAGCGCTGATCGATACAGATTGTTTGTCAGCCGTGACCGCGCCCGGCACGTAGTTTTGGTAGAAGCGATCGTAGTCGCCAAACAGCGTGCGATTGCGGATGTTGAAACGTCCGGCCTGGTGTTCGATAACGGCAGAGCCCAGATTCACGCCCGCTCTCACGCGGCTGTTGTCGGGATCGCCAAAGAACGTTTCGATAGGAACGTCTACCGGAAGTCCATGAAACGATGGAAGGCCACGATCGGCGACACGCCCGTCGTGGAAATATTCGTACGAGAGTTTGACTGCCGTCTTTGGACCAACGATCAGTGTCGCAGTTGGATTAACGCCATAACGCTCGAGGTCTACGTTGTTTCGGAAACTGCCGGAGTTTTCATAAAGACCGTTGAGCCGGAAAGCGACCTTATCGCCGAGTGGCTGATCGAAATCCATCGTGAAGCGTTTGTTACCGAACGAGCCGCCTTGAAACGTCACTTCGCGCAGGGAAGTGAAGCCGGCCTCTTTCGTTACGCGATTGACCACGCCACCGCCGCCGCCGCGGCCAAACAGCATTGAGTTTGGTCCTTTCAAAGCTTCGACGCGCTCGACGTTATAGAAGTCGCGATAATACTGAACGTCGTCGCGCACACCGTTCACGAAGAAATCGGCGCTCGTGCTGTTGCCGCGGATGACGAGCTGGTCGCGATTGTTCTCGCCCTGGTGCGACGTGATGCCGGGAATGTAAGTAACGACTTCCGACAGGCTCGACATCGACTGATCGCGAATCTGTTCCTTCGTCACGACTGAAATTGACTGCGGAACATCGCGCAGCAAGGTCAGAGTTTTGGTCGCGCTATTGATGGAGTTCACTCCGTAGGCGGCCATGTCAGTGATGGTAACGACAGCGTTTGATGGCCCAACGGCGAGCAGCACTTCGAGTGGTTTATTATTGCCTTGAAGATTTACGATCTCGGTAGTTTCGGTGAAGCCCTCGGCCGAAATGCGCACCTGATACTCACCCGGCGCGAGCGCGACCGAAAACTCGCCATTCCGATCGGTAACAGCCGTAGAAGAGAGTCCGCCCTTACTTATCCACACGTCGGCGCCCTGGATGGCGGCGTGGTTTGGGTCAAACACCTTACCCTTTAATACCGTCTGATCGTTCTGAGCGAGAGCCTGGATGGATAGAATTGCTGAAAGACCGAGTAGAAGGAGAGAGCGAAGGCTGTACCTGCTGTGCATAACCGGGACCCTTTTCTATTTTTCTGGTGTGTCCGAAATTGAAATCCGATTTCAATTTCAGAGGAGGCAGGATAATACAAGATGGTGAGGATGACAAGGACGAATTTACGTCTCTTTTGCTTTTATGAAGGCGGCGAGCAGAGGAATCGTCAGCTCATGATGGCCGGTGATTGAGTAGCCTTTGCCGGCTCCGTTCTCGGTTGGACGCCGAACGACGTTAGTTAACGGGCGATAAGATTGAATGAAGTCGAAGTTGGCTGTAGTGATGTCGGAGAGCGGATGGCCCAGATTGCGGACCAGTGTTACGCACTTGAGAAATACTTCAGGCAGCACGACCGCTGATCCCAGGTTGAGATAAACCCCACCGCCATCCATCCGTCGTACAAGCTCAGCGAGATAACGAAAGTCAGTATGCGTAGTTGCGCCTAATGCGGCGCCGTCGAAGCTTGGATGGAAGTGTGCGATGTCAGCGCCGATCGTGACGTGTGCGGTAAAAGGAATTTTCGCCTCGTAGGCGGCGCACAGCAGAGAATAATCTCGATGCGTTGGATTGCGCGCGAGCAAAGCACGACCGAGCGCTTCGCCGAGTCCGATCTGATCTCCTGCACCGTCAAGTGCGGCGCCGTTCAATAGTTGGCCCGTTTCTTCCGCACCACCAAACACGCCTTCTGAAAGTGTTGCGTCGACGTCTTCGGAAGTCGATCCCACCATCGCGATTTCTGCGTCATGGACCAGCACGGATCCGTTTGCCGCAATACCGCTCACGAATCCCTGCTTCATCAGATCGATGATCACGGGCGCGAGTCCCGTCTTAATCACATGCCCCCCGATCCCCCAGATGATCGGCTTCTTTAATTCACGCGCCCGACGAATCCGTTGGGCCAACTCGCGAAGCGATTGCACCGCAAGCACATTCGGCAAACTATCAAAAAACTCACTCAGCGACGCATCAGCGCTAATCGGCTTCGCAAACTCATCGAGATTGACTTTGCTGGGACGCGAGGAAAGCGGATACGTTTTTACTTTATCGAGCTCGAGCGGCTTCAGATCGTCGTTGTAGATTGAAGGCATGGCGCGCAATTTTAGCCACAAAGAGGCACAAAAGCACAAAAGAAAGCAATCGTTCGCGCATTTTGTGTTTCTTGCGCCTTTTTGTGGCTAATTACCGTTTTTACGTCCGTTAACGTGACCATTCAACAGCGGGCGCAGGACGTGGCCGGTGTGGGAGCGGCGGGAGCGTGCGACTTCTTCGGGAGTGCCGGCGGCAACGACGCGGCCGCCGTGTTCGCCGCCTTCCGGCCCAAGATCGATGATGTAGTCGGCTGATTTGATGACGTCGAGGTTGTGCTCGATCACCAATACGGTATTGCCTAGTGAGACGAGGCGTTGCAGGACGTCGAGCAGTTTGTGAACGTCGGCGAAGTGAAGGCCGGTCGTGGGTTCGTCGAGAATGTAGATCGTTCTGCCGGTGGCCCGTTTCGAGAGCTCTTTCGCAAGCTTGATGCGCTGCGCCTCGCCGCCTGAAAGTGTCGTCGCTGATTGGCCCAGCTTGATGTAACCGAGTCCGACGTCGAGCAGCGTCTGCAGTTTCTGATTTATCTGCGGAATGTTTTCCAAAAGCGGCAGCGCTTCCTCGACAGTCGTGTCGAGCAAATCAGCGATCGACTTGCCTTTATACTTCACTGCCATCGTCTCGCGGTTGTAGCGTGCGCCGCGACATACGTCACACAACACGTAAACATCCGGCAGGAAGTTCATCTCGATCCGCTTCATGCCGTCGCCTTCACACGCCTCGCAACGACCGCCCTTCACGTTGAAAGAAAATCGTCCCGGTTTGTAACCGCGCTCGCGCGACTCCGGCAGCATCGCATACAACTCGCGCAAGGGGGTGAACAGACCTGTATAAGTAGCCGGATTCGATCGTGGCGTGCGGCCGATGGGCGACTGGTCGATCTCGATCACTTTGTCGACGTGCTCGAGACCTTCGATCGCTTTGTACGGTCCAGGCTCAGTCGTCGAGCCGTAGAGATGTTGCGCGAGCGCGTAATAAAGAATGTCTTCAACGAGCGTGGACTTGCCCGAACCTGAAACACCGGTCACAACAGTCAACAACCCGAGCGGAAACGAGACATCGATCTCTTTCAGGTTATTCGCATAAGCCCCTGTGATTGTGAGGTACTTCCCGTTCGGCGCTCTTCTTTCTGCCGGAACTTCAATCCTCCGCGCGCCGCGGATGTATAACCCCGTAATCGATTCAGGATTCTCCGCGACATCCGCCGCGGTACCGACGGCGACGACTGTGCCACCATGTGCGCCCGCCCCTGGTCCAAGATCGACGACGTAATCAGCGCGTCTGATGGTTTCTTCATCGTGTTCGACTACGAGCACCGTATTCCCGAGATCGCGAAGCGCCGACAGTGTTTCCAACAACTTCTGATTGTCGCGCGGGTGTAGACCAATCGACGGCTCGTCGAGCACGTAAAGCACGCCACGCAACTGCGATCCGATCTGAGTCGCCAGTCGAATGCGCTGACCTTCGCCGCCGGAAAGCGTTGACGACGTTCGATCGAGCGTGAGATAGCCCAAGCCGACACTCTTCAGAAAGCGCAGCCTACTGATGATCTCACGCAGTATCGAACCCGCAATCTGTTCTTCACGAGCATTAAGCTTCACCTGCTCGAACGCTTCAACCGCATCGTCGATCGGCAGCGACGTGTATTCAGCAATACCGCGCCCCCCAACCTGCACCGACAACGAATCCGAACGCAATCGTCGTCCATCGCACTCGCTACAAACCGTCGGCGAAACGAGCTCCTCGAGTGCGATCCGCACTTTCTCAGAAGGCGCTTCGTCCAATCGATCCTGAAGCCAACTGAGCGCGCCCTTCCACTCGTTTTGATACGTGTAAAGCCCCTGATTGAAAGTTAACCTGCCGCTGACGCCGTTCAGAAAACCTTCGCGCACTTCCTTCGGCAACTCTTCAAACGACGTCTTCGGATCAGCCTGAAAGTGTTTGCAGACGGCGAGTAGCGCGCTGCGCAGATAAGCGGAGCCCTGCTTGTCAGCCGTGCCCATGAACCCGAGCCGCTCGGGCGTTTGCCACGCGTCCGGAAGCAACTTCAGCGAGTCGATCTCCATGACCGTTCCCAACCCGTGGCAACGTTTGCACGCGCCGTAAGCGGAGTTGAACGAGAATGATCTCGGCTCGAGCGGCGGCACGTTGATGCCGCAATTCACGCACGCCATCCGTTCCGAGTAGAGCTTCTCTTCGCCGTCGACGATTGAGATGAGCACTGCGCCGCCAGTCAGCTTCAACGCAGTGCGAATCGAATCGGTCAGTCGCTCGCGAATGCCGGATTTGATTAACAGTCGATCCACGACCGCTTCGATCGTGTGATTCCGTCGTTTGTCGAGACGAATCTCTTCGTCGAGCGAGAGCAACTCGCCATCGACACGCGCCCGGATGAAACCTTCTTTCGCGAGTTTTTCGAGCTCTTTCTTGAACTCGCCTTTGCGACCGCGGACTATCGGCGCGAGCACCATCACGCGCTCGCCTTCCGGCAGTCCGAGCACGTTTTGCACGATTTGATCGACGCTCTGGCGTGTAATCGCGGCCCCGCAAATGTGACAGTGGGGCACTCCGACTGACGAAAACAGCAGTCGCATGTAGTCGTAGATCTCGGTCACAGTGCCGACAGTCGATCGTGGACTACGCGAAACGGTCTTTTGTTCTATGGAGATCGCCGGCGAGAGCCCGTCGACGGAATCTACATCCGGTTTTTCGAGCTGATCGAGGAACTGGCGGGCGTAAGCCGACAGCGATTCGACGTAGCGACGCTGTCCTTCGGCGTAGATCGTGTCGAAAGCGAGGGAGGATTTACCCGAGCCGGAGAGGCCGGTGATTACAGTAAATCGATCGCGCGGGATGTCGACGTTGATGTTTTTTAGGTTGTGCTGGCGAGCGCCCCTAACACTGATGCGATCAATGGCCATAGCGAAAACCAGCCATTCTAACGGACAGATTTTCGTGCGGCAAGTATCCACAGATTACACAGATTCTTTCTGTGAAATCTGTGTAATCTGTGGATTAGAAATTGAGTCGCATTCCCAACTCCATCCGGCGTGGAGATTGTGCGTTGGTCGCCTGGCCGAAGAAGGGAGAGGTTTGAACACCGGAAAACACCCCGAGATTCGCGTGATTCAGAAGATTGAATGCCTGCGCGTACAGCTCGAAGCGATACTTTTTGGTGGAGGCGCCCGGCATTGAAGGCGGCGCGGCGCCGTCACCGCCGCCACCAACGCGAACCATCCTGATTTGCGGACCGCCCTGTTGCTGCTGTTCCGGTCCAAAACTCTTTCCCCAGCTCAGGCGCGACCCGATCTCCCAACGCGAAGCACCACGCGCGCTGTTGCGTCCGACGCCGAACGGCCGATCGTTGATGACAGTGTCGCCGTTGTTATCGAAACCGGTCGTGATGTTGTACGGCAGCGCGGAGGTCGCCTGGAAAATCGTCGAGATGGTGAAATCCATCGGCAGACGTTTGCTGATGAAGCCGGAGATCAAATGGCGGAAGTCGCTCGCAGCCGGCCCCCGATCCGCGTGCAGGTTGAAATTGTTGGAAGGCAAACTGAAGGGGCTGTCGGCCTCGTTGGTGTTCTTCATGAGCAGGTAGTTGATGTTCCAGAAGAGCCCATTATTCTTAAACGCCGCCGGCCCGATGCCAATCATCAGGCGATGGCTCGACTGATACGCCGACGACTCGATATTCGTGATGTTGCCCACGGTCGGATCGGGACGACCCAGTCCGGGCACCGGCGCGTTGAGATTTCGTCCGTGCAGCAGATGCACGCCACGTTGATACTGGTAATTCGTCGTCAGTCGAAACAGCTTGAATGGGTTCGTCTCGACACCAAACGAGCTTTGAATGATGTAAGGGATCTGTAGATCGGGATCGGTCTGAATACGGCTCGCGGGTGGGATGGTCTGGATGCCGCCGATAAACGGATTCGGGAAACTCGGATTCGCAACGACGAGATCTCTTTGGCGCTGGCCATCGACGCGCAGCGTCTGTTCGTAAACCTGTGCCGCGAACCAGTCGTAAAAAATTCCCGCGCCGCCGCGGAGCGTGACGCGCCCGCTCTTGAGCGGCGACCACACCCAACCAAAACGCGGCGCCAGGTTGAACTTCCCAGGCACATGATTTTGAAATTCGTGACGCACGCCGTAACTGAGCGTCAGGTTCTTGCGCACGCGAAAGTCGTCCTGAACGTACCAGCCGAATTGATACTGCCGGTATTTCACCGTCGGATCACCGATGCGCTGCGTGAACTGAGTCGGCAGTCCGGCTTCGAAAGCATCGATATCCGCGAACTGAAAAGTGCCAAACGGATTCGTCCGCTCGTTGCTGCGATAACCACCGGCCTCGAGCTGTGCGCCAAAACGTAAACCATGTTTCTCGAGTGCGTAATCGACGTTGTCAGCAAGATCGATGTCAAACTGCCTGCGACCGCCGCTGCGCTGCGCGCTGCCGTCGTTGAACGCGCCCGGAACGAGAATCGTGCGGCCCAAACTCACCGAGCGCGCGTCAGTCATGGTCCAACGCGCCTGCAAACGCGCTTCGTTGAAAAACTTCTTTCCGAACACTCCGGAATCGCCGACCCGCGCGATGTATTCAGTCTGATCCTGTGAATAGCCGCGCGACGGCAGGTCGAAATCACCGACGCCGAGATTGTTCTGCACGCCGGCATTGCGTTGAAACTGCAAGCGCGCGGTGTGTGTTTTAGTTAAGACGTGCTCGATGCGGGCGTCGATATTCAATCGTCTTGAAGGTCGATAGGCGAGATCGGAAACCGTGCCGCTCGGAGTCGTCGCGAAGATCGGTCGCGCATCGAAGAACAATGAGCCGTCCGCGTTCAAAAACAGTGACGTATGGTTTTTCCAGAGCGGGCCTTCGAGAGAGAGTCCGAAGCGTCGCTGTTGTTCCGGACCACGGAACGGCGCAAACACCTGGCGACCGTTCAGCGCCTCGTCGCGAAATCCGAAGTTGAACGAGCCGTGCCACGAGTTCACGCCGGGTTTGGTGGTGATATCGACGAAACCAAAACCAGCATCGTGATTCTCAGCGGCGTATGGATTCATGCGAAAACGAATCTCGCGAATCTGCGACTTCGGTGGGAGTTTGCCGCCGCGAAAGCCGTTGACGCGAATCTGCGCGCCCGGGCCGGCGAGCTGGTTGATCGCGTTCTCAAACTCGTCCGGATCGTCAGGCAGTTGCGCGATCTGTTCCGCCGTCAGAACGTTGCTGAACGCCGCGCCATTCGGATTCGTGTTTCGTACCTGCGCGTCTTCGTCGACGTCGACATCGACTTTGATCACATCGATCTCGAGTGTGACTTCCTGGCGATGTGGA
>Ga0105247_10001903_pt1 | contig 14572 bp, 10 predicted proteins | sample KBSS24metaG_FD_81519 | JGI IMG/M metagenome (GOLD analysis project Ga0105247, IMG submission 81519) | Switchgrass rhizosphere microbial communities from Kellogg Biological Station, Michigan, USA - KBS S2-4 metaG | ecosystem: Host-associated > Plants > Roots > Rhizosphere > Soil | place...
GAGGGAACACCCGGGCTCTCAGTGGAGGCTCAAAACGAGATTGCCATGGTTACTGTCAGTGGTTCGGCTAACGTCATCTACACACCCAGCATCACGGCTGTCTTGAGCAAGTTGCGTGTGCTGCTGCCCCACGGTCCCACGTATTAGATTTTCCCAAGGGTCGGGCTTTGTCTGTTGTCACGATCTAATCGAATCTTGGTCACGAATTGCATCGGGCACAGCCCAGCCCATCTTCCCACCAAAGCGCAGTTAAGTACGCGCTGGTTCCAGCCAGTCGAAAAATGTGTATACCCCGAGTGACCGTTTAGGTTCGGATCAATTTCAATGCTGGGATCGGCGTCTGGAGCTAGGTGAAAGAAGATTTCGGCCCTGTGCCAACCATGTCCTTCAAGTTGATCCGTCACCTCGACCCACCCAGGATGTATTTCGATTCTCCTTCGATGCGTAAGAGGATGGTCCAAATGATGGTATCCGTCATGTGCAGCCGTGACGAACGTCTGATGATCCGTGGCTAGATCGAATGTCCGAGCGCGTCGTCCAACGCGAAAGGCTGCCCACATCTCAGATTGGTCCATACCGTCGAGACGCACGGTATTATGCGCCGCCGTGCCTCGCTCAAATGCGCGCGTTGCATTCATCTCATAGGTTGTTGTCCCAGAGTTAACGAGCACGCGCCGACCGCAATGGGAGAGCTCAAATGAGAGCGCGTCGGCGTGTCCGTGGCCCGGCTGATAGTCGGGTCCAAGAGCAGCAGCATCGAATATCAGGACGAGATTGCCAGTCTCAAGTCTCAGATAGCCACTTTCACCTAGATTCATGGACGCTGATTCGAAACCGAGCCTTCGAGCATACGCGTGCAATGTGGCTGGGTCTGGGGCTATGCCGAAACTAGAATCATTGAAAAACGAAATCTCGCCATCCGGATGGGTCATATGGTCAAGCCAGGCAAGCATGGCGGGTATAAAGCTCGACATCTCAGGAACTGGCCGATAGAGAGCGCATCCGAGGTTGTGTAAGTCCAGCAGATCTTCGAGAACGATACTGTGGTACATCGGAGACCGTTCAGCATGAGCACCATCGCTCAGGATCTGGCGACGAAGTTCTTTTTGAAGCAGGCGCCGTCCGAGTTCATACCAGCGAGGACTATCCGCGCAGTCCAGAAGACCTCCTGCGAACATGAGTGCCTTTGCGTTCGCCAGGAGATGATTAGCGAGGAGATGGGTCTCTACCAATTTTTCGAGCCAAGCCGCCTGCGTAGCAATACTGTCGGAAATACCCCCAGCCACCGACTCTTGCCTGACAGCCCACTTGCACCAATTTGCGATGCGGAGTGAGGTTGGGTACGGGTCCCACCCCACTCCCGTTCCGACCGGGTTTTCTTTGATCCAGCGTTCAATCAGCGTTGCGTCGGTGTATGCAAAGTAATGAAGGTTGTAGAGCCACAACTTTGGCGTTCCAGAGTCGCCCCAACTCGCAATTTCGCGCTCTTCATTAAGAAATCGAAAGCGATTCGAACCGATCTGAGCAGAACGTCGGCTGATCGGCTCGACCCACTCTCCTGAAGGTTTCCGGAAACCTGCCGCAGTTTTTAGAACTCTTCCGGCTATCGGGCGCGAACGAAATCGAGAATAAAGTTGAATCGGTTCCAAATGCGATAGCGTACGCAGATAACGTTGAGATACCTTCCAGGGATTGGTACTCAGTTCAGGATAGTCAATCAAACATGTCGCAGCGGCAACCGAACTCGATGGAGCAAAATCGACTTGTGGATCCAGGGGCTTGACTGTTCTCTCTGCACTCATAGGAATTTGCACGGGCGTAATTATCCTTTAACGTATTTGATCTGCTTTCGGCTTGGAGTTTGTGCTGTTGAGTGGCTTCGAAAGAAGGATTCGAGTGTCGATGCGACAGTCACCACATCGCGCGTGCGAAGAATGTGGCGGCGACCTGCGCAGCCAAGCTGCTTTGCAAAATCAGGTGCTAGAAGTAGTTTCTGTATGGCATCAGCGAGGGCGATCGGGGCGCAAGGCGGGACTAGCAAACCCGTCTGCGGTCGGACCAGTTCAGGAATCCCGCCTGTTTCAGTTGCAACAACCGGGATCCCGTAGCTCATCGCTTCAACAAGCGAGACAGGAATACCCTCATGACATCCGCCTCCCAGATCGATGCTTGCGAGAACGACGGCCGAGACCACATTCTTCGCGTACTGCTCGAGCAATTCGGCGTGAGGCACTGTGCCCAGGAACTTGATCACGGCTGACAATCCGAGGCTGTCTGTAAGTCGCTGCAGTTCTGAGCGAAGCTCGCCTTGCCCGGCGAGCCACAATTCGGCGACTATGCCGCGATCGCGAAGAATGCGCCATGCGTGAATGAGATATTGGTGCCCTTTGACCGCTAGAAGGTCTGCAGGGCATAGGACGATCGGTTTTTTCGGAGGAGTAAAGTCGCAGCGCTCCGGAACTGAGACACCGATCGGCAAAACGGTGATGCAGTCACTCTTCACTCCTCGCTCGACCAACATTCTCTTGCCGTCGCGCGATATGGCGCGCAGCATCGAAGCGTTCGCGGCCTTCTCGGTCAATAAATTATTCCCGACGATGTCCGAACGATGAGCAGTTAGACTCCACGGGACGCCACAGATTTCACTCGCGATAAGGGTCATGGTCGCGGTTGTGCCCGCCCAGTGGCAGTGAATATGATCCGCAGCCCATTCCGAGGCAATCTGAGCAAGCCAAAGCGCCTTTGGAACGACGGCAGCATTTCGCACAAGCTTTCCTGCCGATCCAGAACGAGCCAGATACCCGCAGCTTTTAGCCACTCGACCGGGCCGTGCCATTGCCATCCGGGTGGCGCTGACCATAACACGTGCGGAGAGGATGCCCTCGTGCCTGCTGTTTGGAATCAGTTCAAGTCCATGAGGTCCTGGTCTCTTGGGAGAGCGCGGGACGATAAGGACCTCGTGTCTGCGAAGAAGCTCATTGATCTCGTCCACAATGAAGGCCTCGGCAGAGCCGAATGGAAGACATGCGGTGACGTAGATGATTCGCATCGTAAAGGAGCAGATACCAGTTTCTAGGTACGGGATACTTAGGAAGAATAGAGTTGCAGGAAGAGTCGCTCGTAAGCGGCAACCATTGTGTGCAGGCTGAACGATTCTGCGCGAACGCGAGCTTGTTCGCCCATGCTACGGCGTAACGAAGGGTTCTCGGCCAAGAGTCTTAGAGCAGTAACAAAGTCGTCCTGATTCCCCGCGCTTACGAGGAAACCGGTCTTCTCATGCTGCACAACTTCAGGGATGCAACCGACAGAAGTCGCCACAACCGGTATACCGGCGGCCATCGCTTCAATCAGAGCTAGAGGCAAACCTTCCCAAATGGATGCTAGCGCGAAGATGTCGCAGGATGACAGTATTTCAGGTATGTCTCGGCGTACGCCGAGCAAATGGACGCGAGGATGAGATCCGAGCTCGTTCTGAAGTTCACCCTGCCCGACAAGCAAGAGCTGCGCTCTCGGGAGCTTGGCGATCGCGTCCACTAGAGCCATTGGATTTTTTTGGCGGGTCAGTCGTCCAACGGAAACGACGAGTAGATCTTCATCGCGGAACCCGTTTAGCTTGCGCCATGACCCACGGTCAGCTGCTATCTGGAACCGCTGCGTCTCGATGCCGTTGGGGATCGAAATCGGAAGCATACGATACACTTCCTGGATCGAGTCGGCAACAGCTGCTCCGACTGCAACGGGAACCACTCCATTCCGGAACGCATATCGATTGATTGCCCGCCCAACTCGGTCGGCTTCCAGAAGGGCGAGGTTATGAACCGTGTGGACTCTTGCTTTTGCGTGAAAGGCAAAGGTATATCGGGTTACATAGCAATGAGTATGGATGATGTCAGGCCGGAACGTGTTTACAACGCGTTTTAAACGCGAATACATGCGAAGATCTGGCCCTGCAATCTTTCCAAGATGCCACACAGGTATTCGTTTTTGACGGAGCAGTGGCTCGAGACCATTTGGGAACGCATCGTACAGAGACACGACAGACACCTCAAAACGGTCACGATTGAGTGTTGAAGCGAGTGAAACGAGCATATGTTCTGCGCCAGCTGGCTTCAGGGTGGCCGTAACTTCGAGTATCCGGATTCTAGAATTCATAACGATACCGAGTTATTTAGTGTGGCTTGTGAGATGTCGAAAGTCGTGCAATCTCGTCCCCCAACTCTCGTCTTACTGACTCGATAACAGAGGTGTCTTTCGTCCAGCTGTGCCAGTCTTTTGCAGCCCTACTGATGCGCTCATTCGCCCATTCGCCTCGCCCCATTCGCTTAAGAATCGCTACATACTCGTAATCTTCCACTCCTTTGCGTATCCACTTCAGACGCATCGAAGGCACCACGGATGCGACTCCAACCTCGGAGCCCGGATAAATGAGCATCCCCTCTCCTGGGTATGCATTCCGTTCCTCGTCAAATCCGTAGACGTCTTGCCATGGGAGCCGAGCCCAAAGGTCGACGCGCCAGTAGAGCAAGCCTGTCAAGCCTAGACTTTGGCTAAGAAATCCGGGCAGGATGCGATAGTTAATTGGCGCGAAATCGATTTCCCATTTCGGGGAGTACGAGTCCTGCACCAGAGCTGTGTAGGACCACACCTCATCGCCCTTTACTTGAACAGCACGGACATCCTGTAGGTGAGATTCGTAGAGCTTGGGCAGGAGTACCCATATATCTACAGCGGAGCGGTGACTGCCCGTACCGTCGTCAAAGAGTTCAGGAACGGGAGCTATTGTGATCAGGCTTTTTATGCGTTGATCGGCACTGTGCATATTTGCAGCCCACTCGCGGACGGTCTTAAAAAGATTGCGGCACGGATCGATCTCGTCCGCAGGATAGACATAGACCGGCAAATCCAGAGGGTATTGTGCCAATTGTGCCGAGAAGCTGGCCGACGGGGGAGCCGGATCCATACGGCAGGTTCGGCGATCAGATGCTCCCCAGAAGTGCAGCCCGGTGACATTTAGGCCCAATGTCTGAAAGTGATACGCGTCATTAGGATTGATGTTGACCGGCATCAGCCCATGGTCAAGCAGAACCTTGTGTACACGACGGTCGGACAGAGCGGGCTCATGCATACCAAAGCTGGATTTGATGGTCGGTGTCGATGGAAGCGAAAATCCCCACACATGCAGTGTGACTGGAATGAGGACCTGTCCTTGATTGCTGATGACTAAGATCTTGGCTGAATAGAGTCCCGGGATGACATGCGAAGGTACATGAAGATCTACCCAGATGGGCTGATTTTCGGTGGGCGCAGTTCGAAACGGGAACGATCTAATTCGTCCATGTGTTGGCTGTTGCGTGTCGGGATCTAGCTGTGGAACCAGTCCATCCGGATACCAGCCCCTTCCGAGCGGCCGATTTCCAGATCCCGAATCGGGGCTCGATCTGATGATGTTTACGTAATTCTCTCTGAAGAAAGTGAAAGCCGAACTCGAGATTCTGCCCTGCCCAGGACCGCTAAGATCTGAGGCCCTAACGTTCACGTTGTCGACTGCTTCAGCTCCTGCGCTGATAATAATCTGAAATGATTCATATTCTCCACCCGCTGCCCAAAGCTCCACAATATTATTCTCGTCTGGGCTATCCAACTTGCCGACTCTTCGCATCTGCGGGGCAGTCCACACGTTCCACTTCTGCCGGTTGGAGATTGACTTCAGATGTGAATTACCGATGATTAAATGTGTCACCCATGCCACGCCAAGCAGACCCGCAAACAGCGAGAGCGATTTCCAGAGTGCTACGCGCATACGCCTTCGTGCGCAGGCGGTTGAACTCCAATGAAGTGCGTTACCGGTTTTGGCCCAAGGTATTCGGGAACGAGCCCAAGGAGGTGAGATTTGACTGCTTCCGGATCGCCGATCTGTGTAAGTGCTTGGAGTTTAGCTATCCATGTCGCCAAATTTCTTGGACCGGATGCCGAGGAACAGAAAATCTTAATCTTCTCGTGATACGTGGGAATCACGTCCTCACTAGACATGTTGAGTTCCTCAAACATTTTCTCTCCGGGGCGAAGTCCGGTATATTCAATTGCTATGTCTTCACCCGGAGTGAGCCCGGCAAGACGGATCATATTGTGCGCCAAATCGGTAATCCGAACTGGTTGCCCCATGTCAAGAACAAAAATTTCGCCACCTTTTCCCATTGCATACGCTTGTAGCACCAACTGAACAGCCTCGGGAATGCTCATAAAGTAACGTCTCATCTCCGGATGCGTGATGGTAACGGGTCCTCCTGCTGCGATCTGACGCTTAAAGATGTGAACAACGCTCCCATTGCTTGCAAGGACGTTTCCAAAGCGTACAGAAAGATAGCTTCCAGCATCGCTGGCCGCGCTCATTTGCATAGAAGAGACGATCAGTTCGCCGATTCGCTTCGTTACTCCCATAATGCTGGTGGGATTAACGGCTTTATCTGACGAGATCATTAGAAATCTCTCCACATGATGTTTGTGGGCTGCCATGACAACGTTGTAGGTGCCGATCACGTTGTTCATCGCTGCTTCGATAACGTGAGATTCCATAAGTGGCACATGCTTGTAGGCGGCGGCATGGAAAACGACCTGAATGTGATGTTGCGACATGGCCCCGTTTACGCGCTGAGGGTTTGCGATATCTCCAAGTTCAGTCACTAGATCAATGGTTGGAAAGCGCCCGCGCAACTCCATCTCGAGCATAAACATCTCGCTCTCCGCTTGATCAAGAATTACGAGACGGTTCGGAGAGAAGTGGGCGATTTGGCGACAAAGCTCCGAACCTATCGAGCCGCATCCGCCGGTTACCAATATGGTCTTCCCTGTTATATGAGCCCCGATCGCCTCCTCAGATACCTTAACGGGATCACGCCCAAGCAGATCATCGACCGATACTTCTCGGATTTGCCCAGCCAGAAGTCTTCCCTCAAGTAACTCTGACAGACTTGGAACGGTCCTAAACGGCACCTGCGCGGCTCGGCAGTTTGCGATGACCTCACGCATTTGCCGGCGGTTTGCTGAAGGTATAGCGAGGATGATCTCAGAAAGCGGTGCTGATCCGCGGCTGAATTGTCGGACCATTTGCGGAGCCGAATATCCTGTACCGAGGACCCGCAGTCCCGCAAGGGAAGCACCAGCCTTAGCTGGATCATCGTCCAGGAATCCAACGGCTTTAATGCCGAGCCTCCGGTTTCCGCGAATCTCTCGTGCAAGCGTCAACCCAGCAGTTCCCGCACCATATATCACAATCGGCTTTAGCTTTTCACAATCGCGCGTTCTCATCGAGGCTACTTCTCGAAACAATCGCGGGCTGAATACCAGTACGGACGTCATGATAAAAGACACCATCGCGTCCAGAAAATAGATGGATAGAGGAAACGACGAGCCCAGGACGGGCCACGTTCCCGCAAGCGCGAACGCAAGCCCTGACGCACTGACCGCAAGCACTCCGAGTAGGTCTCGAAGTCCGACATAATTCCACAATCGGCGCTGTCGCTCGAAGAAGTAATATGCCGGCAGCTTCGCGGCAGTAAAGATCACCATCCCAATGCAGAGATTTAGGTACTGGGTTGCTGGCAAGTAGAAGTCGAATCTCAAGAAGAATGAGACAGCCAGAGACAGTGCGGCGAGTGGACCGGCGCTCAACAACATCAAGTGTCGACGGGGATTCACATTAGCTCCTTGACGGAACGGGTGTAGTCACTCTTTGTATTTCAGGCGCTTCCGCGGACAAACCGCGAACAGCAATGCTTGTCGGAATAAAGGTGAGCCTCCTGCTATGCTTTCTCAACGTTTTCCGTACGACTCTCCCTACGTAATCTATGTCGAGTTCAGTCATCCCTGGGTATAGGGGAAGCGTCACCAAACGCGGATACAGTTCCAATGCCCTCGGGCACTGGTTGTGAGGTGCATTTGCAAATAGCTCAAAGTAGGGATGAAGAGGTATCGGGATGAAATGAACACTCGTTCCGATACCTTTTGCACGAAGTGCGTTGATGAAGTTCGCGCGGTCAATTGAAAGCTTCTGAAGATTTAGACGGATGGAGTACAGATGCCAAGAATGGCGATCACCGGGTCTAGCTTCCTTAGGCAGCTCAACTTCCGCTACATCTTGGAGAATCTCTTTGTATAGGGATGCATAGCGAGTGCGGACTTCGATAAAGTCCTCAAGTCTTCTCAGCTGATGAATCCCAATTGCAGACTGGAGATCACTCAAGTTGTACTTAAACCCGCACTCGTGAACTTGATAGAACCAACTGCCGGCTTCGGAGTATCGGTTCCACGCGTCGCGGCTGATGCCATGCAAGCACAGCAGCTTCATCCTGTCATAGAGCCTTTGATCTCCGGTCGTAACGATGCCACCTTCGGCCGTGGTCATATTCTTTGTCGCGTAGAAGCTAAAACAGACTGCATCGCTTCCGTAGGGTGGGTCTTTACTGGCCGCCCCAATGAAATGCCCCTGATGCAGGGTACCTGCTGCATGTGCAGCATCCTCGATCACACGTAGTCCATGCTTCTTTGCAATTCTCCAAATGCCCTCAAGATCACACGGGAGCCCCGCAAGGTGAACCGGGATGATCGCCTTGGTGCGAGACGTTATGCGCTCCTCAATTGAGCTCAGGGCGATGTTGCCATCGGGAGCTATATCGGCCAGTACGGGCGTGGCGCCCACATGCATAATTGCATTTACTGTGGCGCAAAACGTCATTGGCGTGGTTATTACTTCGTCTCCGCTGCCGATACTCATTGCAGCTAGCGCCAGGTGCAAGCCAGCCGTGCATGAGTTAACAGCGAGGGCCAATGGGGAACCCACGTAGTTGCCGAAGTCCTTTTCAAGACGTGCAGTCTTTGGCCCGGTGGTGAGCCAGCCCGACCTCAGCGTGTCCAGAACCTCTACAATCTCATCATTACCGATGCTCGGCTGATGAAACGGGATAAACTTGTGCTCCGAAATCATAGATCACTATCCTCTGTATCTGAACTGTCGCGCAATGCGAGTTGGTTCGTATTGTTGGGGAACGAGAGAATGTTGGATGGTTAAAGCCAACAGTTTGACATCTGCGGTAAAGCATCGAGTCCGGATGTAATGTGCGCTCATATCAAGCTTTTTCGGAAGTAGCCAGTTACGATAGAATCGCTCCACGTCAGGTTGCTGAGACAGCAGAATCTCCTCATTACGAAAAGCCAGAGATGCTAAATCAGTAATTCCTGGCCGAACAGATAGCACCGTTTTCCACCGTCCGTCGGAGGCGTCAACGAATTCAGGCACCTCTGGACGAGGCCCTATGAAGTTCATCTCGCCACAGATGACATTCCAGAGTTGGGGAAGTTCATCAATCTTGTAACGTCGCATTAGTCGTCCCGCTTTCGTTATCCGCGAGTCCCCATCCGCTGTTATCTTGCGATTGCCCACCGCTCGTCTCATCGTCCTTAGTTTCAATATCTGAAACGAACGACCGGAGCGGCCAATCCGAAGCTGGCGAAATAGAACCGGACGACCATCTTCTAAGAAGATGCAAATAGCGCAGATTCCAAGCACAGGGGCTGATCCGATCAGGAGCAGTCCCGCAGCTAGACGCGATACAAGATCCTGTGCTTTCATTCGGTGCCCATTGGCAGACCGGATTCCACCGTTACCGGCCCGATCTCTGTTGAATATCCTGCATCGGATTGCCACTTCGAAATACCTGGCTCATGTCGGGGGCAATTCTCTAACCTCGCCAACCATCTCCCAACGATGGTCGACCAGCTATATTCGTGTTCGACGTATTTCCTCCCATTCTTTCCCAGTTGATCGCGCAAATCGCGATCAGCTGCCAAATGTCTGATCGCTTCGGCAAGAGCAGCCGGCGACTCCGGCTCCACCGCAATTCCACAAGCATTCTGAGTTAGCAGGTATCCTGCCTCACCGACTCCTGAGTAGATAACTGGAACCCCACAACTGAGCGCCGGAAATATTTTGGATAGGCGCATGCCCTTGGCAACCGGAATATTCCGCAACGTTGCCACGGAGGCATACGCGACCGAATACAATTGGGCAGTCTTTTCGTATGGAACATCGGCGAACATCAGATTGCTAAGCCGCTTGTCTGATGAGAGCCGTCGTATTCTTTCACGCTCAGGACCGTTACCGACCATCAGAATGACGATGCGTGGGTCGACCGAGAGAAGCTCTGCGGCGCTAACCAAGGTATCGAGACCGTGATAGTACGCGTGCGTCCCCAAATAGACAATTGCAAGCTTATCTTTGAGCTGCCATTCATTCAGAAATGTAACGTCGGGCGAGCGCGGGCACAGAAGGTCAGTGTCGGCGCCATTTGGAAGAAACGATATGCGGCTGCTGGGCACACCGCGCCGTTCAAAATGCTCCATGAAGGCATCTGTCACCGTTGAGACGCTCATTGCGTGCTTTAGCAAGAGGCTCTCGATCCAGACGGCGATACGGAGCAGAAGCGTATGGCGCAAGAATCCTAGTTCTCGGGCTACATCGACCTGTAGATCTGGAACGTTGTAGATGTAAGGCACACCCCGGATCAGTTTCATCAGAATGGCCACAATTCCAAGCGGCAATGGTTGACCTTCGACAAAGATCACATCGGGCTTGCGGCCTAACAAGACAAATGGAAGCACGTTAAAAGCAAAGCTGAAGTAATTGGCCAGTCGTGCGAGTGCGGCTCTCCCAGTTGCTGCATACGCCCACACGCGCCTGACGGTGACACCATCTATTTGATCTTTGCAATAGAGTCTGTTGCGATATTCGGGAAATATCTTTCCAATTGGATAGTTGGGCATGGCAGTTGTCACTACGACCTCCTTCCCGCTTCGCTGAAGTTCGCGCACGACACAGCGGAGGCGAATCTGCGGCGCGCCCATCTCCGGCGCATAGTACTGCGTAAGAACCAGCCATCTCTTTAGCATGCTACTTCTCCGTTCGTTGATTGGATCTCGATACAACTGCATGTATGCGCAATCGTTGTTCACAAGTGGCGAAATCGAGATCAGTACTTCCGGATAACTCCCATTCGCCAGAGGAATCGCACATCGTGTGATGTTCTAGACTGTGAGTATTCCCAGATCAGACGAGGGGTCACGCAGGCGCGCGCGTTCTCTAACTAAGAGGATGTGAAGAGAGGTTCCGCCATTTACCTCGTGCTCTGATCCGAACACGTCCTTTACGATCAAGAGCCCTGCAAATTGGCGGTCAGTACGTATCTCTTAGGTCGGAGCAAGCAACACGCCACTGGCCAGATCCGCCTGGGGACGATTCGAGCGAGATCTTATGGCTGCGGATTCTGAGATCAGAAGCCCGAACAGAAACCACGTGGGTTTGCGGTGCTCCCATGTTAACGATGACACGGCGACGCACCAAGTAGCGAGCAAAACGAACCACGCTCTCCGCTGCAGCCTAGACAGAGTCGTTATCAAGTACATCAATGTACCCAAGACGGCTGCGAACAGAGTCGCCCCAACGGTTCCTAGCTCCACAAGGATTGATAGATACGAGTTGTGAGCGACATACGGAATGTCGAGTCTGCTGTAGACACTATCGCCGAAAGCGCCCGAGCCGACTCCGAGGAGTGGATGCTCTCGGTACACTTCCAATCCTGCCGCCCAAATGCGGGTGCGGTTAGTTAGCGTGCCTTCCGCGACTTCATTGTGGATCGTGCCAATTCGGTCCCAGCTCCCATGTGGAATGACGATGATTGCCGCGCTGCACAATATGATAATACCCAATGCAACCATCCACTTTACACGGGTAGTGAAACTTGCGAAGCTGCACGGGACGATTGCTATCGCGATGCAGGTCGTGATGAAGGCACCTCGGGAGCCCGTAAGGCAGATCGCTAACACCGCAACGGGGATGTGTACAAGCCACAAGACCCTGTAGCCCTGGTCAAGCGCAAGCAAGTACCCCGACATCACCACAGCCAGTGCCAAAGTAACCCCAAGTTCGTTTTCATCGAACCCGGCCGCTGTGTACCGTCCTTCCACAATACCGAGATTGCTACCTGAATTTGTAACAAAGGCGTAGAGTACGCTTACTGCAGATACGTAACTGCCTAGTACGTATGCAGCAAGAAGTGCTTGCAGGCGCTTGCGGGTCGGTGCGAATTCCCAAATCAGCCAAGTCATCAACAGAAGTTGGACGCTCGACCTAGCTTTGACGATCGTGGCGTCGGGTGATCGGCTCCAGAGATAGCTGGACACGATCCACATCACCAGCCCACCAAGAAGATAATGAGCAGGATGAATCTTTCGAACACGCCATGAGGCCATGGTCGCACACAGGCCCATCGCAAATGCCACGACTCCTATAGCGAGGCTTAACGATGTTCCTTGAACCACCACGAACTCCTCCTCCCATGGCATGCAGAAGGCCAACAGCCAAAGAGATAAGAAGGCTACATCTGCGACGGTTCTTATACTTCGTCGGCGAGGATGAATTGAGGTAAGCATCTCTGAAATGTGGAGGGCTACTCTCTTTCAAGCGCTGTGCAGAGCATCGTATTCTGTCCGGAGCGTCTGCCGTGACTGAGGATGGCGAGAAGGAAGGAGTTGCAGACAACGAGGAAAAGAGACCCAAGTATCCATGACTCAGCCGCTCCGTTTAGGCCCCGCCTGGGTATGAGAGTCCAACAACTGAGACCTGTCACAACAGCGCTGCCGAGCAATGCAGGAATTTGGGGTAGGAGTTTGCGGGCCGCCGTCATTGTATAGCCCTGCACACAGACGACGTAACCCAGTGCGCCCGCAGCCATTATGCGGGCGAGCACGCCTGCATTGCCGGCGTATTCAGGGCGAAAGAGTATATTAAGCACTTTGTTGCCAGCGAGGAGTGCAATGACAATACCTGCCGTTCCTACGAGGGTACTTACGCACAGGAATCGTTGAAAAAGAGAACGGAATGATCTTTGATCATCAGCGACCCACGCTTTCGCGAGTTCAACAATAATGCAACTCGCTAGAGCTGCCATTACCAGGTTTCCAGCGCCGACCAGCGATGCCAGTGCAGAGAAGATGCCCAACTCTCGCTTGCTTAAGAAATATTCGATGAAATATCGCGGAACATTAAGAGTGAATCCGCTGATTCCGACAATCACGCCCAAGGGAAGCGCTGTCGAAAGCAGCCTGAGTTGGATTCGCCAGCTCCACACCAGCCGATGAGGGCCGCATGTGCGAACTGCAGTTGGCACATCAAACAAAATGAGCACAAAGCCGCGCGCAATTACAAGCCCAACTGCCCCCCAGAGCACATTGTGAGTGACCCAGATAGCCAGCCCCAAACTCATGAGACATAGCGGTCCCTTTAGGATTAGCGACTGCGATACACGGTTTAATTGACCATGTCTTTGCAACAGACCGAAGTAGGTCTCGCTCACATAGTCCATACCTTGTGCTGTTCCAACCAAGAGAATTATTGCTACACTCGACGAGTTCGTTTGTGTCAAGACGGTAACAGCCCATATGATGAACATCGCGCTCGCTAACGAAGCCAATCGAAATGTGATGTATTCGTTGAATGCGTACTCTTCCCGGACGTCCGAAGCGACCATGGTACGTTGCTGAAAACTAGCGAACATTAGCACCGGGGCCGTGACTGCAATCCCTAGAGCATAGGCTCCCACGTCTGCCGGAGTACCGAGTTTCGCCAGTACAATCACCAAGCCCCATTGGCAAGCGTAGTAAACGACATTACTCGACAACGCCCAACTAAAGCTCGGTCCAAAGGATCGAAGTGCTTTGTGGCTTGATCTAACGATCCGGAGATGGGCGTTATCGCGTGCCATAGCTCCTGTAATACTCATACGCACTTCGGCCAAAACGGACGTCGGCACGGTTCCGAATCATCCCGAGCACAGGAGTTCCGTCTTCTGCGAATTGGCGGCAGGTTACGTCGATGCGTTCGCAATGTGCTCGGCGCTCATCGAAGATGAGAATGACTGAATCTGCCAATCTGCCTAATGCTCTCGCATCCGAGAACAAGGAGGTGGGGGGAGTGTCTATTAGTACCCAGTCAAATTCTCGTCGCGCAAGAGCAAGCAGATCGTTTAGGCGCGAAGACCTCAATAGCGGAGTGACACTGGGTACACCGGGACCACTTGGTAGTAAGAAGAGGCCCGAGACGTGAGTTGGATGCAGGACTCGGATCAGGTCGTTGCTGCTGATGGAGCTATCGCCTGTCAGCAGCGATGTCAGTCCGGCATCGTTGCATTGATTGAAAATGCGGTGCAAACAGGGGCGACGGAGATCGCCATCAATCAGCAAGACTCGGTCGAGACTCTCTGCTAGAGTAATCGCGAGGTTGGCAATTATCGTTGTTTTGCCTTCCTGTGGGTCAACGCTGGTGACCGCCAAAACGCGATGTAGCGCTTCCGCTCTAGGACAAAACAGAATTGACGCTATCACGGAGTTGTAGGCTTCCGTGAGCGGGCCCTGTTCATGCCACGTTGACAGCGCAAGGTCGGAAGCGGACTGCTTACGTTCCCATGGTTTAGATATGGTGGTACTGAGGGTTAATGTACGTGCTGCGTCAGGAATCGATCCGAGC
>Ga0105247_10001904_pt1 | contig 14569 bp, 23 predicted proteins | sample KBSS24metaG_FD_81519 | JGI IMG/M metagenome (GOLD analysis project Ga0105247, IMG submission 81519) | Switchgrass rhizosphere microbial communities from Kellogg Biological Station, Michigan, USA - KBS S2-4 metaG | ecosystem: Host-associated > Plants > Roots > Rhizosphere > Soil | place...
ACAACGAAGTACGAGTCCGTGACGTGGAAGTCGATCGGCGGGCTGGCCAGCAGCACACCCGAAAGGCCACCCAGCAAGAACGTGACCAGGAAGCCCACCGAGAAGAGCATCGGTGTCTCGAACGTCAACTGGCCCTTCCACATGGTGCCGATCCAGTTGAAGAATTTGATGCCCGTCGGGACGGCGATCAGGAACGTCATGAACGAGAAGAACGGCAGCAGCACGGCGCCCGTCGCGTACATGTGGTGCGCCCACACCGCGACCGACAGCGCGGCGATCGACAGCGTCGCGTAGATCAGCGTGGTGTAGCCGAAGATCGGCTTGCGGGAGAACACCGGGAAGATCTCGGTGACGATGCCGAAGAACGGCAGCGCGATGATGTACACCTCGGGGTGGCCGAAGAACCAGAACAGGTGCTGCCACAGCAGCACACCGCCGTTGGCGGGGTCGTAGATGTGCGCCCCGAGGCGGCGGTCTGCGGCCAGGCCGAACAGCGCGGCGGTCAGCAGCGGGAAGGCCAGCAGCACCAGGATCGACGTCACCAGGATGTTCCAGGTGAAGATCGGCATCCGGAACATCGTCATGCCCGGGGCGCGCATGCAGACCACGGTGGTGATCATGTTGACGCCGCCGAGGATCGTGCCGAGACCACCGACGGCCAGACCCAGGATCCACAGGTCCCCGCCGGCGCCCGGCGAATGGATCGCGTCGGTCAGCGGGCTATAGGCGGTCCAGCCGAAGTCGGCGGCACCGCCAGGGGTGATGAAGCCGGCGATCGCGATCGTCGCGCCGAACAGGAACAGCCAGAAGCTCAACGCGTTCAACCGCGGGAACGCCACGTCGGGCGCGCCGATCTGCAGCGGCAGCACCAGGTTGGCGAACCCGAACACGATCGGGGTCGCGTAGAACAGCAGCATCACCGTGCCGTGCATGGTGAACAGCTGGTTGAACTGCTCGTTGGACAGGAACTGCAGCCCGGGCAGCGCCAGCTCGGTTCGCATGAGCAGCGCCATCAGCCCGCCGATGAAGAAGAAGATGAAGCAGGCGACGCAGTACATGATGCCGATCAGCTTGTGATCGGTCGTGGTTACGAGCTTGTAGACCAGGTTGCCCTTGGGGCCGAGCCGGGCCGGGAACGGACGGCGAGCCTCGAGTTCTCCGATTGGGGGCGCTTCGGCTACCAACAGGTCCTCCAAACATCCAGTCGGGAAATCCCCGCAGTCTTGCCCCGAATCTTATCTCTCGGCGGGCCCGGTGTCGGCATGGGTCCTACAAACTGTCGTAAATACACAGCGACATCCGAGGTTGGCTGCCTGACCAGCTGCGAGCAGCCCGGATGTTACCGTCGGCGACGTGCTGATCAGCGGGCGGCGGGCAGGTGCCGTTGCTGCCTCGACCGCCGTGCTCACCGCGGTCGTGGTGACGCTCGCGAGCGGCTGCGGATCACTAGGCGGAAGCCCGCCGTCGACGGCGAGCTCGCAATCGGTCATCACCAGCACCACCAAGATCGCGAGCGCCGGCGTGCTGGGTAATGAGCGCAGGCCCGACGAATCGTGCGCACCCGATCCCGCCGCGCTCGACCCCGGCCCGCCGGATCGTGAGGTCCGTCATGCGGCGGGTACCACCACCGTGCACGCAGACCCGCAGCGCATCGTCGTGCTGTCGGGTGATGCGCTCGACGCATTGTGCGCGCTGGGCCTGCAGTCACGAATCGTCGCCGCGGCGCTGCCCGACGGCACTGCAGACCATCCTGGAGCGCAGCCGTCGTATCTCGGCGCCGTCGTGCACGACGTTCCCAGCGCCGGCAGCCGCAGTGAGCCGGACATCCAGGCCATCAAAGGGGCCAACCCCGACCTGATCCTGGGCTCGCAGGCGCTGACGCCGGAAGCCTACCCGGAGCTGACCGCTATTGCCCCGACGGTGTTCACCGGTCCAGCCGGCGCGAAATGGGAGGACAACCTGCGCACTGTCGGCGCGGCGACCGGACGGCTCGACGCCGCCAACGGCCTGATCGATGGTTTCGAGAAGGACGCCGACAAGACGGGCGCCGACAACGACGCCACCCACTTCCAGGCGTCAGTAGTGCAGTTCACCGACACCACGATGCGGGTGTACGGCGTGGACACCTTCCCCGGCAGCGTGCTGGCCGCTGTTGGTGTGGATCGCCCTGCGGCGCAACGCTTTACAGACAAGCCGTACGTCGAGATCGGAATCACCGACACCGATTTGGAAAACTCTGCTGACTTCTCGGCCGCCGACGGCGACATCGTCTACATCTCCTTTGCATCGCCTGCCGCCAAGGACCGCGCGCCGACAGTGCTCAACAGTCACGCGTGGAGGAAGCTGTCGGCCAACCGCGACAACAGGGTTTTCGCGGTCAACAACGAGGTGTGGCAGACCGGCGAGGGCATCGTCGCCGCACGCGGCATGCTCGCCGATCTGAGATGGGTCAACGCCCCGATCAACTAGTGTCGCGCAGGTGATCCACGTCCTCGTGTCGACCTACGTGCAAGCGCCCGACGTCGTCGAGCAGACCCGGCCGGCTCACCTGAAGTTTCTGGAGGCCGAGATCGAGGCCGGTCGTCTGCTGCTCGCGGGCCGACAGGAGGACGGGTCCGGTGGCGTTCTCATCACCGCGGACATGGCCGAGGAGGAAGCAGACGCCCTCCTCGATCGCGATCCCTACGTCCAGGCGGGCGTGGCGCGCTACGAGCGGCGCTCGTTCAACGGCGCGTACCGCGCTCCAGGGCTTTAGGGTGAAGCTCACAGCTCGAACCGGGAATGACGGCCGTCGCATAGGCCGTTAGATCGATGTGAGCCGCACCGTAGCGGCAATTCCAGTTAGCTTCGCGAAGCTTCTTGGTGCTTGCAAAAAGACGACTAAGAGGATCTACATGTCGACGACCGTTTCCGCCTATACCGCCAATTCGGCCACCGAGCCGCTGACCAAGACCACGATCACCCGCCGCGACGTCGGACCGCACGACGTTGCGTTCGACATTCATTTCGCGGGCATCTGTCACTCGGATATCCACACCGTCAAGGGTGAGTGGGGCCAGGCGAACTACCCGTTGGCACCCGGACACGAGATCGCGGGCATCGTCACCGCGGTCGGTGCCAAGGTGACCAAACACAAAGTCGGCGACCGTGTCGGCGTCGGCTGCTTCGTCGACTCCTGCCGCGAATGTGACAACTGCAAGGCCGGTCTCGAGCAGTACTGCAAGAACGGCATGATCGGCACCTACAACGCGATCGGCCGTGACGGTGAGGTCACCCAGGGCGGGTATAGCGGTGCCATCGTCGTCGACGAGAACTACGTGCTGCGTATCCCCGACGCGATTCCACTGGATGCTGCCGCGCCGCTGCTGTGCGCGGGCATCACGCTGTATTCGCCTCTGCGCCACTGGAATGCCGGACCCGACACCCGCGTCGCGGTGATAGGACTCGGCGGGCTGGGCCACATGGGCGTCAAGCTCGCCGCCGCGATGGGCGCCAAGGTCACCGTGTTGAGCCAATCGTTGAAGAAGATGGAGGACGGCCTTCGGTTGGGCGCAGCCGAGTACTACGCCACCTCCGACCCCGAGACGTTCGATACGCTGGCCGGCTCGTTCGACCTGATCTTGAACACCGTGTCGGCCAACCTGGACCTGAATGCCTACCTGAGCCTGCTCGACACCGATGGCACCCTGGTCGAACTCGGCATGCCCGAACACCCGATGACGGTCCCGGTGGTCCCACTGGTCTCGCAGCGCCGCAGCCTCTCCGGTTCGATGATCGGGGGCATCGCCGAAACCCAGGAGATGCTCGACTTCTGCGCTGAGCGCGACGTGCGTCCCGAGATCGAGGTCATCCAGCCCGATTACATCAACGAGGCCTACGAGCGCGTGCTCGCCAGCGATGTGCGGTACCGCTTCGTCATCGACACCGCTGCGCTGAGGAGCTAGGCGGAACCGTCGCCGACGCCGGCCAGCGGCCATCCTGCCGCGGCGAGCTTGGCGGCGACCCGCTGGACGTTCTCGGGTCCGGCATCGTGATGTGAGACGTCCTTGATGAACGCGGCGATCTCGTCCTCGCCGATCGTGCCATCGGCCAAGGCTGTCGAGCCGTCGGCGGTGATGTGGCGGACCACCTCTTTGATCTGGTCTTGGGTCAGCGGGGTGGCGCGCAACAGTGCCAGCAGCGGTACCCGGTCAGGGCCAGGCACACCCTGGGGGTAGCCGGCACGCAGCCAGTCCAGGATCGAGTGCAGAAGCGACGTGGCAGTCATGCTGCAAGTGTCGTGGCTGTGCCCTTGCGGCGCCAGAGCCACTTCGACGGTTCGTTGCTCATTTACCGCGCGTTCATCGCGTTCGAATCCGCGTGACCGCAAGCCATGACCGGCGAGACAGCCGACGCCGACGCTGAGCGCGCCGAGTACCTGGTGTTCATGTCAGGATGGATGGGCATGGACCTGGCCCACTACGGCCTGGACGAGCCGATCGGGAACGTCGATTCCAACGCAATTCTGTCCGCGCTCAAGGTTTTTCAGTCCGTCGACCCGATGGGCGCGAGTGGGCGGTCCGAGACATCGCCGAGAGGGGCGAGATCGGCGGCATGGGACCGCGCGATCGTCAGATCCGTTGTGCGCGTCGCGGATACGTTGCAGGAGTGGGTCGAGGAAATCGACGTCGACGGCTTCACCCAGCCGTATGCGATCACGCCCGACGGTGCGTCCTCGTCGGCATCGGACGCGGCACATCCGTCCACGGGGCGCCGAATCTGAGCGTTGTGTTACGGGCATGTGTCCTCCGGTTGTCGGCATGGCGGAGGGATGCGACGCTCACTGCGGACTGCAGCGTCGCGGGCCACTAATGCACTCTGATCCGAACCAGGAGGCCCGCGGTGACCACTGAATCCGCAGCCGTCGACAGCACCGCCGCACCGCAGGCGGGCCTGAAGAAAGGCGCGATCGGCATCGTCGCGGTGATCTTCATGGCCGTGGCCAACGCGGCGCCGATCACCGCGATGACAGGCAATGTGCCGATCGCCGTGGGATTCGGCAATGGGCTGGGCGCACCGGCGGGCTTCCTGTTCGCGACGATTGTGCTGACGGTCTTCTCGCTGGGCTATGTCGCGATGGCCAAGCACATCACCACCACCGGCGCGTTCTACGGCTTCATCTCGCATGGACTCGGCCAGGTTTGGGGTATGGCCAGCGGGCTGCTGGCGACGTTCGCCTACGTCATTTTCGAGGGTTCGTTGATTGGCGGGTGCGCGTATTTCGCCAACGACGCGGTGAACACCATTGTCGGCGTTAACATCCCGTGGCTGGTCTTCGCGATCGGCGCGATCGTGATCATCGCGGCGCTGTGCCATTTCCATATCACCCTGACCGCGGCGATTCTCGGCGTCACACTGATCTCCGAGGTGTGCGTGCTGTTCGCGCTCGCGTTCTCCGTGATCTTCAAGGGCGGCGGGCCGGACGGACTCATGCTCAATCAGACGGTGCTGCTCAACAACGCCTTCGAGAGCCTGCCCGCAGGCGCGTTCGGAACAGCGGCGGCGGCCGGTTCGATGGCGATCGGGCTGTTCTTCGCGTTCTGGTCGTGGGTCGGTTTCGAGACGACGGCCGTCTACGGCGAGGAGTCGCGCAACCCGAAGAAGATCATCCCCCGGGCCACGCTGATCGCGGTGATCGGACTGGGCCTGTTCTACACGTTCATCTCGGCAATGGTGTTGGCGGGCAATGGCGCCAAGACATCCGTCGAAACCTCGATCAGCGCATCGCCCCTTGACCTGTTCTTCGGATTGGTGAGGTCCAACCTCGGCAGCGTGCTGCTCGACATCTACAAGATCCTGCTCGTCATCGGATCGTTCGCGTGCGCGCTCGCGTTCCACAACGCAGCGTCGCGCTACCTCTACGCACTCGGTCGCGAAATACCTTTCAGCGCAGCGCGTTCCACAGTTGGGGCCACGCACCCAAGGCATGGTTCGCCGTACATCGCGTCGGCCACCCAGAGCGTGATCACCCTGGTGATGGTGCTGCTGTTCGCCGGCTTCACCGCGGTGCAGGTCCCCGACGCCAACGGCGTTCCTGTAGACACCCCGTCGCTGGTGCCCTACACGAACATCTACGGCTTGCTGGCGCTGATCGGCACGGCGGCGATCCTGTTGGTGCAGGCGATCTGCTCGGCGGCGGTGATCTCGTACTTCTGGGTGCGAAAGACGCATCCCGGCAACGTGATCACCACGTTGATCGCTCCGCTGATCGGCGGTGTGGCGATGCTCTACGTGGTCTGGCTGCTGTGGGACAACAGGGCGTTCGCCGCGGGCTATGCCGCCAACTCGCTGGTGTTCAAGGCAGGCCCGTACGTCATCCTCGCCGTGTTCGTGGTCGGCATTGCGTATGCGGTGTGGATGCGGTGCGCCAAGCCGGAGGCCTACGCCGAGATCGGGCGCACCGTCATGGAGGACTCGCACGAGCGCGCGGAGACATAGTTCCGCGAGTAGAGGCCAAAGGGCCCCGGCACGCCGCGTGTTCGGGGCCTTTTGCGTGTTGTCGCCAAGACTCGAGTTGGCGGTCGGCTGACGCTAGATTGCTAGCATGCTAGCCCGACGTACGTGGGCGACGAGGACGTCAAGCAGTTCAACGTGTACCTGCCGGTCGGCCTGATCCGGCGGGTCAAACACCATGCGATCGAGACGGAGTCATCCCTTTCGGCGCTGGTGGCCGAGGCGCTGCGGGCCTATCTCGACACCCACGGCAAGCAACCGACGAAGGAGAGCTGAATGACGACCGAGGGTATCGAGGCTGTGTTCCTGGAGACCCACAACTGGGGCAAGTCGGCCAAGTTCTTTCAGGGCCTCGGCTACGAAGTCGAGTTCGCGACGGACCACAACTCCGGCCAGCTTCGCCGCGGTGACGGCCCCTATCTGTTCATCGCCGAGATACCCGAGACCGAGCCCACGTGCAGGCACCTCGTGCTGGCGGTGGCCGATGCAGACGCGTTCGAGCTCGATGCCTCCGTGGAGGTCTTCAGCGGATGGGAGGACACCCATTGGGGCACAAGGCTGATGACGATTCGCGATCCTGACGGCCGCGAGTGGAAGCTGCAGGCGCCGCAAAAATGACCCACGCAACGTCAGCACCCGACAGCACCGCCGTCCGCACTGCCCTGTGGCGCGCCCTGCACGTCGAACTCGACGCTCCACCACATGTGCTCGAGGACACGATCGGCCTGCGGCTTGCCGATCCCGAGCCGGACTGGCGGTCGCGCGGCGACATGCACCCCGAGGGCACAAAGGCGTTCCGTGCCTCGATCGTGGCGCGGGCCCGATATCTGGACGACCTCGTGGCCGAACACGCGGCGGCCGGCGTCGAGCAGTACGTCATTCTGGGCGCCGGCCTTGACACCTTCGCTCAGCGGCACCCCGACGTCGCGGTGCGAGTCTTCGAGGTTGACCAGCCCGGAACCCAGGAGTGGAAACGGCGCAGGCTCATCGAGATCGGGCATCCGCCCGGCGAAAGTCTGCGGTACGTCTCTGTCGACTTCGAGAGCGGCCAAGCATTTCCGGAAGCGTTGAGGGCCAACGGCTTCGACGCGGATCGGCCAGCGGTGGTCTCATCGACCGGCGTCAGCATGTACCTGACCAAGGAGGCCACGGAGGCGGCATTTCGCCAGGTTGCGGCGATGGCAGGCGGGTCGGTCATGGCAATGACGTTCATGCTGCCGCTGGATCTGGTCGACGTCGCCGCGCGGCCGATGCAGGAATCCGTCGAGGCGGCTGCGGCCGGTTCCGGCACGCCCTTCATCAGTCACTACACACCTGACGCGATGTCGGAAATATGCCGCGCCGCAGGCTTTTCCGAGGTGCAGCACGTCAGCCCGGACGACCTCACGGCACGCTACTTCGCCGGGCGCGCCGACGGGCTGCGACCGCCGAGCGCCGAGCATCTCATCGTCGCGGCGTCCTAGACGCCGACTTTCGGGCTACTCTGGGCCCGTGAGTAGCCAGCGAGTGCCCGGCGGGGTCGTGCACAAACTGCCCGTTGACCTGCGCACGGCGCTGATCGGGAACGCGACGGCACTCGCGGCCTGGAAAGACATCACGCCGTTGGCGCGCAACGAGTTCATCTGCTGGGTCGAGGACGCCAAACAGGAGAAAACCCGACAGCGACGCATCCGCAGGACTCAGGAAGAGCTTGAGGAAGGCATGCGCCGCCCCTGCTGCTGGCCCGGGTGCAAGCACCGCGAGCGTAACGGCTGAGAAGGACGATAAGTCGAGAGCGCGCTAGACAGGGGCCCATTGGTCCCACGGCACGCTCCAGTCGCCGTTCTGCCAAAGCTGCAATGGCTGGCCGCCGGTATTGCGCACCTCGACGACGTCGCCGGGAACCGAGAAGTTGTAGAACCACGCCGCGTTGTCGTGGTTGAGGTTCAGACAGCCGTGACTGGTGTCGGTGTTGCCCTGCGCCCATACAGTCGCATCGAGCTCATGCATGTAGATGCCGTCGGTGCTGATCCGCACGGCGTAGGGAATCGACTCCTTGTAGCCGAGGTGGGAGTTGATGGGCAGCCCATATGTCGACGAATCCATGACCACCGGGTTGCTCTTGTCCATCACGGTGTAGACGCCGGGCTGAGTCCAGAAGCTGAGCGTTTTGTTTCCGACCTTGTCGGTGCCGCCGCGCCCCATCGAGGTGGGCATGGTGCGCGCGAGCTTGCCGCCGTCGTAGACGCTGACCTGCTTGGTGGCGTCGTCGGCGATTGATACGTGCGAGGCGCCGATGGTGAACGTCAGCGGCGGCTGTGGTCCGGGGGTGATCGTGACGACGGTGCCCGGTTCGTAGTACTGCGGCGGGCGCCAGTGCGCGGTTTGGTCATCGACCCAGTGCCAGGCACCTGACACGGGCGGCGATGTGGACACGGTGAGCTGTTGCTCTGCCGCGCCGCGATCCCCTACAGGTGCGTCGAAATGCGCGACGACGACCTCACCGATGCCGTAGGTGCCACCGGCCTGCAGTGGTGCGCCCGACGTGCTGGTCAGTGAAACTCCAGGCAGGTCAACATCGTCGGCTCGAGACACACCCGCAGTGACGCCGAGCATCGCCGTCAGCGTCGCTGCCACCGACCACACGATCAGCACGCTGCGGCACATACCGGCCATGAACTGCTCCCACATTTCCAGAGGCGGAAATCTACGAATCACGATAGTAAGTCCGAACGCTGGCAGATCGCGGATATGCGTGCCTAAAAACGCCGTCGCACACAGGATTTCAACAGGAATCTGCCAGGTTCGCGTCCCGAGATAGCTCAAGGCCGGAGCTGCGAGACTATCAGTCTCGACAACACTTGGTCGCATGACATCCGCGATGACTCAGCGCAAGCGTCGCGCCGACTGGTTTCACCGCTACCTTGCCAATCCGATCACCGTGCGTCTGCCAACCCAGGTGGTGCTCGAGACAACTGGGCGCAGAACCGGTCTGCCGCGCCGCACACCGGTCGGCGGCAGGATCATCAGCCGGCAGTTCTGGATGGTCGCCGGCGACGGCGAGGCGGCCGACTATGTGCGAAACATCAAGGTCCACAATGCGGTTCGACTACGAATCAAAGGGCGTTGGCGTCGGGGGACCGCAGTCCTATTGCCTGACGACTATGCCGCCTTGCGACTCACGCAGCTGCCGCGCTTCAACAGCGCCATGGTGCGCGCGTTGGGCACCAAGCCGCTCACCGTTCGCGTCGACCTCGAGTAGAAGCGATGAAGACTGTCTACCACCAGCCGAAGCGACGCAGTCAACCGCTCAAAACCCTTGTGGACGGCGACGTTCGAGCAACTGGGCTTTCGGGCATGCGCCTACCAGTTCAGACGGCTCCGATCATTCGCAGTTCAGCGAACGCAATACGACGATCAGCCGCACAACCTCGCGAGTGCTCGCCGTTAAATTGTTACCAGAGCTTGCCTTGAGCGACACGTCCCGTAGCAAGAATGCGACGAGTACCCCGTGGCGAACGAAAGGAATCAGTGACCGACAAGGACCTGTATAGGGCGATTCTGAGCGTGTTGCAGTCGCACTTCGACAGTACTGAGCTGCCACGACCGGCATCACAGGCCGAGCTCAATGACGGTGCCGTGGTGAACAACTCGGGAGATGCGAACCGAGCCATGCAAGCTCACGAGATCGGCCAAGACGCCGTTAATGACTGGCTGTCGGCGAAGCTGACCCCTGGGCGGTTGGAGTTCGTCGGGATGATGCGCAACTGACGAGCACGCCGTGTCCGTCTTCCCCCGCGCCCCGATCGCGTCGCGCAGCGCGGCGGCAGGCGGTGAAAGTGTGATCCTCGCTGGCCGGCCGGGTCATCGGTTGTCGTCAACCTCGTCGACTTCAATCGGGTCGTATTCTGCGCTTACACGTCAACCATGGCCGCGGGCCCTGCGGCCTCTACGTCACGCCAGGACACTGGGCCAACTCGGGTTGGCATTGCTGAGCCTGCCGCTCGCTGTGCCCGCGGCGGCGGACCCTGCGACTTCCTCCGCCGAGCAGCCCGCGCAGTGGATCGTCGTCGGCGTGCCTGCCGCAAACGCGACAACAGGAACCCTCACCGCCTTCCAGCGGGTCGGTCAGCAATGGAAAGCGGTCCTGGGACCGATGCCTGCCAAGGTAGGCGCGCTCGGCGTCGGGGCCCCCGCTGACGGTGTCCACCGCACTCCTGCGGGAACGTTCACATTCGACCAAGCCTTCGGTCGCCAGCCCAATCCCGGCACCAAGATGCCCTATTTCCAAGCCACTGACCAGGATTGGTGGGACGAGGACGCCGGATCGCCTACCTACAACACCCACGTGCGTCGGTCCGGCAGTCCGTCGTCAATCGCGGAAAACCTCTACGACTCCGGCCCCGTCTACGACTACGCCGTCAACATCGCGGTGAACCCGCAACGCATCCCGGGACGGGTGGCTGGGATTTTTCTCCACGTGACCGATGGCGATCCCACCTGGGGATGTGTGGCCATCGGCCGCGACGAGATGCGCTCTGTGCTGAACTGGCTCGACCCTTCTGCATCCCCTGAAATCACCATCGGCGTCGGACACCCGTCGCTGGTCCCATCCGGGTCGTGACCTGGCGCGGGCTTTAAAAATCCCAGTCTAAGAGGGCTGACACCTGCGGAGGTACCCGAAGGGCTTCCATTGAGAGCTGTCGGGTGCATGCATCATGACGCACCACGGGTGGCAATGTCGAGTTGCCATGCCCCGTTTTTTCCGTCACCTGCACGAAGAGGCGGAAATCACTTCCGTGGCACTCCCATCAGATCGGGCCTGACCTGGGTGATCGTGTCCCAGAAACAGCTTCTCCACCCTTTCATTCCTCCACGTCAACCGGCTCTCTAGGTGCCATCCCGCCAGTCGAGATAAACCCGCGCGATGCGGTAGGTGTCGCCGCTGGCCGCGTCACCACGTACACCGGCGCCATCGCGCCTCGCATGTCCACTGGCGGGCGGACTTCAGCAGTCTGCCAGCACCCGATGGCCCCGTCCGCCAAACCGGTGGGCGCTTCGGAGGTGGCAGCCAGCGGAGACTTGGGCCGCCGGGTCGGGTTTGCCGTCGGTGGCCAACCGTGAGGCATCTCACACGGAAAATATTTCCGGAGTATTGTCATAATCGCTGTTTGTTTCCTATCATTTCACGAATCACTAATGACACACCGCCGGGAGAACGCTCTGTGAAGCAACACCACATTGGGTCAAGCAACGACCAGGCCGCGACCGTGGTTGCGCTGGACACCAACCACGCGAACGCGTTCGTGATTGACGCGGTGGAGAGATTCCGCCCACCGTCCGACCACCGTGAGATGCATGACGTTTTCATCGTCATTAGCGAAGGACGCGATGGCGAACCCATCGCACGGACGTTTTACGCCGCCGACCTAGACGACGCGCGCCAAACGCACCAGGAAAACTACGGCGACGAGCCCATCGTCGCGGTTCAACAATGAAACCGTCCCGCCTCGTCACCTCCGGAACAGTGTTCCCCTGCCCGCCGCCCTCCAACGACAGAGGTGGGGCATCGGTGTACTACCCAAACTGCAAGGCGGCGACGGCCGCTGGTGCGGCACCCCTATATGCCGGGCGGCCCGGTTACCGGACGGCAAACACACTGTCCCTTAACGCCGATATGGACCTGCTCCTCTGATGGCCGGGGACTACTTCGAGCAGGTTCTCGACGGCTACTTCCAGGATTGGCGCGACGGCTACGCCCACGCCATTAAGGATGTCGAGCGCCTGCTCGACGACCAAACCAAAAAAGAATCAAATCAGTAGGCGGACAACTATTTTGGTCCGCCACCATTGGACCTGACTTGTCCGAAAAAGGACACAACCCCACAGGAGTGACCATCATGCAGACAGACGCGACGAAAATGAGCCGCGAAGAGCGCCGCACGCGGCTTGAGCAGCGGCGCTCAGCAGTCGCATACCAATTGCGGCGTCTGGCAACCGAATTGACGGACATCGACCGACAGCTTGACGACATCGAGCAGTCGGAGGGGTGAGGCACGCTATCCGCGTTGCAGGGCCACGTGGTTGCCGATTACCGCACCGGCCACGGCATGTAAGCCGGCATCGAGAACGCGTATTCGATCTGATTCTCAACCAGACTTCGGCTCGCATTGAAGCCCGTATGACAACGCCCGCGTAGGTCTAAAGCATCTGACAAGACATCACCGGAAATCCCGCTGAGGAACAACCAACCGAAAGAGAGAAAACGTATGAGGAAAACGATGACAGCACTGGCGGCAGCGGGAGTACTGAGCGCTGCCCTGCTCGGCTTGGCACCCCTGGCCTCGGCCAACGGCCCCTACGCCAACTGCACCCAGGCGCACGCCGATGGCCGCTACGACATCCCGCAGGACGACGCCGACTACTGGCCAGGTGGCGATCGTGACCACGACGGCGTCGCCTGCGAAAGCTAACAAGACACACATCAATGGGAACGAGAGGCAGATAAGGAGGTGATGATGAATCGACTGGCGGGCGGCGTCGCCGGTACAGCCTTGGCGGGCGGCGAGGACAAGTGGTATGAGGACTCGGCCGGGCTGCTGAGCTACAACGTGCTCAAAACCGGGAAGAGCGGCCAACGCGAGGAGACCACCCACCAGTATCGCGCCGAGGTGGACCAGTGCCTGCCGCCCGAGGTCATCAAGGTCATGCGGCGACTACATGCATGATGTCCTGTCGGGTGCTATCACCGACATCTGCCCCCAGTACATCAACTTGGTCTATCCAACCGGCACGGTGTCGTGATGAACCCGGCACCGGGCTGGTACCCCGATCCCGGCCACACCAACCTGCAGGCGTACTGGGACGGGCAGCAGTGGCACCCGGGTGCCACCAAGCTCACCGAGAGCGCCGAGTGGGTGTACTGGATCATCGGCATCGTGGCGGGCCTGGCGCTGTCGACGGTCTTCCCGCCCGCCCACAGGCGAGTGGTATCAGCGGCAGGGGCCGCGACGATGAACGCTCCCAACCACGTCGTCGAGCGCGACGCAACTGGTTGCAGGCCAGCTCATCCTTCTCCGCCAGCGCCTTGGCGTGCGCCTCATCCTGCGCCTTGAACTTCTCGGCGAGCTGTGCGACCTCCGCCGGTGTCAAAGGCGCAGCCTTCCTGGCCAGCGCCGAATCAAAGACGGCCTTGAGTGGCACGGCTTGCGGATTCGCCGAGCGATGGAAGGTCGCCCAAACCATTACGTGATGCAACTCGCGAAGCGCATCCAGCGCTGCGCGCGGAGGGATCGGTTTCTGATCATGCACGGCATGGTTGCCGAGCTTGCGGCGATCCCCGCACCGACGTTCGCCTTGAACTTCGCAACATTGATCCGCGCCGACAAGTCATCCTGATACGGAGCCGGCAGCGTCAGTTAGTGTTAGCCAACTAGGCGAGCACCGACCGCAACTAGGTCTCTCACCAGTCAAAACTAGAAGTCCCACTCCTCGTCTTCGGTGTTGACGGCCTTGCCGATCACATACGACGAACCCGAACCCGAGAAGTCGTGGTTCTCATCACGCGAGGTATGTAACTGTGAGCAGATTGTGGGCAATATGGGCTATATCCCCACGAGTGGGTGAGCGAGGCCAAACATGAACGCCGATGACATCATCGCCAATGACGCCCACCGTGATGCGCTCCGGCCGTCCACCACCGCATGCACGCGGTGGGGCATCGCTTATCCGGCTGACCCCGTGGCGGATCCGGCGGCCGTTCGCGAGCTGCGGGTCTAGCTGTGGAGTTGCTCACGCTCGATCAGATCAACGCGGCGGCGGATCGGCTGAGGCCGGTGATGCGGCTGACCCCGGTGATCGCGTCGCAGGTGCTGTCGGAGCGCACGGGCGAACAGGTGTGGCTCAAGTGCGAGAACCTGCAACGCACCGGGTCGTTCAAGCCCCGCGGCGCCTACAACCGGATCGCCAATCTGAGCATCGAGGACCGGGCTCGCGGTGTGGTCGCGGCCAGCGCAGGCAACCACGCGCAAGGAGTTGCGTGGGCCGCGACCGAGCTGGGGATCGCGTCGACGGTGTTCATGCCGGTCAACGTTCCGCT
>Ga0105247_10001905_pt1 | contig 14567 bp, 4 predicted proteins | sample KBSS24metaG_FD_81519 | JGI IMG/M metagenome (GOLD analysis project Ga0105247, IMG submission 81519) | Switchgrass rhizosphere microbial communities from Kellogg Biological Station, Michigan, USA - KBS S2-4 metaG | ecosystem: Host-associated > Plants > Roots > Rhizosphere > Soil | place...
CAATAAGATTTTTTGCCGCAATCGCGATTTTCCTCTGGACAGTTTTTTGTAATAGTGTTATTTTACCAATCTGTCACTAGCTATTTAAGATATTTTACCAATTTGTACTTTATAAGATCGACGAAGGCGAGTTCTGCTGGATACGGAACTCGTTCGTAAACAAAGTAAACAAGCAGGTTAACGGTTTCGATCTCATTTCGGTCAAGTTACTCCACAAAGTTCGTTCCGGAACTTATGAGTAAAAAACCTTGGTTACGATTTCAGTTCTTGCAATAACCACGCGCGCGTTAGGCGTTGGGACCCCCGGGAAAGGACTGACCGCTCGTAAACTAGGTAAAACAAATCTTTTCAAGCGGTTTTGAAAATTCAATTAATGAGAATACGTCCTCGGGCCCACAATAGCGATCTCGGCCCTGAGTGATCTGGAAGGAGAAAACATGAATTCACTGTTACCGAAATTAGCGCGAATTTTCGCGGTTTCATTCTGCCTCTCGATCGGCCTTGTCGTTGTGCAATCGATGGCAGCGCAGGAAACGCGTGGCACGATCCGCGGAACGGTTACCGATCCTAATAAACAGGCCGTATTCAATGCGACCGTTACGGTGATCGATCCGTCCAGAGGCACAAAAGTAAATCTCACGACAAACGGCGAAGGCTTCTTCCAGGCGACTTATCTTATCCCCGGAACATATCAGATCGTTGTCGAGGCATCCGGGTTCAAAAAAGCAGTCCGGGAAAACGTTCTTCTTCAGATCGGAGGTGCCGTTCAAGTTGATATCCCACTTGAAATTGGCGGAGCACTGGAAACGGTCACGGTAACCAACGACCTGCCGCAGCTCAATACGGAAAACGCTTCCCTCGGCCAGGTCGTTGACGCGCAGCGAATCGCGGAGCTTCCACTAGTCCACGGAGACCCCTACACGCTGATTGGCTTGTCCCCAGGCGCAAGCTACACGGGCGATCCTAGACTTGATCGCCCGTTTGAGCCAACGCACATTGTCGGGTTCGCGATCAACGGCGTCCGCGGTAACCGCATGGATCTGACGATTGATGGGGTCGCCAGTACATCAACCGCCAATGCGAACGAGGTCATCGCGTCTTACGTTCCGCCAAGCGATATCGTCCAGGAATTCAAAGTGCAAACCGCCACCTTTGACGCCCAGTTCGGTAATACTGAAGGTTCAGTAACTAGCATTAGTATCAAATCTGGGACGAACGCTATACACGGTTCGGCATACTATTTCGCCGAGCCGGGTCAGTGGGCCGCAAACGATTCATTCGGTAAAGCCCGAGGAAACCCTCGGCCCGATACATATTCGAATCGCATTGGCGGTTATGTAAGCGGGCCCGTTCGACTTCCGTGGCTTTACAACGGAAAAGACAAATCATTCTTCTTGTTCGGCTTCGAAGCTATCCGCGATTCGCGGCCGCGTTTCGATGTCACGAATGTTTGGGTACCGACAGCGGCTCTTGCATCGGGAGATTTTTCCGCCTTTATGTGCGGCCCACCTCCGCCGCTTCCAGCGACCCAGACCGGATGTACGAATATTTATGATCCCCTTACGCGAACAAATGGGGGCAGCGGAACTACTTATACGGCAACGCAACAGTTCAGCGATCCGAGCCGTGCGACTGCCTCCAATCCACTTGGCCTCAATATTATCCCATCAAACAGGATCAATCCCGTTGCCCAGGCTGTTCTCGCTTATTTGGGAGGTCCGAAGAATTCCGGAAATCTTGTAGGAAATATTAATGACTCTACCCTTGCAGAAAAAACCAAGCCATACAACAACTGGACGTTTCGAGTTGACCAAAAGCTTTCCGAAAACAACCATATGTTTGTTAGAGGAAGTTGGTACGACCGTGACAGCTTTTACGATCGCTATACCGATAGCGCCTATGCCGGGACACACTTCACTTTCGCATCCCGCGGAGGTGTGATCGATGATGTACATACGTTTAATTCCACTACGTTTCTCAATGTTAAGTATGGATATAATCGTTTCATTCGTGCTTCTGGAGCACAGCCTGATGCGGTCGGCTTTGATCTTACGAAACTTTGGGGATCGACCGCCGGCGCGACCTACAATGGCTTGGTAGGCGAAGAAATCAGACGCTTTCCAAGATTTAACTTCCCAACGAATGGCACTCTCGGCAACGGATTGACCAACGAAGACCGTCCTACCGATACTCATAATGTAGCTGCGATCCTGAACAAAAGTTGGGGAAAACACTCGTTCAAATTCGGAGCCGAACTTCGTATCTATCGGGAAGACGACAATTTTGCCAGTAATGACCAAACTGGGCAATTCACGTTCAACAACACCTATACAAGAAAAAGCACTACCGCGTCCAATAGCACAACCTTCGATGCGGGGCCGCAGGAATTCAACGGACTGCAGGCTTTCGCGTCCTTTCTGCTCGGTCTGCCCTCCACCGCCGACATTACGCGCAGAGCCGATTACTCTGAGTATTCAAAGACCTGGGGATTTTTTGCACAGGACGACTTCAAGGTTACGCGCAACCTGACTTTGAATATCGGTTTAAGGTATGAAAAAGAGCAAGCCCTTGTAGAGCGACAGGACAAGAGCGTTTCCGGATTCGATTTTTCATTCGTACAGCCGTCTCAGTCAACGGTCCGGTCGAAACTTACGTCGGCTGATACGGATCTAAACGGCACTCCGATCAATCCGGCCACATTCAATCTTACCGGCGGTCTACTTTTTGCGGGCAAGGATACGGGCAGCGGTTTGTACAACACTCCTAACAACACTTTTCTACCGCGATTTGGAGCGGCCTATAGATTAAATGACCATACGGTTTTGCGCGGCGGTTTTGGATTATTCGCCGGTTTCCTCGGCGAGCGCCGCGGCGACGTGATCCAACCCGGATACACGCAACAGACATCTCTTCCCTTAACTTCGCTTGCAAATGGAGCCCCGATCCCCCAGTCGATTTCGGCGTTTCCGAATGCTATTTCAATTATCGAGCCCAAGGGGAACCTTGCGGGAAAAACAACCGGTCTTGGCGGCGCGGTTTCGTTCTTTAATCAGAATCCGAAAGCGGGTAAGCAGGCACGGTGGCAGTTCGGGATCCAGCGTGAATTGCCTTGGGGATTTGTTGGAGAGGCTGAATATGTGGGCAACTATGGCTACGACCTTGAAATTGTACGTGAACTAAATGCCATACCAAATCAATATCTATTAGACCTTGGTCTGAACGCCGCTGGGACCGGACTGGATGCCGCCCTGAGTGCAAGATCTACTGCATTAGGATTTGCGGTACCGAATCCATTTAGGAATGTTCCCGGCTTCGAGGCGAACACCACGTTTTTTAGTAACTCAACAATTGCAAGATCGCAGCTGCTAAGACCATTTCCGGAATTTACCAGTGTGCTTTCGTCCAACAACGATGGAAAATCCTGGTATCACGCCGGACAGTTCAGTTTGCAGAAGCGTTTCTCGAGCGGCAACACGATTCAAATAGCTTACACTTGGTCGAAATGGCTGCAGGCGACGGAGTATCTAAATCAGGGCGACCCGACTCCTACGAAAATGATTGCTGACCAGGACTCACCCCATCGTTTCTCCATTAGTGGTATTTACAAGCTTCCGTTTGGAAAGGGAGAGCGGTTTGCGAGTGGCAACGGTGTTTTGGATCGGGTCGTCGGGGGATGGCAGCTCCAGGGTGTCTACCAATTTCAAGTCGGATTTCCGATCGCCTTTGGAGCGTATAATATAGCGAGTGCGGCCGTCTCGGGCGATATTTTCTACAAGGGTGGCGACATTTCGCTGCCCTACAGTGAACAAAGCACCGATCGTTGGTTCAACACGGCGGTTTTCTCCACAGTCGCCCCACCCTCAAATGGGCACCTGCGGACTTTGCCATTCAGATTCTCCGATGTTCGTCGGGATAATATTAACAATGTGGATCTCTCATTGTTGAAGAACACGCGGATAACGGAAACAATGAAAGTACAGATCAGATTGGAGGCTATCAACGCGTTCAATCACACTTATTTCCCTGCTCCCTCAGTGGCTCTTGGGGGGGCATTCGGAACGATCGGTCTCGGAACCGCCAATCAGGCAAATTACGCCCGACGCATTCAGTTCGGCTTTAAGTTCCTTTTCTAAAGGGAACCGATTCTATTGAAAAGTTTAAGCCGGACGGCCCGTTAAAGGGCGGTTCGGCTTTTTTTTAATTTCTGAGACTCTCGTGAAGATAAAGGCCCCTATATTTTGCTGGACATATTGTTGCCGTACGTGTTATCTTTCCGGCGCATCCCTCTAGAAGACTGTAGTTTTTGTAAATTAAACCGAACTGTTTGATCCGGCTCGATTTTTTCTTTTCAAGGCTTTGATAGTTAAGCGGTTAACATATTTTCCGATATCGGCCTTATTGGTAAACCAATTCTCATGTTTTCGGACCGAACGTCAGATTCAAAGATCACGGGGGCAGAATAGCCAAGTAGAAAGGAGACGATACTATGTGCAAGAAGCTGATTGGAACCGCCATCGTTCTGGTAGTAGCCATGGCCTGTGTGTTTATTATTCCGCCACTTGTCCCAGCTCAGGTCGGGGGTAGCGGAACGATTACTGGGACCGTGACTGATCCAGGCGGAGCCGTCGTTCCGGGTGCGAAGGTTGTTGCGACAAACGTGGCGACAGGGGTCGAGACGTCCCGGCAGAGTAACGATGCGGGGCTGTTTGTGATTACCCCGCTGCCCCCCGGAGAGTACAAAGTGACCGTCAAGGTTACAGGGTTTCAAACCCTGGTGCAGGAAAAGATAATCGTTGACGCTATCACTACTGTCAGCGTTAACCTGATCCTGAAAGTTGGAAGTGTCAATGAGACTATCACGGTTGAAAGTGCACCGCCACAGTTGGATACATCCGATGCTCGACTCGGCACGACTATACGTAACGAGTTGTACACCCAACTGCCACTTTCGATGGGAACTGCGGTAGCTGGATCGGGTATTGGTCAGGGCCCGCGAAATGCCGGAGCCTTTATCTTTCTATTGCCGGGTGTCACAGAAGGTAATCGCTGGGGCCAGATAAACGGAGCACAAGGATTCTCAAAAGATGTTTTCATTGAGGGCGTTCCGATCACCGATCCGATCCAGCAGGGTGAGGGTCGTACGATCTCCTTAGGAGTTTCGGTCGAGGCGGTAGAGCAATTTCAAGTAGAAACCAGTGGCACCGGAGTTGAGTTTAACGGTCAGGGCTCTGAGAACTATACGATCAAATCCGGCGGGAACCAATATCACGGTAGCGGCTTCGAGTATCTCCGAAATACGGTTTTGGATGCTCGCGGATTTTTTCCGGTAGTGCGCCCGGTCGAACATCAAAACGAATTTGGCTTCACCTTCGGCGGTCCGATCATCAAGAAAAAACTCTTCTTCTTTGTTTCCTATGACGGATGGCGTTATCGCGTTACGAGCCCGACCCAGGTGGTAAACATACCGTCCCTTAAAGAACGTGTCGGAGATTTCAGTGAGATCATGAAACCGACTCCATCAAATCCGACGAACGGGTTTATTTATGATCCGCTTACGACAGTTTGCGGGGGCACGCCGACGACTTGCACACGGACCCAGTTCTTCGACCCTTCGCGAGCGACCGCAAGCAATCCAACTGGTGCCAACATCATTCCTTTGAGTCGCCTTTCGGCGATATCGAAAGTGTACCAATCGCTCCTGCCTGACCCGACGTCGGCGGGAGTCGCTAATAATTACCTGGGCCAGGTTCCGGTCGGGTACAACAACGACAGTTTTAATCTGAAGATCGACTACGACCTGACTCACAATCAAAGATTGTCAGGGATCTATACCTACGGAAAACGGAGTCAGTCAGGGCCTTATAGAGAAGTAAGTTCTGCTTTTCCTCAGTCCGCGTTGCCGCTGCCCTATACGGATACGCGGCTCGTTACCGAGATACCGACGGTCTTTCAGCTGAGGCACAATTGGTCGATCAATTCAAATCTGATCAATCAAGCCAGTTACGGGTTTCAACACTTCTTCGTCCCGATCACCAACGCAACATCCGACGGCAAGTGGTCCACAAAGTCAGGCATTCAAGGTCTGCCTGCGGGCGACGCCGCCGACGCTTTTCTCGAAGCGGCATTTGGCGGACCCAATTCTCCTAACGGATGGCGCGCGGTTAATTCGCGAGACTTTGAAGACAACAACTACAACCACACGTTTCAGGACAATTTACTTTGGGTCATGGGCAAACATTCCTTCAAGTTTGGTTTTCAATATCAGCGAACCTACGACAAGGTAAAGAACGACGACACAGGAACATTTTTTGTCGCGAACTTCAGCAATGCTCAGACTGGGGGCTTTTCAAGCGGCAGCACTATCAAGGGCGATACTGGTAACTCGTATGCGAGCTTCTTGCTGGGAGCTCTTAGTACGGCAACAATTAATGACGATACGGTTTCAGGCTCGACCCCGACTACTGCGCAGTTTGCCACTTATTCCTTTTGGGCGGCCGATGATTACAAGATAAATCGCAAGCTTACGCTCAACCTCGGCCTCCGGTATGACGTAATGCTTCCCTACACGGAAAAGGATGATCTGTTCACATTTCTCGATCCGACCGTGCCCAATCCTGCAGCGGGCGGACGCCCCGGCGTACTGCGTTTCGGAGGCGACATCGCCCCCGATGCGATCAGCTGTCACTGCAGCCAGATCGTTGATCTTTATCGAAACGCCTGGGGACCGCGTATCGGATTCGCGTACAGCTTTAATGACAAAACGGTGTTCAGAGGTGCGTACGGCATTATGTACACACGACGAGGAGCCGTCGGCGGCCGCGAAAACGCCCGTCAGGGCTCTGGCTTTACCGGCCTGAACGCCAGCCCGGCGCTCACCGCACCAAATGGATTCGATCCCGCCTTTTATTGGCAAAACGGCATACCCGCTTACATTAAAGGGCCGATCTTTGACCAAACCTATCAAACTGGCTTCAACGGAACGGGATCCGGTGGAGCTGTGACCTTTGCTGACCCGAATGGTAAGCCGCCACAATACCAAAACTGGAATCTTTCCGTTCAGAGATCGCTTACATCTTCGATGGTCGCGACGATCGCCTATGTGGGAAGTCATGGCGTGAATCTGAACGGAGCCGGCCATGGGATGTGGACGAATCAGATCGATCCGAAGTACCTGGTTCTGGGTAATCTCCTTAATCAAACCGCCAATCCGGGAAACGTCGCGGCGGCCGCCGCTATTTTGCCAGGGGTCGCGCTGCCGTTCCCGACGTTCAGCGGCACGATCGCGCAAATGCTCCGACCCTTTCCGCAATACAATAGTGTTGCCGATCCATATGGAAATGTCGGACAGGTAAGCTATCACGCTCTTCAGACCTCCTTACAGCAGCGTTTCGCGCGCGGTCTGACATTCAACATCAATTACACGTTCAGCAAAGCGATCGGAAACATTTTCGGGATTCGCAGCGCATATCTCGGAGAATTGGACAGAACGATCGCGAACACGGATATGCCTCATGTCTTTAACGCGTTCTTTACGTACGATCTGCCTTTTGGCAAGGGCCGCATGTTCCAACCGAGCAATAAGGTTGTCGCCGCGATCGTCGATGGCTGGAAGATCTCGGGCATCACCAGGTACGCGTCAGGAACACCTCTTGGTCCGTTTGTAGGAAACAGCTGCTCGGTCGCCGTCATGGGGACGTGCTACGCGAACTACAATCCAAACTTTTCCGGACCGATCAGGATCAACGGTGACTGGGGAAATGATGTCACTGCTTCGCTGATCGACAAAAATGCTTTCCTGAATGCAGCGGCATTCACATACGGAAATACTCCGGTACTGGGAGCCTTTGGCCTGCGGTCACAAGATTTTCTAAATACGGATCTCAGCCTTTCGCGGACCTTCCAGATCCGGGAAAATCTCAAGTTCGTCGGCGGCGTCGACGGATCGAATATTTTCAACTATACGCGATTCGGTATGGCGTCAGGTTACAACAATATCAATAACGCCAATTTCGGAAAGGTTGGCTCTCAAAACAACCTTCCGCGAGTGTTTCAATTCAAGTTCAGGATCGAAATGTAAAAATATGGCGGGTGATTCGAGTGCCATTCGAATCATCCGTCACAAAACGAAATTTTCAAAAATGAATCGCAAGATACTCGCCCTTCTTCTTATTCTTCCTGCATTTGTCATCATCCATGGACAAACACAGGAACCTCCCTTGGACTGGATCGACCCCGACACGGGCCATCGGATCATTCGGATCTCTCGTGAGGCGGGCAGCGAGAGTCTCTATTTTCATCAGAACGCGTACACGACCGAAGGCGACAAACTCATCATGACATCGCCGACCGGTATTTACACTTTCAACTTCAAAACGCGCGAGATCGAGAAAGTGGTTGATGGACGCGTCGGTGTTATCGTCGTCGGACGAAAGAGCCGCCAGGTCTATTACACAAAAGAGGGTACGATCTACGCAACAAATCTTGATACCCGCGCGACGAAGGAGATCGTAAAGCTTCCCTTTCGCGGCGGGATCGCTTCGCTAAACGCTGACGAGACGCTTCTGCTCGGTTCGCGCAATTCAAACGCTGAACCTCCACCCACGGGAACAGGCGGCGCCGGTCCGCGCCAATCAGCGATCGGGCAGGACTGGCAGACGGCGAAAATGCTTGGGCCAGATGGCAAACCGTTGACCTACGCCGAGCGCAAAGAAGTAATGATGAACAACCGCCTCAATCAGCGTATCCCGATGGAGATGTACACGGTGAATACGCGGACGGGCGAAGTTAAGACGGTCCTCAAATCGACCGACTGGTTGAATCACCTCCAGTTCTCGCCGACCGACCCGGACCTTATTATGTTCTGTCACGAAGGCCCTTGGCATCGTGTCGATCGGCTCTGGACGATCCGCACTGATGGCAGCGGCCTGACCAAGATTCACACCCGAACGATGAATATGGAAATCGCCGGCCATGAATTCTTTAGTAATGACGGCAAGATGATCTGGTACGATCTGCAGACACCGCGCGGCGAAGATTTCTGGGTCGCCGGCTACGAGATCGCGACCGGCAAGAGGATACAGTATCACCTGCAGCGCGACGAGTGGTCCGTCCATTTCAATGTGTCGCGGGACGGGTCGCTGTTCAGCGGCGATGGAGGCGATAGCGAGATGGTCGCACATGCCAAGGATGGTAAATGGCTCTACCTATTCCGTCCGGAATTAATTCCCGACGTCGCCGGTATCAAGAATCCGAATTCCGATGATCTGATCAAAACGGGCTTCTTTCGCTCCGAACGGCTGGTCAATATGTCGAAACACAATTACGAGCTTGAGCCGAATATGTCGTTCACGCCTGACGGAAAGTGGCTCGTCTTTCGTTCCAACATGTTCGGCCCGACCCACGTTTTTGCGGTGGAAGTCGAAAAAACGAAGTAATGTCCATGGACTTGTGACCACATAGTTGTTTTTTACTTCAGCAAGATTCCGGTTGCATTTCGTCTGGACAAGTTTGTTATAAAATGTTACGTTTTTGGTACTACCAATCTTGAAAATTAATTTTCGTGCGCGATCAGGGCAGTATTTAGCAGCAATATTGTTTTTTTAAAACTCCCATAGTTAAGCGGTTTACTGGATCACATGTAACGATGTCTATCCGGTAATCCAGGGTACTTGCCGATCGCGCCAAAGCGTGAAAGTCTTTCAGACTTTCAGAAGTCGACCAAGGGAATTTATTGGTTGTGCAGCAATTATTTCTATTGAAAAACCTTAATCTTTAACAAAAGGGCTTGGAAGGAGAGGCTTATGCGATTAGTTAAAATTTCCGTTTTTATCCTTGTTTTGTGTTTGGCAATAATTGGTCAAACCAATCGAGGAGGTATTAGCGGCACTGTTACGGATTCCAATGGAGCCGCGGTGCCGAATGCGAAGGTCATGATCACGAATGTAGGGACCAGTAAAGTGATCACACTTACAACCTCAAGTTCCGGAACCTTTTCCGCCAGTTCACTTGAACCAGTCCCATATAACGTCTTGGTGGAGGCGCCGAATTTCAAAAAATCGATAGTCCAGAATATTAAGGTGGACACGGCAAGCATTCAAACAGTTAACATCGTGCTCGAGGTTGGAAACTTTTCGGAAACGGTAACTGTGCAATCAGACGAGGCTCTGGTCAACACAGAAAACGGAACGACGGCGCAAACGATATCTGAGATGCAGCTCCGCGAGCTTCCCCTTGTCAATCGCAGCGTGCTTGATCTTGCTGTAACCCTGCCGAACGTGTCTGGTGATTCGGGAAGTGAAGACCCCGCAGTTACCTCCGGCCAACCCGTTCCCGGATACAACCTGAGCTTGAATGGGGGCCGCCCCGGCGGCACGTCGATACTTGCGGACGGGGTGAATAATACGGGTGTTGGCATAGGACGCTCGATAGTTAGTTTTACGCCCGAGACCGTACAGGAATTTACCGTCCAGACGTCCGCCTATTCCGCCGAGTTCGGCAATACGAGCGGCGGTGTCGTTAGCATTACGACCAAATCGGGGACAGACAGATTTACCGGAACCGCTCTTTGGTATTCTCGTAACCCGGAGTTCAATGCTAGGCCGTATAGAATAGGAACTACCCCGCGCACTCCAAATAATCTTCGTTACAATCAGGTTTCGCTTTCGGTCGGCGGTCCGGTCTACCTTCCAGCGTTTGGCGAGGGTGGACCGATGCTCTATGACGGACATAACCGCACCTTCTTTTTCTTCGCTTACGAACCACGTTGGCGAAAGGATTTTGTTACGACGACGACTCTCCTTCCGACAGAGGCAGAAAGAAATGGCGATTTCCGCGGCCTGATCCGAACGAGCAGCGGCTGGCTTCCGACGTCAGTCGCATCACAGTTTGGAATTACAAGTTCGGTCGGCCCTATGGCGATCTATCAACAGTATACGATTGGGCCAGGCGGGAAATTCGTACCGATAACGGGCGTGGCCACGGGTGGAGCAGGCCGATGGTATTGCCAGTTTGGCTCTCCACTCGCGGACGCCAATAATACATGTCCCAACAATACGGCAATTAACGATTCTTTAAATGTCATACCGCAACAATTCATTGACCCGACCGCAAAGAAGATACTCGAATTCATGCCCAAGGGAGGCGACTATTTCCTCGATAACGGATTCGTCAGGAACTATGTGGTTAACCGCGAAGTAACGCAGAATGAGACTCGTTACACGCTGCGCCTTGATCACAACATAACGAAAAACAACAAGATCTCCTTCCGTTACTCGGCCACGCCAACTACCGGGGTCCGCGACTTCGGAACCGATGTCAATGGCTCGACCGGCGTGTATGGAGATGCGAAACAGTATCTTATAAGCGATGACCAGATCTTCAGTTCGAGCATTGTCAACAACCTTCGGCTAAGCTACACGCGCGGCGTTTTTAGTGAGGATTTTGCCCCTCAATTCTCGATCAACGGCGGCAGAAACCTGGCTACCGAACTGGGGATCCCGAGCTTGACCAAAGGGGGGCTTCCCTTGTTCCAAATAAGCCTTGATGGGGGATCTAGCTATAACGCTTTTGCCGATATCGGCTCTTCGGGATCGACAAATAACTTCAACATGGAAGAGCGGTATAACATTGACGACATAATTTACTGGAATCACGGCAACATGAACTGGAAATTCGGTACCAGCCTGAGCCTCTCCAAGCTCAATGTGATTCCGTTCTTTGGTGCTTCTGGAGGCCGATGGGAATTCAGAACTCTGAACACAGACAGGTCCCGGAACAACAACGTCGCCGCCGGAGGAGACAGCCTTGCGAGTTTGTTGATCGGGGTTCCTAACCAAGTCCAGGAGCGTCCGCTCCTGATCGATTACAACTACTATTGGAAGGCCGGAGCCGGCTTTGTCCAAAATGATTGGAAGGTAAAGCCCAATTTAAGCATAAATCTGGGTCTCAGATATGCACTTCAAATGCCGCGCGGCGAGCGTAACAATCAACAGGGGGTCTTCCGACCGGATCTTGCGCAGACACATACCATAACCACCTCCGAGCGAAACGCGATCATTGCGGGTCTGGGAATACCGACTGGCTCTCCTAACAGCGCCGCGATCCTGGCCCAGATCCCAGCAACTGTTCAAATCCCGGTATTTGCAATGGCCGGTCTAGGCGGCCGGTCGAGGTATCTTGTTCCGGTCGATTACATGAATGTCGAGCCGCGATTCAGCTTCGCCTGGAGCCCGCATTTCTTGAAATGGACAGAGAAGCGTTCGATGGTCATTCGCGGAGGATATGGTATCTCTCATGCTCCGCTCACAGGTAACAATCGTCTTCCGAACCCTGACTTTGGCGGCTTCCAGCCTGTTCCGACTACAATCGCTACTGGTGCTTCCAGCGGGACAGCCGACCCCTCTCAACCTGTCAGGCTGAGCGGCAATGCTCCGGCTCTTCCTTCGTTGACGTTGCAGCAGGCTCTAATAAATACGTTCGGCATGACGCCCGATGGGATAATTGGACTGGGCAGCCTCGGCGTTCCCGGCTTTGCATCGCCGGGAGCCGACTCGGGCAAGATTCCGTACATCCAGAATTGGAACGTCTCGATGTCTTTCCAACTCTCCAGGAACACGGTCATAGAGATCGCTTACGTAGGCAACAAAGGGACGCACCTCTTTATGCCTTTTGTTAATGTCAATCCACGCGATGTTGCGTTCACCGAATTGCTTGAAGGAAGCAACATCAATGCCGAGACCACGTTTAACGATCCGCTAGGCCGCAGGAATGCCACTGGCTCGCTCATTGGCGTCCAAAGAAATAGTTTGACGTCACCGTTTTTTGGCTTCAACACCCTGAACAAGTTCTGGGATTCATCGGCTAACAGCATTTATCACGCGGGGTACGTGGAGGTTCGGCGACGGTTCTCCGCCGGTCTCTCGTTTACGGCAAACTATACCTACGGCAAGTCGATCGACGATTCGTCCGATTCGTCACCGGACGTGCGAGTCCTAACCACTGGCACGACGTTGGGCCAGGTCTTTTATGGTGCTCCGCGAAGCGGAGATCGCGCCGTTTCCGCGTTCGATCTTGGACAAAACTTCAATAGCACGTTTGTGTGGGAGATCCCGGTTGGACACAAGCGGTGGCTGCTGAAGGACTCTTCGAATTGGCTCGACGCTATCGTTGGCGGCTGGGGTGTCTCGGGAATCTTTCGAGTCCAGGGCGGCCAGCCCTACACGCCGTTCATTACCGACACAAACAGGCTCGGAGGCACTAACCGCTCGGTCCGTATGGACATAGTGCCGGGCGTGCCGCTTAAGAATCCTCTTTGGAGTCGCGACTGTCCGATCGGTGCCGGCTGTGAGCCGTATGTCAATCCGGCCGCGTTTATGCGCCCTGTTAAGGGTCAGCTTGGCAATTCAGCCAGAACCATCAGCCTGCGGGCTCCGATGCAGCAGTACTTCGACTTCTCGATCCAGAAATCGTTCCCGATGCCGTTCATAGGCGGCGAAGGAAAGAGAAAGATCAATTTCCGTGTCGATTTCCTGAATGCATTCAACAATCCGGTTTTCAGGTACAACAACACCGGCAACACGCCGTTCGGATTCGGGCAATTGCCGAACGAGAATCCCATTTCATTGGCTGAGTACAATGCGTGGGCGGCGTTTAATGGAAAGCCCAACGCAACCGGCACAGCTGATCCGCTATTTGTAGGGGTCCAGAATCTCACGGTCAACGCGCGTTTGGCCACGGGCGCATTGCCGGTCGACTATTTCCATGTTCAGTTGCCGCAGGGTTTCGCGACGAGAAACATGAATTCGTTTGACATAACAACGGATCAGGGGCTTAGACTTTTCCGTCTGCGTCAGACGTACGACTCGAACTTTGGAACATTGTTTGAAACGCAGAATCCGCGTTACATCCAGTTCGGCATTCGCTTGTTCTTCTAATGTCCTGGTTTTAAGGAACTATTCGTAGTAATTCAGCCTCGCAGCAGTTTCGCGAGGCTGAGTTCTTCCCGCTCGGAATGATTTACAGCCTCAAACCGCCTGGTTTGACCTACATCGAACATTCGAACTTAAAGCGATGAAAAATATTTTTTTGGCGACAGTATTTGCTCTATCATCTTCGATCATAGCCCTCGCCCAGACCGTCGAACCGCCGCGTGAATTGATCGATCCGGAGACGGGGCATCGTATTGTGCGGTTGTCGGATGAGCCGGGCAGCTCGACATTTTATTTTCATCAGAATGCGTACACGGCGAGTGGGGACAAGCTTGTTTTCTCCACCCGCACCGGTCTGTCGACTTACGATTTTAAGACAAAGAAAATTGAACAGATCGTAGAAGGCCGAGCGGGCAGCGTCGTGGTCGGGCGGAAGACTCGTAAAGTATTTTATTTTAAGGGCGACACTGTTTACGAAACCAACATCGACACTAAGGCCACGCGCGAGATCGTCAAAGACGCAAAACTTCGCTCAGGTTCGGGCTTTGCGGTGAATGCAGATGAGACACTGCTTGGCGGAAGTATGGTCGTGGGGGAAGTACCAACTGAGTTTCGTCCACAACCGCCGCAGGCTCCGCAGCC
>Ga0105247_10001906_pt1 | contig 14564 bp, 5 predicted proteins | sample KBSS24metaG_FD_81519 | JGI IMG/M metagenome (GOLD analysis project Ga0105247, IMG submission 81519) | Switchgrass rhizosphere microbial communities from Kellogg Biological Station, Michigan, USA - KBS S2-4 metaG | ecosystem: Host-associated > Plants > Roots > Rhizosphere > Soil | place...
AGTTGTTTGTACAAATATGTTGAAGGAACTGTTGACCCAATTGTCAAGATCATTCTTCACGCCGTTATTCATCATGACCAATAATTCCCATGGACAATAAAAACTTATATCATGAAACCGGGAGTTAGAAGGAAAATCTTTATATACTCCAGACACTTTTACAAGCTGCGTGTTACCTAGTTTCAGGGTCTTTCCTACAGCATCTTTAGCTCCAAAAAGAGAAGTTGCCAGTGATTGATTGATCAATATGCTTTGCGGATCACTGAACACTTTGCCTGATCCAGCAAGCATATTAAAAGTAAAAATGTCAAGAAATCCTGGCTCGACATACATGCCTTGTTCTGAAAATCTTTTTTCATCGACAGAAAGCATTTGCTCATTACTTTCAGAAGCCAGTGCTACATTTTTAAAATAACCTGGAAAATTATTTCGTAGTACCCCAGCAAGTGGAATTGGAAAATGATTACTTTTTTCTGAAACAAATATTTCTCCATTCACTGTGCTTTTCCTGGCGATTTGGGCAATGTTGTCAAAATTTTTATTATTCCGGTCATACGATAGTTCGTCCCAAATCCATAATCCTATCAGTGTTGCTACAGCTATACCAACAGCGAGACCACCAATATTAATAAGCGATGTTCCTTTGTTCTTAAAAAGATTTCGCCATGCGATTTTGAAATAATTTTTTATCATAACTGAAGGTTTATTTCTTAGTCATTTTATTGATAAATTTTAAAGAGCGAGAGGTGGAAACCCTCCTGTTATGCGATTGTTTATAAAAACAAAAAACATAATTATCTGCTTATAGTCATTCTGTTCTTAAACTTTTTACTGGGTTAGCAATCGCTGCTTTTATTGCCTGGAAGCTCACCGTTAATAAAGTAATCACTAATGCTCCTACTCCGGCTGCAACAAAAACCCACCAGGATATTTCCGTTCGGTACTCATAGTTCTGCAACCATTGATGCAGGAAATAATATGCAATAGGAATAGCGATAAAGCAAGAGAGAATTACTAACACCACAAATTCTTTCGATAGCATTTGCCACAGATTTATTACCGACGCACCCAGCACTTTACGAATGCCAATTTCTTTTGTGCGTTGCTCTGCTACAAACGAAGCCAATCCAAATAAACCAAGGCAACTTATAAGAACAGCAAGGATAGCAAAGAAGCTTGATAACTTACCAATCCGAACTTCTGCTTCAAATTTTTTAGCATATTCTTCATCCACAAATTTGTAATCGAAAGGCATGCCGGTAACGTACTTTTTAAAGACTGGTTCTACTTTCGCTAATGCTTCATTTACACTAAATTTAGAATTCAATTTTATTGAAACAACATTTCCGGGCCATTGCAAAATGGAGGAGAGTGTAGGCCGTACTGGTTTGTAAGGTGATTCAGAAATTACATCTTTTATTACACCTATTATCTTAAATGTTTTTCCATCTTTTCGAATCAATTCACCTACAGGTTTTTTTAGCTTCATATATTTAGCAGCGGTCTCATTAATAATATAAGCGGATGAATCGCTGGCAAGGGCTCTCGAGAAATCCCGGCCATCTACAAACTGCCAACCAACTGTTTTTCCATAATCATGGTTCACCCATTCAATAGCAAAATTGTCCAGGAAGTTTGGGTCTTTTCCTTTCCATTCAAACCCTCCGAAGTTGGCCGTGTTTTGAATTAGAAATCCATAGGATTCGGCCATATCATTGACAGCGCCTGTTGCCAGTAAATCATTTCGCACAGCATCATAATGATCATGAATATCGTTGGTTTTCATTTTCAGGTAAACTAACCTGTCGCTACTATAACCAACAGAGCGGCTCTTAGTAAATTGAACCTGACGGTAAACAATAATGGTTCCTATGATCAATGCAACAGAAACAGTAAATTGTAAAACAACTAACACTTTGCGGGGGATAGAAGCAAAGCGGCCAACCCTAAATGTACCTTTCAAAACTTTCACCGGTTGAAAAGAAGATAAGTAAAGCGCAGGATAACTTCCTGCAATCAGCCCGGTAAAAAATGTAAATCCTATTCCTAAAATCCAGAATAATGGCGATGTCCATAAAATACTGATTTCTTTATCTGCTACTTTATTAAACCAGGGAAGAATTAATTGAACAATGCCAATAGAAAGTAAAAAAGCCAATGCGGTTACCAAAAGCGATTCGCTTAAAAATTGATTTACTAATTGATTACGCAATGAGCCTATAGCCTTACGAATTCCAACTTCTCTTGCACGTTTTTCGGAACGTGCGGTACTTAAATTCATAAAATTGATACAGGCCAATAGCAACACAAAAACACCAATGATTCCAAACAACCATACGAACTGAATGCGGCCACCGGTATTTATTCCTTGTTTAAATTCTTCGTATAAATGCCACTTACTCATTGGATGAAGACGAAACTCGATTAAAGGAGCAACTTCTTTTTTTGCATTGTTTGGCTTGATGTTTTTTATTTTTTCAGAAACCCTGTCAGGATCAACATTAGGGGAAAGCTGCGCCAGAACCTGTACGTAATTATTTTCCCAATCATCTTTCACCATCCATGGCCTTGTTGAAGTATATAAATCGAACGGTGCTATAAAGGCAACATCTTTAAATTCGGAATTAGATGGCAGATCTTTATAAACACCTGTCACTTTCGCATCAGCCTGGTTATCTATTTTTACTATTTTGTTTATAGGATCACTTTCACCAAAAAGTTTTTTTGCAGAAGTTTCAGATAACAGGATAGAATTTATTTCTTTTAGTCCGGCTCTTGTTCCGCTGACCATTTCCAGTGTCAGTATTTCAGGACCATCCTTCTCCATAAAATTGCCTGACTGATTAAATTTATTCTCACCAAATGCAAGAATGTGCTCCTCCGTCCAGGTTGATGTTGCCACATGCTCAAAATCGTTTGCAAACGATAAACGAAGTGCGTTGCTAACCGGCAAAGGATTATAAGTACCTGTATATGTTTCTCCCTTCCAGGTGGTTTCACGCATTACCCTTACAATGCGATTATAGCTTTTATGGTATTTGTTGAAGGAGAGTTCATCATAAATCCATAAAGCAATAAGCATAGCTACGGCCATGCCAATGGCAAGCCCGCCAATGTTGATAAAGGAAGAAACTTTGTTTTTAATTAAGTTTCTCCAGGCGATTTTGAAATAATTTTTTATCATCGCTAATACTTTTATTCTGTTCTTAAACTTTTTACCGGGTTACTCATTGCTGCTTTAATAGTATTCAATCCTACGACCAGCAGTGTTAGTAGTAAAACCGTTAACCCTACTATTCCAAACATCCATATATTAATGGAAACACGATAAGTGTAATTCTGCAGCCAATTGTTCATCAGCCACCAGGTAAGCGGCACAGCAATTAAAAAAGCAATAAATACCAGCTTTAAAAATTCTTTGGAGATGAGTGCTAATACCTGTTGAACAGAAGCTCCTAATACTTTGCGAATACCGATTTCTTTAAATCTTTTTTCAATGGTAAATGATGCGAGGCCAGCAAGACCAATGCAACAGATAAAAATGGCTAATACTGAAAAGATATTTGCCAGTTTTCGTATCAGGTCTTCTGTAATGAATTTCTTTTCAAATTCTTTATCTACAAACTTGTACTCAAAAGGATAAGCAGGATTGTACTTTTTAAAAATAGATTCGATAGAAGAAAGTGCCTTCTGAAGTTCCGCAGAATTATTTAAGCGAACGCTTATAGAGGAAGATTGCCCAGGATTAAAAAAGACCATCATCGGTTCTACTGGCTCGAAAGGCGAATCCATAACCACATTATCCATAACGCCAATTATTGTATTGCCTTGTCCAAACCGCATACCTATTGGATTTTTAACACCCATTATTTCTACTGCTGCTTTATTTAAAATGACGGAAGACGAATCTGATGGTGTACCGGAAAAATCTTTTCCTGCAAGCATTTTAATACCCATCGTTTTGATAAAGTCCACGTCTGTAAACTGGCCTGCAAAAATGATATTTGCATCTGCAGGTTTGCCTTCCCAATCTGGTGCCACTTGCCGCCACCATAACTCGGTAATTGGTGACATAGTTCGTGTGAGCGAATGAACCATTCCTGTACTAAGCATCTCTTGCTTTATAGCTATGAAATTTTTACTTACGTCAGATGAAGAAGGAATAATGATGAGGTTATTTGAATTGTAACCAATTTCACGATCCCTGGTATGTTGTATTTGCTGGTAAACAATAATAGTGGCAGAAATAAGCAAGAAGGAAATAACAAACTGGCTTACTACCAAAATTCGCCTCGGCAATATTCCTGTTTTTTCCGAGAGCAGTTTTCCTTTTAATACTTTGATCGGTTTAAAAGAAGAAAGATATAATGCAGGGTAGCTACCTGCGACAATACTTGCAATTATGATAATCATTAAACCTCCCAGCCAAAAAACAGGTTGGGACAAATCAAGTGATAAACTTTTTTTTACTAAACTATTAAAGGAAGGAAGGAATATAAAAACAGCAAGCACTGAAAAGAAGAAAGAAATGAAAGATAAAATTGTTGATTCAAAAAAGAATTGTAAGATAAGTTGCTTCCGGTCTGAGCCAAGTGTTTTGCGTACCCCTACTTCTTTTGCTCGTTTTTCAGAACGGGCCGTAGAAAGATTCATAAAATTGACGCAAGCAATCAATAAAATTATTAAGGCAATTATAGTAAACAGCTTTACATATTTGATCATTCCTCCAACATTCTTACCATCTTTAAACTCTTTATATAACCGCCATTTACTCATAGGAAAACCAAAGTAAGTGCTGCCGCTTTTTTTACTACCCGATTTATGAGTTTCTTCAATCTCGTTGATCCGCTTTTCAATCAAATTCATATTGGCGCCTGCGATCGGTTGTACAAAAACTTTCCATGAAGAGTATCCCCAGTTGTCCATATTCTGTTTTACATTATTGTCGTCATAATTGAATGTGTTGATAAAATCAAACTGAAAAGTAGAATTGCCAGGTACATCCGCCACCACTGCAGTAACTTTTGCATCATATTTATTATCGATCTTTATTGTCTTACCTATTGGATCAGCATTGCCGAAAAAAGCTTTTGCGGTTGACTCTGTTAAAACAAGGGAATAAGCATCCTGAATGGCTGTGGCCGGATTACCACTAATAAATTTCCAGGAGAACATATCAAAAAAATGTTCGCTAACAGTATAACCTCTTTTTTTAATTTTTTGATCTCCATAATTAAGAACATGTCCTTGGTCCGAGGTGGTAACAACAGCATTTTTTATTTGAGGAATTTCTTCCTGTATAGTTTTGGCCAGCGGCAGCACCATGTTTTCATCAGCCGACATTTTGCCATTGAAATCACGGATAGCCATTACCTGGTAAATGTTTTTATAATTAGTATGAAACTTATTATAACTAAGTTCGTCCTGTACCCATAAAAGAATAAGAATGGTGCAGGTAAGGCCAATGGTAAGGCTGAGGATATTGATTAAAGAGAACCCTTTGTTTTTGAAAAGATTTCTGAAGGCGATTTTGAAATAATTTTTGATCATTGTCTCAATTTTGATTTTTATGATTAAATGATTTTCATAATTCTTTTTTCCTTCTCTGCCTTTGCACTATTCACTATTCACCACTCACTATTCCGTTCTTAAACTTTTTACCGGATTAGCAATGGCCGCTTTTATCGCCTGGAAAACCACAGTTATTAATGCAACAAACATAGCAGCAGCAGCCGCTATGATAAATGTGACCCAGCCGATATTTACTCGAAATGCAAAATCCTGCAGCCATTTTTGCATAAAATAATAAGCAACAGGACTTGCAATTATGATAGCTATAAAAACGAGCTTTACAAAATCTTTTGAGAGCAGAACAACGATGTTGGATACACTTGCACCAAGCACCTTTCTGATACCAATCTCCTTAGTACGTTGTTCGGCAGCGAACGTAGCCAATCCAAGCAAACCAAGGCAGCAAATGATAATAGCAATCAACGTGAACCCGAGAGAAAGTTTACCCAACATTGATTCAGCCTCGTACTCCTTATTATAAACACTATCAAGAAACGAATATTCAAACGGATCATCTGGTGCATACTTTTTTGTGATTGCATTAATGCTTGCCAACGTCTGATTTACATTGGCGTTTTCTATTGTTTTGATATAATAATTGAATCCATTAGTGGTCGTAAACATTAAAATCAGTGGTTCAGTAGCCTGGTGCAAATTGCCATTAACAAAATCATCTGTAATGCCAACGATCTCACCTTTGCCGTTCCACATCTCTAATTTGGTGCCTATCGCATTTTGCTTCGTTAGTCCCATAGCGACCATCGCTTTTTCATTAATGATATAATTCGAAGAATCTGATCTGGTATTCGTAAAATTCCTTCCTGCGATAAGTTTAATATTCATCGTAGGTATAAATCCCTCATCACACCGTAGTACTTTGAATACCATAGATGAATTTGCAGGCTTCCCAGGCCATACGGGATCAGTAGTAGTTATGGGAACCGTAAATAAATTACTTCCTACGAAGGCGACGTTTTTAACTGTGGGTATTTGAAATAGATCGTTCTTAAAAGAAGAGTGACTCTTACTGAAACCATCCCTTTGCGGCACTACGATTATATTTTCCTTGTTGAATCCAAGATTTTTTTCCAGGATGTATCCTAGTTGCCTATAGATAACTATACTTCCGATAATTAATACGATGGAAACAGCAAATTGTGTAACCGTTAATAATTTTCTGATCCCTCCTCCCTTTAGTGATGATGTATTACTTTTTAGAACGGTTGAGGTCTTGAGTGATGACAGGTAAAAAGCTGGATAAATGCCGGATAGCACTCCACAAAACAGGGTAATGCCGATAATACCAATAATCATTACCGGGTGTTTATAATCCAGTAAGATTGACTTGCCAGTAATTTCATTTAATAGCGGAAGAAGCAGTGTTACTAAAAAGATTGCAAAGAACAAAGACAAAAACGAGATCAGGATCGATTCACCTATAAACTGAAGGCCAATAGAAAATCTGCTTGCCCCGATAGCTTTTCTTACTCCTACCTCCCGGTTTCTTGTGGAAGCACGGGCAGTGGCCAGGTTGGTAAAATTGAAACATGCCAAGGCAAGTATGACCAATGCGATGCACCCAAATAATACAACTTCAGCTATACGGCCACCTGAAGCTTTACCATTTACAAATTTGCCATTGAGGTATAATTTAGAAAATGGATACAAGAACGCTTCACGATTACAATCACTGCAATTCTTTTTAATTAATTTCCTGACCTTGGCATCTGTTGAACTAAAATTTGAATTTGGCTTAAGGGTTACAAAAGCCTGCGTAGCTCCGCTTCTCCAATGATTTGCCCATATATTTTCGCTTTTCCAAAGTTCAAATGAAACAATAAATTCAAATTGCAATGAAGAATTTGCCGGCACATCTTTAAAAACGCTTGTTACTATAAAATTTGAAGTATGATTTACATTCAGCGTTTTTCCTATTGGATCCACGTTCTCAAATAATTTATGCGCAAGCTTTTCAGAAATACTTATTGAGGTGATATTGGAAATTGGAGCAAGCTTATTACCCAGTAAAATTGGAAATGAAAAGATCGTGAACAATGTTGAGTCAGCGTAGAGTCCCGTCTCATTGAATTTTTTATCTCCATACTTGATAAGCATATCTGATCCCCAGCTTGTTTGTGCTACTTCATCAATTTCCGGGATATCAGTTCTCATCGCTTCACCAATTTTCACTGTTGGAGCTCCATATGTTTCCATTTTTCCATCAGGATAGATGTCATTGATCATTACTTTATAGATGCGACCGATCTTCGAATGAAATTGATCAAATGAAACTTCGTCAACAGTCCATAGAAAAATTGAGATGCAGGCTGCCAATCCTACACTAAGTCCAAGAATATTAGTTAAAGTATAAGTTTTATGCTTTACTAAGCTTCGTATGGCTATCACTAAATAGTTTCTGATCATAACTAAGTCTTTTATTCAGTTCGTAAACTTTTAACGGGATTTGCAAGCGCTGCTTTTATTGCCTGGAAGCTCACTGTAATCAATGCAATTAAAATAGCAGCAACACCTGCTGCAATAAAAATCCACCAGCTTATAGTAGTTCTGTAAGCAAAACTTTGCAGCCATTTATGCATTGCCCACCACGCAACGGGAAATGCAATCACTGAAGCAATCAACACCAGCTTTGCAAAATCTTTTGAAAGCATGGCAATGATGCTGTTTACACTTGCACCCAAAACTTTGCGCACACCAATTTCTTTTGTGCGCTGTTCTGCGGCATAAGTAACTAACCCAAATAAACCCAGGCAGGCAATTAAAATGGCGAGCACAGCAAACGTGATAAATATTTTTCCCGTTCTTTGTTCTGTGGTATATAATTTATTGAAGTCTTCATCCATAAAAGAGTAATCGAAAGGCTGTGAGGGAGCAATCGCTTTCCATTTATTTTTTACCTGCGCAAGCACCGCAGGAATATCGGATGAAGCTATACGAACCGAAATATTTCCATTATCTTTTGCAAAAACCAAAGCCAGAGGTGTTACCACTTCTCTGAGAGTATTGAAGTTAAAATTTTTAATCACCCCGATGATATGATATACTTTCACTTCTTTTGTTTTAACATCTTTTATTTCATATAAATTCTTGTTCAGCAAATCCTTTGTTGCAAGAAATTTAGCAGCGGCTTCATTAATAATCATGGCTGTTGAATCCGTCATGAATTCGGAAGAAAAATTTCGCCCCTGTGCAATTTTCAGATCAAGTGTAGGAATATAGTTTTCATCAACCCTCCAATTTTGCATTGATATAGCAGTGCTTTGGTCAAGAGATGGTGATGTAAAGAAGGCATCGTTACTTCTGTAGTAGTTAACCGGTAAGTATCCGCTCATGGTTGCGCTTTTTACACCACTTATTTGCAGCAATTCATTTCTAAAAGAAGTGCCATGATCTCTTAGTGCATCTGTATGCTGAATGATTAATACCTGGTTTCGGTTAAAACCCAGGTCTTTATTATGTATATAATTGAGTTGATTGTAGATGACTGCAGTCCCGAAAATAAGAGTGATCGAAATAAAGAATTGGGACACCACTAAAGTACTTCGCAGCCAGGATCTTTTAAAGCCGCCAGCCAGCTTGCCTTTCAATACATCTGTAGGTTGAAAGGATGATAAGAAAAATGCCGGGTAACTTCCTGCAAGCAATCCTACTATTAGCATAAGAGTGATAAGCAGCAGCAACATCTTTGGCGCAAATAATGTTGATACATGAATGTCTTTTGCAGCAAGCTGGCCAAAATAAGGTAGCAGCAACCATGCAATTATTATTGCAACGATCAAAGCGATAAAACTTATCAGGAACGACTCGGTTAAAAATTGCTGTATAAGACTTTTCTTAAGTGAACCCAATACTTTTCTCACACCCACTTCTTTTGCACGATTAGAGGAACGTGCTGTTGAGAGATTCATAAAGTTTACACAAGCAATCAGCAGGATCAATAATGCAATGGCAGAAAAAATATAAACAAACTGAGCATTACCATTTCCATCAAGCTCTGCAACTTTGTTGGAGTGTAAATGAATACTAGCCAGTGGTGTAAGGCTTGCCCGCACATAAGCTCCACTTTTTTTGAAATCTTCGAGGCTTTGGTTGATCACAGTTTTTAATTGGGGTCCTATGTGTTTATCCATCATGCCATTTAATTGCGACTCTAATTGTTTCACATCGGCATCTTTCTTTAAAAGAACATAAGTATTCCAATTTTGGCTAAGCCAGTTATCATCATTGCTTCCTTCATTTTCAATCATTGGCACAAAAAAATCAAAATTGAAATGTGATTGGGCTGGAATATTATTTATAACAGCAGTGATTTTATAATTACCGGTATCATTGATGGTCATCGTTTTTCCTACAACGTCTGTGCTGTTGAAGTATTTTTTTGCAATTTTTTCTGTTATCACCAACGAGTGCGGCTCTTTCAATGCAGTCTTAGGATCTCCTGCAATCATGGGTAAAGTGAATACTTCAAACAAAGTAGAATCTGCAAAGCCAACTCTGCCTTCCTGTATATTTTCATTTCCTTTCCTTACTAAAAAACTACCATACCAACGGATTCTTGTATATTGTTCTACCTGTGGAAATTCCTTAACCATAGTGGAGCCCATCAATGCAGGTGTTATTGCAAGATCAAATTGATTACCGCCAAACTTAACCTCATTATTCACACGGTAAATCCTGTTTGCATTTTTATTGTATTTGTCAAAGCTCAATTCATCAAGTACATACAAAAAAATGAGCAGGCATGTAGCAAGACCAACACCAAGTCCGATTATATTTATAGAAGTATAGAACTTATTTTTAATTAAGTTTCTGAATGCGATCTTGAAATAGTTTTTTATCATACCAATATTTTTATTCTGTTCTCAAACTTTTTACCGGGTTAGCAATGGCAGCTTTAATGGCCTGGAAGCTTACTGTCAATAATGCAATACCAATTGTTATTAACGCTGCTATAGCAAATACTCCCCCGCCAATATTTATTTTATAAGCAAAGTCTTCTAACCATTTATTCATTACATACCATGCAATGGGGCATGCAATTATAATGGCGATGAAAACAGGTTTTAGAAAATTACCCGATAATAGTGCGAGAATATTTGGAACCGATGCACCCAAAGCTTTGCGAACGCTGATTTCTTTAGTACGTTGGCTGGCAGCAAACGTAGCTAAGCCAAACAAACCAAGACAAGAAATGAAAATGGCAAGTATGGCGAAATAATTTGCCAGTCTATTAACTACTTGCTCACTTCTATAAAGTTTGTCAAATTCCTGGTCCGAGAATTTATAGGTAAAAGGAAACTTCGGATTAATTGCTTTGGATATCTTTTCCAAACCGGCGATAGCTTCTTTGTTTCTTCCTGCTTCTATACGTACAAGAACCGTGGCCCATTGCCTGTTTTCTTCAAGACGTGCAATGAAGGGCTCTATTGTCTGGTGCAGAGAAGCAAAGTGAAAATCTTTTAATACACCTATGATCTTACCTTCATGTTTGCCCCACCATAAAGTTTTACCAATAGGATCTTTGTAGCCAATTTTTGCCAGTGCTGTTTCATTTATTAAGTATGCAGCTGAATCCGTTCCATATTCTTTACTAAAATCCCGTCCTTCCGATAATTTTAAATTCAGTGTTTTTACAAAATCATAACCTACTGCTGAATTAACAAAAGAAGCAACGATATTTGGATCCTTTCCTTCCCATTTAATATCTCCTGTATGATTGCCGATAAGTGTAGGAGCTTGTCTCATTTTAGTAATGGCCTTTATTCCATTGATCTTACTGGCTTCTTCTTTAAAAAGAGAATATTTTGTTCCAAGCTCTCCTTCAAGCGGAATATAAAGTAGGTTCTCTCTATCGTAACCGATATTTTTTGTTTGTATATAATTTAACTGCCGGAAAATAACAATCATTGCAACAATAAATATTATTGACAATGCAAACTGAAATACTACAAGACCCTTGCGAAAGAAAACAGCGCTCCAGTTAAATTTGAGGCTGCCTTTCAAAACCCTGATTGGATTCATAGAAGAAAGAAAAAGCGCAGGATAACTTCCGGCAACCAGACCTACAAAGGCAACAATCCCCAATACCTGCATCCAGAAACCAAATTGTTGTATTGGTAATGATAATTGTTTCCCGGTAAGGTTACTGAAAATGGGCAATAATAAGCCTGCAATTATAATGGCAACGACGAATGACAAAAAAGTGAGTAAAATAGCTTCTCCGATAAATTGACCTATTAATGTAAGACGGGCCGCACCCATTACTTTTCTTACTCCTACTTCCCGTGCTCTCTTAACCGAACGGGCCGTCGCAAGATTCATAAAATTGATGCATGCTATAAGAAGAATAAAAATAGCGACGAGAGTAAACAGGCGTACATATTCGATTCGACCACCAGTTATTTGTCCATTCTTAAAGGTAGAATGAAGATACTTTTCAGTATATGGTTGTAAGGCAAGTTCTATCTTAAAGCCCTTATTTCTTTCTTTGTAACGATAGACAAAGTCTTTGATCTTTGATTCAACAATCTGTGGATCGGCTTTTTCCCGGAGTTGTATAAATGTTGGAGCATCGGTATTTCCCCAATTATCTATCCAATCGGCGTTTTCCTTTTTGAAAGCTATCCAGCTTCTTAAGAAATCAAATCGCTGAGAAGAGTTTGCAGGTATATTGTCAAACACTGCAGTTACCTGCAGGTCATCATGGTTTTCGTAACGAATAGTTTTTCCAATTGCTTTTTCAGGGCTACCAAAAAAATGTTCAGCCATTTTGCGGGAAATGGCAATGCTATTTAATGTATTCAACGCCGATTGTGCTGACCCTTGCAAGAGCGGATAACTAAACATGGAAAAGAAATCTTCACCCGCAAATGAACCGTCCATTTTGTCTATCTTATCACCTGCTTCAAACGTATTCATTGTATTCCATTCAAGACTGCTTGCATTTTTTATTTCGGGAATTACACGTTTTAGTTCTTCGGCCAATAATGCCTGCGTAGGATAGTTTGCTTCAATCTTACCATCAAAAAAATTTCGTTCGTATACCTGATACAATTGTTTACCATTGGCATGAAACGCATCAACACTACGTTCATCCGTGATCCAAAGCATGATCAACAGACTGCAAGCCATGCCAAGTGCAAGACCTAATATATTAATAGAGGAAAAGGTTTTATTTCGAATAAGATTTCTCCAGGCGATCTTGAAATAGTTTTTTATCATAACAACATTTTTATTCTGTTCTCAAACTTTTTACTGGGTTAGCAATAGCCGCTTTTATTGCCTGGAAGCTCACCGTTAATAATGTTATCATCAATGCCCCGGTGCCTGCCACCAAAAATATCCACCATGAGATATCAATGTGATAGGTATATTTTTGAATCCAGTTATTCATAAAATAATAAGCAATGGGAGATGCTATGAGTAGTGAAACAATTACCAATCCTATAAATTCTTTCGACAACAAAGTCCAGATATTAAATACAGAAGCTCCAATTACTTTTCTTACACCGATTTCTTTTGTGCGTTGTTCTGCTACAAAACTTGCAAGGCCAAAGAGACCTAAACATGAAATCAGAATGGCAAGAATCGTGAAGAATGCTGCAAGCTTACCAACCAATTGTTCCTGGCTGAATTTTTTTCCATACTCTTCATCTACAAACTTGTAATCGAATGGAGCGGAAGGGACAATACTTCTAAAAACAGCTTCAATTTTTGGCAAAGCTGCATTGGCACTTACTGTTGGTTTTATTTTGATATCGACATGAAGGGCTGCATGGTACTTTGCATCTAAAAAGTAAATTGCACGCTTTACACGTTCATAGGGTGATTCAACCACCATATCCTTTATTACACCAAGAATCTGCTTTGATTGAGTGCCTCCGCCATATTTAATGTACTGCCCGATTGGATCTTTAAAAGCAAGGTCCTTTGCTGCCGTTTCATTGATGATGACTTTATTAGTATCTGTGGGAAAATCTTTGGAAAAATCACGGCCCGCAATAAACTGCCAGCCAACAGTATTGCCAAAACCATAAGAGATATAGTCAACGGCAAAATTATACTCTCTTGGTTGTTTACCTACCCAATCGAAATCGCTCGAGTTATTCCAGATTTGTGTAAGCGGGCTTAATGAAAACGCCGTTTGTTCTACCACACCGGTATTCAGTAATTCATTTTTAATCACATCCAGCTTTCCTTCATATGCAGGGTCCAATTTCGCAACTGTAATTAAACCATCCCTGTTATAACCGACAGGCCTATTTTGTGCAAATATGATTTGCCTGTAAACGACTATTGTTCCGATTATCAGCATTACCGATACAGTAAACTGCACAACGACCAAAACTTTTCGGGGTATGGCTGCAAAACGTCCTAAACTAAAAGCGCCTTTCAACACTTTTACTGGTTGAAAAGATGATAAATAAAATGCTGGATAAGCACCCGCCAGTAACGCAGTTATAATAATGAATACAAGATTGAATAACCAGAATAAAGGGTTAGAAAAAGGAATTGATATGGTTTTGCCAGATAATTGATTAAACCAGGGAAGAGCTACTGCAACAAGCGCCAGTGAAACAATAAATGCGAGAACAACTACTAAAAATGATTCGCTTAAAAATTGATAGATTAATTCAACTTTTAATGAACCTATGGACTTGCGGATGCCTACTTCTTTAGCTCTTTTTTCAGAACGTGCCGTACTTAAATTCATAAAATTGATGCAAGCCAGCAACAGAACAAAAATTCCTACAATACCAAAGAGCCATACAAATGTTATCCGGCCACCATCAGGCAAGCCATTTTTGAATTCAGAATACAAATGCCAGTCCGTCATGGGATAAAGAAGTGCCTTCTCTTTGTATTTTATCATTTCAGTTGCAGCTTCTTTCGGAACATTGTTATAGAAGAAATCTTTTACGGCTGCATTTGCCGTTTTCATTGAAACATTAGGTTGTAACTGCACAAAAATTCCA